>Ga0182095_1591656_pt1 | contig 26840 bp, 15 predicted proteins | sample 041ome_19_FD_127784 | JGI IMG/M metagenome (GOLD analysis project Ga0182095, IMG submission 127784) | Metatranscriptome of coastal salt marsh microbial communities from the Groves Creek Marsh, Georgia, USA - 041412BS metaT (Metagenome... | ecosystem: Environmental > Aquatic > Marine > Intertidal...
AGATGGAAGAAGAAGGCGTCCCGTCCACGGCGCTGAGAGAAGTTTCCTTGCTCCAAATGCTCTCCGAGTCCGCGTTCATCGTTCGCCTGTTGAAAGTGGAACACGTCGAGGAAGACGGGAAAGCGATGCTGTATTTAGTTTTTGAATATTTGAACCAAGATTTGAAGCACTTTATGGATGAAACGGGACGCGGACCGGCGCACCCGCTTCCGAAGGCGACGGTGCAAAACTTCATGTACCAACTTTTATTGGGGACCGCGCATTTGCACAAGCACGGCGTGATGCACAGAGATTTGAAACCGCAGAACTTGTTGGTGGATAAAGCGCAGAACGTGTTGAAGATTGCGGATCTCGGTTTAGGGAGAGCGTTTTCGGTGCCGGTGAAGAGTTACACGCACGAGATTGTGACTCTTTGGTATCGCGCGCCGGAAGTTTTGTTGGGAGGATCGCACTATTCTACTCCCGTCGATATTTGGTCCGTCGGGTGCATCTTTGCGGAAATGGCTAGGAAACAACCGTTGTTTCCGGGTGATTCCGAGTTGCAACAGTTATTGCATATTTTTAAGTTGTTGGGAACGCCGAACGAAACGGTATGGCCGGGTGTGACCAAACTGAGAGATTGGCACGAATTTCCACAGTGGAAACCGCAAGATTTGGCGAAAATCGTTCCACAGTTGGATGAGAACGGGATCGATTTGTTGCAGCAGATGTTGGAGTTTGATCCGGCGAAGAGAATTCACGCGACGGAAGCGATGGAACATCCGTACTTTGCGGATTTGGAAAAGACACAGTTTGCAAAAATCGAGGAGCAGTTTGAGAAGGAGAACCGCGTGAGTGTGAACGCGCAATAATATACTACTAATAATAATATCAATAGCAGAGAGAAAGAACTGAGATGTGTTGCTTTACATTATATATACATATATAACCAAGAGAGAAAGAAAGAGAGACTTGCCTCGCGCAGCCGGTGGTTGCGAGCCCCGCGCGAAAGCGTAACACTCGAAAGAGGCGCGCGCCCGCGAGGAAAAACCATCAAACGACGCGAGGCAAAGAAGAGAGAAGGAGAGAGCATGAAAAGAGACAAAATCGATAAACTTATTATCAATAAACAGCGAGAAAGAGAGAGAAAGAAAGAGACTGTTGTGTACCAATATTTTATTCCCATACAAATATCATCACCATTTAAAAAATTCAAGAAGAAGTAACACGTGATACGCGAGAGAGATTTTTCTTCACTCACGATATCCAAAACTCATCGTCTGAGAGAAAAACGATGCAACCGAACGCTTCGTCGCTCCTTCTCCGACGATGTTCTTCTTCTCCGACGACTTCACCTTCCACCAGCAACCGGTGCACGTCGTCGAACATAACTTTACCGTCATCGCGAAGAATGTTATCCTCCTCGCGCGCGGCGTTTACGAATAAGATGTTTGACAAAAGTCGTCGAAGAAAATCCAAAAACTTCTCTCATCGCGTCGTCGTGCGGAGCGCGATATCTGAACCACCGGAAACGAAAGAGAAGAGGGAGAACGGAGAGGAGACGTACTACAACGGGGCGCTGTTCCCAGGCGTGGAAATTCCGAGGGATAACGGCTCCACCGAGGCGTTGCTGAAGAAGTTTTCGCGGATTTTTCCGTGGGGAAACGGGGCGCCCATAACCGAGAAAGTTTTGTTTGATTTGTTGAAAGAGGAAGTGAGGAGGGCGCCTTTGTTTGTGCCTCTGTACCAGTATTATCGAGACTACGGCGGGGTGTATAATCTCGGCGCCGGACCGAAATGGTTCGTGGTGGTGTCCGACCCGACCGTGGTGAAATACATGTTCAAAGACAACGCAGACGCGTTCTCTAAAGGCATTTTAACGGACATCATGCAACCCATCATGGGCGACGGTTTGATTCCGGCGAATAAAGAGTTGTGGGCGAAACGAAGGCCGGTGGTTGGAAGCGCGTTTCACGGGACGTGGTTGAAACACATGACAGATTTGTTCGGTAGGAGCGCTATGAATTTGAGCGATAAGTTGGAAAAGCACGGAGAAACGGAACAGATTGAGATTGAGAGCGAGTTGTACTCGATGGCGTTGGACGTCATCGGCGAGGCGGTGTTTAATTACGAATTTGGCGCGTTGAACGAAGAGACGCCGATCATTAAAGCCGTTTACAGAGTTCTGAGAGAAAGCGAGCACAGAAGCACGTTTCCTTTACCGTATTGGCAAATTCCTGGAGCGATGGAGGCGGTACCGAGACAGAAACAGTTTAGCGAAGATATCGAAATGATCAACGCGGAGTTGACGAAACTCATTCGAGAGGCGTTGGAGAACAAACAAGACGTTGATTTGAGCGAATTTGAATCGAGAGATTACAAGAACGTGTCGGACGCGTCTTTATTACGATTTTTAGTGGACATTCGCGGCGACGAGGCTTCGGATAGGCAATTACGCGACGATTTGATGACCATGCTCATTGCCGGTCACGAAACGACCGCGGCGGTGCTCACGTGGACAATCTTTTGCCTTTGCAAACACCCAGACGTCATGAAAAAAGCTGCAAAAACAATCGATGAGATTGTGCAGGATCCGAACGGTATCCCAACGGTCGAGGAAATTCGAAAACTTCGCGACGTTCGCATGTGTCTCGTGGAAGGCATGCGCCTCTACCCGGCGCCTCCCATCCTCATCCGCCGCGCGATTGAAACCGTCGACTTACCCAAAGGCGGCATGGGCAAATCCATCCAACTCAAGAAAGGCACGGATTGTTTCGTCGCCGTCTGGAACCTCCACCGCTCTCCCGACCACTGGGAAAACCCGAACCTCTTCGACCCTTCGCGATGGGATCGCAAATTCACCAACCCAAAAATCGAAGGCTGGAACGGCTACGACCCCGAATTAGTCACCGGATTATACCCGAACGAAGTCGCCACGGACTACGCCTACGTCCCATTCGGCGGTGGTCAGCGTCGGTGCGCCGGCGACGTCTTCGCCATGATGGAAGCGACGGTCGCGTTGAGCGTTTTGTTGAAGAAATTTTCCTTCGAGCTCGCGTGCGACGAGAAAGACGTGGAGATGATCACGGGCGCGACCATTCACACGAAGAAAGGCTTGCCCGTGAGAGCCGTGCGAAGAAAAGCGTGACCTCTTTTTGCGCGAGAGAAGAGGTGTTCTTTTTTTATCTCTGCACATGTAGTCTTTTTGCTTTATCGATGTAATACTAATTACGATTTAATGTACCCGTAAATAGCTCGAGCGGCGTTTTTGTGGCCACAACGAAAGACCGTTTTTGTGTTTTTCTCTCTGCGCGTGTTCTCAAAATCCACAAAAAAAGAGAAGAGCGAACGCTCTCTCTCGCACCCACATGAGCTCTCCTCGCGGCCGAAACGTCGGTAATAACGCCGCGACGACGTTCGCACTGCTCGCGTCTTGGTGTTTAGCGTTTCTCTGCTTTTCGTCATCGTCGTGGTCTCCTTCGCGTTCCTCGGCGAGCGTTCGCTACGCGCTCGCGGCGGCGACTTCTTCCTCCTCTTCTTCTTCCTCCTCGTCGTTCGATTATTCCGGCGTCGATGATTTTGAAGAGGCCTCTCCCCCGGTCGTCTCTGTCGACGCGCCGAAAAGGACGCTGCTCTGGTCGCACAAAGCGCCAGATTTGAATTTGCTCGACGCGACGACGAGCGCGGAACGAGATCTGTCGTCGTCGTCGTCGTCGTCGTCCTCCGTCGCGGACCAACTCGTGAAGGAGTTGGATACGGTCGTGGATGGTACTTTGCAAAGGGCCGCAGAAGAGTTAGTCGATGGCAATCAGAAAATCAGTTCGAACGATATTGAAAACGCCATCCTCGACAGCGAAGCGTTTCGAGCGAAACTCGAACAAAACGGCGGGAACGATCCGGGATGGACGGACGAAGACCGACAACTCGAACAAAGTTTAGAGACGAAATGGGTGGATAATCCTGAGGAGGACATTTCGCCAAAGTGGCACGACGCGTACGAGGAAAAATATTCCGCTGGAATCGTCGACGATAAGAAAGAGGAAGTGTTGGAGATCGAAGAGGAAATGGAAAAGAACGGGGAGTTGACGTTTGGGGAGTTGATGGCGAAGAGCGCGACTAGTGGGAAGAAGAGTAGCAAATCAAAAAAGACGAGGAAGGAGAAAGCTTTGAAGAGTAGCAGCGACGTGTTGAACGTCGTTTTAGTCGGGAATGGGAAGTCGGTGTTGAAGAAAAATAACGGGAAGACGATTGATAGTGCAGACGTGGTTGGGAGGTTTAATTACTTCCAGACGAAAGGGTTTGAGAAGAAAGTTGGGACCAGATTAGATTTGTGGTTTTTAGGCGAGTTGAGACAACCGGGGCCGCAAGGGTCAAGAGGGTCGAGGTTGAGTACCGGGAGGATGGATATGAAGATGAAGCCAACGTTGAGGTACATCGTACCCGTCGTGTACGAAACTCCGAGTAAGTGCTCGAAATTGAGTTGTAAGCCGAGTAACGCGAAATTGAAACAACGATTAGGGACGATTGGAACGGTCAAGAAGGCATACGCCAAGTACGGCATTCGCAAGTCGCTCGAAATCATGCCGATTGAAGTCCAACATAAACTATCCACCAAGTACGGGTACACCGCGCATTGGCCGTCGTCGGGGATTTTGGCCATCGTTTATTGCCTCGAAAAATACCCGAAAGCGACGGTTACAATCACTGGATACGATTTCATGGGTGGAAATTTAGGCCATTATTGGGAAAAAGTGAAGAAGAAAGGTACTGTCCACTCAATGAAAGGTGAAGCGTCGTTTATAGCAAAGTTAGTGAAAAGCGGGCGGGTAAAAGTTATATAATATACGTGCTGGAGCAGCCCAATGTTTTTATGTGAGCGCATATGTATGCACATGAAAGAATAGATGAATAGTATTACAAGTTTATCCTTTTCCGTGTCTCTCCTCTTCACTTTTACACTTTTGATAGTAAACAGATACACCAGAGAGAGAGAGAGAGAAAGAGAGATTGTGTAGATCTCTCGCGGCATATAAATAATATTACTTTGTTGGTACAATGGTTGCCACGGGTTGTTCGTGCGTCGCAGACTTCTTGGTGTTATTGTTTGTCGCGACAGTGCGTCTTCCTCTTCGTCTCGTATCGCCGAATTTCTTTTCCAACTCCAAAACGTCGGCGAGCAAACTCATAGGCGTCTCTCGCTTGCGTCGACTTTGCGTCGGTAGATTTGCCAACTGCAACAAATTACGCCATTTATCTTTCAGATCCATGGCTGTGCGGCGACCGAGTCTCTTCAAAGTCTTCTTCTCGATGGCATCCGCTTCGTCGCGCTTTTTTATTGCCGTCCAGCGGCATCCGCCGCATAATCGAACGCCATCAACTAACGCTTGCGATTCTTCCAAGGTCCACGGAGAGTGGTGTTTCGATCGACGATGTCCTTGAACGTATGGAACGTGATGTTGTTGTTTTTCGTCAGACTTCGAGACAACAATGGTGTTGCGTTCGACGAGCGCCGTATTTTTTTGTTGGGACGACTCAGCGTTGTTATTAGCGACAAACGTATCGTCTTCGCCATCTTCGTTCGTATTGCTATCATTTCTATCGCCGCTCGTCGAGGGTGACCTAATACCCGCGGTGTTTGTTGTATGTGCAGCCGTCGCTGCGGAGGCGTTGTTGGCCGCAAGCATTTCTTTCTCCTTGGCCGTCGCGAGCAAACGAATGTCCTCCAGCATGTTCTCTGGAATCTCCGTCGCCTCCCGTTTCTTATACAACACCGGCGATAAAGCCGTTCGCATGACATTGCGCCACTTATCTTTTAAATCAACCGCGGAGCGTTGGAGCAAAGCGCCCGAAATATTTTCGTCAGCCAAGGATTTAATATCCGCCCACTGGCCCCGACCGCACCTTTTGACTCCGGCGACTAAAGCTTTGACTTCCACTAAAGACCACGGTCTGTGGACCTTCTGACGTTTGTTTTTGCCGTTCGTAGTACCGCTGATATTGTGAGTAGTATTGTTAGTAGTAGTAGTAGTAGTAGTAGTAGTAGTAGTAGTAGTAGTAGTATCGTGTTGTTGTTTTTGTATTTGTTGCGTCGAAGCTTTGTTGTCCTCATTTACGCGTGAAGTCGTCGTTGTAGCAGCAGCTTTCAGCGAGTTATCTTGCCTACTTTTCCCCGCGGTCGTCGCCGTGATGCCGTGCAACACAACCGCCCCATTCTCCCCACCGTTATCTTCTTCCAACGACGAACCAGACGAAGACCTTCGCATATTCTTCAATAAACTCGATCGTTTTCGTCTGGGACATTTCAAATTTAGCGGGATAACTTGCCCGGTACACTTCGTCGTCTCCGCGTTTGAATTTCGTTTCCGGTGTTGGCGGTGCGCGGTAGGACGCGTCGCCGCAGCCGGAGCGGCAAACAAGCCTCCTCCGTCGCCGTCGCCGCACAAAGACATGAGCACGTCCGCAGCCGCGGAAGGTGAGTTCATGAACGGCGTTTCCGGTCGTTCAACGATTGCGTTGATTTCATTGTGCGTCATCATTGTTTTTCTTTTCTTTGTCAATAATTTCGACTGTTCGTCTTCTCGAAAGTCGTCGCCGGCGTCTTCTTGAAACGAGTCAAATCCACTCCTCTGAGAGTTTTTTTCCTCCTCCTCCTCCTCTTCTTTTTTCACCGAGCTTTTATTAGTGTGAGTCAAACCGGCCGGGAGCGGTGGTGCCATCATCATCATCATGCCCGCGTTCGGAGGCATCACGGTTGGAACGAAGGCATTATTTGTGCCGTATTGCACCTGAGGTCGCGTCAAGTGCACGTTCGGAAGCCTCTGAAACGCGTCCACGCGAGGATTTTGCGCGGAAGAAGAGGGAAATTTCGGCGCCGGTTCGTTAACAACTTCCCTCGAAATGTCGTTGGAGGAGACTCGCGCGAACAAATTGCGAGATATCTGTTTGAGAACGCGAGAAAGCGAATAAAAAGTCAATGCGAGTGGATAAATGCGCGAAAAAAACGCTCGCGCGTTCAATTTAACCTCGAGATCAAAGAAAAACGAATCGCGCGATGGCCTTTGACCCGTGGACCGTTCTCCGTCTTTCGTTCCATTTCGCTTCGACGCAAATATCAAATATTCGCTTTTGAAAAAAATAAAAATGAAAAGTCGTTCGCGAAAAGCGCACCGGAAACGGCATCAGCGAATACTGCAGCGGGACAAATCTCACGGGATCGCCCGGTATTTTTGCGAAAGTCACCGGTGTTCCGGCGAAAACGCGCGTTTCAAAGTCCACCATCGAGAAAAGGGAACGCGCGCGAATTTCTTTTTTAGTGTAACGAAAATTCGACAGCGATTTTTTACGAGAGGTCAAAAGAAGAAAGTTGCCCTCACGCGAGAGCAGAGTTGAAGCGACCTCGAAAAAATCACTCGAAGATATCTGAGCCTCGCTGGCAAAAAAAAAGACGCAAAAAACGGGACGTTTCTCATGCGTTCGCGACGTTCGCGTCGATTTCGGGAGGTAAAATCAGTCCCAAACGAAAGCTCGACGCGCGTTTGTTTCGTTCGTTTCGTTTTTTTCCGCGTCGACGAATCGATGCGCGTCGTAAATCGCGCGCAAAGCGCGACACCTTTTCCAAAACTTGAGCCCACGCTTTTTTGAGAAAGGGGTGGTATTTTTTGTGAACCGAGAGAGAAAAAAAAAGAAAAGTTCACGGGACGACGACAACCGACCGACGGACGGACTGGACGGACGTCCATCGCAAGCGCGCGAGCGACAAAGAGGCAAAAATAAGGTCGGGGCGCGTCGTTCAGATTTCTTTTTGTTTCGCTCTCTTCTTCCGTGGGTTCTTTCGCGTGGTATGAATGCGCGCGCAAGAAACACCGCTCTTTGTGTGTGTAAGTGTGTGTTGTAGGTTTTTTTTGTTCCCTTCTTCCCTCTTTTTGGATTTTTTGAGCGCTTTTCTTTTTGCAAAATCTCCCCCTTTTTCCCGCTCCATCTTCTTTATAAGCACAAGAGACAAAACGAGCGAGAGAGCTCACGAGAAGAAGAAGCTCACAAGTCTAGTTTTGGAAGAGAGAGAGAGAGAGAAAAAAAATTTCTCGAGAGAGCGCGGGGGGGCGTCCCTTGCCATAAAAAAATCCAACACCCTCGAGAGAGATTAATAGGGGGGCTTTTTTCACGCTCCTCCCGCGCGGCGCTTCCCGCAGAATAAACCTCCGCGCGCGAGAGAGAGAGAGAGTTAGATATCCCTCTCTCTTTCTCTCTCGCACGTAGAAGACGCGTTCGAACGACGGCTTTTATTTAATCACAATATACACTCACACGAGAGAGAGAGACAAAAGAGGGGGTGAGAATAAAAATGTCGTCGCTCGTGGAGGCGACGAAAGCGAAATGCGACCAGTTGAAGTTCGCGTACGACGCGAATCAAAAGTTTCAAAGGGCGAAAGAGACGTGCGCGAACGCGAAGGAGAGGATGGTTGAGGGCGCGAGGCGAGCTTACGAGAATGGCATCGAGAACGGCGCGAGGGCTTCTTCTTCTTCTTCTTCTTCGAGTGCAAGAGTTGGTGATGTTGTTCCTGAATTTCACCAACGTCAAAAGGACATCTTTTACCGCGCGAAAGCGTGTGAACGATTCGATGATTTAGGCGGAAGAGGCGCGCTATTCCCGTGTTTTGTCGTGCAACCGGCGCACGAGGAGAATGTCTTGTGCGTGGTGGATAAAAACGGACGCACGCTTTGGAAAGAGGAGATGACCGACGAAAGATTCGCGGAACGGCGATGCGAGGATGGAAAGTTGAGAGCGGGAGAAGTCGTGGACGTAGGCGCGTATCAGTGCAGGATTACCAGCGAAGGCGAAGAGGACGGACCGTTCGAGTACGGCACGGACGGTGAAGGAGGGAAAACGACGTCGAGCGAGTACGGGTCGGGAGAGTCGTCGTCGTCAACGTCGTGTTTCGCTTCTTCTTCTTCTTCCGAGGACGACGAAGCGGAGAGAACGAGGAGAAAACCGCCGCCGCCGCCAGAGTTAGTGGTCGAATTGAAAGTAGATGAAAAGACGGGGAAAATAAAACCGCCACCGGGGTACAAGTTAGTCGCGAAACCAGAATACGACGAATTCGGAATAGCTATTGAACATCCCGGCGTGGAGTACGAGCCGCAGAATTGGTGGCAGTATTTTTGGGGGTACGCGAAAGTTCCGAAACCGCTCGAGGTGACGCACAAGCAGAAGAAAGGAGGCGAAGTTTTGCCGTCGTCGTCGTCGTCGTCGCGAAAAAATCGAATGACATCAAATGCAAATGCAGGTGCAAAAGATAGAAAAGGACAGGACAGCATGGAAACAACGATAAAAAAAGAGAAGAAAGAAAAAACGAAATGGATGCGTGACGGTTGGCCCGGGAAATCCGAAGGCAAACCGCGTCCTCGTCCGTTTACGGACGAGGAAGTCGAGCAAGCTCGCTTGGAACTATTGTCAAAAGAAGCAGAAGCGAGACAGACGGCAGCGGAAATGGAAACGAGAGCGAAACTAGAAGCAGCAAAGGCGGCAGAAGCAGCTTTGGAAGCTGCCAAAGCCGCTTTGAAAGTCAAGGAAGCGGCGTTAGCCAACGCTAAAGTGCAAGAGGCGGTCATGCGCGCTGAACAAGCGCGGACGGCGGTGATGATGGCGAAAGAAGCCGAACGATTAGCAAAAGTCGCGCTCATATCCACCTTGCCAACGCACAAGGATTACGACAACGCGCAATACGCCACGCGAAACGTAAACTTAGCGACGAAGGAAGAATTTGAGCGCTTATACGGATTGCAGGTGAACGCGACAAATTATCCCGTGTTGGAAGCGTATCGCAAGGCATACGAACACCAGCGATTGAATATGCCGTCCAATGCAGTCCCTGTAGCGCCCCTTTCTCCCGAAATGATGGCTTCGGAAGCGGCAACGAAAAACAGTAACAATAACAACAACAGTGCGATAATGGATTCGTTGAAATGGCTCGCCAAAGGTGCTCCTTTGCAACAACAACCCGAGCAACGACAGCAACAACAAGAAAGACCAAACGTTGCGTTGCCAAAGGTTGATCCTGCAGTTTTTGCCCCCGTTCCCCACGATTTTCAGAAGTTTATGCCTCAACCGAAGACGGTGGATCCTGTTCCCACTTCTTCGCCTCCGGTGGCGGTGATGGAGCAACAACAACAAACGGTTACTACGGCCGCTATTACCACTACTACTCTTACCGATGAAAAACAGCCCGAAAACGTGGAAGAAAAAGGAGGAGAAGTGGAAGCAGAAAGAGTCGATAATGGCGAGGAACGCGAAGAAGAGAAGCAGGTTGCAAAGGGTGAATCCATCTCTATCAAGAAGCCTTCGTCGACAACCGGGATAAAAGTCTTACCGACCAAGAACAAAAGAGAAAAGAAGTTGAGCCGAAAAGAGAAAGAAAAGGCGCATTTACTGGCCAAAATTGCAGCTTTGGAAGAACAAGCCGCGAAGAAAGGTTTCGTAAAGTCAGGAACGAAATCTGTGCCCATATTTGAACATAAAAAAGAAACCTCCGGCGACGGAGAGAACGAGAACAAGAAACAGCCCAAAGAGGGGACGGAAAAAGACGTCGTCGTTGCAGTTGTAGTTCAAGATCGAGAGAAAGGCACACAAAAAGAAGTGTCGCTGGTAAAGAGTCGCGCGCAGTTCTTCGCGTTTCAAAAGTGTCACAATCAGCATCGCGTCGTCGACGACGACGAAGATGACAACGAACCGAGGAAGAAGCCTTTGTCAACGACTGAAAAAGCGCGCTTGGAAATTCAAGCCGCGTCTGGGGGGATATCAGTCGCAGACCGCGCAAAGCGCGTCGCGAACAACTTCAAACCAAAAGCGCAATACGCGTGAATCGTGTGTTGATGTCGCCAGTTGATAACGCATCACACACTAGATGAACATTTGTAAATATGTATATGTATTTTTACAGAACTATATGGACTTTTTCTCTCTCGTTATTTTGGCGCGAGCGAATGCCTCGCTCCTCCCTTGGCAAACTGTTTACTCACCAACGAGCTCGTCACGCTCGCGGGCTTCAATTTCGCCCCATTTTTCGAAGGAATCAACGACCGCAAATCCCCACCACTCAGTGCTAATCCGAGCAACGCCAAGTTTACGACCCAAAGCATATCGTCTTTTCCAAAGCCAAGTAACTGCGGAACTGCATCGGTAATCTTTTTGTGCACGGAATGGGGTACGGGCAAGGGGTGACCAATCGCGTTAAAAATGCCGTGATACCCACCCCTACCTTTTGTATTACCGATCGCATGGTCGGCCATGTACCCCGCGCTAATTCTGGTGCACAATCCTTCCGAGTTATACGTGAAACTACAAATCTCTGGCGCGGATTCCACCTCGATCCCAGTCGCAGGAATCTTGCGCTTACCCATGCGCAAACCATCCCCGGTGTGCTTTCCTTTAAATTGCGTCGTGCACCACACCTTGTACTGCTGTTGTCTCACTTTCGTATCCCATTCGACTCTCATGCTGTCGTACAACAACTCGTAGTCGCTATTTGGGAACCCACCTTGCAAATTCATGTTGGCGAAGAACTCCAAATACTCTTGCTTGTTTTTCGGTTTTTCGTAACACGCATCGTACACGAAGTCTTCAGCCAATAGCTCCGGACATCTTCTGCCAAATCTGTTCTTCAACAGCTCCTTCGTCAGTGCAATCTGCGTGTTTTTCGATAACCCAGGCGCCGATGGAAGTTCCTCCTTCAAAGCTTCCTCAAGTTTTGCTCTCCTGCCACCATCGAGCGTCATGTATTGCAAACGCGATTGAATCTTCAACGGCTGTTGGTTTTTACTAGAAGACGCGCGGTGCTGCGTCTCCTTGCCACTACCCGATGAAAGCATCGGCGCGGGGGCAGATACGGAGTGTTTAAAAGATAAGGTGGAGGCCATTTTTAGAGCGATATTGTACGGCGATGCGCGCGAAAGCGATGGATAAAAGCTTTTGGGAGAATGGAGAGAATTTGGAAGAATGTACACGTGTTTCAACCTCGAAAAGCCGAAGATGCGAAGATCTAAATTTACCCTAAACAGCCAAAAATTTAATTTCTGATTATAAAACTCTTCCGTTAATTTTTTCCTATCGCGCTGCGCGTGTGTGTGTATTTGTTACACCATCATCGCCTCCCTCGACCTCCTCCTCGTCCTCCTCCGCCTCCTCGTCCTCGACCTCGACCTCGACCACCGGATTGCATGATCGATTCCACGCCTCTTCGTTTTCCGTTTCGATAGTGCGTTTCAGCCGGGAAGGCTTCCTCTTCGTCGGGCGCGGCTTCGCGAATGCCGAAGCCTACGGGGCGTTTCTTGTCTCCTTTTTTCTTCTTTCTCGCGTCTGTCGAGGCGTCGAAGAAGCCCTCGCGGTTTCCAACTGTTTTCTTTGGGTTGCGTCGTTCGGCGTCGGCTAAGGTTGTTGCCGCGCCGCCTTCGAGCTTGGCGCGTTCGATCAGAGGGAGATCGACGTGCGAGTTCAACTTTTTCGTGTACGCGGTTTTGTGGAAAGCGTCCTTGACGGCGTACATTTGCGGCTCTTTCGAGACAGAGGAAGATTTCTTGGCTTTTTTGTTGCCAGTGCTGGCTGCAGTTGATGGTTGTTTTGAGGATGCCTTCGTGTCCAGGTAGTATCCGACTCCGTGCTTGCCGTTGGAGAAGACGTACCCTTTCTTCGCGCCGGCAAATGCAGCTGCCGGGATGAAGTCCTCCCCTCCTCTTTTACCTGGTCGTCTTCCGTCGTCGTCGTCGCTATCATCGTCTACTCCTCTTCGCTTGCTATCTTTCTTATTCGTTTTCTTTTTCTTTTCTTCTTCTTCTTCATCCGAAGACGTGTCGAACGTATCGAAATGTTCTTCGATCAATTCGCGCTTTTTCCTCGCATCCACCTTAGCCGCGTTCGGATGCAACAACTTATAATGCTCAGACTTCTCGTCGATTTCAAAGTCCGCGTCTTTAAACAGCGCACCAAAACGTTCGTCCCGCATGAGTTCGTTTTTGATTCCTGGTTCTCCCTCCAACTCTTCGTTATCAAAGTCGGCGTCCGCGTCGCCAGTTTTGAAGCTCGCAGTTTTCTCGCCGCTCGCCAATTTCGCGGCAAACGCCGCGTTAACTTTCGGCATCTTGAGTTTCTTCTTAGGCGCGATTCTCGTCTGTCTCTCTTTTTCCATCGTCTCGGCAATCTTTTTGTTTTTATAATCCTCGTACGAGAACGGATTGGAAACCGATTTCGCTTTGCCGTATAATCGATTGTCCATGAAATACCCATGCATGTACGCCCTTAACATCTTCGTTCCAATCAAATGGTCCAAACCTAACTCGCTCAACTCCTTCGCGGTTACGAAACGGTAATCGTCGTACAGCGTTTCTCTCTTTTGTTCTTCCATCTCTTCGGTCAAGTTTTCTAAGAACGAACACCATTTCGGTGCCGGACCGAGACCCGGGATGAAATAGCACCCGATTTTTGGATCTTCCATGATGGTGAAAACTAAACCACTATTTTCCCAACAGACGATATCGTTGATTTCTTTTCCATCTCTCGGCTCGACCGCGACGTAATTATCTCCGCTATTTTGTTCCCAAACTTTCACAATCTTCTTATCCGTGCTCATCACCCGCTTCGTCCCGTCGACGGTTTCGTGAAATTTGATGTCTATAATCGGTTCGCCGTACATGTGATCTTTCGTCACCTTCGCTCGACTCGACCTCAAATCAAATATCCTCACGATACCATCAGAGCTCCCACACGCTAAATTTAAACCCGAGTCGTCGAATCGCACGCACGTCACCCCGGTTTGCTCGTCAGAATCGCTCATCTCCGTTCTATTCTCTAAAGTACTATCTCCGCCGCAAGCGTGCAATCTCCCCACGCTCCTCTTCTGCCTCAAATCAAAACACTCCACGCTTCCATCTCCACCTCCGACGGCGACTAATCCGTGCACCGGACTGATACCAACGACGTTTAAATCCTCGCATTTTGCCTCCAACGGCGCCAAAAACCGTCCCTTCTCCAAATTTAGCCGGTACACGTCTTTGCTCGATCCGCACACGATTAAATCCGCCGTTCGTTTCGAAATCGCCAAATCTCTCCCTTGTCTCGGCGTTCGAACGTCGTAATACGTCCCGAACTTTGCGTGAAAGCGAATCGCTCTGTCCGCGCACAAAAACGCAATCTTTGAATAGTCTTCGCTCAAAAGTTGAAAGTCCACGATTTCGCTGTCCAAATGTCTCGTAAATTTACAGCTCAAATTTGCCAAGTCGAAACACTTGAACATCGGCGGGTGCAACCCGCTCACGATTAAATACTGCCCGTCCTCGGAAACTTTCCCTCGGTGCGTGCACGTCGGGAACGAATCCAAATCTTGTATCAACTCTATCCGTTGCTGATAGTTCACGTCTTTGCGCGTCTTTCGCGAAGGTTTCGTTTTCCCGTCGGACGCCCAGGCGGGATTGTATTTGCTCGAGGCGACTTCGTACACCTTGACGCCGTTGTGCGCGGACGTCGCCCGAAGAGAGGTGGTCGGAGCGTCGGCCACCGAAGTCATGACTCTGCCCTTTTTCTTTGTTGTTGTTGTTGTTGTAGACGAAAAGGGGCGCACCACTGATTGCGTTGTCGTTGTTCGTGCGCGTGCCTCTTCTCTCAAATGTGTGTGTGGCCGCCGTCACAAAAGTGATGTTTTTGGGTAACAAACAGAAGTCGATATAAAATATATATTAACCGGCGACGAGAGTCGACGATACGTGACGATATAAAAATATAATTGAATACAAAAGGAATACCAGTTCGCGCGCGCGCAGAACTCTCACTCGTTTCTCTCTCTCTCTTTCACGCGCGCTCCTTTTCTAAATACACACGCACGCGCGTTTTATGCGGGTTTAATTCAATCTTGGTCGTCTTCCTCTCGATCGTTGCCGAACAACTTGGTGCCGTATTTTTGATACCTCCGGCACGCGGCGAAGTACATGGAATACGCGCCGATTAACACCGTCGTTATCAAAATATTCCGCGCGCTCTCCGCGCCGGGAAGCTTAATCGACACCGCGTCTGGCGGTAAAATCCCGCACCCTTGCAACATTTCTCTCTCTCTCACCGTGTACTTCCCCGGCGGCAGCTTCAAACTCTCCTTGCCGGTAAACGTGCCTAACTTTACGTCCGGGTTCAACTTTTGAACGTCCGCGAAATCAATTTTTCGCGCCGTGATGACGTCCCCGATCGTTTCTCCTTTCCTCGGCACGTACGTTCTCGGCGCGTTGATCTTCGCGATGCCGTTGATGATTTCTAAATCTCTCGCGCTCAGCGCGCCGCTCGGTATTAAAATAGTCTCCCCGATCTTCGGGTTGGGCCCGATTTTTTTATTCATGTTTTTTAACGTTTCCACGTTCAGTTTACGCTTCGAGGCGATGGATTCGAGCGTATCCCCGGAACGCAAAGTGTACGGACGAGTCCCCGTGCCTTGCTTCTGCGCCCGCGTTGTTAACGTTGTTGACGAAATAGAAGCTCTCTTCGACACTCGACGGTGCAGAAGAGGAGAGGACTCCTCGCCTCTGAATTGCCCTCCTCGAATGGACGCGAGCGCTGCTCCGGTAGAGTTAAAATGCACCGCACTCATCATAATAATCGCGATGTTAATATTCCCAACAAAAGCCTCACTTCTTTTTTATATTTTCAACGCAAAACGCTCTCTATTTCTCTCTCTGTGTGTGTTTCGCGTGCGTGCGTGCTTCGCGCGGCGACGAGAGCAAACGAAGTGTGCGTCAGAGGCGTGCGAGATCGTTTTTTATTTTTCTCGGTAACGAACAAGAGAGGATTGAAACCCTAAATATCCGTGTGCGTTTCTCATTTTTTTCTGCCGCTCACGCTTTACAAAAACAACCGAATCACCGGGCGGCCCGTTTTCTCCTCCTCCTCCTCCTCTTCTGAACCCCTCTTTTTGCGTTTCTATTCTGTGTTCTCCTCGTTTCTCTCCTAAGCCTTTTTGCCCGGTGCGTGTGGGAGTCTACTCACTCGCAGAGAGAGAGAGAGATGAACGATTCCTCCGACGGCGAATTGGATGCCTCCTCCTCGGAAGAGGAGGACGATTTCGTGATTGGAAAGAAAACGAAGCGAGGGAAACGGGAGGCGATTTACGGCGTGTTCGCGGAATCGGACGACGACGGTGAAGATGGTGAAGAGCGCGACGGGAGGAGAAACAGGAGAGGGAGGAGGAGAGAGGATTTTTCAAAGCCCGTTGGATTTACGAGCGCTGGAAATGCGAAAACAGATGAAGAAGAAGAAGAAGAGGACGAAGCGACGACGATGGACGAAGAGAGACGGCGGAGCGGTTTGGGCGCGAGCGGGGTAGGAGGACTCGGATTCAACGTCGCTGGAGGTAGTGGTGGCGGTGGTTTAGGATTTAATAGTGATAGCTACGAAGACGCGAGGCCGGGTATAGGCGGCGGCGGTCTCGGTCTCGGTTTCGCTCCGGCGAGCGCTCCTACTCGTCTGGAGGAAGAAAAAGAAGAGGAAGATGATGAAGATGATTTTGATTTGTTGCCGTCGTCGTTCGGGCAACGCGTGGTTGCGAACGCGAAGCAGAGAATGAGAGATGCGGAGGAGGCGAGGAATGCGGCGAAAAGAAAACGCGAAGAGGCGAAAGCGAAGGAGAGCTTCGCCGCCGGTTTAGGTAACGAAGACGACAACGACGACACGGACGACACGATTAATGATAGAAAACGAAGGAGTAGCAACAGAGATGGACACGAAGAACACTTCGCGAAACCAGATTTCGAAAAGCACACGAAAGGTATCGGCGCTAAGTTATTAGCGAAAATGGGCTACAAACCTGGTCAAGGTTTAGGCGCCGATGGAAAAGGGATTTCCAGAGCGATAGAAACGAAGCTGCGACCGAAGAACATGGGTATGGGCTACGGCGATTTCGAAGAGAATGTTGAAAACGAAAGGAAGAATCAACAAATGAAAAAGAGCGGCGCCGGGAAACGAGGAGGCGGAGACCACGAGAGCAAGAAGTTTGCCAGCGAAAGACGAATGGAAGAGAAAAGAAGCAACGCGGAAACTATAGAAAAAAAGCTTTGGAAACGCTCAGCGAAAGATGACGTGAAACGCAAAGCAGTTAGATACGAAACGCCGGAAGAACTGATCGCTCGACGCGAGCGAGAACAGCGTGAGTTGGATGAGAATAACGAGAACAACAATGCGAACGGCTCGCTCGTCGAAGCTTTGCAACAACCGAAAATGAAAATAATCGACATGAGTAAACGAGGCGGCGCGAGAGAGTTAGAAATCGACGGCACAACCTTTAAATCGAAAACTGGACAATACCTCCAAGGCGACTCAGACGATGACGAGCTTCGCGCAGACGACCAACACTTGCCGGGAAGAGAGTTACTGCGAAATTTGAACGCGATGAGGAAACTTGCCGCGTCGAATATTTCTTTATACGACGCGAAAGTGCGAACGGAAATGGACACGTCTGCGGCGTTGAAGCGCGAGCAGGAGCGATTGAGTCAGATTGAAACGGATGTGAGAAAGAACGAAGAAGATATCCGAACGTTAAACGAGAAGGTAAAACTGTTGATGGAAAATGACAATAGCGGCAGCAACGATGACGACGACGAGAAGATCGTGCAACAATGGTTGGAGCTGAAAAGAGAACACAAAGAAGCGTTCGCGGAACTCGACATTGCTGCGATTGCGGCACAAAAACATGCGAAGAGGTACTTTGAAAAAGCCTTTCGCGACTGGGATCCGAAGAACCACGACAAAAAAGACGACGACGATGATAAGAGAAGATCGCATAAACTCGCCTACGAAAACTGCATCAAGTGGAGAGACGTGCTCGTTTCTACGACCGAGATCGTCAAGAAACAAGAATCATTCTTGAACTACGCCGATGACCCGGTGACTGAAATCGTCGAAGACGAAACCTTACTCGAAGAAGTCATCGAAACGCCCGTGACGATGAAAATCATACGAGCGCTGATTCAAGGATGGGACGTGCGCGATGTGGAATCGAATTTGGCGATGGACCTCTTTTACGAGTGGCAAAGCGTGCTACCACGCCGCTCGCTGGATAAGATTGTTGAAAATGCCATCATCCCGAAGCTGACGCGAGAGATTGAGAAGTGGACTTTCGTTGAAGACGAGGACGAAAAAGGAGCACGTTCCTCGTCATCGATACCATCCACGTGGATTTTCCCATGGCTCGAGATACTTTTAGAACCTATCAAAGCGCTTTCGTCGACGATAAAACAAAAGTTCGCGAACGTTTTAGACGCATCTATTAGCCTTAAAGCAGTTGCGGTGATCAAACCTTGGGTGGAAGTAAAGACGATCGTCTTCGGTCGAACGTGGTGGTCGCAGTTCGTCGAAAAAACAGTCGTCCCGAAATTGGTCACCAAAGCGAGTTTGATTGAAATCGACCCCGCCGACCAAAATTTAGAGATATTTAACAACCTTCTACTGTGGAAATCCATCCTCGCATCGAGCGAAGAAACCGACGGCGGCGGAGGCATCGCTAAAGTTCTCGAACGAAGTCACTTTTGGAAAAAATGGTCCTCGACTCTAAAGTCGTGGCTGAGAGACGAAAAGAATTGCGATTTGATCGAAGTCGCTGAATGGTACGAATCCTGGAAGACGCTTTTAGGTGAAGACGTGTGCAATCACGAGCGTCCGCGTAAGCATTTACGTAAAGCGCTAGAGGCGATGAACGCGGCCGCGACGGGAGAACCCATCGCGCTTTCAGACGGGGAAGACGAAGACACGCAACGCTCGCTCGCCCGACGAAACAAAGACACATCTCGCAGCAAAAACAAGTCCAGATCGTCGACAACCGTCAAAAAAACGTTAAAAGATATCCTCGAAACCGTCGCGGCCGAGAACGACTTCACGTTCCTCCCGAAAAGCAACCGTCGCACGCGCGCCGAAAATCTCCCCGTTTTCGCGTTTGGCGGCGTCACCGTCGCCGTGGACGTCAACAAAGATCTCGTTTCCGTCCTCGCCAACGGCGCGGGCGAAGAGTCTTGGACCGTCGTCGGTATCGAAGAGTTGGTCGACTTGGCGAGAATGAAAGCGTCCATGATGGGAGACGAGTAGAATTTGAAATTATATAATAGTATTAAGTAGCTCTTCGCATCCACACGTGCTCGTAGAAAATGAAAAACTCTCACCTCTCAAAACTTCACTTTTTGACACAAAAATGACCGCCACCACCGCAAACAACAACAACGAGCTCGTCGTCGTCGCCGAGGCGGCGGCGAAACCGACGACGACAATCCGACGCTTCGTCGGGAACCAAATCCCATCGGAGATTCTCAACGACCCGAATCTCGCGCTCGCGATAAAACCGTTACCGGGAAACTACTCGTTTGAGATTCACAAAACCATCTGGCGGCTTCGGAATGAAAACGTGTCGAGGTTGGCGCTGCAGTTTCCGGAAGGATTACTGCTGTACGCTACGACTCTGGCGGATATATTCAAAGCGTTCGTGCCGACGATAAAAGACGTGGTGATTTTGGGCGACGTGACGTACGGCGCGTGCTGCGTGGACGACTACGCGGCGACCGCGTTGGGGTGCGATTTTTTAGTGCATTACGGACACAGTTGTTTAGTGCCGGTGTCGATGACGACGTGTAAGACTTTGTACGTGTTTGTGGATATTTTATTCGACGAGGAGCACTTGGTGCAGTCGATACGGAAGAATTTCCCGAACAGGACGGATAAGATTGCGTTAGCGGGGACCATCCAGTTTGCGTCGGCGATCGGGAAGGTGAGGGAGACTTTGCGGCCGTTTTACGAGTGCTTCGACGTTGGGAGGACGAAGCCGTTGAGTCCTGGGGAGGTTTTAGGGTGCACCGCGCCGAGCTTAGAAGATGGGGAGATTTTCGGAGCGAGGAAAAGCGATTTAATGGAAGGAGGAGAGAAGAAGGCGCACGATGCGATCGTGTTTATCGCGGACGGTAGGTTTCATTTGGAGGCGATGATGATTGCGAATCCAAACGTCCCGGCGTACAGGTACGATCCGTACGAACGGATTTTGACGAGAGAGTATTACGATCACGTTGGCATGCAAAACGTGCGGAAAAGTATGATTTTACGCGCGAAGAAAGCGAAAAAGTTTGGTTTGATTTTAGGGACGCTCGGAAGGCAAGGTAATCCCGCGATGTTGGATAGACTGGAGCGGTTGTTCGAGTCCAGGAATAAAGAGACGGTTGTATTTTTAATTTCTGAGATATCTCCAGAGCGAATAGCTTCGCTGAGTAAAAGTGGCGGCGTGGACGCGTTTGTTCAAGTGGCGTGTCCAAGATTGAGCATCGATTGGGGCGAAGCGTTTGTCGTGCCGGTGTTGACGCCGTACGAAGCGTACATTTGTTTAGAAGGCACGGAGGCGTGGGATGATGTGGACACGGTATTAAGCAAAGAAAAAGAACAAAAGAAGGAGGTGCCGAGTTACCCGATGAAATATTACGCGGACGACGGAGGCGAATGGACGAGCTCGCGGTTCGCGCAGCGACAGAAGACCATGGGCAATCGCAGAGACAAACCCTCGGTGCAACTCGTGATGAGTTCGGGCAACTGAAAAAGATTTTTGTATAAGGAAGTAACATAATTAATTGTATAGGAGCAGCAGTGTATGATAGCAATGTAACAACAAAGTCACCGCGCGATTTTCGTGCGCGTGTGCGTGCATATTAGAGTAGTAATCGAATCAGTGAACGAGCGCGTTGTCTCTCTTTCTATTTTGTACAGGTTTCTAATTTACAACTCTTTTGCGTGCGCTAACATTCTAACTGCAGTATTTCTAATTCGCTCCGAGCGTCGCTATGTACGTCGATTTCGCCCCAGTCGCGCAATCTATGACCTCGTAAGCCCCTCCTCCTACTTTTCCTACTTCAACGACTTCCTCTTCGTACCCATCTTTCTTTCGTACAACGAATACTCTCTCAAACCATCGCTTCGTGGCATACGTTAAAGGATGGGAACCGGTGTTATTACTCGCGTTGGCGCCGGTTCCCGCATTGGCGTAGCGATTATAATATTTCGTTTCCTCGCCACCCATCATCATACCATTCATGTCGGCCTCGTGTTGCCAGTCTTTCTTGGCAAGCATGTTCGCATCTTCCATGTCATCTTTTCTCTCCGAAACGACAACTTTACACCGCGTAGGCACTCGACTTCGCCACCCGTCGCGGTTACTTTTCCTCATCGCTTTCCGTCTTGCCATCGTAGAGTATCTCGCCGCCTCTACAATCGCTGCGCAGACTCTCGCGTGCGCCGCCGTTCGTTCTCGATTTCCACCCATGCCCTTACCGCCGCTTCGATCGGAAAACGCGGAAACGTCACACACGGCGATGAGACTCGGCAATTCTTCAACCGGCAAAACGTGCAACGCGGACATGATTTTCACCACGTCTTCATCTGTCGACGCGTACTTAATGGATACCCTTTTTGCCGCTCTCGCCGCGATGTATTCCTCGGATAATGAAGATGTCTCCGCAACGCTCGGCGCGGCAAACGTTTCCGACTCCAACGCGTCGCGATGACACACGAACAACGCCTTCGGCAAGAAAATCCCATCTCTCTTTCTCCTTCTCGCGTCGCTCTCGTTCGCGTCGTACTCTGCGTTACCGTTCTCGTTTAAACCGTTGTTGTTGTTGTTGTTGTTGTTGTTGTTCTCCGTCGCGTTCTCCTCTTCCTCCCGCGCGTTCGACAACACGCACTCTCTCGCGCACCTCGCAAACAACAACGAAGCGGTCACCCCGCAGTCTTTCGAACTCGTCGGCGCGACGACGAGCGCGTTGGGAAATATCCCGTCGTTCTCCTCGACATCGTCTTCCTCCTCGAGAAAAAAAACATTCGTTCTGTTCCGCAACGGAGGAGGAGAATTTGGACGATCGTCGACGTCGTCGTCTTCGAAAGCGCTCTTCTCGTTCGTTTGCGGCGTTTCCGGAACCGCGTCCGAGTCTTGACTCGCGATCAAATCTCTTCTTCTTTCTCGTCTTTGTCTTCTTTGCGTTTCTGTCTCGCCGTCGTCGTTGCCATCACCGTCACCATCACCTGAAGGAGAGAAGAACGAGGTGGGAGGAGCGTCGTCCAAAAAAGCGGGAGGCAGATTCGAGAAAGGATCGGTGAATTCGCGACAGTCCCAGCCGCCTCGGGGCGGCGAGTATTTGGACATCTTTTGCGACCGACCGCTTTTTGTCTCCGCCCCCCCCGCTTGACTTTTATATAAAATGTGGATTCGCGGAGTGAAGCGATGCAAATTTTCAAAATTTATTTTTCCTGTTCGTCACTTTTTTTACGTCGAAAATGGACGCGAAACTGGTCTCGAAAACCACGATCGCCGCCGCCGCCGTCGGTGGTGGTGGTGGCGGTAGGGAAAACAGCGCTCGAGAGACGCTCCTCGACGAAGTTTCGGTCGAGAATCTCTCCGATTTATCGTCATATTTGGAGAAGTTGAAGGAGTTCAGAGAGGTTGTTTTAGGGAGGATTCGAGAGGCCATCGACAACGAAGACGACACGGAAGAAGAGGAGGAAGAGGAAGTAGAAGAGGAAGTAGAAGAGTAGAGAGAGAGAGAGAGAAAAAGTCTAAATCGAGTATAATAACTGTTGTACAAAATCATGATTTAACATTCACAATTTACTAAACAATAATAGACTACTGATATATATATAATACATAAATGACATCGTCATCTCGGCAACGCTTTCTTCCCGCCGGAGTGCTTTTGGTAGTGTTTGATGTACTCGCATCCGACGGCGGCGATGAACAAACCGAGCGCGATGGCGTACGTCGTCGTGAAAGGTTTATCGCTAGAAAAGAACACGAAGGACCCAATGACAGTTAACAGTTTCCTCGTCGTCGTGATCGCCACGGCAGGTACGGCGCCGAAATATTTCACGATGATGGTGTACAACCACGCGCCGAAGAAGAAGGAAACCGATCGAAACGTCAACAACATGAAATACGAAGGAGTCTCCCAAAAGAACGCGAACGCGTGCGGTTCGAAGACGACGACGAAGAAGAATATGAACACCGCACCGACCGCATTCGTCCAAAGCATGTTCTCCCCAACGCTCGCGCCGTGATCCCTCAAGATTCTATCCGTCACGTTCGATTGAAACGCGCCGATACCTATGGTGATCAAACTCAACGCCAAACCGAGCGCATAGTTTTCACTCGGATTTTCCGTCTTGTCCGAATTCTCTTGCTCCCCGAGACCGAACTCGCACGCCGCGGCGACGAGCAAAAAGCACGCGATGTAATCGATCAATTGGTATCTCCGCTTCAACCACACGACGGAGACAAACATCACCGGAATTAACTTTGCGCTTTTCAACACCGTCCCCGTCGCGTAGTTCACGTATTTATAAGCGAACTTGCCCAAACTCGTGTACAACGCGATCAAAATCCCGCCGGCGATAAGCGTCGATTTCGGCGCTTTCGTGTACCAAAATGAATCACTACTACTGTTATTTTGTTCTTCTTCTTCTTTCGCTCCGCGTAAATCCGCGTCGCTCGACTTTGCCTTCTTCCCCGCCGCCGCCTGTCCCTCGCCCTCTTCTCCGTTCGGATCCCACCCAAGCTTTTGCACTACAATCGTCAGCGCCGAAAACACCACCAACTCCGAGAACGCCAGAAACCAAAAGAAATCAAACCCGGGTATCTGTTTTATGATGTATTCTTCCGCGACGCAGGATAACCCGAGCGCTAAAATCGTCGACGCGGAGAGGAGCACGAACGCTAAAGGCGTTTGGAATCGATTCTTCTGAAGACGCGGCATGATGCGTTCGTCTTCTGTTTCAGATGATGCCAACAACGCTTCCGTCTCTCCTTTGTCCTCGCTCATGTAGGACCAAAAAAGGCACGAGCGCGCGCACAAAAAGAGAGAGACGGAACAGAGAGAGAGATTGGTGCGTCTTCTGCGTCTTCGTTTGTCTCTTCGTGTGCGGTCTCTTTGTGACGAGATATGTATTCTCCTTCTCTCTCTTTGGTCGAAAATTGGAAAAAAACAAATTCTCCATTTCCCGAGAAACGAAGAGGACGAGAGAGAGGAGCTTTTTGATACGCACATGTCGGAGAAACCGGAAGAACCACCACCCTCGGGCGACGGCACCAACAACAACAACAACAACAACAACAACAACATCGCGTCGGGAGTGCCGATGCGTTCCAATCTTCCTCCCCCGAATAATAATAGTAATAACGTGATGATGATGAGTGGGATGATGATGCCGATGATGATGGGTGGAGCTCCGCCTCCGAACGCCGGCGCAGGGATGATGATGATGAATCCGATGATGATGCAACCACCACCAGTTGCTGGTCAGATGATGCCGATGATGATGCAACCACCAGTTGGGATGATGCCGATGATGCGCGGTGGACCGATGATGGCGGCAGCGGCGGCAGCACCTGCTGGTGCTGCTGCTGCTACGGGTATTCCTCCTCCACCAACCGCCGGAGGAGGGCCGACGTGGACGGAACACGACGCGCCGGACGGGAGGAAATATTACTACAATCAAGTGACGAAGAAGTCGACGTACGAGAAACCGAGGGAGTTGTACACGGCGAGAGAGAATTTCGTGTTCGATAACTGCTCGTGGAAAGCGACGTACGATAAGACGTCGGAGAAGTATTATTATTACAATCGAGAGACGAAGAAGACGCAGTGGGAGAAGCCGGAGGAGTTGACGAGGACGGAGGAGAAATGGGAGCGATTGTGCGAAGAGAAGACGAGAAGAGAGGGTGGAGGTGCCGGTGCGAACAGAGAGGAGATGAAAGTACCGGTACCGTCGTCGTCGACTGGTCTTCCTCCGATTCGGCAACAACAACAGACGCATAACCAATCGTACGTCCCTTTGCAGACGAATTCAGAGACGGCGTTGACATTTGCAAACGACGAGGAGAGGAAAGCGGCGTTCAATAAACTTTTAGATGATATTAACATGCCGACATCGGGTACGTTCGAGCAGTTTGCGCAGTTGGCCGCCAGCGACGCGCGTTTCAACGCACTCAAGAAAAACGGCGAAAAGAGAAACTTGTTCAATGGATTTCGATCGAGGAAATTAAAAGCAGAGAAAGAAGAAATGAAAGAAGTCGAGAAACGAAAGCGCGTGGCGTTTAGAAACGGTTTGCAAGATTGCCGAGTAAAGTACGACATCACGTCGAAATCAAGAATTATTCGAGACTCGCCGTTGGAGCGGAATTTAATGTCCCAAACGTGGTTTACGAACATCGAATCGTTGAAAGAACGCGAACATTTGTTTCGTGAATTTTGCTCTGGATTACACGTCATAGAAAGAAATGAAAAGTTCGCGAAGAAGGAGCAAAGCAGAGAGTTGTTCAAAGGCTTGCTGTTGGAGAAAGGATGCAATTTCAATTGGCAGTGGCGACGGGATGTGATGAATAATCCGGCGATTCAGAACGATACGAGAGCCGTACATTGCGATCGGCAAGACCAACTGACTGTGTTCTCTGAACTCTTTCGATCTTTCGATCAAAACGAAATCGAAACAATGAACCGCGAAAACGCCGTTCGGTTCCGAGAGGAGCGGAAGAATCGAGAACGCTTTTGCGAGACGTTGAAAGAGTTGGTGGAGAATAAAATCTTAACGCCGAGGACTCTTTGGAAAAAGTTTAAAACCGAGAAGCTCGAATCGACAGCCTCGTTTGGCATGTGTAATGGAAACGTGAGCGGGAGCACGCCGAGAGAGTTGTTTGACGACGAGGTAATGAAATTAGAAGAGGTGGTGATGGAAGATGCGAAGCGATTGGAGGCTTTTATTAAAGAGAACGCGTCGAAGAGCCCGTTTCCCGGCTTTCAAAACGAGAGCATCGTCGACTTACTCGACGAAAGCGCGATGGCGACGGCGAGCAGTGGGAACAAATTACCGCCGTTCGACGATATCGTCAAATATTTAGAAGAGTACGTGGAATCGAACAAGGCAGCTTTATTGCCAAGCAAGCAATCCGTTTTTGTTTGCGAAGCAGTTGCGGATACCATCGAGAGGATTCACCGACGCAAGAAACGAAAGTTACGGGATGCGTTGGATGATTTCGAGGATTACTTATACGACGAGATGAAACTCTTCGACGAAGTATTGAACGATAAAACGTATTCGGAAACGAAGAAAGCGTTTCAATCCTCCGCGTGGTGGACGAAATGTTCGAAAGAGTTCAACGTGAGCGATGAAAAGCTCGAGGAGATATTCGAGGACGTGAAGAAGGACCGTTTGAGAAAGTTAGCCAAGAAACAAAGCGGCAGCAGTGGTCGTGGTTATAGCAGTAGAGATGATAGCAGTAGAAAGCGCTCGAGAGATGGGGACAGAGATATCAGGATGGCGGAGAAAAGATCGAAACAACGCCGTGCGCATGAGAGCCCTGAAAATGAAAGCAGCGAATCGGGAGAATTGAAGTAGAACACAAAAAACTACCGCAGTAGTAAAGAAGGGTATTTATAACATTATTTAGAGCGTTAAATTCGTTTGGTAATTGCATTAAAATCGGTATCAAATACCTAATAGATGTGAAAACTTCTCTTACACTTGTTTTCGTTCACTCGCCGTCTCATGTTCTACAAAAAATAAATGATGTGGTGTTTTCTATTTTTCTCATGAACGCGACAAACGGGTAAGCCATTCTCCCATGGTATCTCTCTCTCGTCGTATGTTTTTTTCTTTCTTTTTCTTTCTTCTTATATTCTGCTCTCTCTTTCTCTTCTTCTTCTATATATCTTTTTCCTCTTCAAACTTTAAAAAACACACGCATGTCTTCGTCGATGTTTGTGACTTGATTCTCCATTTGTAAAAATTAAACGTTCATCTCCTCCCTCTCTTCTCTTCCGCCAGCGTGCTA
>Ga0182095_1251930_pt1 | contig 26502 bp, 20 predicted proteins | sample 041ome_19_FD_127784 | JGI IMG/M metagenome (GOLD analysis project Ga0182095, IMG submission 127784) | Metatranscriptome of coastal salt marsh microbial communities from the Groves Creek Marsh, Georgia, USA - 041412BS metaT (Metagenome... | ecosystem: Environmental > Aquatic > Marine > Intertidal...
CATGCGTATACACACGAACGAGAAACCGTATGAATGTGATTTTTGTGATAAAGCTTTTCGTCGAGCTGATGATTTGCAAAAGCACATGCATATTCACACGAACGAGAAACTGTACGAATGTGATGTTTGCGATAAAGCTTTTCGTCAATATGGTCATTTGCAAAGACACATGCGTATTCACACGAACGAGAGACCGTACGAATGCGATATGTGCGAGAAGCGTTTTACTCAAGCTGGTAGTTTGCAAAGGCACGTGCGTACTCATCATTAGCTCATCATTTGTAGTTCTAAATCATCACATACACCACTGACATACACATCGCAACAAGTTCATCATCGCAGATAATACCGAACACAATCCACCAACCGAAAATTTTCCCTCCTCCTGAGTTTGAGAGAATTTCTAGAATCGGCACAAAATACTCCGCGCGCACACATCAGAGCGCGAGAGCAGAGCGAGAGCACGACCACCACATCAACACCACCAACACTTTACTACTCGAGTAATACTACCACATCGCATCCGAATTGAAGACAAATAATGGGTAAAATCAAAATCGGATGCGCGACCGATTTGAGCGATAAAATCGCCGTCGTCACCGGGGCGAACACGGGCATTGGTTTTCACACGGCGAAACTTCTCGCAAAAGCAAACTTAAAAACAGTCGTTTTAGCCTGCCGGTCGAAAGAGAGAGCGCAATCGGCCAAGGAGGAGATTGAGAAGTTCTGTAAAAGCGGTGACGGTGAGAATGAATGCGTCGTGGAGGTGATGGAATTGGATTTGAGCGATACGGATTCCATCAATCGATTCGCGAAGGAGTTTCACAAAAAATTCAAAAGGCTGGACGTCTTGGTGAACAACGCCGGTTTAAACATGTCCGCGGGGTACTCGGGGCCGAAAGTCACAAAGCAAGGGTACGAGATGTGCATGGGGACGAACTATTTCGGGCATTTTATGCTGACGAGTTTGTTATTACCGGCGTTGCAGAAAGGGAAAGGGACGTCGCGAGTGGTGGCGCTGTCGAGCGTGACTTCGTGGTTCGGGTCGAATAAGTACCATTATTTCGTGAAAGGACCGTCGAAAACGAAAGGGAATTACTCGGCGAGTAAGTTGGCGTGTTTGGCGATGACTAGGGAGTTGCAAAGAAGGTTGGATAGGCAGGATCCGGATAACAACGTGGAGTGTGTGGCGGCGGATCCCGGGTTCGTGGCGTCGGATATTTGGAGGAACTACAACGTCGTTTGGCGAATGGTAGCCGGGTTGTTGGCGTTGACGCCGGAGGAAGGGGCGATGACGAGCGTGCACGCGGCGTCGTTGAAATCGGTCAAGAAAGGTCAGTTGTACATGCCGTTTTCGATTCGTTTGAGTAAGGTTTTTAAATTGAATAAAGGGTTGGGGTATAAGTGCATGGCGTTGCAGAGGGTGTTTGCGGGTTTTTGCGCGGACGATTGCGCGCCAAAGGCGAAGGATTTGAAATCGAACGAAAAGTTGTGGGATTTGAGCGTGGAATTCTGCAAAGAGAACGGGATGTCTGCGAGCGCGATGGGAGTATTGAACGCGTTGTAATTTATTTTTACTTCGTGGACGCGTACGCTTTTTGGTACCGTCGTAGAGTAAATTTTATCGATGTTTTACGATTGTGTGTGATATTATTCATCGAATATTTTCAAGAAGAAAAAAGCGCTCGCTCGCTCGCTCAAAGCGTGGACCACGGAATTTTCTCGCCGGCAAAAAACGGCACCACCACGTCTCCACCAAACTCGTACGTTTCTGGTACCTCCCACTCTTCTCGCTTTAACGTGATTGTCCCAGAATTCCTCGGCATTCGATAGAAATCCGCGCCGTTGTGACTCGCGAACGCTTCCAACTTGTCCAACTTCCCGACCGAATCAAACGCCATGGCGTAAAAACTCAACGCCGCGTGCGCGCTAAACACCCCAGCGCACCCACACGCGCTCTCTTTCGCGCCTTTTGGATGCGGTGCAGAATCCGTGCCCAAGAAAAACCGTTCGCTCTTCGGTCCTACCGCGGCGTTTAATACCGCTTCTCGATGTTCCTCTCGCTTTAAAATCGGCAAACAATAGACGTGCGGTCGCATGCCTCCTTTAAAAAGCGCGTTTCGATTCAACAAAACGTGCTGCGGCGTAATCGTCGCCGCCAATCTACCACTCTCGGGAAAGTTGGACACAAAATCCGCCGCGTTCTTCGTCGTTATGTGTTCCATCACTACCCGTAAATCTTTCACCTCTTCTAACAACGGCTTCAAAACTTCCTCGATGTATCGCGCCTCGCGATCGAAAATGTCCACCGATTGGTGCGTCACTTCCCCGTGTACTTGCAAAACCAACCCTAATTCGGCCATTTTCCTCAACGCCGGCATCACTTTCTTCACGTCCGTCACTCCAAAACTCGAGTTCGTCGTCGCCCCGGCTGGATACAACTTAAACCCTCTCACGAATCCAGATTTCGCGGCGTCTTCCACCGTCCTCTCGCTCGTCTCGTCCGTTAAATACAAAGTCATGTGCGGTTCAAACTTCGCGTTCGTCGTTTTCGCCGCGTCTAAAATCAACTTCCGGTACGTATCCGCCTCTTCCGCCGTCCTCACCGGAGGTTGCAAGTTTGGCATTATGAGCGCTCGATCGAACGTTTTCGCGGTGTGTGGCACCACGGAGGCGATTTTTGCACCATCTCGCACGTGTAAGTGCCAATCGTCCGGTTTGGTCATCGTGAGCGTTTCGATAGAATTCTCGTTTCCTGTCGACGAAAACGACAAAACCACTCTTCCTCCTCCTCTTCGCGTTGGTATTCTTCTGGACGACGACGATGCTGTTCGTCGTTTACGTCGTCCTCCTTCTCCTCTGCAACGGTTTCCCGTGGAACTCTCGAAAGAATCCAAAGAAGAAACAAAAGAAACGCCTCCTCGTCGCAAAGAAGAAGAACAAGAAGGGGTCATCGTTCCTTTCCTCGTCCCCACCGTTGTCGTCTGAATCGTCGTCGTTCGCATCAGGAGCGTCGTCATCATCGCTCGCACGTTCATATCAGAGAAACAATCGTTTCTGGAAAAATGAAGCATTTTTCCCGCAGAAAGAGTTGCGTGTTCATACCATCTTACTACCACATCACGCGCGATGTCGCTTTCACTCTCTTCCGCGAATACGTACTCCTCCACCGCACAGAATATTGCTCTTTGTGCTGCTGCTGGTGGTGGTCGACCGAAAACGACTCCGACGTTGACGCTTTTCCGTCGTTATTCTCAAAGACGTCGACGTGGTTTTCCAACGCGCTCGTCGCTCACGAGCGACACGTTTTCCGACGTAAACGACGACGAACGGAAGAGGAAACGAGCGGTATTGAAAGAAAAACTGATCGAATCCTGTCGAGGAACCTACCGAGGCGCCGTTGGGTTTTCCAACGACCGAGAGAGAGAAGATATCCGCAACGCGAAGGAAGCTTTGGAAACGTTTGGTGCGGAGGAAAAGGAGGAGGAAAAGGACTGGATGCGAAACCGCTTGAACGGACGATGGAAATTAATCTACACGACCGCGTTAGACGTGACCGGATTACTCGTTTTTTCGGTACCACCACCACCGTTGCCGTTTTTTCCACCGCCGCCAATCGTGGTTGGCGACATCTTTCAAGAGTTTAAGACGGACGCGAAGGAGATTGTGAACGAGATTCGAGCGTCCGTGCCGTGGGTGTTAGAGGAGAAAGACGGGGTGATTTTGAGGGTGAACGCGACGTATAAAGAAGTTGATGATAGCAGTAATAATAGTAAGAAAGCGTTAGAGTTGGTGTTTCAAGAGGCGGTGGTGAGCGACGTGAGGATATCGGAGTTAACGGAGACGTTGTTAGCGCCGGCGATTTTGCCGCGAAGCGAGTTGAATCAACGCGCGTTGTTATTTTTGAGGGATTTCGAGGTGAGGTTTCCGTTGTTCGGAAGAGCGGCGAGAGCGATGGGTGGTAGTGATGAAAACGGAGTTTCTGGCGCCGCGGTGGGGAGGTACGAGTTTAGTTATTGCGACGAGGACGTCTTGATTGGCAAAGCGACTGGGAGCCAAGGGATTTTTATCTTCACCAAAGATCATCAATCGCAAATGTAATAGTAATAGAAGCGGCGTATTGTTTAGTTAACTAAAGATTAGGTTTGGCATTGCAAATATATATCTATTCTTTCTTAATTCTAAAATTTATTCAGCCGGTCCGCGACCGCGCATGTTCACGCCGGCTCTTAACACTTGATCTACCAACAACAACTGCGTCGCAACAACCGGCGCGCTTTGCAAAATTTGCATCTTCACCAAATAGTTATCGTACACGCCACTCGTCGTCGGGTCGAACGGCTCACCGGTCGTCACGTCAATACCGACGATGTTTCCGTTTTCGTGTTCGTCCGTGAGCGAAATGACCGCGTCTTGCGCGTCGTACCCCGAGTTCTCCGCTAATGTTTTCGGGATGACGAGCATAGCTTCCGCGAAAGCCTCCACGCCTCTCTTGGCTCTTCCTTCCACCGTTTTCTTCGTCACTTCGTTCAAGTGGACGAACAAACCAGCCTCGAACGCCCCGGCTCCAGGGATGACCGCCTTGTCGATTAAAGTGTTCTTCACCGCGCGCAAACCGTCTCTCACGGCGTCTTTCAACTGAATGATCGTGTGTTGGTTCGGACCTTTTAACAAAATCGTGCACGACGTCGGGTTCGAGACGTCCTCGATGAACGTAAACTTTTCGTCTCCTAATATGTGTTCGTACACTTCACCCGCGTGGCCTAAAACTTCCGGCGATAACTCCTCCGGCGAGTTCACGCACACCCCGCCGCACGCCAAAACTAATCGTTCCATATTTCTCCTCTTCGCTCGTCGTAATCCTAAAATATTCTCTTTCGCCAACATATCCAACGAAATCGGGTCGATGCCTTTCTGCGTGATCACCACGAATCCTTTATCGTTCCCTTCGCAGACTTTCTTCTTCAACGCGATGACTTGTCTCACGACGTCGTCGGTAAACTTCCTCTCCGCCTCGACCATCTTCTCTCTTTGCTCCGCGTCCGAGTACATAAAACTCGAATTCACCTCGGACTTTTCGTACTCCATGCTTATGTTACACGTCAAAATATACGCATCAGCCACGTGTTTCGGCATATCCGGATGTCTCGACCCGTGATCTAAAACCAACCCTTTAATCAACTTCGTCTCCGAATCTTCCTTGTGCTTCATCGTCATAATTTCCACCATGTGCAAATCAATCGGCATTTGCGGTCTGGAAATGCACAACACCGCGTCCGTGACGATAGTCGTCAACATATCCGCCAAATGCTCTTCCAACTTTGTCCTCAACGCCGTCCTCGCCACGCACAACAACATCTCTCGGTCCGGATTCTCCACGCCTCCCGTTTCCACGCGAAACTGTTTCAAAAACTCAATCGCGCTCTTCTTCGCAGCCTCCAAACCTTCTACAATCACTCTCGGGTGCACGCCTTCGTTCAAATACCGCTCCGCTTGTTTCATCAACTCCCCGGTGATTAACACCGTCGACGAGGTCCCGTCGCCGGAAATGTCGTCTTGCGCCACCGCCGACCGCGCAATCATAATCGCCGTCGGGTTTTGAATCTGCATCTCTTTCAACAGAACGTTGCCATCTTTCGTCAGCTTCAAGCCTGTTCGTTGTGTTCAAACAACAAAAACGCGTTTTGTAGTAAAATGGAGAAACAGATCGTTTGCATTTCGTTGTTGTGTCGATGTTGATGTCAGTATTACGCACATAATAATAAGCCTCGAAATAGTTGTTTTTTGGTGGAAAATTTCCAAAAAGTCAAACAAAACGGCGGCAAGTCTCTCGCATGATGAGATCGATCGCCGTTTCCGACGCGGGTTCCCGGTGGGAGGAGGAAACTCTGCGCTACTTTCATCGTAACAACGAGCGCGAGAGATCATCCTTTCCACGTGACGACCAAAAACCGAAAGAAAAGAAAAGAAAGGAAAGAGAAAACGAGAAGAGTTTGCGTACCTCCGGCACCGTCGACGAGCATCTTAATCGTCCCTCTCGGCCCGAGATTGGTTCTCATGACGTCTTGCAAACCTTTCGCGGCGTTGATGTTCATGAACAAAGCCGCGGCTTTATCCATGCTTTCGGCGTTTGGGTTCACCGAACGGAGAGAGGAGGACATTTTGATGGGAAGTTTTGGTCGGTCGTTGGTGTTGGTGTTGTGAGTAAAGGTCGTGGAGTGCTTTTGAAATTTGTGCGGCGACGGCTCCGAAGTGCAAAATGTTGACTTTACGACAAAGAAGAAATTTTCGCTTTCTTTTTCCAACGACGACGACGAATACGCGTACAAATAATGTTTACATCTTTTTGCTATGCGAAATCTACTCTCTATATGCTGCGACTACGACTACGACTAAAATGACTACCGCGAAAAGTTTTTGTCAGCCTTGAGTGTCGATGACTCCAGCCTCCGATTTTTTGAGCGCTACGTAAACGCGTCTAGTCCTCGTTGTTGTTCTCGTCCGGGCCTTCAACAAACATTCGGTTGACAAACTCGTAGGTGAAAAAAGTCACCCCGGTAGACGGTAACATCCGCGCGAGATTTGGCACCATGCCTTTATACATGCCAGATATGCCTTCTCTTCTCGATATCGTTCCGAACGATTGGAGTAAGCTTTTATATTTAATCTGGTTTCGTTCGATTTGAAGTTTTTGCATTCGAGCGCGAACGACTTGTTGCGGGTACGTGATCAGAGAGGCAACTATTTTTGAAAGCATGCCGTAGACGCCGCACTCGGCGCTGGTGAGCTCTCTTTGCTCGCTCGTTGGAGCGATGCCATCGTCGTCGTTCTTTTTGCCACCATTCTCGAGTGCAAAAATCGCTCCTCCTTCTCCTCTGGCTAAACTCTTCAGATTTTCGTAACACGTGAACTGAATGGCGCCGTGCGACACCAACAACAAGCTCGGCGTCAATCCTTTATACAATCCGGGAATGCCTTCGGTTCGTGCGATTGAATACAAACAATCGATTAACCCTTTATATCTCACCACCACTTTAGTAGGTTTTTGAACTTTAACTCCTCCACCCCCGGCACGGCCGCTGCTGCCGCTGCTGCCGCTGCTACTACTCTTCGCCTCCATTCCGCCTCCTCCGCCTCTCTCTTGCAGCGCCAGCCTCGTCTTCGCTACCCATATCGGATTCGTCAATAAACTCACGCAAACGCCCGCCTCCGCCGCCGCCAATAACGTCTCCCCCGAACTAATACTCTTCTTCTCCTTTGTCTTCTTCTTCTCAACCTCGCCGTCGTCGTTCGACGCTTTCTCGTACCGTTTCCGCGCTCGATCGTAAAACGCGAAATACATCGCCCACGATGCCGTGTTCCCGACCACTGCCGGCGAAAGTCCCGCGTATAAGCCTCTCGCGCCTTCGTTTTTCAGAATCGTTTTAAACGCGTGCAAAGTGCCGTTGTATTTCGTGGCGATTTGTAAGTCTTGCACTTGCAATCTGGTCTTGATGACATCGAGCGGGTGTAACGTTATCGTGGCCATAAACCCAGCCGTCGCGCCCGAGACGGCTTCTTTGTTCATTCTTCTCGTTTCTGGTTCTTTTTTACTTCATCGTCTCGAAAAACGAGCCTCTACGTATATATCAAAGAGAGTATAGTAGTGCGTCTATACAGTTTGGATATCACACCAACACGCAAGAGCAATATGGTCACCCTTTCTCGAAAAAAGAGAGGCAGACAGATTTTGTGAGAGAGAGAGAGACGCGAGAGAAGCAGACGAAGAGGAAACGAACCGCCGGGGGGTCGGTCGTCCTCTCATCAGTGTTGGTTTTTTCAGATTTTTTATATTTCCGGAAAACCATTCGAATTCCTCCTTTTATTTACACGGTACGTTCCTGCATCTACATCGCGGCGCTCTTTTATTTTTCTACCATACTCTTCGAACGAAGAACACCGTGACTGTTGTGCCCTTCTGCGAAAAAGTGTTCTCGTTCGATCTCTTCGCGCGCGTTTTGCGAATTCCTTCGTTCGCGTCGCGTCTTCTCCGGCGCGATTTCGAGAGACAAATCGGATGGACGGCGCATAAACATTGAGAGAGAGAGAGAAAAAAAAAGCGATTTTGGCGGCAGTGTCCAATTTTGAATCCGATGACCGCGCGATAGTTCCAGCCAAAAGCGCACGCGTTCAGATCAGAGACGATTTTCTCATTCACGCGTTCGCATCGCGCATGATTTGTGCGAGATTTTCGTCGCTTCATATTCGCGTCGTGGTGCCGGGCGGCGCGCGAGAGGTGAACCGCGAGAAGTCGAAAAATCTCATCTCTCAGAGAGAGAGATGAGAGTGGAAGCGACGGCTGTCCGCTCATTTTTCGCCTGAAAAGCCCCAAAAATACAACAATTTTGACACTGACTTTGAAACGCTTTTCTCAACCCTCCCTTCCTTTTTTACTCGACAACTTTACAGAAAATCTCATAAATTAACAATGTCTGAAGGCAAAGAGCATCTCTCCATCGTTATCTGCGGTCACGTCGATTCCGGCAAGTCCACGACCACGGGTCGTTTGTTATTCGAACTCGGCGGTATCCCGGAACGTGAAGTCGAAAAGTTAAAAGCCGAGGCCGATGCCTTGGGTAAATCCTCTTTCGCGTTTGCGTTCTATATGGATCGCCAAAAGGAAGAGCGCGAGCGTGGTGTGACCATCTCGTGCACGACCAAGGAGTTTTTCACCGACAAGTGGCACTACACCATCATCGACGCGCCGGGGCACAGAGATTTTATCAAGAACATGATCTCTGGCGCCGCGCAAGCCGATGTTGCTTTGTTGATGGTCCCGGCCGATGGTAACTTTACCACGGCTATCCAAAAGGGTAACCACAAGGCTGGTGAAGTCCAAGGCCAAACGCGTCAGCACGCGCGTTTGCTTAACTTGTTGGGCGTCAAGCAATTGATTGTTGGTATCAACAAGATGGATTGCGACACCGCCGGCTACAAGGAGGAAAGGTACAACGAAATTCGCGACGAAATGCGCAACATGTTGTCCAAGGTCGGGTGGAAGCCTGACTTCGTTACCAAGTCCGTCCCGGTCTTGCCGATCTCTGGCTGGATGGGTGACAACTTGATCAAGAAGACTACCAACATGGGCTGGTGGAGCGGCGTCGACGTCGAAAGTTTCGACGGCAAGGCGGAAAAGCACCACATCGAGTGCTTGTTGGACGTGTTGAACAACATGGTCAACAGACCGGAACGTAACCCGGAATTGCCGATGAGATTGCCGATCTCTGGTGTCTACAAGATCAAGGGTGTCGGGGATGTCCTCGCCGGCCGCGTCGAACAAGGCGTCGTCAAGCCGGGGGAGGAAGTTGTCTTCTTGCCGACCAACACCACGTCCAACCCGTGTGGTGGTAAGGTTTTCACCGTCGAAATGCACCACAAGCGTGTCGAAGCTGCCAACCCGGGCGACAACGTTGGTATGAACGTTAAGGGTCTCGACAAATTGAACATGCCGAGATCTGGCGACGTCATGGTGTACAAGGCTGACAAGTCTTTGGCGCCGTGCAAGGAATTCACCGCGCAAGTCCAAACTTTGGACATTCCGGGTGAATTGAAGACTGGCTACTCCCCGATCGGTTTCGTCCGATGCGGCCGCTCCGCGTGCAAGATGACGGCGTTGAACTTCAAGGTTGGTAAGGAAACTGGCGGCAAAAAGCTCGAAGGTCCGGCCTCCTTGAAATCCAACGAAGTCGCCGAGGTCGTCTTTGAACCGGTCCACCCGATGGTTGTCGATTCCTTCAAGAAGTGTGAGGGTTTGTCCCGTATCGCATTTTTGGACGGTAACACCGCCGTCATGCTCGGTAAGATCACGAAAGTGACTTACAAGGAAGGATAAATATGTGCGAGTGTGAAGTGTTTGTACGTGTGAGAAAGTTTGAAAGAAAATTTTCGCATGTCTCTCCTTTCAAAAAAGCAATCGTATCATAAATCCATTTTTAAGCGTGTGTAGTGTGGTGTAAGGTAGTCTATAAGTATATAAATAACTTTAATAATAATACTATTAAAAGAAATTTGAATGAATGAATGTATGAAATCGTTTGACCTCGTTTGTTCTCTCTTCGTGTGGTGTTATTTACAACTGCATTTGTTTGTTCGTTAATAATTATTCGCGAGAAATTTTCGCCGTCGCCTTTTGAAGCCACTCCTTGACTTCCTCCTTCTGCACTCTCGGGCTTATTTTCTCCCAGACTTGTTCGTGATATCTGTTCACCCACGCGATTTCATCATCAGACATGATCTTCAAGTCCATCAATTTGGTTTGGATCGGAATAAACGTCAAGCACTCAAAGCTCAAGTAGCCTTTCCCTTGGAAGTTGTGTTCAGTTTTCGCCTCGCGGCAAATGAGAAGATTTTCAATTCGAATGCCAAACTGACCGTCTTCGTAGTACCCCGGTTCGTTGGAGACAATCATCCCATCTTTAATAGGCGTCGTGTTCCCCCACCGCGGAGAGATACTTTGCGGGCCTTCGTGTACGTTCAACGCGGCGCCGACGCCATGCCCGGTGCCGTGTCTGTAATCTAATCCGGCGGACCATAAGTGTTGTCTCGCGAACGTATCGAGAGCCATGCCAGGAGTACCCACCGGAAACGTCGCCGAATCTAACGCGATGTGGCCTTTCAATACTCTCGTGTAACACATCTTTTCGTACGCAGAAGGTGTTCCGAGATGGTGCGTCCTCGTCACGTCCGTCGTGCCGCACAGAAACTGTCCTCCGGAATCTAACAAGACCATGGAATCTTTTGTAATTTTTCTCGCCGACTCTTCCGTGGCTCGGTAATGCACGACTGCACCGTGAGGACCTTCACCGACGATGCTCGGGAACGATTCTTCGACGTACCCGTTTTGCTCGGCGCGTAAGGAGGAAACTTTCTCGCCGACGTTGAATTCGTTCAAATCTTTGTTACCTTCTCCCGCCTGTTTCTCGAGCCACCACCACAACTCGCTCATGGCCACGCCATCCATCAAGTGCGCCTCGCGCATGCCTTCCAACTCTGCTTCGTTCTTGATCGCTTTGGCCATTGGAATTGGACTAACGCCTAACTTAATTTGTTGGTTGCTATCGTTACCACCGCCGCTGTTATCGCTTTTAGCCACTTTCGCCGGACGACTCTCATCGATATTATTCTCAGCCGCTTTGATACCTTTCATTGCCTCGTCGTACGTATTCACGGAAACCTTATCCTCGTCGATCCAAATTTTCGTGCCTTTCTCCGCCATCTCTCGCAAACACTTCCCAACGTCTTCGTACGGCTTCACTTCCACCCCAGACTCTTTCAAATGTTGCGCAACCTCCTCGTTCACCTTATCTCTGTCCACGAACATAAACGCCTCTTTCTCCGTCACCAACACGTGTGACAAGCACACCGGATTACACTCCGCGTCGCCACCTCTCACGTTGACCAACCACATGATATCGTCCAACGCGGAAACTACCAAACATTCCTGCTTCTCCTTTGCCATCTCTTTCCTGATATCCGTCAATTTATCCTTGGCTGATTTTCCCGCGTATTTCATCGCGTGCACCCTCAACATCGCCTTTGGCATCCCAGGCCGTTTCTCTTCGCCTTCTTCGTTCTCCCACACCAAATCCACTAAATTCTTCTCAACTTTAACCAGCTTACCGTCGCCTCCTTCTCCTCTTCCCCCGGCATTCTTCTTCCTCATCAACTCCTCCAACTGCCTCGCCTCGGCGACCGAGTGCACGTTCGCGTCCACGGCGAGCGCCGCCCCACTCTCCATATTCTCTCTCAACCATTTCTGCACGGACGGCACGTCCTTCTCGCCTTGTTTCATCAGCTGCCACGCCGGAGAATCCAACTCTTGCTCGGCTTGTAAAAAATACCTCCCGTCCGTCCATAACATCGCGCTCGTTTTCGTCACCAAACACGTCCCAGCTGAACCGGTAAAGTTGGAGATGTACTTCCTCCTCTCGAAACATTTGGAAACGTACTCGCTGAAGTGCGGGTCTTGCGATGGAATCAGAACGGCGGAAATGTTTCGTTTATTCATTTCCAGGCGCAGTGCGGCGAGTTTCGCGTTGTTGTCCTTCATTTTCTTGTTGTTGTTCTCGTTGTTGTTGTTGCTTTCCACTTCTCTCGTCGTTTGGACTTTGGTTGACGACGACGACGACTTCGCGACGAGTAATCTCCTCCGAGACTTTGACGACGATACGGACGACTTTCGTTGCTTTCGAGAAGAGAACAGCAGGGGCAAACGAGAAGAAGCAGAAGAAGAAGCGGACGTAACGGTAGGTGTGCTCGTCCTTTTCGCGTGTAAAAAGAGCGACCTCGTGAGCATTTTATGTGACGTTTCAGAGGAGCAGATTTAGGAGAGATTTTCGTCAAAGTCGCGGGTTCAATCCGCTCCTTTCTAAGAAAGCTTTTTCGCGCGTATGTGCTCGCTAGTATTACTATTGTTACTCCTAAAACTCCCTATTTGAACGGTTGTTCGTTTCCTTCCTTTTACTCGTACTTAACACCTTTCGAAGACTTTATACAGCTGCTCCAAGCACGCGACTTCGACGACGGTGCCGTCCTTGGCGAACCGGGCGGGAGGCGCGAAGGCGGATGAGCTCAGCGCCGGGAAGACGATATGTTTCGTTTGCCACGTACTTTCGTCGTTTTTGTCGTCGTCGTTTTTATTATTGTTGTCTTTAACTTCTTTTCCTGTCTCGTCGTCTTCATCGTCTTCGTCGTCTAAAACGCCGTAAAACTCGGCTAAACATTCCGCGATGGTCACGAAGCATCGCTTTTCGTTCGACCAGTCGACTTTCTCGCGTAAAGATTTTAAAAACTCAGGGAGACGAGAGACATCTGGGGAGTGGCCGTCTAATATTTCCGGTAACGCGGAAATGACGACGACATCTGCATTGTCGTGATCCTCTTTTGCTTTTTCTTCCTTTGATGTTGTCTTCTTCTTTTCAATCGCGATGCCAAAATATTCTTTGAGCATCTTCGCGTGGCGAAGCAACAGTTCCTCGACCTTTCCTTTTGCTTCCTCTACTCCTTCTTTTTCTTCTTCTCCGAGCAAATCGCACACGCAAGCCGGAGGCCGTATCGAAATCGGTTTAAAGCCGTTAAACTTTGCCATGGCGAGCTGATACATCAAAACTCGCGAAGCCGCGTTGACGTTTATCATTAACAGTTTCGTGCCATGTTGAATCAACCATTTTCCCGCGGAGATATCCGCCGGGCCGACGATGGTATGCGAGCGAAGCATTTCCGCGATTTCATCGTCTGCTTCTTCTCGAATAGTTTCGCATATTTCCGTGATCGAGGTCAAATCCGTGTAATAAGGCGCGATATCGTTCATCGCGCCTTCGCTCCCGTCCTTGTTCGGTCGATTTCGTCTCGCGCGCACGTTTCGACGCACTTCTTCCAGTAAAGTTATCGACCCGCTCTTGCGTCTGTTGTTCGTTGCATCATTTCCTTCTCCAACGTCTTCTCTGTTTTCTCCTCCCGTCGTAGCGGCAACATCGCTGGCGCTACCACCACCACCGACCGATGTTTTGCGATAAAACGCGTCTAAACTCGCCATATCTTTCGTTGGATTCGTGCGCACGAGTTTGTGGTCGCCGCCGGCTTTTTCTCTTTGTGTCGTTTTCGTTTTCATCGTTAGTATTTGTTGTTGTTGTCGCTGAGTTTGCGTCACGCGTTCTTCTTGATCTTCTCCTTCTTCTTCTCCTCCTTCTTCTGCTTTCTTCTTCGCGATGTTTATTTTCTCTTGCGCTCCCGGCAACAAAGTTTGCACCGTAAACGTTCGCGCGGCATTGCTTTTCACCAGCGCCTTCTCCAACGCTGTTTGCACGCGTTCGACGATTTCCTCTTGGTGCATAAAGTGTACCTCTCTTTTCGTCGGATGCACGTTCACGTCCACGTCTTTAAAGGGAAGTTTCATGCTCAAAAATACGAACGGTTTTTCGCGCGAGGAGGACGGTAAAACCGATTGATACGCGGTTTCGATGGCTCTTTTTAACGCAGAACATTCCACCAATCGGCCGTTGATGAACAAGATGAACGTCGTTTTCTTCGCTTTGTAATTGGCGTTTGAGTATAAGATGTCGCATTCCATGTGGAATTGCGCCATTTTCTTCTCCAGCTTGTCGTTGTTCGTTTTCAGTCGCAACGGTAAGAGTTCTTTGGAGACGGTTGGACCGTAGATTTGGCCGATGCGTTCGAGTCGACATTTTTGCGACGACGAAGAAGGAGACGGTTCGTTTTCTTCTCCGTTTTCTCTCTCTCCTTCTCTCTCTCCTTCGCTACCACCACCGCCGCTGCTGCTCAAAACCACCAAGGGCGCGTTCACCGTCGCCCGCGTCTCCCCGACTTTCCTACACGAAAACGCCACGTCCGGTCGACTCGATGCGTATCTCGTCACCACGTCTAAAATCTTCGCGTACTCCTCCGCCCCAGATTTCAACGCGTTCCTCCTCGTTTTCACGTTATAAAACAAATTTTCCACCGCGATGGTCGTCCCAGTCACCCCAGCGCACATTTCCTTCGTCCCTTCTCTCATTTTCCCGTCTCGATACGACGCTTTCCACGCGCACTTTCCCCCGCTTCTCGCCGTCGTTATCGTCACGTCCGCCACGTACGTCATCGACGCCAACGCTTCGCCTCGAAATCCAAACGTTTCCATCGCTTCTAAATCTTCAAATTTTTCCAGCTTTGACGTCGTGTGCCTTTCGCACACGATTTCTAAATCCTCCTCGCGAATCCCGATGCCGTTATCGGTGATTTGGAGTAACTTCTTCCCTCCGTCTTTGCACAGGATGGATATTTGCGTCGCGGAAGCATCCAAGCTGTTTTCGATTAATTCTTTCAAAGCGGAATGTGGTCCGTGGATGACCTTTTCATTGTTTGTTGATATTTTCATTTTCATCATCATCATCATCATCATCATCATCAGAGAGAGAAAGAAAGAGAGAGAGTGAGAGAGATTGAGCGCGCGTTTGCGGTCAGTTACTGCTCACTCGAGCACGCGCCAACGATTTCAGAGTTCCTCTCCTCACTTCTCATCGATCGAAAGAGAGAGAAAGAGACACGAAAGACAAGAAAGAGAGATTTTGAAAATGTAAACACATTTCCCCTAAAAGGAGTACACTAAAAACACGATTCGTTTCAGAAGAAGGAAGAAGACAAAGAAGAAGAACGAAAGAGAAAAAACTGTATAGCAGTACCTCTCCAGCGGCGACTCGGTTCACCACGGACTCCGGTAACCGTTTGATTTCTTTCACTTGGACCACTTTTACGATTTGTTCGTTTTCTCGCATTTTTGTTCTGAAGCATTTCGAATTTCCCCCAAAACACAAGTGTTTGTTATTAGTATTAGTATTCATTCCTTTTTGCACGAGAGCGCCGAAAAACGAGAGACATGCCCGAAGTTGAAGGTGGTGAATCATCAGACGATATCTACCCGTTCCACGGCGTCGACGGCGAAAACAATCCAATCGGGCCGTGCGATGCGTTCTGGAAACGCGTGTTAACGAAGAAGATACGAAAAGATGTTGACGATGATGAGAATACTAAAGAAGGAAAACTCCTGTGGTATCACCAAGGCGTGGAGTACTGGAATCACGTCGATGCAACCGTAGACGGCGTTTTAGGCGGGTTCGGATCGGTTTCCGGAGCAGACGCGAAAGAAAACGAACGGATTTTAAGAACGATGATGTACCCAGAGGGAGAGTTTAGTGAGATTTTGGAGAAGAGAGCGCTGGATGTCGGCGCCGGGGTCGGGAGAGTTTCGGTGCGTGATTTTGTTTGTGTTATCGTTTTCTCTTTTCGTCGTCGTCTTCAGGTTGTTCTTCCGCTTGTGTGCGCGCATATATCATCGTCCCGACTTACCTTTTCGTTGTTTACGACTGACGCGAACAGAGCACGTTCTTGACGAAGTTCTTCCGTTCGGTAGATTTGCTGGAACCGGTGCATCACTTCATAGAAAAAGCCAAGGCGACGTTGAAGGATAAGGTGCAAAACTATTTCGAGGAAAGCTTGGAGGAGTTTAGCTTTGAAGAGGATGGGAAGGCGCTCGCGGGGTACGACGTGATTTGGATTCAGTGGTGCATAGGACAACTTTCCGACGCGGACTTTATCGATTTGTTGAAAAGAGCAAAGGTGAACGCCGATGGATTTATAGTCGTGAAAGAGAATAATTGCTCGAAAGGGTTTCACTGGGACGACCAAGATAGCAGCATAACTCGATCGGATAACTATTTCAGGTGGATATTTGAACAGGCTGGGATGGAAGTCGTGAATTCCAAGATGTCCGACGTATTTCCAAAGGAATTATTCGCGGTGAGAACGTACGTTTTAAAACGCTCCCCTCCAAAGAAGAAGAGCCAGTAAAGAGTTTAGCTTTTAGATAGCTTTAGTAGTGTGTAGTATTGATGTGTTATACAGCTTTTTAGTATTATTAATTGTGATGTGGTTTTTAAATCGACGGCACGACTTCATCCACGGCTGGCTTTTCCCAATTTTGTTTATACGTGCCTTCATCCAACTCGCCCATTTGTTCTTTCACGGCGTCGTCGAATTTTTCCACGTTGGCCCCGGAGTGCGAGTGCGTCAATTCGCCGTCTTTGAACACGAAAAACGTCGGCGTCGTTTTCACCGCCAAACGATCTCTCGCCAAGTGAATCGTGCTCGCGTTTTCGTTCCCGTAAATGCGAACGAATCTCGCGTTTTCTCTGAAATCCAACGCGCGTTGCTCAAAGTGCGGGAGAAATTTCTTACACGGTGCGCAACTGGTAAAGCCAACTTTTAAAACCACGCAGCGTCCGGTCCCTTTTTCTTCGCTCAACACTTGGTCCACGGCTTGTTCGGTGTGTAAAACCGTAACCGCACCAGTGCCGACGACTTGGCGATACCAGCCTTCAAACTCCTCGAACGAGATTTGGTTCGAATCGTCCATGTCTACGTCCACGATCAACTCACGAATCTCATCCGGCGGTAAGCGGATCCCCAAGGCGGAAACCATGCGAATAAACGAGTCTCTGTCGACCGTCTCAGACGATGCCGGGTCGCTGAATCGATCAAACAACGTTCTCAGCTGTTCGGTATCGACCAACTGAGGGGATTTACCCAACTCTTTGCCAATCGCCGCGCGCACTCTCAGCACGTCCGCGGCATATCGGAATCGAAAGCCGCCACCTGCAGCCGCACCTCGCACGCCTTCTGTTCTGTTCGCCCCGCCTTTCACCAACGGCGCGGCTTGCTTCTGCGCCAACGTAACGGACAATTCAGGCACCAAGTGCGACCACTTATCGAAGTTCTCACCGGCGCTGCCGGCGACGACCCATCGTTTCAAACCACCTCTTGCGCATCTGCACGCTTCGACTCTCGCCAAGTGCACCGCAACTCTCGTCGCCCATTTGCTCCACTGCTCTTCGTCCTCACAATCTTTGCTTGGTGGTGGACACGCCGACCATTCCTCGTTGTTCCAAGTCGACGCCAAATCCGCCGAGCGGAAATCGGCGTTTGTTAACAATGTGCCGTCTTTAAACAACGCGACGTGCATTGCCTCTTGCCCAGCCGTCACCACGCCGACTAAACCATCCATTTCGTTCACTTTTTCGTTACTCGAGTCGTTGACTTTGTTCACGTCGCCCCATAAATCGGCGTGGCCGTATCCGTGCGCTTCCGCACCGGTAATCACCGCCACGTCCAATCCGACCAAGTTACGAAATGATTCCTCCGTTTCCTCTCTTTCCGCTCTTGACTCTGTCGGCGATAAGGATTCCATCATATCGTACTGTTGAACCGTCGCGTTATCTTGCTGCTCCGCGTGCCACACGCCCGGTAACGCCACCGCAACGCCACCTTGCCATTTCAATCGTTTGCACAACGACTTCAACGCGACTCCGACGTTGTTAATGTCCAACACATCCGTCACTTCCTCCTCGATGAGCTCTGAATCCAACTCGCCCGAGCGCACGGACACGATCGCGGCGGTGATGTACCCACCAGACGCGTACGCGCCCAACACAAACTCTGGTCCAGAGGAAAACACGTCCGAAAAATCCACCGAGTTCCCGGGCAAAGAGACTGCACCGCCCTCCACCGTTGACCCGTCTCCGTCGGAAGAAGTCGAAGGCGAAACCTCCACCCCTCTCTGTCCTTCCTCCACTTCCAAATCCGCCATACCTCTGCACTCGTCGCCTTCCGCGCAACTCGCTTTTTCGCCTCTCAATTCCAAACCGACTCTTCCTAACGCCATAATCCCCGCCCCGACGGCGCTATCGCCGCCCAACTTTAACCGGTTGCTACTAATGAGCTTATACATCAAACTCGCGACAAACCCAACCGGCGGTAACGTGGCTAACTTCACCGCCCACCCGAAACCAACCACGCCAAAGAGCGTTTCAATCGCCGGTAAACCTTGCAACGGCTCCCCGCCGTCTCGTTTCAAAACGTGCAAAGTGTCCATCGCTTCCTCGAACGTCACGCCTTGGTGCTTAGAAGCGTCGTAAAGAGGGTCCGCGATGTTCACGTAATAGATTTTCCCTTTGCCTTTGCCCGTGCCTTTTTGGAAAAGAAGAAAAAGAATACCATACCGTCAGCATACAAGGAACAGACACGGTGCGTGCGCACACACACAGAGAGAGAGAGAGAAGAGTCGAGAGTCAGAAACCAACTGCGAGAAAGAAAAGAGTGGTTGTTGTGTGAAGAGTCGTTTGAAATCCAAGCTCTTTCGATGTTTACGCGAAAGCGTATTTTAAAAACCCAACACACAACACGCCTCTCTGCTGAAGAGATAAAGTGCTCGTACCTTCTAATCCTGCTTTCAGCGATCGACACACCGGACAGGCGCCGTCGTAGAGGTACTTGTACTCCCAATTTGCGGGTTCTGGTTGCGGTTTCGTCGCTTCTTCGTCTTGGACGGCTGCCATCGCGCGAGTTTGAGGAGTCTTCGCGCGTAATCTTCGTCGTCGTCTTTGTTTCTTCATGACGTTACTTCTTGACTTTTCCCGGATGATGGGATTTTGAAACCCAACATTAACGTTTTTGGGATGAACAAAGGAAAGAGAGGATAAAGACATCATAAAGTCGTCGTACTGTAAATGCACCGTTTCTGTTTCTTCTTTTTTGTCTGTTTCTCGACGAAACCGTCGTCGTTTAACGAGCGCGAGCACGCGAGAAAGTGTGACGATGATGGTCTCGAGAGTCGAGTCGTCGTGCCACTTTTTATTTAGGGTTTCATTACGTAGAAAAGAGCGACAGCGCAAAAATTGTTTTTTTCTTCTACGTACGTATTATTATTAAAAGCGTTCGGCTAAGCGCGCGGTGACGGTCCTTAACCTGGAATACACCTTCCCTGGCGGCGAACCCATGATTAAGGCGCACAAGGCATTTCTGGCGACCTTGATATTCTGAAACGACCCTAATATGCGTATGTGTTGATCGGCGATGACGATACGAGTTCGGGTGGCGTTTTCGATGGTGTATTTCGTCTTGCCGCTCTTCCCGGCTAATCTCCCGATCCCTCGGCTCATGTGTTCTCCTCTCAGCGTTTGCTTCACGTCTTTCACTTCGAAACACTCTAAATATAAATCGTCCAATCGTAACAACGCCACCGCGTCTTGGATTTCAAATCCCAAAACAAACGCCTGTATAAAATCCGCCGACTTTTGCAACGCCGACTCGTCCTCCGTCTGGTCGGTTGTTTTCAATTCCACTTTCTTCAGCTTTAAATTCATGCGCATGTCTATTTTCATCTGTTTCGTCACCGGCGTATACAGCGCCATCCAGTGTTCTTTCAACGGCGAAAGCCTGTGCGACGGAACGTTCACTTTCCGGTACATCGCCTTCTCGCCTTTCTTTTCGTTTTGCTTCCCCAAGGGCGCAAAAATCGGTCGCAACGGGTCGTTCGGGTTCACGTCCGAGAATAACGACATCACCGCGTTCTTGTCCTCTTCTTTTTCGCCGATGATACGCATCGCCTCTTCTTTCGACGACACCGGGTTCCCGGTTTTGTTCTCCACCACGACGTCATCGTCGTCATCCTTTGTCTTCTTCTCGCTTTTTGGCATCTTCTTCGCGCTACGCCGCCGCCGCTGGGGGACTTTTGTGTACGTAATTCTCTTCGCGCTCTTATTACACTCTCTCTCTCTCTCTCTCTCTCTCTCTGATAAAGAGGACAAAAAGAACAACACCAGCGGTAAGATCTCTCTGTTCTCTCTCTCGCGAGTGTAAAACGAGAGAGAGCTCTTTATGTGTGTGTGCTCTAAACAACACAATAAAACACCAACAACAAGTGAGCTTTTTTGTAATTTTTGTACCGGATTTTTCCTTCATTTTCTTCATTTTTTATTCAAAAAAGCTCACCTCTCATGGCATCATCGAACCAACAAAGACCGAACGGGGCTTCCGCGGTGCCGCTTTCAAAGTACAAGCTGGTATTCCTCGGAGTGCGTTCTTGTTATCATCGTCCTCTTCTGTCGTTTGTTTTTGTTTTTTGTTTTCGGGTGCTCTCTCTCTCTCGTTCTTCTTCTTCTTCTTCTTCGTAACGTTATTTGTTTTCAAAAGTCTCCTTTCCCGGCGATCCTTTTTTCTCTTCGTCGTAATCTTCCCTGAGATGATAAAAGAGTTGCCGCCCAAGAAGAAGAAGAAGAAGAAGAAGAAAGAGAAGCGGAGGAAAAGTATAGCATCTCGTCATCGTTTCGGTTTTGTGGTGGTTTCGTTGAAGAAGAATGCATCGCTGACTTTTCCTCTTTATGTATTCAACAGGACCAATCGGTTGGGAAAACGTCCGTCATCTCTCGCTTCATGTACGACAAATTCGACGCGACGTATCAAGCGACGATCGGCATCGATTTTTTATCGAAAACGGTACACTTGGAGAATTCTCGAGGCGTTCGATTACAACTGTGGGATACAGCTGGCCAGGAGCGATTTCGATCGTTAATTCCTTCGTACATCCGAGACTCCTCGGTGGCGGTGATTGTGTACGATGTGGCGAATAGGCAGTCGTTTTTAAACGTCGCGAAGTGGATCGACGAGGTGAAACAAGAGAGAGGGGAGAACGTGGTCATCGCGATTGTCGGGAACAAGACGGATTTGGTGGAAGAGAGAGAGGTGGAGACAGAGGAGGGGGAAAAGTTCGCCAGAGGGTTGAACGTTGGTAATAGCAGTAGTCATAGCGAGAGCGGTAGTACGAACGGCGGCAACGGAGGCGCCATTTTCATCGAGGCGAGCGCGAAAGCCGGGTATAACGTGAAAGCTTTGTTTAGGAAAATTGCGATGGCGTTGCCCAGCGCAGACGTGAACGCGAATAATACTAATAACAATAATAATAGCGCGAGTGAAGCGAACGCGAAAGAGCAACTGGTGGATGTGAAATTAACTTCGACGAATGCGAATTCCGCGAGCGGCTGCGCGTGTTGATAAGGAGGACTTCCAAGAAGAACAAGAGAATAGAAAAGAGAAAGAGAAGCAAACGACAAAAACAAAGAATCGCGTACGTAGCAGTCAAATGTATATAATCTCTATCTCTCTATTCTCATTACAAAAGTCTCTCTCTCTCTCGTTCTCTCTCCCCCTAAAACACACTACTCCCCTTTATTCCTCACCGGCTGTACCAGCGGATACATCTGCGCCATGTATATTATCGCCCACATCATCCACATGCACGTCACCGCCGTCACACTCAGCAAATGTTTCAAGTGATTCGCGCCTCGAATGCCCGTGGCGTTGATGTACACCGCGCAAGCGCCTTCCAGGACGCAAAACGCAAACGTCGTTCCCCAAAATCCCATTCTTGTTGAGTATTACTCTCTATCACTCTCTCTCTGTAAAGCGGTAACCTCTGGGGCAAACGCGACCTGTCAGACTCTCTTCTTTTCGTTCTCGTTCTCTCCGTCTCTTTTGTCTCCAAACCGCGAGTGTAACCGACCGCAAAAGTATGCCATAAAAGTGCAGATTTTGAAACCATTTCCCCAGTTAAAACAAACGTAAGTCTCTGAGAGACAGAAGAGAGATGACGACTGCTGATGCGAAGAAGCGAAAACTGCTCACCGTGGACGACATCAAGCCGTCTTTGCGAGGTATTTTTTTACGCGCTCGCTCTTCTTTTGCCCCGTTTCGTTAAAAGCTTTCTTTCTTTCTTTCTCTCGTAATCTCTTTCGCCGCTTGGGAAATTGAATCCATCGTCGGGATCGAATCTGCGCGAAGTTTTGTGTTTCCCGCGCGCAAAGAGCATCATCTCACGCGTTTTCTCTCTCTTATTCAACAACAGGCAAATGGATATCCGTCATGTGGACAGAAACTGGCGTCTGGTACGACGCGGAAGTGCTCACAATAAACGTGAACACGCGACAGGCGCAGTTGTGGTACCCGTCGGACGAAGCCGAGGACGAAGCGTTAGGGGAGAAGGAGGACATCAACATCGAAGAGGCGATACTGGACGACGAAGTGTCCTGGCCTTTGGACGAAAGCAAAATGAGAGTGACGTCGGAAGAGGCGAGGGAGAACGCCAAGCGGTTGAAGAGAGAAAGAGACAAACAGCGGGAGAAGAAGAACAACGTTGGCGGCGCGGCGGGGAAACGCGTGGAACGAGAGAAGCGAGAGATTCAGCAGAAGCGAGACAACGTGGCGAAGAAGTTCGAGGAAAGTTTGAACGTGGCGAAGGCGGAAGAAGAGGCGATAGGAGTTACCGCGAACGCGGTGGAGAACGCGTTGAATCCGAGCGAAATTGCCGTCGGCATCGAGAGAGCTTTGTTTGAACGGTGCGGGAGAGATACGGGGAAAGAGTACGGCGTGCACGCGAGGAGTTTGATGTTCAACTTGAGAGATCCGCAAAATCCAACGTTACGGGCGAGAGTGTTGCACGAAAACGTGAGCGCGGAGACGCTGGTGAAGATGACACCGGCGGAGTTGGCGAATAAAGAATTGATCGAGTGGAGGAAGAAACGCGAGGAGAAGATTGGCGAGGATGCGTTTTTGAAAGGCGTGCCGTTGGAGATGATCAAGGTAGAGAAGGATGGGAAAGGCGTGAGCGTGCACATCAAATCGAAGGAGGAGATCGAAAAAGAGGAGAGAGGCGTAGAAACGGAAGGAAACACGCCGGCGACCACGCCGAGAGTGGTCCCGGTTGGCGGGAATAGTAATAACAATAATAAGAAGGACGATAACGGTAGTTTTAGCAAGGACGACGACAATCCTTTCGCGGCGAGCAAAGAAGAGGAGAAAGAACGATTAGACAAAGAAGAAGACGACGAGGGAGAAGCAGGCGACGTCGATGATGGTGATGACGCCGCGAAAGAAGATTTCATTTCGTTCGATGCGTACCAACGCGGCGAAGAAAAAGATGAAGAGGATGATGAAGAAGAAGAAGAGGAAGAAGAAAAAGAAATGGAGCAAAACGCTCCCGCGACGAGCAAAGAAAGAAACGACGTCGAAGACGACGACGATGACAACGAGCCGGGTGAAATACGCGCGTTAGAAATCGGTGATTGGTCCGGACACGTCTACGTCAAAGGCATCGACTCTCTCCCCGCGGTCGCTTTGCACTTCTCTCCAGTTGGAGGCGAACTGGCGCTGTTAGATAAACTTTTGCCCGATTCCTCGACGCTTGAAATCAAAGGTCGCGTTTCGTTAAAAGATGCCGAGGCGTTTGTTCGACAAATCTCTCGACAATCTAACTCGCGCGCGGTGACTATAGCCGAAGTTGAGACTTGCATGGTCAACGATAAAAAGCAAGACGCGAGCTTATTAGCGCTCGCAAAGCACTACGAGGATAAAGGCAGAGCCGGCGTGAGCGATGATAAGGAGAAAAAAATAGAGGTGTACGTGTTCCCTCGTAAATCAGACGAAGCTATGCGTTTGTTGAAGCACATGCGCGCGCCTGGGATTGTCATTCGAACCGAAAACAAAAAGAGTGGTTTGTTAGTTGCCGTCATTCACAAAAAAGGTATCGGGAGAAACTTTAAAGTCATCGAAGCTAAAGCGGAGAAGAAGAGGAAAGAGGCGAAAATGAAACAGCTAGAAAACGAACGCGTGAAGAAGATGAAATTGTTAGAAGCGGAGCGTTTGCGCGAGGCGGAAAATTACTCGCCGCCGGACGACGGAACGAGCGATTTCGACGAGGAGTTTTCGGAGGACGACGCGGAAGAAGAAGAAGAAGAAGCGAGGAAGCCGCCGCCGCCGCCGCCGAAACGAGCAGTGACGAATAACTTTGGACGCGGATTGACGCAAACTCTCGTCCAACCGCCACCGGCGCCGGTTGTGCAACAACAAGCCCCACCGCCTCCTCCACCAGTTACGGTTGTTGCCCCGCAGCTCCATCGCCAGGCACCTCCACCACCACCTGTAGTTTCCGCTGCCCCTCAGCAGCATCATCGTCAAGCTCCGCCGCCTCCTCCGCCGCCAAACGTCGTCGTCGTGCCTCCTCCTCCTCCGCAGTTGCGCGTCCCGCCGCCGCCGCCGCCCATCGTTCACGTCCCACCTCCTCCTCCAAACAACACCGACAAAATCAACGGAGGCGACATCAACCAACTCCTCTCCTCCGTGAGCAAATTCTTGCCGCCGCAAAGAGCTCCGCCGCCGCCTCCGCCGAGATGATAAAAAAAGAGAGCATATAGCGGACGCGTAAACGCAAATACTAATAAACAAAACAACGCGATCTATACAGTACATCTACTCGCGAATTACCAACTGCTCGCGCCGAGTAACAATTCCTTCTCCAGCTCGACCACTTCCGCTTTCTTCGTCCTCACCTCCTTCTCCAACGCTTCGATCTGCACGAGTATCGCTCGTTTCTTGGTTTCAATCTTTCGCATCAACGACGGAAGCGTGCTTTTTTCGCCGCTCTCTATCGCAGATTGAATCGCCGACGTTCTCTTCTTCTCATCAGTGGTGGTGTTGTTGTTGTTCTTGCCGCTGCTCTTCTTGTTCGGCGGCACCGGCTTGTTGTTGTTGTTGTTACTCGTGTTCGTTATGGATTTCAAATTTGGTCTCGCGCTTTTCTTCTTCGCGACTTTCCCTTTTTGCGGCGACTTTAACGACATCAAAATCGGCGACTTTGCGACGGAGACCCCGCGTTGAGCGCGCAGTTTCCTCTTGCGCTTCTTATCCGGCCGGCCTAAGGTTTGGCCGGAGAAGGTTTCGTACAGAGTGGATATGAAATCCATCTGTGTGTCTCGTTGTTTTTGAATTTATGAAGAAGCGAAAAGGATGGATTTTCAGTAAAATGGAAACATCCGAAAGCGAAGAATTGAGAGCACTCTGTTACTACCATTGCTCTCTCGCTCTCGCGCTTTTATTATTGCGACTCAAACGAAGAGGGTGCTTTTAACGCTCTGGTTAGATATCTATCGCGTTGTTAAAACATCCACGCGAATACGCGTTGGAGAGTACTAGTACTATTACTACTACCGCTATCGCTAGTGCTCGTTTTATTGCGACGAGAAGAACTGTACTTACCGACAAAGACGCCGTTCTTTTGGACAAAGTTTTGCCGGTACGTTGCGATTTTGTGTACTCCCTTGTTCTCCTTTGCGGCGCTTTCTTCGTCGTCCTCTCCGTCGTCGTCTGAATCGTCGTCGTCGATCCCGTCGTCTTCGAGATCTTTAGCTACGCTTTCGTCGACCAGTTTTTCTACGATTGGCATGCTCAAGAAAAATAAGCCGAAGAATGCGCCGAGGATGCCCGAGAAGAGAACTATTCGCCAGTTTTCGGTGAACAATGCTCTCGCGGTTCCCGAAAACGCGAGCGCTGAGAGACTCGCAGCGAACGGCGCTCTCGTCTTTCGAAACGCGTACGCCGCCAACGCGAGCTGCCCGAACATAAATCCGTCGACCGCTCTGAACGGAACCGATTTGTGCGGCTTTGGCGCTTCCCTCATCTCACCCACGCGAGCTTTCACGCCACTAATTCTGTTATTACTCGAAACTCTCGTCCTCAACCTCGCTCGCTTTTCCTCTCTCTCCTTCCGCTCCGAAGCGTCGAACGCATCGAACGCGTCTCTCGCGCGTCTCATATCCTCTACATCTCGCGACGTCGGTTTTCGTTGCTTCATCTCTCCTTCTCTTATCTTTTCCACCAATTGCTCGTTTCGTATTAAATCGTCTGGATCCATCGTTTGCATCTCGCGCTCTTTCTTCCAAGGGTCCGTCAAGGTCCCTTTGCGGAAGCGAAAGCATCCGTCTTGGGCCATGACATCATCATCATCTTTACACAAAACGAAACCATTAGACTTTGAGGAAGTCTTCGCACCGTCGCCACTTTTGCTCGGCGAAACGAATAATCTCGCACTCGGAGATGAAGAAGCGAACAACAAAAGCATCATCATCATCATCAGAACAAGAGTAATAAAGAGCCTTTGTATCTTCTTATTAGGGGATTTCCAATTCATATCTAAGTGCTTTATCTCGTGTGGCTCTTATTCTCCGAACAGATAAGTGGTTTGAGATGAGAACACCAACACTTTGCGCTTTATGTGCGCGTCGTGTGAGTGTGAGCGCAAGGAGGTAC
>Ga0182095_1579708_pt1 | contig 26283 bp, 16 predicted proteins | sample 041ome_19_FD_127784 | JGI IMG/M metagenome (GOLD analysis project Ga0182095, IMG submission 127784) | Metatranscriptome of coastal salt marsh microbial communities from the Groves Creek Marsh, Georgia, USA - 041412BS metaT (Metagenome... | ecosystem: Environmental > Aquatic > Marine > Intertidal...
AGAAGCATCGGACGCTGCGGCGACAGAGACGAACACTAGCGCAAACATCAAACCGGAACTCGGTCAGGGGTTCTTTAAAGACTTGGAGATTTTCATCGAGCGCGAACCGCCCATCGCGGTTGGCTTTCTCTTTCTGTTTCTCATAAACGGCGTGTGGGGGGTGATATTTACGCTGTTCATTCGAGAGACGAAAGCCGGTCCCGGAGGGGAGTTCGGGAAAGGTCTCGCCGCGTTGAGGAAGGAAATCGTGAAAGGGATATTTAAGTTTTTCGGAGGCGCTTTGGGGAGGTTTACCAAGTAGAGAGAGAAGAGGGCGGAGAGAGCCGCGAAGCAGCGTCTCGCGAAACGAAGAACGCTCTCACTCCGAAAAGAAGAACTCGGGACGTACGCGCGCGCGTGCTCCGTTAGTTGTAGCGCATTAATTAACACACGTAGCTTTATATATATATATATTTATATTTATGATCAACTTTTAATCAGATCTGTACTCTGCGCATGTTTACGCTAATACGTACGTACGAAAGTTCGTTCAGAGAAGAAGTTCGTTCAAAAGAGGTCGGTCAAACCTTTTCTCGGATCTCCACAAAACTAATTCGCGTGCGCGCGCACTAAACACAAAACGAATACACACGCACACACGCAAGCAATGGACGGCAACACAAACAACCGCGACGATTTCACGCGCGAGCGCTTTTCCACTCGCCCGAGCGATCCCATGCGCGACGGTTTAAACGCGTCTTCCTCCAATCGCGCCTTTCTCCATCCGGTGGAAGAAATACAAAACAACTCAAACCCGTACGTCCTTTCCGAACAAAAGAAAAACCACCTCGCGAACGTGTACGGCATCGCGTTGCCGGCACAATTGGACATCGAGAGACAGATTTTGCAAAACGTCGAGCGGTTACCGAATCAGCAAACGGTGAAGAGTAAACGGTTCGGGTTGGAGATTTTGAGCGGGAACGTGGATCGAATCGATTTTAGCGACTATTTAGGTCAGATGGATTTCGCGCCGGAGGCGAGGACGACCAAGACGACGCACGAGATCATGGAGCAAAGATTAGGATTAGGATTAAATGGACCGAAAGGGAGATGAAATTGTTGCTCGCGTTTTCTCATCATCATCAACAAAGAAGAAGAGGAAGCACGTGCACGGCAGCGATAACGACAACGACGATAACGACGACGACGATAAAATCATCGCCACAATCGTTATTATTATCGAGAGAAAAAAGCGAGCGTTTTCTCTCCTCGTCGAGGATGTTCTCGAGGTCTTTTTGTTTTATTAATAAACTCATTTACATAATACCATTACATGTTACAGTTACATATACGCGAGCGCCTCTCTTCGCTCGAGCTTCCATTTACCAATACTAATAAACATACGCTATATATTAACTAAATGCACTCTTCTATGTTCTCTTCACGTACGCCTCCGTTCTCAAAACGGCTTGAAAATCGCACTCCTCGCCTCTGTTCGCCCGAACGATGTCCAAATCGCACCGCCGCGTCTTCTCGAGTTTCTCCCTCTGCGCGCTCTCTCGTTCCAACACCTTCGCGTATCTCTCGCTGACACGCGTGACCGATTCGAGCAACTTTGTCAACCGCCGCTCGATCGTCGCGTCGTCTTCCTTCCCTTCTTCCGTTCGCGAACGATAAAGCTCGCGCTGTTTTTCATCCTTTCCTCTCTCTTCTCCTCTTCTTTTATCGTCGTCGTCGTCGTCGATCGACGCGGACGACGAAGAAGCGTTCACGCGCAAAACCTCCTCCACGGCCATCGAGCACCGGTCGATCCCGTCGATGACTTCTCTCTGCGTCCACTGCGCCGTGGCGATCGAGGCGTCCAATTTTCTCATCTTAGGCGCGATGGATCGCTTCAAGCCTTCGGTGAGGACGTCGATGGATGACGACGAGGTCTCTCGGGACGAAGACATGTGCGATATCCTCTTTATTAAGAGTGGTGTCGAAAGAGAATTGGAAAAATTTTCATCTCTTCTCTCTCGTGTGTGGGCTCAAGAGTCCTGAAAAATTCCTCAAAAGAGAGAAAAGCGCTTTGACGAAGAACACCACTTAAACTTCTTCTTTTGCACATCGCAGATATCGCTCGTTCGCGGGAGATCTGCGAGAGAGAGAGAACGAGCATCTCGAGAGGTAGTTTATTTTGCGAATGGCGTCGAGGTCTGCCGCTTCGAGGGCGGCTAAGAATGGCGCAACGAAGAGCATTTTTCGCGTTTCTTCTTCTGCTCGAGGAGAGATCGCCGCTCTTCGATTCTTTTCGTCTTCTTCGCTCGGTAATGCCTTCGTCGGCGCGAGAAGAGGCGTCGACGCGTCGAGTCGAATGGTAGAGGATGCGGTGATGACGACGAAGAGGGAAAATCGCGGCGATGAAAAGGCGGTGCGCGACCGCAGAGACGGAGGGCGACGACGCGCTTTCGCTTCGTTAGCAGGATTCAACGAAAAAGATGCGACGAAGAGGAGGTATTATTATCAGAATATGAATACGATTAGCGAGAAGAAGACGAGCAGCATTAGGAGCAACAATAACATCATCACGAGAGGGTTTGCGGCGAAGTCTCCGGAGGATTATCCGCCGCATTCGGTGATTCCGTTTCCGTCTCTGTCGCCGACGATGACGCAAGGCGGCATCGCGTCCTGGGCGGTGGAAGAAGGCGCGAAGATCAGCGCCGGGGACATTTTAGCGGAAATTCAAACCGATAAAGCGACGATGGAGATGGAATGCATGGATGACGGGTATTTGGCGAAGATTTTAGTTCCAGCTGGAGAAGCGGACGATATTCCGATTGGAAGAGCGATCGCGGTGACGTGCGAAAACGAAGAGGACGTGGGGAAATTCGCGGATTACGTAGTAACGGAAGATGCCACCGCTGGGTCGAGCGGTGGCGATGCTACTTCAGCATCCGCGGCAGATGAACCGGCGGCGAAAGCAATTTTGGAACGACCCGAGTACGAGGCGATTAAAAAAGGTGATTTGACGAGAAATTCGAGAGCTGCTGGGAGAGATTTAGACGGGTCGAGAGACGAAGATTTGAACGGTACCGCGATGGCTTCGAAACTCCCCGCGGATTCGCCAAGCATGACCGTCCGCGACGCCTTGAACTCCGCGTTGTCCGAAGAAATGACCAGAGACGAAAAAGTGTTCATCATCGGTGAAGAAGTTGGCGAATATCAAGGCGCGTACAAAATCACCAAAGGCTTGCATCAAAAATTTGGAGCCGAACGCGTTCGCGATACACCCATCACCGAAGCCGGTTTTACCGGCATCGCGTGTGGTGCCGCATTCATGGGCTTGAAACCAGTTGTTGAGTTCATGACGTTCAATTTTGCGTTACAGTCGATCGATCACATCGTCAACTCTGCGGCGAAGACTCTGTACATGTCCGCCGGAACCATCTCGTGTCCGATTGTATTTAGAGGACCGAACGGCGCAGCTGCCGGTGTCGGCGCGCAGCACTCCCAGTGCTTCGCCGCTTGGTACATGTCCATCCCAGGTTTGAAAGTTTTATCTCCTTACGACGCGGAAGACGCGAGAGGTTTAATGAAAGCTGCCATTCGTGACCCGGATCCAGTCGTTTTCCTTGAAAACGAACTTTTATACGGCGAAAGTTTCCAACTGCCTAAAGAAGCCTTAGATGAAGATTTCACCATTGAAATCGGCAAAGCGAAAATCATGCGAGAAGGTTCCGACGTTACTTTAGTCGCCTTCTCTAAAATGGTTGGCTATTGCTTAAAAGCCGCCGAAGAGCTCGAAAAAGAAGGGGTCAAGGCGGAAGTCATCAACCTTCGCTCTTTGCGTCCGTTCGACCGCGAAGCCGTCGCTCGATCGGCCAAAAAGACCGGTCGAGTCGTCGTCGTCGAAGAAGGCTGGCCGCAATGCGGCGTTGGTTCTGAAATCGCCGCGTGCGTGAACGAAGACGCGTTCGACTATTTAGACGCACCGGTGGAAAGAGTCACCGGCGTCGATATCCCGATGCCGTATGCCGCGAATTTAGAAGCGATGGCGTTGCCGAAACCAGCCGATATCGTGGCCGTGGCCAAGAGAACTTTGTTTAGAGGCGACTAGAAGAATTATAATTAATATATATTCATGTATATGAGCTGTCTTATTGTACGGAACGCCCGGAAATCTACGCGTTTGAAAGAGCTTTTCGTTGTTCTCTGCTTCTCTCGTTCTGCGCACAATTTTTTGAAAATTCTCTGATATATCTCCACAACAAACCGCGCGAGAGAGAGAGCACGCGCGCAAACGTCGAGAAGAACCGCGCGCTAAAATGGCGCCACCATCGTCGAACAATAAAACGCCGCTCCTCGCCGGTCAAAAATCGCTCAAAGCGTTCTTTACCAGCAGCAGCAGCGCGAAGAAGTCGACGGCAATTTCAAAAGTTGAAGAGTTGAAACTTTCTCAGGATGAAAACAGGAAACCGACGTCGACCTCGCGCGAAGACGGGGGGGGCAACGAGAGGAACGATTTGATCTCGAAGAGAGGAGAAATTGCGTCGACGGCGATTGACGACGAGAAGAAGGAGGAAGCACCGATGAAAGAACTCGTGGGATCGGGAGCGCGCGGAGAAACGATTTTAGGCGCAAAATCAGACTTGGTTTTCAGTGCCCAGAATACGAAAACGGTTGAGATGGTCGCGGAAGCTACGGTAGCAGCAACAACTACAACTACAACAGCAACTACTACTACTACTACTACTACAAGCACCGATAAGGCAGAAGAAGATAAAATGGAAGTAAAGATGGACGTCGATGCAAAGAATAACGACGACGAAGACGACGACGACGACGACGAAGACCAAAATCCAATCGCGCGAAGCAAACGCAAACGAAACGTCGTGTCTGCTAAACCGACCCGGGCAACGAGGCAGAAAGAAGAAGAGGCGAAGAAGAAGAGAAAGAAGACGGTGATTATGGATTCGAGTAGCGATGACGAAGATGAAGATGAAGAAAGCGAGTCAGATTTTGCACCGGACGAGCCTTCCTCGAGCGACGACGATGATGACGAAGATTTTGAAGAGGAAGACTCGCCAGTCGCGAACAATAAGCCGAATAAGAAAAAGCCTCCGCCAAAGCAAGCCTCCGCGAAAGTAGCGCCGATAAAGCAACGCTCGTCGCCGCCGAAGCAACAAATTTCTTCGTCTCAGCAACAACAAAATGGACTACAGGCGGACCAAATATCAAAGTTTGATGAGCGCGAGCGTCGCTTGTTTTCCTTCATGTTCCCTCCAAAACTGAGGGACCGAAACGGGAACCTTTTCGACAGTCCAAAATACGATCCAACCACGTTATTACTTCCGAAAACCTTTCCGAAGAGCTTCACGAGTACGGATGGCTCTCAACACAAAATTTCTCCGGGGCAACAACAGTGGTGGCAGTTCAAAGCCAACCACTTCGACGCTGTTTTATTGTTCAAGATGGGTAAATTTTACGAAATGTACGAGATGGATGCGCACATCGGCGTGAAGGAACTCGGATTGATTTACATGAAAGGCGAACAACCACACGCGGGTTTTCCGGAAAAGAATTACCAAAAGAATGCGGAAACATTGGCGAGAAACGGGCACAAAGTGGTCACAATCGAGCAAACGGAAACTCCAGCGATGCTCGCTGAGAGAAAGAAGAAAGACCCGAGGTGCAAAGATACGGTGGTGAAACGCGAGAAGATTGCCGTAGTAACGAGAGGGACGATGATTGACCGCGTGATGGTTGAAAGTTGTCCCGATGCGTCGTACGTATTGGCAATTTCTGAGTTCAGAAATAGCGAGGATGGAACAGTGCACCTCGGCGTCTGCGCGGCAGAATGCGCGGCGGGGAAATTCGTCCTAGGCGCGTATAAGATTGTGCCAGGAAGCGGCGACGAAGAAACGCTGTCGAGTTTACGAACGACATTGTGTGAGTTGAATCCGGTTGAAATTATATTCAGAAGGGGCGAGGCAAATGCGAAAGAGTTTCCCGGACCAGCTGTAGCGGCAGCGCTCAGAGATTGCGTGCCAAACGCACACATTCGATATGTGTGTTCGTCTTCGATGAAGTCCTCAAAATGCGTGAGAGAAGAAGTTGAAAAGCATGGCTATTTCAAACCACTCGCAAAGTACCCGGACGTAATCGAAACTTTTTTTGACACCACAAATAACATTAGCGCTGAAGCTACGCTCGTTGCTTTCGGTACGTGTTTGCTCTATCTGAACGACAATTTGGTCGCACACGATGTCGTGCCGTACGGAAAATATGAAACCATCGCCAACGACGAGACGTTTCTCGGGGTCGAAGGAAGCGTCGTAGATTCTTCGGCACCACCTTCGCCATCTGCCATGGATGAAGGAGCGACAACGACAGCAGCGTTGGCTTCGAAAAGATTACAGTTCAAGCACGCTTTCATGCGAATGGACGCTGCGGCGTTGTCTGGTCTAGAACTTTTAGAAAACACAGAAGGCGGGAGATCGGGTACCTTGTTAGAGCTCGTCTCACGCGCGGCGTCAGCCCCAGGTACTCGAGTCCTCCGAATGCAATGTTGTCGCCCATCATGTGATGCGGTAGTGATTCGATCAAAGCAAAAAGCCATCGACGCTTTGCGCTCGAACGACGCCGTTGATACGTTTCAAAAAGTTCGGGCGTTGTTGAAAGCGAGTCCAGATTACGAACGGTGTGTCGCGAGATGCGTTGGCAGCGGGGATTCAAACAGAAATGCCGATCGAGTTGTCTTGTACGAAGATATGCGCAAAGCAAAATTGAACGATTTTTTAGCTGCTTTAGAAAGTGTTCGCGCTGTTCGCGATGTCGCCGAGGAGATTGCCAGTAATGAAAACGCGTTACGGAAATCCAAATTGCTCAGAGCTTTGGTCACCGGAGAAAGTTCAAACGCCGATGAAGACGATTGCTGCGGAGACTTATTCTTCCCGAAAGACGCTATCACTAAAAGTTTACGCGAGTTTGAAACCGCTTTTGATTGGGCAAAGGCGAAAGAATGTGGACGAATCGAACCAGCACCTGGCGTAGATACGGCCGTGGATGCCGCGGACGAAGCTATCCGACAAGCGGACACAAGGTTAGAAAATTGGCTCGACGAAGCGAGAGCACTGCTACAGTGTCAAAAATCCGAATTGCAATTTGTCACCGTCATGCGCGACACGCATATTATTGAAATCCCAGATCGGTTATCGCGACGGGTTCCAGAAACGTGGACGAGAGAAGGCAAACGAAAAGGTTTCGAGCGATTCTCGTGCGAAACGGTCGATCCGTTGCGTGAAGCGCGCGCTAACGCGATCGAGGCGAAAGAAACAGCCATGGAAGGCGTCATGAAAGGTTTGATTTCGAAATTCCGAGAAAAATGGCGCGAATGGCGTTTGGCAACGGAATGTATCGCCGAAGTTGACGCGCTTGGTGCGCTAGCTGTGGTTTCCGATGAGTTCGCTTTACTGGGCGAAGGCCACGCGGTGAAACCTAACGTCTCGCCTTTCCCCGAAGTTGGTGAAAGTGCATTCCTCGAGTGCGATGTTTTGACGCACCCGTGTGCGTCTCTGTTAAATAAACAGTTCGTTCCGAACGATTGTCACTTTTCCGCAGACGAAAACTTCCTCCTTCTCTCCGGTGCGAATATGGGTGGTAAATCCACCTACCTCAGACAAATATGCATCGCGACCATCCTCGCACACATGGGATCTTCCGTTCCCGCGAAAACTTTCAATCTCTCCGCGTGCGACGCGATTTTCGTTCGCATGGGTGCGAGGGATGATCTGAGGTCTGGATTTTCCACGTTTGCGGTAGAAATGTCCGAAATCGCGAAACCGTTGCGCGAAGCTACGAAAAATTCTTTGGTGTGTGTCGACGAACTGGGTCGAGGCACATCCACAACTGACGGCTGCGCCATCGCTTTAAGTTGCGGCAAGCACTTGATGTTGCGAAACAAATCCCGCACGCTTTTCAGCACGCACTACCATAAACTCGCGGATTACTTTGCGTTTGCCTCTTCTGCGATATTAAAGCACGTTGAAGCGATCGTCGACTCGACTCGCGTCCCGCCGCAAGTCACGTTCACGCACAAAGTTGTCTCCGGATCGTGCCCGAAATCCCACGGCGTAAACGTCGCTCGCTTAGCCGGTTTACCGGAAACTGTCTTACAAACGGCATCACTCATCGCCTCGAGAGCGGAAAAAATGGACGAACAAAACGCATTCCGAGGCGGAAAAGAGTGTGCCATCGGCGCTCGAGCCGGTGTGCAGTATTTGTTCTCCTCGCGAGAGACTGACGACCAAAACTACGGCGACGAGGAAACAGCCGCGTCGGCGCGTGACAAAATATCGCGCGCGATTGATAGAGTCAACGAAGCTTTGTTCCTCAAGCATTAAAAAAAGCTGCCGCATCAAAGACACACAGAGAGAGAGACATAGATATATATAGAGAGAGAAAGAGAGAGAAACTCGGTATTTAAACAACATTGTACAACAAACGGAGGATTGTGAATTCTATCATACTTTTCGCTTCGACCATCGCTATGAAACCTATTTTTTCCTACTTTAGACATCGACGTGTCAACTCTCAACGCTTCCCGTCGTCGTCCAAAACGCTCTTCCTCTCGCTCCCGTACAACTCGTACACCTTCTCCTGCCGTTCCATCCATCGCAACTCCTTCTCCGCAAACTCCGAAAACGCTTTCGCCGACGTCTCGTTCAACTCGCCGCCCTCTTTTTCTTTCGTAAAAGACGCGTACGCGTCGTTCGTTTTCCGGACGAGGTACGAGCGGACGTTGTAGTCTTTGAAGTTGGATGCGGATTGGAGCATTCTTTTGAGCAAAGTTTGCGCGGTTTGGATGTGGTTCGTCATGTCCGTTTGTCGCGTTTCGAGGTATCGGTGGCGTAAAAAATGGACGGGAACTCGGGCGCGCGCGCGACGCGTCGTTGTTTGTATGATATGGTCTTTTTGCGCGCGCAGAGATGTGAATGAAGATTTTTCCCTAACTTTTTCTCTTCAATTCAACTTCTCTCAACTTTTTGACGCGCGCCTGATCGGATGATACACCGCACATCGGACGCGCAGCAATTTTCTCATTCTCGACGACGATGGAGAATAACAACAACGGGATGAAACTCCTCGACGCGAAGATGCTCTCGAACGTCCAACACTGGCGGTCGTCTCGCGACCACGCGTTGGAGATTTTCGACGTGTGCCTCGACGTGATTTCCCGACTGTCGCTGTTGAAAGACGAGCGTTTGTACCCGGAAGAAGAAGAAGAGGAAGAGGAGGAAGGAGAGAAGGAAGCGCGCGACGCTCAAAAACGAATGTCGATGGAAACGACGTTTTTGAAGCAAATGGAACAGTTGGGCGCGCTCTTGGAAAAGATGGACCGCGAGAGAGATCGATTGAAACAGTTGGTGAATGAGATGGAAAAAGTGTTTCGAGATTCGGAATTCGCGCACAGAAAACGAGTTCAGGAAACGACATCGGCGACGTCGATGGGATCGATTTCGGTGAGGAAAGGAGGGGAGAAAACGATGCTCGAGTCGTTGGAAAGAATAGAAGCGATGTGGCGGTTTTATGGGGAGGAAACGAGCGCGTGCGAGGTGCTTTTTGGATTGTGCAGAGAGGCGGCGAGTTCCCCGGAGGAGGCGGCGAGCGGAGAAGAGATAGCGAAGAGCGCGCGGGCGTTTTTAGAGGTGAGGAAGAAAGTAGATTTAGAACGGTATTAGTATTTAGCGCTGCGTGTATGTATACAATGTACAATTTTAAAATAAGTTGATCTTTAATCTCGACGACGAGTATCGAAGCCATCTTTCGAACGGGAACGCGACATCATCATCGTCGTCACCTCTTTGTGCCGTTTCATTAAGTATCTCTAGCGCCTTGGACGTTTCGCACGGGTGGACACACACCCATCCACCGCCAATGGAACACTTTGGGAGCTTCATTTGTCGATCCCACGGGGCGAGAAGTTGCACAAATACATCGTCGTCATTCTCCGCATTACTGGTAATCTTCGTGACCAACGCGCGATTCGTCTGGTCTAAACTCAACGCCGAGCCGCTTCGCGCATCATACGCTCGAAGACACAACACGGGCACCTCGTAAGACGCAGAATAGATTATATCAACTTCAACTCGAGCTCTCGAGATGGATTTTTTATCACTTTGACGAGCAACCAATACGGCGACATCTTCTTCTTCTTCTTCTTCGACATCTACGTCGACTATTTCGTCCTCCTCCTCCTTCTCTTCCTGTCGTTCGTACTCGATCGTGCCGATATTTCGAAACGCCAACAATGCGCCTTCCTCGTTTCCATCGTCACCATTCGCCACGTATCGACACTCTAGCTCATCTCTTGTACCCGCGAACGCCTTTATCGCGCTCTCGAAACGCGCTCGAGATACCTTCGATGATAATGCCGGAGTATTCCCCGTTGCAAGTCGATTCATACTCTCACTCTTCGTTGTTGTCGTCGTCATCGTCGTTATCATCAACGAGAGTCCTTCCCCGCACTTCCTTTCTCTCCTCTCACTTCTTCCCTTTCTTACCTCCTTTCTTCGCTTTCTTATTCCCTCTCGCGAACGGATTTTCCCCTCCTCCTTTCGCTCTCTCCGCCTCGCCTTCGTCTCTCCTCTTCCTCGACGACGCCGCTACCGCCGCCGCCTCTTTCGCTTTCGCTTCTTCTTCTTTTTCTTCCGCGATACTTCCACCAACGTCGCCTCGTCGCTTTTGCGTCGTCGTCGTCGTCGTCAAATTCAATTCCTCTTTTACTTTCTGAATCTTCCCCAGCGTCGCCGCGCGTTGCGCGTCCGCCAACCGCTTCTTTTCTCTCTCTCGTTCGAGTCGAACTTTTTCCGTTTTTTCTCTCTTGAGTTTCTCGCTTCTCAACCGGTGCACTTCGAGCGCGCGAATGACGATGGACGTCGGATCGGACGTCAACCGCGTGGGACGATGGCGTCGTTCACCTTTCGCTCTTTTTTCGTCCTTCTCGTCTTCTTCGACGAACACTCGTCGTTGTTTCGGAAACGTTTTCCGCGCGTTGAGCAGCGACGTCTCGGGAGTGTACGACGACGAAGGATCTTCTCCTCTGGCGGTATCGGCGCGCGTGAACGCAGCGCTTCGCGACGGGTATCCGAGCATGCGCCTGGTGAGAAGATGTGCCACACTAGCGCGTTCGTTCGAAAGTGTGTGCCACGGTAGGAGTTAACAAGCGTTCTTAGAGCGCAGAAAACGAGACCGAGGAAGAGGAGGAGCGCGTGCACGAAAATGAAGAGATTCGACGAGTTGAATGAAGTGTGTTTAATAAAAAATCGAGAGCGCGCGCGACTCTCTCTCTCTCTCTCTCTCTTTACTGTTCCAAAATACCCTTAACTCTGACCATACCTTTCTCGCACAAGTTCAAATCTCTTCGGAATCGTTCGATTTCTTCGGCGTCGCCTTCGACGATGACGTCCGTCGTGACGTCGTTGTCGACCATCTTCACTTTCACTTTTTCTTTTCGTCCGGCGTTATCCAAGTAGTATTTTCCGCTCAGAGGGGAAATCAACGCCAAGGAATACCAGAGATTTCCACCGGGTAAAGCGATTGAGCACACCAAACCGACGCAGAGGAGACCGATGGCGATGCAGAAAGTGATGTACGCGGCCGTGCCTCGTTCTGGCGCGATGTTCCCTTCGAACGTGATCACCTCGCCCGCGTCCGCGACGACGTAGTTGTTTCTCTTGAAGTACATCGATATCTCTCGCGCGACGTCGTCTAACGGCAAAGCGGCGTCCCCAGCCGCTCGCGGACCCGGGAGTTCGAACGTCTTTCTCGCAATTTTCGATTTCGCGGAGCGTTTCACGAGAGAGTACAACCCGGGCGCCGATAACACGAACAGAAACAACGTCGCGTAGTAACTCTTGCTCGTTTGCCCGTCGAGTACGCCCGGAGCCGCCTGTTGCACGTCGTCATCGGCAAAGGCTGGAAACGCAGTCATAAAATGCGCGAATGCGGTCGAACCGATGGCAATCGACGCCGAATCGATGGAATCTCTGAAGCTAAATGTGTCGTTGTTGTTGTTGTCGTTGTTGTTGTTCTCGTTGTTCTTTTTATTCCTCGCGTTCATCATCATCGACGCGCTGGTGACTTTCCCGCCGAGCGCATCATCATCGTTTCCCGAGCGACGCCGATGCGAAGATTTGTACGTCGTCGTCGTCGCTCGAAGATGTCGACTCGATGCAGAAGAGGAAGAGGACGACGCGAATTTGGACGCGAAAGAGCGCGCGTGCGCGTTGGCTGGTGCGACGAACATCGTTTTGTTTGTTTGTTTGTGTGTTTACTCGCGCGCGTGTTCTTTACGTGTTTGTGCCGCATTCGGATAACAGATTGCTCATTTTTTTGTGCGATGACGTGTAGGAAGAGAAGAAAAAATCCAAGCGAAAAGAGGAACTCTGTCGCCGGAGGGCGGAAAAGCGCTCTTTCTTTTCGAACGACATCCGACGAGGGGCACATTAATGCGATACTTTAATACACAATCACGTACTGCTATTTTTTTATTTGGATTCTACTCGCAACGCGCGCGGACACAGACAGACAGACAGACAGACGGTTGTTACAAAGGATTCTCGCGTATTCTCTTCGCGGCTTCTTCGATGGTTTCTCTTTTTTTACATATCGCGAACCGCACCAAATCGGTCGGGTTGTTTGTTCGGGTGGGGTTGTAGAAGGGCGTCATCGGAACGGCGGAGACTTTAGCGCCTTCGCGGGCGAGCTTTTTGCAGTACTGGATGGCGTCTCCAGAGACAGATTTGATGTCTTTCACCGAAGCGACGAGGAAGAAGCCGCCTTGGGCCGGATAGACGGTTAAGCCGGCGGAGGTGAGCGCGGAAGCGAGGAGATTGGCGTTCGAGGCGAGGATTGCTGCGTTTTCGTCCGGCGTGACGCCTTCGCCCGGTTTCGCGTGGTCGCAGATGTCGTTTAACGCGTCCGCGACGCCAGCTTGTAACGGCGTTGGGGTGGAAAAGGAGGCGTAGGAGTGGAACGTGTTGCAGGCGTCTACGATAACTTTCGGACCGTATATCCATCCAACCCTCCAGCCGGATAAATTCATCAGCTTAGATGACGTGCCTACGGTGACTGTTCTTTCCGGCAGATACTCTCGCAAACGTAAATGCGGCTTGCTCTCTATGAACGTGGACCGTTCGTAAACCTCGTCCGCAATCGCGACGATGTTATATTTTCTGCAAAACTTTGCGATAATTTCTAGCTCTTCTTCGCTCGCACAGTGACCGGTTGGATTGTGCGGCGAACAATGCACGAAAATCTTAACTCTCTTGTTGCTTTCAGCGTACGCTCGTTCTAACATTTCTTCGGTCACCACAAATCCATCCTCCGCGTTTAACGGAACGTCGATCAACGAGCACTCCGTCACAGTCGCGTGCGCTAAATACCAAGGAAAAAATGGACTCAACGTCATCACCTCGTCACCTTTATTCAACAACGCCCGAAACACGACGTACAACCCTTCCGTCGCAGACGTCGTCACCAGCGACGCGTCTCTCGTTTCATCCACCGACGATACATTTTTCGCCGTTTCTTTGTAGTACCTTTTCACTGCTTCCAACATATCTTTTGTCCCTGGAATTGGTGCGTATTGATTCGCGCGCGCGTCCGGCACGTCTCCGGAAATGGTCTTCTCGTCCGCCGAAATCGCTCGTTTGGCGCTTTGTTTCGCTACGACGTTAGAACCAAAGTCAGGGTAGCCTTGGCCAACGTCGACGACGCCGGGTTGGCGAGATAACGCGGTGATTTCTGCCCATAACGCGCCCGGTCCGGATTGTTGTTCTTGAAACGCAGACGCTAAAGAGGAGAGTTGAACGTCGCTGTTTTGCATGATGACTCTAAAAACGCGTTTATTACGCGTCGCTCGTTGCGCTTTAAAGTCTTCTCGATGTCGTTGTTGTTGTTTTTGTTGCTGCTGCTGCGTTACGAGCGACGACGCGCGCAGCATTTCTTGTGAAGTTTCTTGTGCCAGGGCGTGAACTTCTGTGTGTAACTGTCTTGTGTTCAACTCGCGCGCGTACTTTGAAATGGTCTTAAACTTTACTCTACACACAAAGTACTATATCTGCATTGTCAATATTATTTCTTACCGCCGCCGCTCATTTGCTGATGCGACACCTTCACTCTCGCGAAGGAGTATAAACCAAACCCAGCCAAGGCGACAAACGCGCCGAAAGCCATTTGGTAACTCCAATCTTTCGTCTCACCGAACAACACGCGCGAGCATAATATCAACAACGCAACTTTAATATTTCCAAGAACTGTCGTGGTCACCGCTGATGTCGCACCCACTAACGCGAAGTGGACGAAATTATACGACACCGCGTTCAAACATCCGAGCAACACTAACGTCAAAACTTGAAACGGCGACACGTACTCGTCGCCGTACATTATAGCTTCTCTAGATTGCACTTCAAAAGCGCCCGCACCGAAATATTTATTGACGAACCGATCGCCTTCTATCATTAAAGCGACGGGGAGTAACGCGCATAACGTCACTGGAGCGGTATAAAACGTCAATCGCAACGCGTCCAACTTCTCTCCGCCCATAATCTTCCCGCTAAACGTCATCATCAACGCGTTCGAAATCGTCGCGGTGACGCAATAAAACAACCCACTCAACGTTTTTTCCCTTTCATTTGCCGATGCACCGCCGCCACTACTCGCCGCCGCGTAACTCCCACTAATACAAAACATTACTCCGCCCGCTACGAAGACCAACCCAACGCTTTCGATCCCGCCCGGGATGCGTCCCTCTACGAACATCGCGCAAATAGCGCAAACAACCGGAATCGAAGCTCGAATGACTTGATTCAAAGATAAAGGCATAGAAACTAAACTCGCGTTATTCATCGCGATGTTCAAACTCATGAACAAACCAATCTTCACGACCGCGCTTTTCACTCTCGGCAAGATTTCGCCGTGCGAACTCGCGTACGAAAACTTCGAAGAGAGCATAATCGGTGACAAGCACAACACCGAAAAGGATAAGTGCGCGCACGTGAGTAAAATCGGAAACGAAAACCCCGCGTGTCCGAGCGTGTATCTGTTCAGCAAGTTCAACGAGCTGTTCAATCCGAGGTACAGGAGGACGAGGACGATGGTTTTCATCATCTGTTGATTAACGCCTCCGCCGGTCGCGCCGGCGGTGGAGTTCATCTTCTCCAAAGTAGTTTCCGATGCCATTTACGTGCGGTTATTATTTTATCAATCGAGTAACAAATCCCTCTATATATATATTCTTTCAGCGAACGAAATGTTCTTTTCCCGAGGAGCGTTTTATGATGCGCGTGGATGTCTTCTGGGTGCGCGACTCGGTGTTAAAGAGAACGAGCGCGAGTTTGAAGCTTTTCTCTCCTCCTCCTCGTTTGTACGAATGGATTTTCCCCTAATTCGCTACTTTGTTGAAACCCTAAAACTGAGTTGTGTCGTTCGTTAGAAGCACAACTCTCTCTCTCCTCCGCGCTTGAGAAGAAATAAGAAGAAGACGCGATGGAGGAGGACATTGAAAATGGGATTTCGTCGCTGGAGCAAAGATTGGAATCCGTGGAATCGTTTTTAGCTTCGTCTCTTTTCCCATCGCCGCGCGAAGAGGACGACAAGTCATCTTCATCAATTTTATCGTCCTCACCGAACGCGATATTGTTTGCAAAACTCGCGAGTTTGCGCTCGGCTCTGGTGGATTCGCGACGCACTTCCACGTCTTCTTCTTCTCCTTTGAAACGTGCGAATAGTGGTGAAGACGTGAAGGAGCAGCGCACGAACGACATCAAGCGTTTGCACGACCGATTGGAGTCGGTGTTGTTTCAGATTGCCGTCGTAGGGAATGCGAGGAGGAGGAGCGAGGAGCAAAAATGCCATTATTTCGGTCGAAGCGCGAGAGCGATTGCCAGAGACTGTTTGGTGCTGACGTTTTCGTTCGGTAACAGGTTAGTGCACATTACGCTAAAATCTCGTTTTTATGTAACCTCTGGAGAGCGCTAACATTCTATCTTTTCTTTTCTTTACATTCTATCGAACAGACAAAGCGTGTTCCGATTCGCGAACGAACGTTTAAACGATATCGATGATTTTCCGAGACGTAAAAGTGCGTTCCAAGGTAATCTCAGTGAGAATAAGCCACGACTGGAACGGTTTTACGGCGCGTGCGATTGTGTGGAAGCTTTGATTTGGTCGTTCGGGAAACAACTGGGCACTGGACAATTTTGTGATTCGGCGTGCGCGAGCGCGATGAAAGCCGTGGATAATAGAGCGTACAAGGACGACATAACGGGAATTAAGATTGCCACGGTGGCTTTGAAAGTCGCGGCGAGATGTGTCGGGAGTTCAGATGCGGTTGGTGATGGTGGGTTAAAGTTAACGGCAAAGACTATCGATCATATGCGTCGGATGATCAAACGGGTCGTAGCTTTAGAAGGCGGGAGGAGAGCGTCCACCGAACTCTCGAGAGCGACGCAAGAGGCTAAGCGAAGAGCGTTAGAGTTGCGAGCGGCAATGTTAATGGCGATGAAAAAAAGCGACGCGAATAGCATGAAATTAGAAATAGAAGCGTTCAACGGACGCGGTGATTCGAATAATATATATTCGGCTGGGTACCACACTTTGAGCGAGATCGAGCAGTACGGAAAAGGTAGAAACGTTTTGAATTTAATAGCCGAGACGAAAAATTTAGGTAATTCGGGAGTGGAAGTCATATCGGCGTTTGCCACCGTAGCGAGTCAAGTGGAGCGAAGTTTAGGGCGCAGCACTACCATCGGTAGAAGAGCAGGGAGTAGCCAAAAATGCCAATCTACCGAGGGACAAGGAGCAGAGGACGATATCGGAGACTACGATGACGACGCAATTGGAGGTGAGTTTGCGAATGAAGATTTACACGGCGAAGACGGCTCTGCATCATCGTCATCGTCAACTATGTCCACCGTGAAAACATGTTTCATCAAACCTATGTTTGAAACGAATGAAGTGACGAACTACAAAGACTCAAGAGCAGTACAAGATGCCGTCGCGCGCGCGTGGATGCGCTACGCAACCAACCCCCAATTTAGCGCCAAGTCGTATTCGGTGGAGGAGTGCACGAGAGATATCGTCAAAGTAGGTTTTGCGTCAAAATTAAGAAAAAATGATTGCTTTGCCGCGGCATGTGGGCTAGCTGTGTTGCGGGTCGCCGCATTTGAGAAGCGCGCGGATGAATCGACGAGAAAAGCGACGTTAAAACAAATTCTCGATATTTTGCGCGGCCAAATCGTTTCCACGTCCGACGAGGAGTTGAAAAACGCAAAGCAGAAGAGGAAAGGGAAGGTAATCGATAACACGAATGATTTGCGAATCGTTGCCATACTTCGGGCAGTTAAGGACGGGATAGATGCGATCGGTTATGTCGACGCTGAGTCGTTTTTGTACATAAAGAATGTGTTTTCGAGCAAGCACGGAGATGCGCTCTTTCGGACGAAATGGCGAGTGAACGAGCGCGCGGGAGCTTTGGCAAAAGCGGCGTTATCTGCCGGACACGAGATGGCGACGCGAGAACTCGCGAATACGTTGTCGAAGTTAGAACGATTCGTGAAATTCCCTCTAACCAATTACGTATCGATGCAGAATAGTGATAGGAAAAAAATAGGAGAAGAAGAGGATGCAAACAGCAACGCTTCCGAGTATAGATTCGACGACGAGCTGATAGCCGATGCGAGATTTATTTGCGCGCTCATTGGTGAGAATTCGCCGAGCTGGCCACTCGGCGTACCCATAGACGCAATTGATCGCGTCGAAGAAGTCGGTGCAAGGCTTTCCATGTTGAACGTTTCAGCAAAAGCGAGAGAAGCTGGATTCATTTGTCTTTCGGCGTCCTCTTTAGCGAGATCCTCAATTTTCATCTATGCGCGACGACGGGACGAGGAGAAGAAGAAAAAGTTTGAAAATATCGCATTTGTCATCTCCTCTACGTTTGATGAAGTAGCATTCACGACAACAACAAACGCAGAAGGAGGGGGGATGGCGAATAAAGACGATTTAGCGGCGGCGTGTGCTGCTGCAGAGGCTGTCGAGGCATACGCCAGATTCGCAGGCGCAGAGGAAGAAAACGGACGAGCGACAAGACTTATGCTCGGATCTCTTTTGTCTGCGTGTGAAAGAATTCAACTGAGTGGCGTACATACCAACATAGAAAATATCGAAATCGTCCGTCGAAAGTTGCTTTTGCATTTGCGAGCAATGTCTGCGTATGCCTCGTGCTCGAAAGATGTCGAGAAGTCGTGCCGGTTTCAGGATTTCACGCCACAGATCGCAAACTTGATTGCCAAATTTGGAGCGTTTGCGAAAGAAGTCAGAGAAGATGACAAGAACATATTATTTAATCAAGACGAAGAAGAACTCGTTTACGACGATGATGATACAGACAGGCTTGATTTTGGACGTCTAACTTCGCTTTCGTCGTTCTTGGACGAAGCCGAACGTGAATTGCTGGTGAACTCGCACGTCGTCACTTTGGAAAATGGAGACGAAACAGTTTCACAAGCGTTTGCGGATCTGAGAGCGTACAGGGGAAACTCAAACGCACCTCCGAATTCTCCATCGCACGCATTTAATCACAGCAAAGAGAGCGATAACATAGTAATAAAAGATGTCTTCCCTTTTGCGGCAACCATAGTCGACCAAATAGATGAGGCGAGTCGCGCCTGCTTCTCTCGGGCTGTGGAGGTTGCCATCGCCGACGGAGGTGAAGATGCCAAACTACAAGCAGCCTTCTCAAAACTCCTCTCTTCATGGGAGGAACGATGCGTTCAGGTTATCGAGCGCAGTGATATGCTCGTTAATTTGAACTCGTCTGAGTATCGGAAAAAGCATGTTTCATTGTTCAACCATCAGAGAAAGCCTGCGTTGACAGATTTTTTGAGAAGTGATGCGGCTATATCGAGACGATTCGCGGACATACTGAGCGTATCACAGATGTTGCGAGAGGCTAGAAATGAAAAATTTCGGATTCATTTGGAAATGTTTTCGAAGTATTCAAGAGCACTTCGGAACGCTCTTTCAACGCATGCGCCTCTCGAGTCTGCGCTACTATGCGCCAAGTGTATTGAGCAAACATCATCGAGCGAGGAAGTCAGGGAACGTGCGTACAATTTGTTCGAAGAGTATTCACGCGATATGGACTTGCAGGATGTTGGTCATAGCAAGCGTACTTGGAACATTGCCATTGAGTGTTTATCTCTCGCAAAGTCCATCGAGCACATTGGCGCAATGACCATCGGCGAAACGACGCTGCGCAGACTCATTGAGGCGCTATCCAAAATTTCGCTCAATATAGACCCAACACACAGATCTACGCACGCGTTTGCATTGCGGGCGTTAGCGCACGTTGCAGAGGTATGTGGTAGTCGATTTGCGAGAGATTCGGATCGTGCGGTTAATTTATCCATGCATATGTTAGATTCATTGCCGGCGCAAGAAGCTTTGTTGAAAAACGTCGTATCTTTCGTACCAGAATGTGGGCATCTAGCGAATGCGGCTGCTATTGCAATTGGACCAGACTTATCGGCAGAGCATAAAGTGTTTATAAAAGCGATGAATGTTGCAGCAATCATACGCGACGTGCAAAGCCACTCGCGGTTTCAAAACTTCCGCTTGGCATTAGATAAACGAAACAGTAGAGGCGGTGGCGGAGAAAAAGTGAACTCGAATTCTCAGCAGGAGTTGAGGCAGCAATATCCGACGCTGTCGGCATCCACGAGAATCGATGAGGTCGAAGATCCCTTCAGCGAAAGCGATGACGTCGTTTACGCTGAAGTTGTCTTCATTCAACACATGGCGATGTTTGCCCCGAATGCTATCGATATGACAACTGTTGTGGCAACGTTAAGAGACGCATTGCGGCATTACGCGACGAAGCCCGTAGCCCTTGAAACGCTCTCATTTCTCGCCATGAAGAACGCTCGAAAAGTGCTATACCCAGACGAAGACGGAGATGAAGAAATCTCTTCCGAGTACGCGTCAAAGTCGACGACATCATCGTCCAAGTTGGGCTCGATGCTGTTGAGAGACATTGTAAAATGTGTCACAAAAGGCGCTTCGAGAAGAGTCATCCGAGACGCGAAAAACTGTGCGCGAGTCTTGGCCAGGGAGTTATCCATAGTAGATCCCAAACGGGCGTTAAAGGCTCTATCGGCACTTTCCTTTGACGATCAACGCCTTGTTGAGGAATCCGACGACGACGAATCCGATGACGACGACGAAGATGATGATGATGCATTCAACGACAACGTTGATGAAGACGACGAAAACGAGGAAGGAGATGTTGACGAGAAAGAAATCGACGAATCAGATCTAGACACGAACCGCGCGAATAACCACCCGCGTCTCCCAGCGCGCATATTTGCAGCTTCTTTACTTTCGAGAATCCCGTTCTGGATTCAAGAAAGTAATATTCCGGAGCACAGAAGCGTTCAATTAAGTCGCTCATCGGATTCGCCAAAGGCGTATTTACCGACGCATGCGCAAAGATGTTTCCAAATGGCGTATTCATTATCAACGGCGAGTGCTTCGAAATTGCGTGCGAGAGGATTACAAATGATGTCTTTTCTCGTCAAATTATGGGAAAGAGACGATGATCCGGACGCATTCTACCACGTTGAGGATGATGATTCAGACGAGGACGGAGATGATCAACAGCACCACGTTGCGAATGCGCAAAGCAAGAAAAGGACTATTAAAACGCTCGAACAATTCCAGGCACAAATCCTTTCCGCCGTTCGCGCCTCGCGAAGTTCCGACTCACCGCTCGATGTGCGTGTCGCAGGCGCGAGATTAGCTGCACTCTCCCTTGCTGCAAAAGTGCAAGGCTCGGACGATTCGGTAGCGAAACGATTGCACGCGTGCATCGTTGACTTTGCTAAAGAATGGCCGCCAGTGTACGCGAAAGCTTCCTCTTCCTTATCGTCACCATCATCGTTATCGCAAGGTTTGACGTCAATGAACGCATTTTGTGAGGCTGTAGTGGTTCGTGCACGCGTTGCTGCGTGCATGTGTTTAGCGACGGCATACGTATGCGATGATGATCATACATTCATTCCTTTGGAAATCGTGGAGACGTTCGTGCCGGCGTGGACGTATCTACCTCACGATGTCGAACTCATCAAACGAAGTGTAGAGATTGGTGAAGGCTCCGAGAAACAAATGCTCGAGAATATGATCGTTGATAAGTTTGAACTCTTACCCGGAGAGCTCGTCATAGCGTGTCCAAGTTTAGTGCAGGATGTCACTGAGGCTTTTTTACCATGCGTGAAAGCTTCGGTGAAAGCGAGCAATACACAACAATGGACAAACCTCCGCGAGAACTATTTAAAACCTATTTTACTTGCATGTTTGGACGAACCATTCGCTTCGTGTACGAGAACTTTATCTGACGAAAGTTCAGATGCGATCGAGCGTTTCAACCCGACTCCGGATAGTAGAGAAGAGGACGCCGCAAGTATACCTTTGAGTTTCAAGTTTAATGCGCGCGCAAACGATGTCGAGCAAGTTGAAACCGCTTTGCGTGGGTTGCAAATGTTTGAGAACGCGCGTGCAATTGCCTATTCCGCGGCACAAAAATTAGTAAGCGACAAGCTTGGAAAAGCTGCGTTTGATTGCGTAAAATCCTCTGCGGGATATCGTAAGATTCGAGATGCCGCAATTGAGTTTTTGAATTCATCATTATTGGTTGCATCCAATTTCGCTGACATCCAAGCGGACAATGAAGCATCGCCGGTCAAGGAGTCAACAACAACAAACAGTGGTGGTTTTACAGATGTGAACTTGCTCGCGGCTTTGATTGAAGACGACGACGTCGAATCTTCGATTTCATACGAGGAGAAGTTGAAAAAATTCACCGCCTTGGCAAATTTACTCGCGCAAATGGAAAAAGTCAACCGGGGAAAGTTCATAGAGATACTTGCGAATCGCTTAGAGAGGGAAGAGTCTATTTCGACAAATCTGAACAACGCTTTAGTGGCATTGATAGCTTTGGATGTTTATCTTGACTCTAAATCGGCGACTTCTGAGGAAGACGTCATCGTGTTGCGTAAACTCGCGCCTTCGATTTCGGTGTTTTCGAGGCAAATGGCAAAAGGGCACAAGTCGAAGTCTACAGATCGAGGGGATGCTGATTTGAATGTCCTATTTGTGTCTAGTGCGCTCAAATTCCTCAAAAACGCGGCAGAAAAGGATACGCAGAACTTAGCTGCGAATATCTTAGCGGCAATGTTTGCGATTGCAATCGAGACTTTGGGTGCTAGCAGTAAAAGAATGGCATTGAACGCCTCTAGACTTTCGAACGCCGCGGTGCGCGAGCAACCACTCGCCGCTCGAGGCGCGGTATCTGGTATGATTTCTTCCACGAGAGTCAAATTTAAAGCTTTATTGGATTATTCGAGCGGCATTGTCGATGATGTTGATGGTGATGATGAAGGAGGAGGAGCATCGGAAGACAAAAAGCTTGGCAAGATTTCTCTGCGCACCTTTCAATAGGGATCTTTAAAGTTCGTAGTATGTAGACAATCGGACTTAGTAGTTGAAGTGTTCAGGATACCCATCGAAGTTTTTTCCAAACGGAGAATAGTGTACGTATTCACTCCAATACCCTCCGTCGCACACCTCTGCGTTTTCCTGAAAAATATCTCACACACGAGAGAGAGAGAGAAGTTTTATAGGGGAAAAAAACAGATTTAATTGGCAAAAAGCACATTCTTCCACTCCCCACTTTACACACACGGACTCCGCTTTTTTTATTGAAAGCAGAAAGAAAAAAGGCACGCATCTGACGACTAAGAAAGAGAGAGAGATAAACGATGCAATCGATCGCATCGCTTCAAACGTCCTCGACGACTTGTGCTGCTGCGGCAGTTTTATCGTCGAGAATTCAAAGACGAATTCCTGCCAGCTCAGCATCGTCTTACAAAAAAAACATCGTCCAATTGGCGAGAAAGAAAGCCGCGAGAACGACGACGCGGAGAATTTCGGCGCACCACGGGCCGGATTACATCGCGAAATTTGAGCCCGAGAATGCCGCCGGTGGTGGGTTGATTTTAGCCGCGGCGCTTTTAGGGAGGTATTTATCCACCGGTGAAACGATTGGGTGCTCGGGATTGGTTTCTCCTTTTTCGATGTCTGGTATTTCGAAAGCGGCTTTGGATACCAAGTTGCCGTTATTCGCGGGGATTGTAGCCACGCCGCTGGTTTTGCCGTACTTGGGCTTGGCGCATTTACTCCCGGCGGGTGGGTATGAAGTCGTCGAAGGGACTTCGCGTTTGGTTTTGGCGATGCTATTGGTCGGTTTCGGCTCGAAGTTAGGCGGCGGATGCACGAGCGGGCACGGATTGTCTGGCATCGGGCGCTTGTCCGTTCGCTCCGTGGCGAACGTGTGCACGTTTATGGCGTTTGGCGCACTCGCCGCGACGATGTTCAATACCAACGCGCTGTTGCACGTGGTCACGGAAACTGGGAAAGGGAAAGCTGTCACGGCGGTGAACGCCATCGCGAACACCGTTTCGGCGACGCAAGCGGACAAAGCGTTGTACGGTAAAATCCTCGCTTCCGCGTTTGCCGGGTACGCAACCATCGGATATCTCGCCAAAAACAATATCATCATCAAGCGTGGCTCACAGGCCGCAGATATCGTAAAATCTGTGGTCCACGGCGCCACCGGCATCCTCTTTGGCGTCGGTTTAGTCGTCTCCCAAATGGTCAACCCGGCGAAAGTGTCCACTTTCTTACAGTTCACGCAAAGCACGTGGGATCCATCCTTGGGTTTCGTCATGGGTGCTGCGTTAGCTGCAATCATTCCTGGAATCCTCATCATCAAAAACCAACTCAACAACTCCACGTTTGGCGACCCGTTCCGGCTCCCGGATCCAGTCACCGCCGCCATCGACGCCAAACTCATCGTCGGCGGCGCTATCTTTGGCACCGGTTGGGGCTTAGCCGGCATGTGCCCGGGCCCATTATTCGTCAACGTCGGCGCGGCGTTATCGAACCAAACTCTCTCCGCCACCAGCGGTTGCGGTTTGGCCTTGCTTTGCTTCTGGGTCGGCCAGTCTTTAGCGAGAGTCGTCCAAGACGTCTTGAGCGGCTCCGCGTAAGATATACATATAAAACAAATATAAAAGGAAAGAAGAAGCAGCGAATATTTAAAACAAACGATATGTATCATTCGCTTATTTATGTATATGCAAACGAACCTGTTATGATGTAATGCCACGATATATATATACATATTTATGTATGTAAGAACTACTCGTACCGCTCGCTATAACTCAATTCTCCTTTTCTCTCTTTTTTTATTCCAAAATATCATCACATTTTTCTCGATTCTCGTCAGATAATTAACGAACAAACTCAACACAACTCGTGTGCGTGTGGTAAAAAATGTCCCGTGAGTACCACGACGATAGGATAGAATTGTCGTCTGCTTTCTATCAGGCGTCTTTTATTTCCTCGGCGCGTCGCTCGAAAAACTTAACGTTGTTTCTCTCTCTCTCTCTCTCTCTTTCGTTTTGAGATACGAATTCGCTTCCATCACGTAATGGAAAAACTATAACGTAATGCGATGAAAGGAAGAGTTACCTTGCGCTCGCTCCTGGCTTTCTCTCTCTCTCTCTCTCTCTCTGTGCGTATAAATCCGCTCACCCCGTCGCTTTCTGTTCGTTTCTTATTCTCTCATTGCGATGCAGAATCGTTCACACCAGGTGCCGCCATCGCGGGAGGTTTAATCCTCGGCGTTTCTTCTTTAGCGCATTACTTGAATTGCGGCAAAGCGGTTGGCGCGAGTGGCCTCTTTCGAGCGTTTACGCATAAAAAGATACCGTTCGAGGAAAGGATAAACCATCTGCCGTTCTTGGCCGGTTTATTCACCGCGTCGAGATGGATTCCAGCGCTCGGGTTTTCGCAAGCGCTCATTCCAAACGGTGGTTTTGCTTTGGTGCCGAGCTCGACGAGGCGCGCGTTGGCGGGATTGTTGGTTGGCGTGGGGAGCGTCGCCGGGAACGGGTGCACGTCCGGGCACGGGTTATCCGGGATTGGAAGATTGTCGGTAAGAAGTATGATCAACACGTGCGTGTTCATGATGTCTGGGGCGATCACGGCGTTGATGTTTGATACGACTGGGGCGTTGGGCGTGTCGCAAAGAGCGAGGACGTTGGATTCTGTGCGTTGGTTGACGAGCGAGGAGTTTTCTTTGTACGGAACGTTTTTGGTGACGGGCGCCATCATCTCGGGAACAATCGCGTTGGCTGGGAGGAAAGGCTTGATTCCGAGAAGTGGGCAAGTTGGCGCGGCGATTCGTGCGGTGCATGAATACGCCACCGGTGCGTTCTTCGGCGTCGGTTTATGCGTCGGCGGTATGGTCAACCCGGTCAAAGTGGCTTCGTTTTTAGAGTTCACCAAACGAAGCTTCGACCCGTCGTTGATGGTGTTGATGGCTGCGGCGTTGGCTGTGTTGATCCCAGGATTTTACGTCATTAAAAACGGTGTAGAACGACCGACGTTTCATCCGGAGAAAAGCGCGTTCGCGGAACCGTTTAAAGGCGTCACGACAAAACTCTTAGTCGGCGGCACGCTCTTCGGCGCCGGTTGGGGCCTCGCCGGCGTGTGCCCGGGACCGATGTACGTCAACTGCGGCGCGAGTTTGTTCGGGGGCACGTTATCAGAATCCGGTTGCTTGGACATGATCTTGGCCTTCTTCGTTGGACAAAACCTGATGAGAGAAATCGACAGTTCAGGGTTGTTGAACGGCGCGACTTCGCCCTCGCCTTCTTCTTCGAAGAAAGAAAGTGGCGATAAGAAGTAAATTTCTGTTAAAACTCACGGGTGCGCGCATGTGTGTGTGTGTGCGTGTAAATAATTTTTAGGACATTCTTTTAATAACATCGTTTAAAAAACCAGTCAAATAATCACAACGCATACAACAACGACTGAGAGTTTACGAGCGCGTGATGGAAGAATTGAGTGCAGAGAAATGCGTGCGAGTGTGATTTGCGTCAAAGTGTAGAATATGAAGTTCAATCTTATTTTTTCGAATACGCGGAGAAGTGTTGGTTGAGATAAGAATCTCAATGTTTTTTGTGTGTTTGTTATTTTGAAAAGAAGTTTAACAAAGTAAAGCGCGATTAAGCGATTTACTTCTTGGACTTCTTCGGCAACAAGACCGAGTGGATGTTCGGCAAGACACCGCCAGACGCGATCGTGACCGTACCCAACAACTTGGACAATTCTTCATCGTTTCTGATGGCCAATTGG
>Ga0182095_1095645_pt1 | contig 26174 bp, 9 predicted proteins | sample 041ome_19_FD_127784 | JGI IMG/M metagenome (GOLD analysis project Ga0182095, IMG submission 127784) | Metatranscriptome of coastal salt marsh microbial communities from the Groves Creek Marsh, Georgia, USA - 041412BS metaT (Metagenome... | ecosystem: Environmental > Aquatic > Marine > Intertidal...
GCGAAAACAATTAGCGTCCGTCATCAATCGCGCTTTATTCATCGCGCGTTCGCAACAATCGTCTCCGGCGTCGACGACTGCGACCATTCCGGCTTCGTTTTTCGCGAACAGAAATTTGCATCATCATCGCTTCTTCGAGGAACAGGAAAACAATAACAACGCGTGGAGAAGAGGCTACTCGTCCGATGCCGCGGTGTCCACCTCCGGGAGTAGCGGTGACGGTTCCGTGGTTCCGGTGAACTCTGGCGCCATTTTGAACGCGTTGAAAACTCCAAACAGCGAACCAAACTACGCGCAGGAAAACCATCGCGTCGATAAAATCGGGGACCCGGACAAGAGAGCGTTTACGTACTTTGTGTTGACTGGCGGTCGCATGATTTACGCTTCGGCGATTCGCTTAGCGGTGTTGAAATTTTTAATGTCGATGTCTGCGTCTGCGGATGTGCTCGCTTTGGCGTCTTTAGAAGTGGACTTGAGCAAAATACAACCGGGGACGACGACGACGGTGAAATGGAGAGGGAAGCCGGTGTTTATTCGAAGACGAACGCCGGATGAGATCGCGAGAGAGAACGCGGTGAATATTGCAGAATTGAGAGATCAGCAATCAGATGCGGATAGAACGCAAAACCCGGAGTGGTTGGTTGTGGTTGGGGTGTGCACGCATCTTGGGTGCGTGCCCATCGCCAACGCCGGTGACTACAACGGTTGGTTTTGCCCGTGCCACGGAAGTCACTACGACGCGAGCGGGAGAATTCGTAAAGGACCGGCGCCGGAGAACTTAGAAGTGCCGGAATATTCCTTCTCGGACGAGACGACGATGGTTGTCGGTTAAAGTATATAAATATATAATTGCGTTTTAATGAGCTAAATCTAACTAATCCAACACTTGTACTCTAAAAACATATTATTATTGTTATTATTCTATCGTTTTCAAGTTGACTCTGCGAAAGGAGTTGATTCTCGTCGCGCAGTTTTCACACGCGAATCCTTTCCAATTGCCTTCCGCTTTACACTCTTCTAATCTCGCCGCCGCGCAATAATAACAATAGCTGCACCCGCACCTTTTCGCGACGAATGCGTTACAAGGAACAGGCTCGTCGCCGCACGCCGCGCAGACGGCGACGTCCTCGTCGAACCCGTCTTCTCCCACTCGAACGGTCGAAACGTCTCGCAGCGTTCTCGTCATCATCATCCCTCCTAGCATTCTATTTTTACTATTCTGTTTCTTCTCTTTCCGTTTCCTAATCGCGTCTTCGTCTTCTATTTCCTCCTCCTCCTCCTCTTCGTCCTCCTCTTCGTCGATATTGCTCCCGTCTCCGCCTCGTCGAAAGCCGAGCACGTACTTTGCTCTCCTAAAAAACTCCCTCGCCCCTCTGCTCTCTACCATCGGCAGCACCACCGTCTTCCCAACCTCTCCAATCTCCCGAATCGCCAACGCGCGATTCAAATACTCGAACGTCATCGCCCTCCCGGCGTTTGGATTTTCGTGCGCGAATCTCGCCCTCGCCACTCTCTGCGGAACGTTCGGAAACTTCCCCGAATACAAAAACGAAATCAAATTCATCGTCCTCGCGACCGAATGCACCGCGCCTAAAACTTTCACCACCTTCGACGACCTATCTTCCGGTAAACACTTATTGGCCACGTAATTCGTCGCTTTCGAGTACGCGTACTTACACATCGAACCGCACATAAAAAGCATCCACTTTTGCCCACCTCGTAAACTCCCGAACGGCGCTATTCCTCTGTCGTCCACGAACGTCACGTTCATCATCTCCATCCCCGGCGTCGCTTTATCCACTCTCACGGTCTTGTACCACAAAATGAATTCCAAAAATAATTTCATCTCCTCTTTGTAGTGCGCACCGACGCGGTCGTTGACGCAATCGAAACACTTTTGCAACTGTTTCAGCAAGATCGACTCGACGAGTTCGTCATCGAGCGCGTGCGCGTCCAACTGAGACACGCGCAAGACCGGGAATAACGAAGACGCTGAAGACGTTGAAGAAGAGAGAATATCGTCGTCTCCGTTCTTTCCTCCCCCTGGTTTGGGAGCGGACGGTGCCGTCACCACCGCCGGAGAGGAAGTGACCGTTGTCGTCGACATGTGTTCGACTAATGACGAAAAATTTCCCCAGAGAGAGAGATGTTTGTCGCACTCTCTGCTCTGCGGATAAAGAAGAAGGATGTCCTCGTCGTCCTTCTTTTGAACGCGAGAGAGATATAGAGATGAAGAAGAAACCACCTACTTCCTCTTCTCTTCAAATTCGAGCGACGAAGAAAGGCCAGCCGCCGATAAGCGCGGAGAAAAGGAAACACTTTTGGGTGACCGTGGTGAAGAACGTCGCGGGAAGAGACGAAGAGATCGAACTGTTGTGCTCGCGATTGGGGAAGCGGTTAGGGGCGACGGCGAGACTGGTGATTGAAAAAGGAGAGAGATGGATCGAGATTTCCGGCGCGCACGAGAAACGCGCGAGAGAACTGCGCGAGAGCGAAGGTGTTTTCGTCGGTTTGAGAAAAGAAAAGTGCGCCTTGGAGGAAGAAGAAGGAGAAGAAGAAGGAAGTAAAAGCGAGATGAAGAAGGAGCCTCGAGCGAAGCCGAGACACGCGAACAAGAGGTACTGGGACACGAAGACTAATCTCATCAAAGATTCCATGATGATGGTAGAGGAAGAGGATCCGGTGAAACCGGAGGATGTTTTGAGAGTGAAACAGTTGCGGGAGACGAACGGAGAGTTTGCTCGATTTTGCGAGCTCATGCGCAAATACCCGTTCTGGAGTCATCGATACGATAAGTTAGCGGCGATGTATTTCGAGAGGAGGGGCGGGAAGGAAGAGGAGGACGAAGAGAGAAGGAAGAAACGGAGAAGGTGCGAGATTGCGTTCGAAGAAGATGAAGGTGAAGAAGAAGAAGAAGAAGGGGACGGCAGAGACGAAGACCGTCATCGCGGTCATCCGAAATCGTTGGAAGAGTTAGGAATGGTTGCGTCTGCGTCGGATTTTAGGATGTCGAGAGAGGAACGAGCGAAAGCGTCGAAGCAAAAAAAGAGTGCCGTTGTTGGTTTGCAAGATGCGAAGAGGGAAAAGGAGGAGCAACACGTGGAAGAATACGAGGACATCGCGACGAAAATGCTTCGCATGCGCGGATTCGCGCCGGCGCGGAAGAAGCCAACTACTACTTCGACGACAACGACAACGACGACGACATCAACAGCGACAACATCGACAACGACAACGGCGCGACGCAAACCAGCGATGCCACCCAAAAAGAAGATCGATTCCAGCGTTGGGATTTCAAGTGGTGCGAGTGCGGCGTTTGGAAGGAAAGCATGGTCGCAGAAACAATTTGATAAGGAAGATTTGATAATGTCGACGACAGACGATGACGAAGAGGAAGAAGAAGAAGACGAAAGTTTACGGCAAAATGTAGCGTCGCGACCACTCATCGGTGGACGATTCCTCGAGAACAAAAGAAACGACGAAAGTGCGTTTCCATCGTTACGACCAACTCGCCGCGCTGCTCCACCGACATCAAGAACATCGGAACACCGCTTGCCTCACGAAGAGTATCAGCAAACGACGATGTCCGAGGAAGATGCTTTGAAATTAGCGCTGTCGCTCAGTGCGGATGAACACGCTCGCGAACGGATGAAAATGGACGAAGAACTCGAGAGAGACCTCGAAGTCGCTCGCGCCGTTTCCCTCAGCGCTAGAGAAGAAGAAGAGGCGCGAAAACGAAGCTCTCTCTCCAACGACATCGCCCAGACCTTGCGTCAACTCGGTTTCGACCGAGACGTTTCCGAAACGCTCGCCAACGACGTGTTACCGGCGATGCCAACGCACCAAGACGTCATCGATCTTCTCGGTACTTTAGGCATAGAGAAACAAGTCGCCGCCAACTTCGCCAACTTCATCGTTCTAAACAACGAAAATTCTGCTCCCGACGGCAACACCGCCAACACCGGCACCGACGCCAAAGAAGAGGAAAAAGAAGAAGAGAAAGGTGAAGAAGAGATGTTCTTCAATCTCTCCTTGCGAGAACTCACCGGCACCGACTCCAATCGCGATCTCATCCAGTACGTCCAAAAAATGGAGCATCGAGAAGACGCGGGCGAGTTCCTTCGAGAATCCTTCGGCGGGAACGAAGAAACCTTCCGTTTAGGCGCAAACATTTGGGACGCCGGCAGTAGTAGTCGCCGACGATGACGACGATAAAAGCAGAGACACACACAGAGAGAGAGATTTTTGGTGCTCGTTAAAGACTCTTCTGGTGCGCCCAGGTTCGTCGAATAGAATAGAATAGAATAGAACAGAGAGGAACATTTTTTAGCTTTTAGCAGATGGGCAACACATGCGCACAGAAGACGAGCGCAAAAGTTCGCGACTTCACTTCACTTCACTTTAAACGCGCGAAAAATCGTCGACTTTTAAAAGAAAATACCGAATGTCCTCGCCCTCGCTCGCGCTCTTTCGCGTCTCTTCCTCCTATTCGCGGTGCTCCATCGTCTCTCTGAGAAGAGCGCTGTCCCATTTAGGGGCGTCGTCATCTTCTTCTTCTTTCCATTTCTCCCCGTCAACCGAAACTTTGAGCCGCCAGACGTCTTTGTCGTCGTCGGGCACCGGCGCGCGCGAGACGAAAAAACGAGCGTCGTCGACGATTCAGAAAGGATTCTTCCGCGAAACGTCTTCTTCTCCATCATCTCTTGGCGGCGACGAGAATGAATATTCGTCCCCCGCGGACGTGTTCTCGGAAAACGACAGAGGCGAACCGGTCTACTTTGGCAGAAGGAACAAATCGCAGCTGAAACGCGACGCGAACCGGCTGAAGACGTTAGCCGATCGATTACTCGCGATAAGCCCGAAAACGCTGAAGAAGTTACACCCGAACTTCATCGCGAGCGAAAGTTTAATGGAAGGGTTGCTGGAGTGCCAGAAGACGACGTCGCACATCGCGAAGAAACGCGCGGAGCAACGCGTCGCGAAACAGTTGAGAGCGCTCGAGGAGGAGGAGTTGAAACCGTTGGAGGAGGTGATCGAGCGGGTGAAGCTGGGCACGGACGGGGGGTTAGGCGCGGTAGATCCGATGGCGGATGATTTGGCGAGAGATTGGAGGAGGAGGATTACGATGGTGGGAGAGGATGAGAAGGTCGCGGCGACGAGAAAAGAAGCGTTGGAGGAGGTGTTTGGGGTGATGCAAAGAGCGGAAGAGAGCGAAATGAACGCAATTTCGTTCACGAGACAGGAGCTTGCGGACGTGGCGAGGAAAGCAGAGATGGAGGCGAAAGAGACGGCGTTAAAATCGGACGAGTTTGCGGATCGACGGAGACGAGAAGCTATCGGGGAGATTGTATTCATGGATGACGTGGACGAAGAGGCTGGCGAGGAAGTTTTCTTGTTGAAGAAGGGTAAAGGAAACGCCGCCGGGTCGAAGAAGAAGAAAGGGAAGAAAACGTCCGCGATGAAAAGCCTGCTTAAAATGTTACGAGACATCGCCGAACGCGCGGTGTAGATATATATATGCCTGTATTAATTATGTGATGTTGATTGTTGTAATAATGGTCTAAGCCATACTATTAGCGCTACTCTAATAAACTATGTTAATTAAAACTATCCGCGAGCAGAAATTTCTGTACGCTCTCGGCGTCGTTCAAAAACGAATTTTCCCCGTTTTCCAAGAGAAAGCCGTATTGCTCGAAGAACAAAGACTCGTCGCTAGAATTCGCATACGATATCGTCAGCGGTTCGTCCACGTCTATGGAACCTTCGTCCGAAACCACGAGCTCGAAATATTCCTCGTCGTCGTCGCCGCCGTCATCGTCGCCTCCTCCTCCTTCTCCTTCCTCTCGAAGCCGCGCAACGAAACTTTCGTCGCAAATCTCCGCCGTCGCCTGTTTCCCTTGCTTGTTCTCCTTCCCGAAGTTTGTCCGAACGAAACAATTCGCCTCCGCGTCGTGGTTACAAAAATCAATCAAAGGCGCCGTCCACTTTCTCCTCCTCTCGTCCGCAAAGACGCGACTCTGTAAAAAGCTCCGCATTCTCGACAGTTCGCTCTCTTCGCGAGACGAGCGACACCGACACTCTCGAACGAACCGGCGATGGTCCGCGATACTTCTCGTCAATCTCTCTCGCAACGCGTCGTCTTTCACCCATCTTCGAATCTCGTCGTCTTCCATGTATATCCCGGGAACTCTCGGCGCGCGTCGAGGTAAACTGTTCAGCCATATTTCGTGTCTTTTCTTCGTCTCTTCGTCGAGCGTTAATCGTTTCGCCGCGGTCTTCGACCATCCGTAAATATCTTCTTCGTCTTCTTCTTCTCCGTCGTGTGTTCTCGTTATGAAAAATCTGCACGTTTTCGGTAAGGAAACGACCACTTCCTCTGAACGCAAAGCTCTGTTCGCGAGCAACGTGAGCCCGCGACTCGGAAACCGCGCGTCTGTGCCGACGCGTATTTTACTCCTCAACGAGAAATCGCCCGAGACGCGTTCGATGTGGTCGAACAACGCGTCCAACGACTTCGAAGACGACGTCGTCGTCGTCGCCGGTGGTCTTCTTCTTCGTATTCGAGAAACGACGTTTCTGTGCCTCCTCCCGCGTCGCGAGAACGACGACAAAGACAGAGACAAAAAAGAAGAAGAAACAGAAAGCGCGTCTCCGGCGCGAGAGTTCATGCGCGCGATAACTCGCTCCTTCTTCTTCTTCTTCTTCTTCTTCGTCGTCGTCGTCTTCTTCGCGCCGTGTGAAGTTCGTTACAAGAGTTAGGGGAAATGGCGCAAATAGGGTTTAGGGTTTACAGTGCGACAAAAAACCCTAAACAAAAAGTCAACGCCGACACGCTTGCGCGCGCGTATAATACTAATACCACACACGTCAACAACAACAACGAACAACAACAAACAACAGCGTGGTGAAAAAGAAGAAGAAGATATGCAAGTGCTACAAGTGAACGCGCGACGAGAAACCGGGAGGAAAGCGCAGATGCAAAACATCTCCGCGGCGAAAGCGGTCGCGGATGTCGTTCGAACGACGCTCGGTCCACGATCGATGTTGAAGATGATTCTCGACGCGAGCGGAGGGATCGTGATTACGAACGACGGGAACGCGATACTGCGGGAAATCGACGTGACGCATCCAGCGGCGAAATCGATGATTGAACTGGCGAGGAGCCAAGACGAGGAAGTTGGGGACGGCACGACGACGGTGATCATCTTAGCCGGGGAGATTTTACATTTGTCGGTTCCGTTTTTGGAGAAGGATGGGGTGCATCCGACGGTTATCGCGCGCGCGTACGCCAAGGCGCTGGAGAAAGCGGTGGAGATTATAGATACGAAAATTGCGTTTCCGTTGGATACGGAGAATAGAGAGGAGTTGTTGAAGATCGTGAGGTCGACGGTGGGGACGAAGTTTACCGCGAGGTTGGGGGATTTGGTGCCGAATTTAGCGTTGGACGCGGTGGAAACGGTGAAGACTTTAGGACCGGACGGCAAGACGACGGAGATTGATATTAAAAAGTTTGCGAAAGTGGAAAAGATTCCCGGAGGGGCGCTCGAAGATTCCACCGTGTTGAAAGGTGTCATGATGAATAAAGACGTGTGCTTACCCGGAAGAATGTCGAGGAAGATTGAGAAACCGAGAATTTTGTTGCTCGATTGCACTTTAGAATATAAGAAAGGCGAAAACCAAACAAACGTGGAGATTACAAAGGAGGAAGACTGGGAGGTGCTTTTGAAAATGGAAGAAGATTGGATCAAACAGCAGTGCGATATCATCTGTTCGTTCAAACCGGACGTGGTAATTACCGAGAAGGGTGTCTCGGATTTGTGCTGCCATTACCTGGCCAAGGCAAACATCACCGCGATTCGACGCGTAAGAAAGACGGACAACAATCGCATCGCCCGAGCGGCGGGCGCGACCATCGTCCACAGACTCGAAGAGTTGCAAGAATCTGACATCGGCACCGGCGCTGGCTTGTTCAACGTCGAGAAAATTGGCGACGAGTACTTCACGTTCATCGTCGATTGCGAGGAACCAAAAGCGTGCACGATTGTCTTGAGAGGCGCTTCTAAAGACGTTTTGAACGAAGTCGAGCGAAACTTAACGGACGCCATGGGCGTCGCCCGAAACATCTTAAAAGACCCTAGATTACTCCCAGGCGGCGGCGCGGTCGAAATGGCCATCTCTAGAGAACTCTCCAAGTATGCGGATACCGTCCAAGGAGCGGAACAGCTTCCTTTCCGCGCTATAGGCACGGCGTTAGAAGTCATCCCGCGAACGTTGGCGCAAAACTGCGGCGCCAACGTCATCCGAACGTTGACCAAGTTGCGCGCCAAACACGCGGAATCTCCGGACGGGGAAAACTCCACCTTTGGCATCGACGGCGAAAAAGGTACCATCGTCGATATGAAAGCCTTGGGTGTCTGGGAACCGTACGAGGTCAAAGCGCAATCCTTGAAAACCGCCGTGGAAAGCGCGTGCATGTTGTTGAGAATCGACGACGTCGTCAGCGGATTGAGGAAGAAGAACAGAGACGGCGGCGCCGGAGAGGTGGAGAACATGTCGCCAGAAGACGACGAGTAGAGAGAGAGAGAGAGAGAGAGAAAGAAAGAAAGAAAGAAAGAAAGAGAAAGAAAGAAAGAAAGAAAGAAAGAAAGCGCAAAAGCGTCATATTTTTAACATCCTTAGAAGAGCTTAGAGAGAGAAATTTGAAAAGAGAGAAGAGCACTTACTCGACATAAAAAAAAGAGACTTGAACACACGCGCGCGCGCCTGCCCACGCAAGAAACAAAACAGCGTCGCTGCGCGTGGCGAAGCATCCGTCATACCCAGCACGACAACGACAACGCTCTGAGAAGATCTAGCATCATCCACACACATATGTCTTCTTCATCTTCTTCCGACGCTGGGGGAAAAACAAATTCAAAAAATGAGACCAAGCGTCGCCTCTCCTTCCCTTCGTCTTTGATCGCAAAAAGCCCACTCTTGGCGTGCCGCGAAACCGCAATCGACGCTCTCGAAAAGACGAAACACGCGCGAGCGCTGATTGCTCTGTGCTTGCGCGAAGAAGACGACGAGAAGAAAAGGAGGAAGAAGAAAAAGTCAACCAAAATTATGAATTCGATGCCGTTGCTCGCGCAACTGTCTCTGTTTGTCCTTTTGGAACTCTCGACGCAAAAAGCGAGCACGGAGACGTTTAAGAAATCGAGTCAAGCGTGGACATCGATCGCGGTTGGGAGACACGCGGACGCGATTCGACCGATACTGGAGCATTTCTTGTATTTTGGTCTGTTGGCGAGACCGCTGGCGACTTCGGCGGGATATGTTAAAGTGAACGTGGAGCGGAGGTTGGCGGAACGCGCCACGGAAGCGGCGGCGAGGAAATTGTTCGAGAGGAGGAGGTTGTTAGATTTAGAGTCGGTTTTGGACGACGACGACGATGATAATAATAACAGTGGTGGGAACAACAACGCGGAGAGCGACATGACGATGATGCTTTTGAGAGTATTGATGGAAGCGGAAGATATCGTGGCGTTTGGGATACCAATGGCATGCGAACGCACGTGTTACGCTGGTTTTGGTTTAATTGAATCCATGATAGCGTTGGCGTACCACGGCAGAGTCTTGAATATGCACTTTGGTAGAGAGAAGTGCCTGATGGCGCTTGCATTTGCGTTTACCACGGCGAGGTTGAAGAAGAGGAGCGAGAAAAGGAGAGGGAAAAGGAGCGAAGGAGGAGGAGGAGCAGAATTCGTCGCAAAGAAGGCGAGAGAAACTGTTGCGGTGGCGTTGAGAGACGCCAGAGCTTTGAGTGCACCGTACGCGCTAGAAGAGGAAGGGTTTGATGATCAATTTTCGTTGTTATCTTCGACCTCATCTACGGCAAAGTTGAACGCGACGTCCCTGTTGCTCTTCCCAAACGTTCAAAGTGCACTCGAGCTGGTCAAGAGATGCTGCGTGGATGCTTATTTCTCTGGATCAAAATCGATTGCACTTGGTGCCTTCATCAGTAACTGGACCGTTATTGCGAGCGTGTTATTTACTGCCAAATCTGAGAAACCGTTCGGTATTGGTCAAGCTTGCGTCGCTGCAATTACATCAACTCACAACGCCTTCGTGAAACTAGAAGAACTATTCTTCTCGAGCGCGGATGGAGAAGGAAGATTTGGATCGGTCGTTTTAGATGCCGCAGAGACGCACTGCGCGAACGTACTGAAGCTCCAATCCGTCGCTGAAGCGCGAGATGTGCACAAATTTACTCAGGGAGACATCGAGTATCGACGAGAGGACGATGGTGAAATCAACTGGGCACAGAAACCAATCTTGGAGTGTAAAAAGTTGACGTTGTATGAAGACGCGTCGTATCGAACCGCCAACACCGTAAAAGCAAGAGCGAAGCCATTGGTGGAGTCATTAGATTTCGAACTCAACGCTGGAGAGTTATGCTGCATATCTGGGCCATCAGGTTGCGGTAAAACTACCTTATTGCGAGCGTTCTGTGGATTACATTCTGCTGGCACTGGCTCCGTCCTTTCTCGATTTAATACAGGTATTTCTTCCAACGGGCTGTTTACGGATGACTTTTCGTACGATCCTGAAGGTAATCCTAGCACAGAATACGTTGAGATTGATACAGAAAGTGAGAATAAGGACGGCAATGTTGATGTTGCAATGGTAAATGGCGATGGAGAGGACTCGACGTTCCCTTTACTCGTGAAAAGAAGGCAGAATATTGCGGTGGTCCCAAAATACCCTAATTTTCCGAGAGACGGTGAAACGCTGCTAGGTAACGACGTTTCCGTCAACACTCCAGATGATGAGATGTTTGTATTTCCAATTCTTGAACGACTGGGTCTCGGGCGTTTTTGTTCAAGTGAGGCAATTCAAGAACGCAGAGTGACAGGTTGGAACAATGTGCTCACCAGAAGCGAACGCGTGGCGGTTGCAGTGGCCAGAGCGGTGGCCAGAGAAGCAACTTTAGTCATTGTGAGAGACAATTTGAGTCAAATGGATTCGAGCGCGTTGAGAGCTGAAGCTTATGAATTGCTACGAGATGCCAACTGCGCGGTCGTCGCGACGTCATCTACACTTTTAGAGGAAATGAACAAAAAGAATAAGAACGATGAGGAATTCAACGAGTTTGAGTTTGTCGTAAGTTTGTCAGCCGGAGATAAAAAGGAGTGGAAACTGAACGTGGATAAGGGATATCTTTCTCACTCTGCGAAAAAGAAAGCGCGCCCAATGGGTGACGGATATTTAAACGAGGACGAGAATAGCACCATTTTGAATTCAGCCGGTCGAGCAAAACGGGCGCCTTTTGATGCGCTTCAGCGCAGGTTCGCGAAGAAAGTAATAACGGATGAAGATTCCAACATTAAGCGAAAACTCGCGTTGTAAAAAGAAAATGTGTATGTGTGTACTTGACTTGTCTTTTACTTTGCACAAGCTAAAATTTAAGCAAAACCAAAACCTTGACTGCCCTCGCGTATGGAATAGAGTAATCTTTCTTTCAACTCCTCCTTTGTATCATAGGCAATCAAATCCAATTGGTTGAAACAAGTGTGCGCCGTGCACAATTGATTTGGGTCGTTTGCCTGCGCTTTGTGTATTTGAAACTTTTGTAAACCACTCATTCCACGCAACTTCTCGAAACCTTCGAGTGGGACTTTAGACGTACCAGTACAAAACATCAGCAAGCGCGCGCGATCTTCAAGATTCATCTCGCGCACAATCTCCCAGAACCATCGAATTTGCGGACTTGTAGGCGTATAACCGCCGTGGTACTCTGTATTTGCCTTTAAATCGTCCAAATCAATATCAGGCGTACCAGAAATGAGAAGTTCGAGCTCACTTGCGTTCAAAACACCAATAATATCGCGATCGACTACTTTAGTGAATCCTTCGATGAATGCCTCAAGTTGATCTTTCACCGCATCCGTCATTCGGAATGCCGTGATCAAGTTGACGTAGTCGAGCTTATTTACATTTGTCACCGAAACGTTTCGCCCATTTTTTATCAAATCCACCGTCTTCGTTTCCCCGAAAAAGTTCTGAGTGTCGCTGAAATTCAAATCCAATACACCCTCGATATCATTATCAAGCATCCATTTAAGATTTTTGTAGTAATCTGGATCGACACCTTCCATATCCTCAAACGTCAACGGCTGCCCGAGCAGATGCTTATAAATTGGTCGCGTAAAATACGCATCCAGTAATACACCATCATACAAGGCTTTTCCAATTAAACGACCGACGAAACGGAAATAGCTCAAATGCTCGGGATTAATCGATGAGTGTTTGTTTGGTTCATAACACGCTTCACCACTTGGAGCGAGTTGGAACAGCCCCCAATCCGGATTGAAGATTTCTCGCGCGAGGATTTGATACCATTCTCTCGTTAAGCCTCCCGCGTCGATACCTTCTTCACCTGCAAAGGTGATTTGCATGCGTCCTTTCATCTCTTCGTGCGTTCGTGACCGCAATTGATTGTATGAATCTTCCAGAAGGTGCGATCTACGAATTTTGAGTTTTGACGTGCCACGCGAAACATATTTTTCCTTCTCTTTTTTCAGTTTGAGTTGAATGTGAGCTCGTTTAACGTCAAAATCCACCAACGCTGGCGTACGGAGTAACGTTTTCAAAGACGTCGTCAGCAATTGCGGGCTTCGCCTTAATAATGCGTTTATGACGCCACGGTGCCTCTCGGCAAACTTCCAAGCCTCGGTGGACAGTCTCGATTTCAGCTCTTCTGCAATTGTGGTATTTTCAAGCAAAGCATCTAATCCGAGATTAGAAGTGAACTTGACGCTGGAAGCGCGAAGTAAACCAGGAGTTGACGCTCGCGAGGGTTGGGACATTTTCATCGGCGTGTTATTTGCGGTTCTATTGACATTAGCACCAGTAGGCGCATTCGTCGTTTGAAGATGTACCGGGGGTGCGTCTTCTTCTCGTTCTTGTTGCTTTTCCGCCATCTTTTTGGAGACCTCCTCGAGCTGATCTGGCGCCAGCGCATCAGCAAGGGCAAAATACGCCTCCACTGCCGGAAGCATTGCTGTTATGGCGAGTGGAGCGGGCGGAGGAGCGGCACCGGGTTTGTGCGGCGTAACCATTACCTCAACCTTTTGCGCAGCAGCAGAGAGTGCCTTCCATGCCGGTTTCATAGCCTCGGAAAGCTCTAAAAGAGCGTTTTCACCCGGGGTTTCTGGATCCTTTGATTCCTCACCACCTTTCGTCGTCGAAGGCTTATTGGAGGTATTCATGGGAGATTCTCCAGCAAAAGTATCCGGAACTACTCGTCGCCCATGATTATTCTTATCCAATTTTGTGCCTTGAGCGCGCTGCTTTGTCAACTGCGCAAGTGCTCGCACGACTCGAAGAATTGAAGCGCACCCAGCGTTTAACATATGCGTATCCGTATTTCCTCTCGAGCATAAGTTCAATTGCGTCTCCGCAAAGGCTCTCGATATTTTTGCTTGTTTGAGTAACGCAACAGTCAACACACTTGCTTGCTTTTGCGAAGCCGTCGCAAAGTGCCGCATCAGCGATGAGACGTGAGAGAGAACGGCATTACTGAAACGACCTTGATCAATGACAGAGAGCGCGTCCAAAAGCTTAGCCAGCGGTTCGAGTTGATGGGGTTTCAATTTGTCAAACGTCAATCGAGCTTGGTTTACGTTCTCATCGGGATGTTTTTCACTGGCTCGCTCTTTGATCTTCGATATCTTCGTCGCGCGAAAAGATTCGTTCAAAATCATAAGCTGATTCGCGAGCATAGATCCCGGATGTTTGAGAGCCACGGGACTACTGAGAGACTCCAAAAGACGTTCAAAAACCGTGATACCCATGGGTGAACCACACATTTTCGTCGCAGAAATCGAAGGTAGCCGACTACCAAACTTTCCCTGGTGCTGTGTTAGCCAGTGCATCGTAGCAAGGGCCCTTCGAGCGCGAGCTTCGCTATGAACAAACCCGTATTTATCCTTCTTCACATCTACTTGTTGAAGGACTGACGAGGACGCATCTGGCCGGCATAAGACCGGGTCAATCATCGACCATATTTCTGTGATGAAGGTATCTCTGCACATAGCAAACGTCGATAAGCTCAAGAGTGCGCGTTGGTAGGACTCTTTTTGAAACCTTCTGCACAAATTTTCGCAGATTAAAAGGCACTGCGCATCTTCTTTGGTCAAATCGGGCATCTCAATTCGGTATGGGGTGATTTTCAAGGTCTTCTTTGCCATGTCCAAGGCTTCTTTTGACTGCGCCCATTTTTCCTCATTCTTTTCTTTTAGCAACTCCTCTTTCTTTTGCTTTTCGGCGCGCTCTAACGCCACTTTTTTCGATTCTATTGCTCGCTTTCTATTCAACGACATCGAAGACCTCGCAGATTCAAGTATAGATAGCGCCTGAGAGAGAGCATCTTTTTGAATGTCTGGCGGCAAGGCTGCTAAAAACGTTGCATCCACCTCATCGAAATTTCGCGTTTGATGCAACTCTTTCGGAGGCGAGTCATTCAAACGTCTCACAATTACGTTATAACGTAAAAGATCCATTTTTAAATTCTCTGGTAAAGCGTTCAACGATGCTTGATCTGGTAATTCGCGGGAGAGCTTTTCCATAGCTTCCGGTATCCAAGCCGCATTGTCGTTGAAAATCGCGAGATCTACCGCATCGTTCTCATCACCTGTATCACGAGCAGCGGCATCTTCTTCGCGCGCTTTCTCTTTCTCCGTATTATCGACAGCTGATGGGTCTGAATTTTTTGGAGCCACAGGACCGCCGATAGAATCCGAAAGACGTCTTTTCTCCTCCAAGAGTTCTTCTCTTTTTTTTGCTAGTATTTGTTGTTGCTCCTTTGTACGTAAACCTTCGTTCGTAAGCGATCTTAAAAGTACTGAGATCGAAGACGAAACCAAGTTTCTCTCATTTTTAGTCAACGGAGCATTTGGTGCGAGCGCGGTTGATCCGTTTCCTAGAGCTGATCTCGCTGAATCTGTCCAAGCGTGTCGTCTTGCACGTAATCCACTCAAATCCCAAGCCGGCTCAGGAGATATCGCAGTTTCTCCAAGAGCATCTTGATCTACTTCACCGTTCAGAACAAGATTTCCACAATATATCAAGACACCACTCATTGATAAAAGATCATTTCCTGTGCCATCAAAATCGACGTTGATTCTACCCATGTCCATTTGGTGTCTTTCACCCATAGACGCTCCGCCAGCCTCAGGGGATAATATTTGATTCCTGGTCAGAGATGTTGCCAAATCACCGTTGATGTCAACAAACCCGTACGGATCGAATGAGAGTGAATCAAGACTTTCAGGACTCGAAGAAGCACCGTGAAGCATAGGGTTTCCTGAAGAACGAGCGAATCTTGCTAAATCACTGGACATTCTTCGCAACACATCTCGCATTGCACTCATTACATCCGGAGGGGCGTCCGCGATAGGTGTTGGCGTATTAATAGATCGCCGTGCAAACCCAGTCGAATTGGCACTGTTTACACGTAAATGAGTTTGTTGCCAATATCTTCGACCATCTGGACCCGTGGTTAAATTTTGTTGACGAATCATTTGAGCAGACCAGCGAATGTAAGCGTCGTTGGGCACATCATCTAATCTAGTTCTCACACAAACCGATTGGGCCATGGGTGGAACACTCGACGTGGTACCATCTGTTGCACACCTCATCTCAATGCTGTATGAAGGAATATTAGGGCAATCGTCTCTTACTATAAGAGGATGCGCATCAGGAAATGTTCGTCGTGATGGTAGATATCGTCTCGAAATCCCGATTCCTTGTGCATCTTCGCATTCGGATATGCATCGTTCTCTTGTCTGTCTCACATATCTATCTCGAATATCTTGTCCACCATGCGTGTTCATAATGTACGCTGAACCTGACCCCATGTCTTGAACAGTCATTGAAAAGGAATTTCGTTCTCGTCGAGTGAACTCTCCGCTTGCAAGGCGACGAAGGTCTTCGACTGTAAGTTCGAATACGTCCATCGGTTGAATGGGGTTTTCTGGAACCCTCATTCTTTCCAAATCCGTTAAAAATCCATCTAACGAGAACCTTACTCCGGCACCATTCCCTCTTTCGTTGCGTCGCACCTCTTCTTCCACAGCGCCAAATGAGAGCGAGTCACTATCGTCAGCTAGTTCACTGTTATCTTCGTTCCCAACGAAGATTTCTTCATCTTCATCTTGTTCTTCCTCGTCATCTATTACATCTCTTCCCAGTTCAGCTTCCTCCCCTCCTCCGTCTCTCCTTCCTCTCACACTTACCCCGTGTTGAAACTCCCAAGCATCTGCCGACATGACGGGATCTTGAGTACCACCGAAAAAATGCCGAGTGTCATCCCTGCGAAATGAACCTTCGCCGCCTCTTCTGAATGCTCCACTGGGGTTGCGTACAAAGACAGCATCATCAAGAAAAGAAACGCCTGCAGCGCGGTTAATGTCACGCACAGAACCACCAACGCGCGCAATATTTGCGTCACTTTGATTGCGACTCATCAATTCTTCGACATTTGAACCAATCTCATTGTTCTCTTCATCGATAAAACTGTTAGGATTTTCAAAGTCTCCTTCTTCATCTTCTTCTGTCAATTCGTCATCTTCCTCTCCCTCTTCATCCGTGTAACCATCGTCAGGATCATCTGCAGAGGAAGCATCATCTCCATCACTTTCGACTGGTGCGATTGGAGCCATCCTTTCTCTATCTTCTCGGGCATATTCATCGATCATGCCACGCTCTACAAGTCGCTCCATCTCTCTCTCGTCCTCAGGATCCAGTTCATCATCACTGTAGTCGTCTACATGATCTTCGCCATCATCTTCTTCATCTTCTTCATCATCATTGCTGTCATCAGAGTCATCCCCGTCGATGATTAAATCGCTTGAACCGTCGTCAGATTCCGTTCCTACTTCGAAACCTACCTCATCGTCGTCATCACCGTCGTCTTCATCACTCGTTGTCATATCTTCGTAGATTGCTTCTTCTACCTCTGCATCTTCCATTGCGCGCATGTCTTCCATCATAGCTTCTTCATCTGCGAGCATAGCATCTTCTTCCTCCTCAATGTAGTCATTCTCGTCATCTTCGCGGAGCACTGCATCGATTACAGCGGCAAGACTTTGCTCCAGGCGATGTTGACCATACCGACCTTCATCTTGTTCTCCAGATGCGGGGATTTCCTTCGACATTTTTTCATACACGTTCGATAGTTTATCTATGACTGTAAGCGTTGCATCTAAAATACCAAGCTCAGGGCGATTACCGCCTTGCAGTTCATCAACGCAGCGATTCTCCACAGATTTCAAAAGCAGCGGAAGAATTTTGTGGCGATGCATTGCAGTGAGTGTTGCGCCATTCTGAAAATTGGCAGAAGAAACCTTATTTGATACGTCCCGTATAGATTCTGCTCGCGTAGGCATGCAGTGCGCCACAATAGTCGCAAGAATGTCTAGAGCAGCGCGAAGATGTCCTTGATATCGCACAATATCACACTTCGATGTGTACGAGTCGGAAACCGCAGAAAAATCATTCTGAAGTAATTGAGCAACCATTGAGAAGAAAAACTCTCGACAGCCTGGAACCCGAATCGTACACGTCGCTAAAAAATGCGCTGCACGTTCTGCTCCTTGCCAAGCCGGGAAACTATTGTTCTTGTAACCGCATATACCGGAAGGAATCTGCTCTGGTGAACTTGGCGGCTCGTGTATACCCATCGCCGTCAACTGCTCCTTCCAACAAGTCGTCTCCTTACAGATCAATCTGCAAAAAGTGTGCCTCAAAACTCCGCCGACAGATGCATCACTTTTATCGAGCTCTACGAGTACTGCACCAGCAGCGGCGTGTACTTCTATGAATTCCGACAAAAGCCGCAAAGCAAACTTGACCTTTGCAATGGCGTGCGTATCTGTTGATCGGCCGTACGGCTCTTCGTATCGATCGTGAGTTCGAAACAGTGGCACAATGTTTGAGGAAGTCGGCGTGGAGAGGTTTTCCGGTGCTGGTACAGGACCGTCTGCAAAGGCAAGCTTTAAATCAGCAACAGTGTGTCCTTTGACGACCTTAAGAAGTGTACGAACAAGCTGAACGAACGACTTTGATGGTGATGGAATATTGTCTCCCTCGTCATGGTCGTTTTTATCAACTTTATTGTTTTTTGAAACCTCTGTCGCTTTTTCGTTCACATTTTTCTTCTCTGTTTCAAAACGTGGAAGAATGAGCAAGTCACCTTTTCTATTCTCTTTTGGATTTGGCACCGGTACGCAAAATGCACACTTTTCTAAAGCAGCGAAGAAAGTGTGAACGTCTCGAGCCATCACCGGGGACATGACGGTCAGAAATACAGATGCTGATACCATACCGCCATCGCTTGAATGGAACGCAGCCTCAAGCGATTTTTTTATTTCGCATTCCATGGCGTAGCGCAGAGTGTTTGGATCTTCGGCGACGTGACGGAATATGGATGCAAGCAAGTTGGTGAAAGCAATAAACGAGTGCTGAGGGAGCGTTCTTAGTAGCATCAAAACCTCGCACCCCCATACCTTGGGCAGAAGTAGATTTGATGATTCTTTACGCTTATTGTTGTTGAGCCAAGTTGTAACGTTTTCATAGGATTTCGTAAAATGCTCCAAAAGCGTCAACGCGGCCTGAATCTGAGGAGCGTATGTTCCCGGGTTATTGGCACTGGGGACCTTACCATAAAACTCGGCCTTAAAGTTTGCAGCTTTGATATCGCAATTCACAAGTGCTGTTTCTACTTCGACCTTTTCGTGTGTCTCCCCGTCTGGCGTCTTAAAGGGTCCCTTATGTTCGTTTGGAATATCCTTACCGAGTAGACGCACGTGATCGTAGCTGTCGAGCGCTGAACTTCCAGACAATGCACACCATAGATTATATTTATGAAGTAACGCACTCTTTTCGTACGTTTTATCTTTCAACCGCACAGGTTGACGGATTTCATGCATTTTTTTCCTCGTAAGAGGACACCTCGTTGCTTCAATTGCAGCATCGCAATCGATGAAATCTATGGGAATACAAGGACAAATAGCCGGCGGCGAATACATTTGTTTCTCATAGACTGTCGGCGATTGCGCCCACGCGTAAAATCGAAGTATAGCATCGAGCGACTCAATGATGCGTTTCTGGTCGGCTTTGGCGACTGAACCAAAAGGTCGACCGGCAATGATACCAATCTCTCTAGCAAATGCGCTGACATTGGCACCAGAAGAGCTAGTGTCAACGTATAGTCCATTAAGTGGAGAGGACGCACCATTTTCTACTGGTAGCCACTGAGCGTACATATGCAGAACTAATATGGTCGTTTGAACAGTCTTCCGAAAGCGACACAGAGGAGACTTGATAACGTTAGTGGGTTCTTTTTCGCAAGCTGTATCCAAACCCTTCGCGTATTTCGCAAGTATCTCGATTCTTTGCACGTAGTCTTCAACTCTCATTCCGTCCATCTCTTGGAAAATTTCTCTGAACTTTGAATCTCGCGAGCAGAGCAGTAACATTGCCTGTTGTTGGATCCCTACAATTGCATCTATCAAAAAATACCTCTGGTCACCCTCATCGGCTGTAATCGACGCTTCTATAGTCTGACTGATCATATTGTTCGAGACGTATGCTTCTGCAATGCCGTCTCCAACTGGCGATTTTGTGATTATTTCAGCAACAGCTTTGCGACGAGCGTCGTTAATCTTTGATTCGTTCACATCGAGGAGAAACGCATCGCACACCACTTCCACGAATTCAAATAACAGTGCAGAGTCATCGTCCGATTCTTGTTCATCTTTCGATGGCTTTCTAGACGCATCCACTTGCGTCTTTATCCAAAGAGTTTTCCATAGAGATTCGGCGAGTTCTGGGGCTCTCTCTCTCAAACGCTCCTCCAACGGTTTTGAGAGTGAATCATTGTTGCCAGACGAAGAGTTTTTCTTCATCTTCGGTGAATCTGTCTTTTTCTTTGGTTTTGCCGCTTTCGCATCTTTTTCATCAGGCGCATCAGTTGCATTGTTGCTCGACTGCTGCTGTTTTTTTACTTCTTCCTCAATCTCGGGGTGCCCAAGCAAATATTCGGCGATCGTTTCCGCGTTGATTTCTCCAGCCCGTCTACTTTCACGTAGTTTTGTTACGGCTGTTTGAGCAGCTTGCTTCGAGAAACCCATATCTACGATGACCTGCAACGTTTCCGACGAAATATCCACATCATTGATATTGGCTTCTTCTCGTAGTGCATGCTTTTTTTCTTCGTCATCATCAACGTCCAACATTTTTACAATATCTGCATATTGAGTGTTTTCACACAAACCACGTTCGTGGAATCCAGCTCCTCCCTGCTGGGTTCCGCGAAAGCATCGCCCCACTATTCTGAACACTCTGACGAGCGATTCTTTCGAGTAAAACGGGGGCAGGGTGGAATCTTTCGATACCAACTCATGTTTCTCTGAGGTAAACTCGCGAGATACGGCTCGTTCAATAGTAAATGCGGCGTTAGCGCATTCTTCGTGCAAAGAAACGCCTAAATCTTGTGGCGTCTTACATTTTCCCAAACGCCTAGAGACTTCTTCCGCTGTGTATTCTGTCCGGAAGGAGCGGCTTAGGATATTCCAACCGTCTTGCATCATGCGATTTTCGAGCTCTTTTACCCAATAATCGCAGTCGTCTGCATTCTCAAAATCAATTTTGTGACTCTTCTTCTGTTTTTTTGGTTTGTTTGATTCATTGTTGGGGCCCTCGCTTTCATCGCCAAGCTCTCCGAGTAATGTAAGCACTGATTGCCAGTCTACTGTTATGGGAATAGTTGCCAGTGACCATACTCCCCTGCGCATATCTGTTGGAAACGCTTCGAGGTCTGATAACCTCTCGAAGAAAGAAATTAACGTAGATACGCAGATATTTGCGCTATGCAAACACGCATCCACAATCTGCGCGTTCGGCTGCACCTTTACAATTTCTGGTTCCGTTACGCAAACACGTGCGAGTAAATCTTTGAGTTCTATGATTTCAGGCAGAATAGCGCGCGAAATAAGATCAATAATGCCGTATTTTCGAGCGAGAATGAGTGCCGGGGCGAACGCTCGACGGCTCTTATCACGGCGTTCCGTAGAGTATCCGAGAACAGAGGTCACTACGCGTACGTATTCCTCGATTTCGTTGAATATGAACAGAGAAGTGCATGGGAATTTATCATCATCACCCAATTCCATCTTTTGTCGCTTCTCGATATACTCGCGAACATCTCTTTTTACCTTCGAAATTTCCTCGTAGCTCTGAAACATAATGTCTTCTATTTGCAGCAAAATTGTTGCCACGGAGGTCCACTGCGTCCTCTCATAAACTTTAACTTTATCGCTACCATTTCGCGACCAAGTCGCGGGTGGCGGCCTCGCGATGATGACAAAGGCACTAACAATTGCGGCCTTGAGTCGTTTAAATGATTCTCGCGTCCAACGAGCCCATTCGGCGTTGCGAAATGCCGAAAGGCTCGTCGAATCGTCATATTTTACTTCCCCGTCTACTAGAATCAGGTGACCCCTTAAAAAGTCGATGGAGGAAAGTGCACCACCGTGAGCGCGACAAAGATCGAGAAGCCTTTGATAAAACGAGCCCAAAGCTACTGGGGTCATTCGAATTATCGTCGCAAAAAAGTTTGTGGCATTCTCTAGACGTTTGCAGATGGAATTCATTTCGCGCATTCGATCGATTCTGTATTCACTATCGACTTCTCCCGAGTTGGGCGTTTCACTCAGTCCAGACTCGTTGAAATCTTTATTTCTCGCTTCAAAGTCCATCAAAACAGAATCCAGCGCTGCGTCGAAGGCAGAACAAAATTCTTCTGGAACTTTAGATGCCATTTTACGGAGTAAACTCGAAAATTCGTTCCCTGCGACTGATGTCGCAAACATATTTGGCAGATTATTCGCAACAAAAATTCTAGTCAGTACTTCAACTCCGCTCAACTCCGGTGAATTTTTAAATGAAAGCCGTCTGTACCTTACGCGTACATGACGTAGTTCATTATAATCTGGTTTATCTGGTTTATACGCTAAAAACCGATGGACGAGCTCACTCGTCTGCAGGATACCTTCTAAGAGACGCGTTGCATGCAGAATGAGGTCGTGAAGAAATTTTCCACGTGCGACTACTGCCTTCTCGCGTTCGTTATGTGCTCTGCGTAAGGAGGAGTTCTCTCCTGTCTCCGCATGATTTTTACCACCCGAGCTCAACTCTGATTCCTTTAATGGTGGTAGTATATGCCATCCGCGTTTAGCCATTTCATCGGGCTTTTTTTGAATGCCGCATTCCGAGCACAGCTCAATGACCTCAATCTCCGCATTCCCACCTTTGCTGTCATCTTTTGGAATGGCGAGACATGTTCGCCACGCACTCACGGGTGGTGAGCCTGAGCTTTTCGAACTAACAGAAGAGTACCCGCAGTGTTTGCAGTGCTTCTCGCACTCCTCCATGATCGTATAAAAAATTTCGTAGAGCATATGCACCCCATCCCCCCGCAGATGAGGTACGTGTCTCAATAGCTCATCTATGTTCGTTCCAATTGCGGTAGCTACGTCGGGAGCACTCAACGCTTTTTGAAACACTTGCTTCGTGAAAGCAGGGTACATGATCATTTCCAATGTGTTTCGATTCAAAACTATATCTTTCCCACGGCGGTGCAGACAAGCTGCCGATATCACTTGAGGAGCAACGCACAAAACTTTTGAGTTATTCGTGATGGATGTTGATGATTCTTCAATTGAAAAACCCACCTCTAACACATCAAATAAAGGATGGATGGCGCATTCAAGTTTATCGTAACACGTCGGATCGTGATTTAAGTAGTCAGTCAATAAAGAAGCGAACGTGGTCACACCAGATCCCCCAAATTTCTCAGCATTTTCAAAAACCATAACCATTGCTCTGTTAATACCGTATTTACCATCGAGACCAGCTGCGTATGCATCCTGAGGAACCGTTGGACCAAATATTGCAAACGCCAAGGCACGTGTCAACGCTTTAATTAACACGCGGCGGCTGTATGCAACGTAGCTGGGTAGAACGACATCCTTCACTTCGACCCCTTCTTCTTTTGCGGATTTCCCGACAAGATTTGCCCCTGCTCCGTCATCAGATTTCTTTTGTCTTTGCGGTGGAGTACCTTCTTTGCTATCATCTACTGATGTGACTTGCGATTTTTTGCGCTTTGAGCCTGAGCTTGGCGCCGCACCTGAATCACTATTAACAGCGGCCAATGATTTTGCATCCTTCTCATTCTGTACGTTTTTCATCTGAGCGCCGGCGTTTCTGAGCGAGTCGCAAGTCTCGTCATACTCCTTCAAAGACGTTTCAACTTCTTTGTACAGTCTCGTGCAAAGTAACGCAACGCCGCCTGACTCGCGAAATATTCTATTTGAATCCGCGTTGTAATCTAGGATCATTTCCAGCGAATGTGCAAATATAGCTACGAAAGGTATGTGGTCGCTGCGTTCATGCTCAAACAACTTCATGAGCGGTTCGAGCGCGTTTGCATCCCGTAAGACGTTGCAGCCAGCTGCAATTGTGCTAAGGTTCGCGAGAAGTGCAAAGGCTGATTCGGCAAGAGCGGACGCTTCTATATTTTCGCTATCTGTAATGTCAAAGTACCGAAAACTTTCTGTTTGTGTGTTTTTCAGATCGAAATATTTTTTCGACAAGTTCGGCGCGTTCACAAGTCTTTCCACCGAAATCGTGAATAAACTCTCCAGGATTGTAGCAGACTTGTGCGCGCGCAAAACGTCCACAGCCGCAGAAGATGTATCTCGTTCGTTTACGAGAGCCGAAAGTGCCCATGCAGGTACTGACGCGTCTGTGCTAAAATCACTCCTTCCGTCTTCTCCTTTCACTCTTCCAGAAGATGACATCGGTGGCTCGCTATTACTGTTGTCTTTATTCTTTTGAATGTTTGCTATTCTACCATCGAGTCGTTGCACGAGTTCTGAAGCCTTTTCTTGCATCGTTGACGTCTGAAAAACCATTCGCCTCATTTCGTGCGACGGAATCGGCGTTTTTGTGGGAGCGTAGTTGAGATCATACGAAATATCTTCCGTTGAGTCACCAAATTGCAACAAAGTCGCTAGCGCGAGGTTCGCGACGTTCTCGCGCACGTCTTCCAGAAAATGCGCGTTTGTTTTCGCATCTCTCGCCGCAAGCGACGACCATCGAAGAGTCCAGAGTTTCTTAAACAGTTCTTCTTGAAGTTTAGTGCGTCTATTGAACCCTTCTTCTTGGACGCTGAGCCGGCTATCTATGATTGCTTCAACGGAACTTTTGGGTTCGCTATTATCTAATGCACCGCGTGCTTCGATGCGATCGACAATGTCGTGCATGTGTGAGACATTGGATGGGTCCAATACGTCAAACGCAGAAGATTGATTGCTACCTTGTTGAGTGCCGTTGCTAAACAGGAAATCTAGTTCCGAATCTGGTGATGAATTTTGCGCCTCCTTTCCTTTCTCGTTATTCTTCTCGTTCTCATTATCATCGTGATCGTTCATTCTCACCAACATTAGCAACCGCATCGTCAAACCATCGCAGGGCACGAACCTATTCACCCTCGTGCCGGGTGTTTTCTTCGCAACCGAGTGAATTGTTAGCAGCGCTTCGTACGCGACTTCAAAGTCTTCGTGATGTAAAAGCTTCGTCAATTGTTCCAACGAGTTGTACACGTGCTTATTCCAGCACTCGTCCAAAATCGCGCGCGTGCATCGTAAAATCCACAGCAACGTCTTCTTCCTATTTATCAAATCTCTTCTTCTTTGTTCTCTTCTTTGTCGCGCATCGTCGTCTACGCCTATAACATTTTCGTCGCTTCCATCGTCGCCACCTCGCGCTACTTCCCCACACGCTATCAAAAACGTGCACACATCTTTCTTCGAGATATAATTCGGCGCCGATTCGTGCGCTATTCTCGTCGCCGAAAAGGACGAATCTTTTTTCTTTCTAAAACTGGCGTCGGCGTTCCTCGTCGGCGTCGTCGCCATCGTCGTCGTCACGTTGGACAAGTACGAGTCAAACATATTAAACACATCCACCCAGTGCAAAAACTCGCCTTTTCCCAAGTGCCAAACGAATTGCGGTCCTAAATCGTCCGCGATTGCGCTCGAAATATCGACGAAGGAATCTTCTTCGTCCTCTTCTTTCTCCTCTTCCTCCTTCGCGGCGGTGGTGGTTTTCTTCTTCGACGAATACGACAAGATTTTCTCAATCAACGCCGACATTCGCGGGGACTGTTTTGTTTGTTTTTCACGGGAAAAGATGTTGTTTTGAAGAGAGAGAAGAACCGGGTCAGCGCCGCGTCGCGAAAAGAATTAAAGAGAGAAGAACGAGAGGAAAAGAAGGACGACAAAGACAAACGAAAAGAAGAAGAAGAAGAAGCAAAAAAGAATCGCACTCACCGCGTCGAAAGTGCGCGCCGGCTTTGCCACCTTCACCATTTTCCCATATAACCGTATTTACGACAGTCTTGATTTTTTTATTCTTTCGAGAGGAGGGACGATATGGGTTCAGAGATAGACAGAGAGAGAGAGAGAAAGAGAGCGCGCGCGTGCGTGTGTCCTCTCTTTCGCTCTTTGACGCGCGCGATCGGGAGGGGAGAATACAAAACGGAGTGCCCTTCTTTTTTTACGCGCGCGCGAGCGTGTATGATGTGTATTGTAAAAATGCGGACGAGAGAGTTGCGCTGACGAAAGAGAAGCGCCGAAAAAAAAAACGAAAAAAAATGTGGATTGTGTGTACAGTTGTTTCTGGGTTGTGGTGTACTTATGGGAAAAAGCGAATCAAATCACATGCGAAACGCTCGTGAGACACATATACTTTACCATGAATAATAGGTAAATAAACAGAATAGCATTGGAATCAAGAGAGACACACACGCATCATCAACAACTCGTGCGTTCATTGGACGTGCAAAAAGATAATTTCATACGAGGGCCTGGAAAGAACAGCCGTCGTTCTGGTCTCGAAACGTTTTTCTTTTTCGAATAATCGAACCGGCAAAAAGCAAAAAGGAAAATACCTGTCATCACGCCGACTTCTCACGTTATTACTAACCGCAATACTATTGGCGCCCAATGAGGCTTAATTTCGCTGTGCTGATGGGAAGCGATGGATTTCTCATGGTATGAACGACA
>Ga0182095_1261157_pt1 | contig 25745 bp, 5 predicted proteins | sample 041ome_19_FD_127784 | JGI IMG/M metagenome (GOLD analysis project Ga0182095, IMG submission 127784) | Metatranscriptome of coastal salt marsh microbial communities from the Groves Creek Marsh, Georgia, USA - 041412BS metaT (Metagenome... | ecosystem: Environmental > Aquatic > Marine > Intertidal...
GAAAGGAACTTGAAGCGAGATGATCGCCAACATCGAGAACACGACAAAATCGGTGTCTGGTGAGAAAGAAAAAGAGGCAAAACAGACGAGCAAGAATAAGGAGCGCGCAGAAAAGCGAAGTGATAGATTTTCAGAGCTCTATGCGTCGTACTTATGCGTAAACACGTGGAGTATTTGTAAGAAGTTTTCTCTCCTTTTCATCACAAAAGACGGACCTTTTCCTCGTTACGTTTTTACTCCTGTTGTACTCCTCGAAAGACTTTTTGTAACAGAAGAAGACGAAGACGAAGTCGTAGCAGAAGGAGAGCCTAAAGTCAGAGTCTCTTCTCTGTTCGTTTTCTCTCTAAAAACACTTTTGCCTTCTTCTTGCGTTCGTGAAAAGCGAAGCGCACTTTGGTGTCAAAGGGCGGCGGCGGCGCTAAGGACATTTTCCAATTTCATCCGAGAGAGAGAGAGAGAGAGAGAAAATGTCGGCGGCGGCGGAGAGGAAAACGATATCAACGAACACTAATTCGTCGCTCGTATCCGCGCATTTCGCCTTGGACGACCCGATGCGCGTTCTGTACGACAAGCACAGTCGCTCGCAACAACCGGAAAGCAAGAGAGTTATTTCCGCCTTACTGGCGATATGTGCGGTGATTACCGAGAAGAACATGCAGCCGTCTCCGGTGAGCGTGTACGCGGCAACGATGGCGTCGTTGACGAGCGTCGTCGATGATGATGATTCTTCGAATGCTGGTGGCATATCTGCGGTACACTCGGGCGAAGGCGAGAGGCAAACGGTGCACGCGATGTTGACGATACTGGCGGTCGCGTTGGAACATTGCAGTCCCGCGGCGATTAAGAGTAAACTGATGGAAACTGTCGACGTGTTGGTGAAAGTTGGGAGGGATAACCAGGAGCACTCCGCGGCGCTGAGGGCGGTGATTAAATGTCTCGGGTTCGCGTTGAGAGCGACGGCGACGGCGAAAATCGGGAAGGAAGAGTGGGAGAAGATGTTTGGGAAACAAGGAGGAGGAGGAGGAGAAGGAAAAGAAGGAAACGAGAACAGTAACAGCAACAATCAGTTAGGGAAAGCTTTTTCTGCGCTGTGTCACTTTTGTGTGGACTCGAGGCCGAAAGTGAGAAAATCGGCGCACGAAGCGGTGCAGGAAGTGCTCTCCGCGACGAAAGGCGCCAGAGTCGGAAAGGTATTTTTTCAAAAGACGTTTGGCGCGTTCGCAGTGCAAAAACTGAAAGCGCCCAGGGATGCGGCGGAGAAAGCGGCAAACATGAAAGGCGCGAAAGGCGCGAAGAAAGAGAAGGATGTCGCGATTGCCACCGCAACGGAGGCTTTACACGTTTTAGGCGCTCTGAAAGGCTCGTTGGCGAGCGTAGAGGAGCCGACGGCTTCGAAGATTGTCGATGCGACGATTGAGATTACGTCGTTGGGTGAACCGTTGCTGGAGACGCATGCGACGGAAACGTTGTTGGCGTTGTCGATGTCTCCGAACCCAGGGTGCGACGCGAAGACATTTATGAAAATTCTCGAACCCGTGGCGAGATTGGCGAGAGAAGCGTCGCATACGCAACCGACAAAATGCGTCACGTTAGCGCGGTTAATCGCAAACATTGCCACCCAAATGTATAGAAAAGATCCCGAGGAAGCGAGAAAAGCGTTACCGTTTACGTTTGAAAGTTTGTTGAAGTTATTAAATGCGCCTCACGAAGGCGTCGCGATTGAGACGTGCGAAGCGATGAAGACGTTGATTCGAGAAACCGTTGATAGCGAAATGGCGAGAGAAGGCGTGAAATACGTCGCGACGTTACGAGTGCAACAAAAAACGAGTAAAAAGAATAGCAGCTTAAAACCGCCTCCGATGATAGGCGTCGCAAAATCGATAGAGTCTGCGTTAGGCATGCGTTACCGAGCGGCTTGGCCTTTTACCATACCGGTCGCCACGCAGTGTTTCCAAAGACTCGGCATTGCCGGCGGAGCTTTATTGAGTGGTTCCTTAGCCGCGCTCGGAGAAATGGGCGCGAATGCCGACGGGTTACGGTGTAAAAGTCAAATAGAAACGTGCATTTCTACCGCGGCGGAATATATCGGCGCCGAAGCGTTGCTCGAACAACTCCCGTTACGATTGGAAGAGTCCATCGATAAATCTTTAGAACGAAGAGGCGACGACGACAACGTCCAAGACGAAGAAGATATGGACATCGACGACGAATCCGATGGTTCTCGACTATGGCTCGTGCCGTTGTTGCGTCGATCTCTTACTGGCGCGAGAATGTCTTTCTTCGGCGAGTTTGTGTTACCAGAAGCGCGTCGATTAGGAGGACGAGCCGCCAAGGCGCAAAGCGAAAACAGACTCTTCGAAGCGCAAAGGTGTCGCGCTGCAGAATTAGCGTTATGGTCACTCTTACCAGGCTTTGCTAATTTTCCCATCGACGCTGGAGAGAGTTTTCCGACGTTTGCGAAAGATTTAGGTCACGCGTTGAGCGCGAGAGATGATTTACGAGCGCCAATTTGTGAATGTTTGAGAAGATTGTGTCGACAAGCACTGGCAGCCACTGGTGGGGACGATAATAACGACGACAACGACGACGACATAAATTCCGATTTGAATGTATCCGATCTCGACACGGAGAAAGAGGATAACGAGAGCGAAGGGGAAGATGGTAAAGAAAAAGTCCCAGCTCATTTTACCGTGCACATCGCCGAGGCGCAGTTGGAAACAATCTCGAAATTTTCTAAGAATTACATGCCAATTCTGTTCAATTTATTCGTGACTTCGGAACCGCACGCGCGAGGAGAGATTTCATCCACCATCGGTGGGTTCGCGAAAATTGCAAGTAAGGAAACCGTAAACACGTTCTTTAAGCAAGTGTTGAAAAAGTTGGTCGAAGCGGCTTCGTCCTCGTTGATTGAGGAGAAGGAGGAGGAGGAGGAGGAAGGAGAAGGTGCTCACAAAAAGAAGAAAAAGAAAACGACCTCAAAATCGTCCTCGAAAGAAGAAGAGGAGGCAAGAGTGTTGAAAAAGTGCAGTTTCATCGATCTCGCGCACGCTTTAGTACCTGGATTAGATATGGACGCGTTAGATGCGGCGTTCAAAATCGCCTCCTCTGCGGCAAACGAGAAAGAAGCGGCGAGTCAAAAGCGAGCGTATAAACTGCTCTCGGCAATTTGCGCGGCAAAAAAAGGCGCCTGGCTGGCAAAGATGAGCAAAGACGTGGAAATGTGCTTGATGGACGCCGGTGACACGTGCGCGACGGCGGCGAGACGACGCCGGTTAGAGGTTATCGGGTTCGTACTGCCGCACTTACAAAGCCACGCCGGAAACGGAAACGACGAAGACGATGAAGATGATAACGACGACGCCATGAAGACTTTACTCGCAGAACTCATCCTCGCGACGAAAGAGCAAAATGCAAAGACGCGTTTGTTGGCGTATCAACTCTTAGTTGACATTCCAAGACGCATGGAAAAGGAAGCGAGCGAACGACAAGGCGCTATCGCGGATGGACAAGTTGGTAACCGCGCCGGCGTCGCCGCGTGGCTCGCGCAAAGCGACGAGGGGGATAAAGGCAAGAAGAAAAAGAACAAAAATAAAAACGGAAGCAAAGACGACATGTCAGACGACGACGATTCAGACGACGACGACGACGACCGCGATGTGATTCTCAGCGACGACGACAATGATGACGAAGATGATAAGGACAACAACGATAACGACAACATGGCGATTGAAAACTTGGAGCCGGTGCCAGATCTTATCGACGAAAGTTCTCTCGCCATTCGAGGATTCTTTCTCACCGTGCTCGCCGGTGTCGTCGGCGCGACGCCACAAATGCAATCTGCCTCAGTCGTCGCCTTGGCGCGTTTGCTTTACGAATTCTCCGCGAAACTTGTTGAAATCGTTCCCGAACTTCTCCCGGCGATTTACAAATTGCTCAAAGGTCGCAACAGAGAAGTCGTGAAAGCCTCGTTAGGTTTTATAAAAGTCGTCGCCGTGCGTTTGCCGCAAAACGAGCTCGCTTCGCACTTACCAGAACTCCTTCCAGCTGTTTTGAAATGGTCCTCGGATTCTAAGAACAGGTTCAAATTGAAAACGAAAGTGATTGTCGAACGATGCGCGAAGCGGTGCGGATGGCGCGCGGTGGAAGACGCCATACCGAAAGAGCACTTAGCTTTGGCGTCACACATGAAAAAAGAGGAAACCAAGATAGAAATGAAGAAGAAAAAGGCTCGAGCGGAAGAAACGGCGAGTCGGGCGAGCGGTAAAACCGGTCGCAAAAGTCGCTGGAACGAGGAGGAAATCTTTGGCGACGAAAACGACGACAACAACAACCAACGTTCCGAGTTTGGTGGATTCGGTCCTAAATCCCACCGCGGGAACAGCGGCGGTTCTGAAGGTGCATTTCGCAACGCGCGCGATGCGCACGCTTCGAGAGCGAGCGCCGGCGCCCGGCTCCCCGTCGGTGCTGAATTCGATTTACTCGACGACTCGAAAATGCGCAAACACCTACTCGCGCAAGGCGCGAAAACCGCGCAATACAGACGAAACGAGTTTGGCGATGCCGACGACGACGGCACAAAATACAGAACCGACAGATCCACCGGTAAACTTAAAATCGTCGAAGAAAACGACCGCAAGCGCGCGCGCGACGACGACGAGGAAGATGAAGACGGCGCCACGCGACGTACATTCGGCACTCGCAAATCCGGCAAAACCAAGCGCACGACGAATACCAACAAGTCCACCAAAACGAACAAAACCACCAAAACTTCCGCCACGCACACCGGCGACCGATACAAAGCCAAAGGAGGTGGCGACGTTCGCAGAAAAGGCGAAAAGTTACAACCGTACGCGTACTGGCCTTTGGACGCGAAGCTGCTCAATCGGCGCAACAGCAAACGCGGCCAGGCCAGAGACACGCTTTCCGGCGTCGTCAAATCGAGCAAAGACAACGGGATCTTTCGAGGGAAAAAAGCCAGGAAAATAGAGTAGCGCAGAGAGAGCACTCATCTGGCAGGTGAGAAAACGACCACCCTGCTTTTGCACAAACACTAAAAGAATTCTTCTTTGTAACATTAACATTAACATTAACATGAACATCACATTGCGCGTAAAATCGTACCAAAAGCTCTTGCATTTTCCTCATTAGACGTACGTAAAGAAACAGAGAAGAGAGACCGACAAAAGCAGAAAACGCTCGACGCGAGACGAAAGAAAGAAAGAACACGCATACATGTCGTCCTTTTCTCTGCAGCTTTCTCTTTTTCTTGTCTTCTTCCTGTCGTTCTTCGCTTCGTCGACGTCGTCATCCGCGAACGCCCCGAAACTCTACCGCGGGTACAACTCGAACGCGAATCCTTCTTTACAGTACGAACCTCGATCTGGAATCATCACCAGAGCGCAGAACACGTTCGCCACGACACCTGGCGAAGGGAGGCACCGATTGAACGAAAAGTATGACCCGAACGGCGTGAAAACGCGAGGCGTTTGGGACGAGAAAAGGCAAAGGTTTTCTGCGCGAGACACCACGCCGGGACCGAAGAAGTTTCGAGAGGACATCGAAAACTTAAAGATTGAGAAGAAACCGAGAGATGTCATCGCGCACCCGCACGTGGAGAAGAAGTTTTGGCCCACAACTTTGAAGAATTCCGTGGTCGCGTCGTTCGGGAGGAGCGAGAGTGGGAAGACGAAACCGGTCGGGAAAGGGACGGCGGCGGCGGCGGCGAGAGCGGGCGTAGGGGAAGACGACGACGGAGAAGGAGAAGAGAGAGAGAGGAGAGAAAGGAGCAATAACAGACTGGCCAGGCCGAAAGAACCGGAAAGAGCGGACGATAGAGCGATGTTAGCGGATCACACGTTCTACGCGGCGACGAATCAACAATCGAACGATCGGTTCGCGAAGATGTTGGCGAGAGCGTTGAACGGAACCAAGTACGTTTTACAGTGTCAAAAATCCGAAGCGAAGAAGAGCGAGATTCCGTCCGCGTGGCAGTTGTTGACGGCGACTATGAGCCGAGCGGACGCGCAGACGCTGTTACCGATATCGCCCGGGCAGTTAAAGAAGAGTATTTTTGGTAAGGTGACCAACGCGAGAGGCGACGGGAGTTCCCGATTGTCCAATCGATTGAACGGGTATCCGAAACCGTTGGATTTCACTCGAGGGTGCGCTGTCGTCGGGAATTCTGGGATTTTGTTAAAACCGCTCGGGCATAATAAGAAACCATTAGGGCCGTTTATCGACGCGCACGGGTTTGTCTTGCGCATGAACATTGCCCCTACCGACGGCGAGTTTACCAAATTGGTCGGGAAAAAGACGTCGGTACGATTGATAAACCATAAATGGGCGCGAGAATTCGACGCGTTCGCGGAGAAACATTCGAACATTTTATCGAGCGATATCGCCTCCTCGAGTTCTCGATCGAGACAAAGTAGCAACGATGCGGCGTACGCGGTTCGAACGCGAGACGTGGAAGTGGCGAAAAAATTCGCCAAAATTGTCGGCGAGAAAAGAGCGCGCGTGTTCAACGCTCGATTCGTCGACATTTCGCGCATCGCGTTGGCGCAAATCCGCGCGTGTAAAGAAATGCGCGACACCGGGAAGATAAAAGTCCACGACACGGCTCCAGCACCTTCGGCCGGTTTCGCTGCCGTCATGGCTTTATCCAAAATCTGCCCTCGATTACGCCTCTTCGGTTTCGACGCCGCTAAAAAATCGAAAGGAAAATCCACCGCCGGTATCGATTACCCGTACCAATATTTCGAAGAATTCGACGCGCAAGGCGTCCTCAACGTCGGCTCTGCCGCGCACGATTTCGATATCGAAGCCGAAGCCTTGACTGGTTTAGAGAGAGAGAGTAACACGAGAATCCAAATCTGCGGCGCGAAAGGCGGGAATACCTGCGACGAGCTCGTTTAATGAAGCGTCGTCGTTCACAAAAGTAGCGCGTTACTGTGATTGATGTTTTAGAGTGGTTCATTTTTAGAAGAAGTTGTGTATAATAGAAGCGTTAGAATTTAGAACACGCGTTGCACAAACAACTCGTTAGTAAGAAATGCGCAAAAGCGCGTACGCGCGCACCAACGTTAGTCCGTTTTCCTCCAAAATCGATTATGGTAATGATGCTCAAAGCGTCGAGAATGACTACGACAAAGAGTCGCACCAATTCTTCAATCATCCATCCAACATCCCGGGGAACGCAAATTCGTTTCTGCACGGCATCGGAGACCCGACCATCCGGTTCGCCACGAAAGAAGAAAAAGTCCGATTCGATCGAAACACTCGACGCGCTCGAAGAGCTTTAGTTGTCTGCGCGCTGTTTTTATTCCTCTTGGCGTTCAGCCGACCGATATACGGGCCGTACATAGACAGATTTGGGGAAGATGGGGATGCGACTTTAATTGAGGTGGTGAAGGACCACTTGACGAAACGCGCCGAGCGCCACGGATTGAAGAACGTGGGAGGAGGACGCGCATCGTCGAAACGCAACAACGCGAACAACAGACACAACAACAATAACAACAACGGGAATACTAAAGAGGAGAGCACGTTTCACGCGAGATATAGAAGAATAGAGGAAGAAAGAAGGGCGTTGCTGGAAGAACATAAAGACGGGGTGGAGGACGAGATGGATACCGTGCGAAGGTTGGAGGTTTTGGAGGAGAGAGCGAAGAATTTGCTGCGCGAACACGGGAAGAAGCACGGGAGGAAGCGTACTCACGAGAGCAATAGCAAAGGGATGAGTGGTGGTGGTGGTGGTGCCGAGTAGATGTAGAGTTAATGTTGTTAGGCTTTAAATTTATAAATATTCATGTATGTATCACTTTTAGTTCTGAAGAAGCGGCGAGGCTTGAAAGCCAAATCGTTGTCTTCTATCGGTGACGGCTTGTTCCCACAGCGCACGCATCTGCGCTAAAATTCGATTCGCATCCTCGGAGGATTGAAACGGGCACAAAACGGTTGAGCTACGAAAATCGTTGTGGTTCACAAATGTTATGCTTTTATTTTTGCTTTTCGCTCCTTCTTTTACGACGGTTAACAAGGAAGAGGTGAATCCAAAGTCGGGCGTCGTGACTTTATTTTCTTCGCGGAGAGAATCGCATACGCCGACTTGGACGCAGACAGTCTTTTTGTCCAGAGAAGAAGAGATGTAAATAGAGGCGACTTCGTGCCATCGGAGAAAGCGGGTTGCTGTTGGATCTGTTTCGTAACGCTCGATCCAAACCAAGTGCGTGTCGGTTAGACATACGATGGCATCTGAAACATGCGCGAGGGGATAAAAAAGTTCAAACCGGCCGAACGTAAACTGCGTTCTCTCGTTTACAGCAGTCACCGTGGTGAACGACTTTTTAGTCTTCTTGTTTGCATTTTTCATAGTCTTCCTCTCCTTTCTCGTCCCTTTCTTCTTCATCGTATCTTGGTCAACTTTACTCGCTTGTATTTCTTCGACGTACGCAATCTTTTTTGCGGCAACTCTCAGCAAATCAGCACCTGCTGATTGCTCTTCGTCGTACGTTCGAACGATGCCATCGCCACGCAAAGCGAGAGGTTTTCGAGCTCGAGTAGCTTCCAGAGATCCCGTAGATTTCGAAAGTATACCACCTACCGACATAGCTTGAGAAAGTCCACTGAATGCCGTTTCGACTAAACCGACCGCACCTCCTAACGTTGAAGTCACGAGACCAGTAATACCTTTGATGCCGCCAAGCGCCGCTCCTCGCAAACCTTCTTGGCGAAACCCTTGGACTGGTTTGTAAAACACTCCAGCAACTCCGGATAATGCACCACCGACGAGGTTTACGGTACCATCGACATATGTTTGACCAATGTTCTTAACACCCGCGGAAATTGATGTCGTCGCACCCCTTTCTCGAGAAGCGACAATATTTTTCGACGTATCTCCAGAAAGCTCCGCCAGCTTGTCCTGCGCTCTGCGCAAACCTACCGATACGGTACCTGCGTTATCAACAGACGCCAAAATCCTTCCAGACTGTATCGTAAACTGTTTGATAACGTGCGATTTCATTTTCCTCCTCAAATCAGAGAGTTTGAGCGTTGCATTTGTCGGTAAATTGAAAGGAGCAATCGCAATAGGTAATCGGTCTAATCGTAAAAGATTGAGCGTCGCGCACATCATCATTGGCGCGTTCTTCGGGCGAGATGACGGTGCAGACGTGAGCGTTACGAAGGCTCGTATTCCGTCCGATGAAAACGTTCCGACTGAAATGAGATGGTCAATATTTGCCGATACAGTCTTTTGCTTCTTGGCTTTGAACGTAACTTTTTTCCCACCATCCTTCTTCATCCTAGAATCTTTCGACGAGGACATTTCAGAAGCGTCTCCGCCGTCTTCCGCGAAAAGTCTTTCAATACCGATTTCTTCGACATACTCTTTCAACGCCCACAACAAAGGCTCGTGAATGAGAACATTTAAACCACTCGGTGCCCACACCATTCGAACTTCCGGAAAGCGATTAATATCTCTACTTTCTCTCATTGAAAATGAAGCCGCGAATAAGCAGCCTGACGCCGCATCGTTGAACATTGTGACTGGATACAACGCGTTCTCCAACATGTTATCCAGTTGCGCAGAGACGATGGCAAATTTAGCGTACAGACCTCTTCCATTATTGCATTGGTTCCCAAACGAGGCTTCAATACCGTTTACCGTGAATAGACAAAGTTCTCGCCGTGAATCTACGAGTGATATCTGGATGCCATCAAAGATGGCGCCGATGTGAATTTCTCGGGACGTTTTTGTGATATTCTGAATGCGCTGGAAAGCCTTCAAATCTGCTTCGAAATCGTTCATTCTTCCTTTTCCCTTTCGTTTATTACGATTGGCGAGCCTTGACATGAAGTGTCCCTTAATGATTGCCGCGGCGGCATCAGCATCATTTACACTAAGAACAGCATCTCTAGATTCTCTGTCTAAAACAGTAGGTTGCTTTGCAAAACGTGGCGATCCATCGCTGTTCCGATCTTGGACATCTGGATCTATTTCTACTTTGAACTCCGTTAATCGAAGAGATATGCACTCTTCTGCGCCAGTTTCAGCACCGTCAAAGAAAATGCAAGACAATCGGTAACAAATCTCATACTTTCCAGATGGATCATCGCATATGAATCCTTCTGCCAAAGTGATACTTCCGAGAGCGCCAAATTCTTCTTCGCCGCCGCCAGAAGAAGAACCCCCACCTGATGTTCTAGAATTTACGATACTGGCGTCGCGAAAATCACCAAGCTCCGGAAGTTCAAAATACGATTCTTCGACGTTTTCATCGTTGCTGCACGAGAGTCGCACGACCCGAACAGATTCCCCAACTTTGGGAAGTAAGGATTCATCCGACGACTTCTGGCTTCTCTTCCCAGTGGGTCCCTCCGAGCGACCATTGAAAAAACGTGGGCCGAGCCAATGTGAAGCACTGCGCGGAGGGACCCTCACACCTTCTCCAAAGTTGGATTCATCATATAACGACGGTGAAGCAGTTCTAGTAACGCTGTTATTTGTGCGCATAGACGTAATATTCCCCAATTTCTTCGGTGTCTTCGTCGACGCCATCGCGGGTGCCGTTTGTTTATCCGCAAAATTGTATCGCTTTTGCACATTCGACTCCCCTCTCAGCAAAATTCTTGAGAAATCTGCCCGCACACGAGTGTGATTTTCAATTCTAATGCCACTCTCTGCAGATCGATCGCTCTTAGCGGCTGAACCTATGATGATTTGCGTGGATCCAGCAATCTGAGCCGTTTGCAGTCTTACACGAATTAGTGACGATGACACTTTAGAATCGCCATCTTTTGTCACAGATCGAGGGACCGCAAGAAGTTGTTCTCCAGATTCTTGCAAAAGATCCATGCGAATCTCTGCAGAGAAGGATTCATATGAGTGTGTGTTTTCGTCCCTAGTTCCAGAAGCATCACGAAATATTAAGCGTGCACGTTCGGGTGAGCTTGACCCAGGTAACACCGGCGCCGCTCCAATCGGAATGGTCATTGCAGAGTTATCGTAATGCATTTTCCGTTCATCCTTAAGGTCGTCATCATTCTTTATGTGCATGGCTAACGGTATGTGTGAGATATTGACCAAAATAATTTCAGGAACGACTGATATTCTAACCGTTCGGCTCATCATTTCGTAAGACCACCAATGCTGACTTTGCGATAGAACAGGATGAAAATGTTCAGCCACGATTTTAATTCTGACTTCACCGTATGATTTCGTCCGCAAAGTAACCAAACATGGAGCTTCACCTGGTTTGACTCCTCTATGCACAATACAATGCACGCGTTTATTTGCATCAACATTTTCGAGCTCGTCTACGTCCTCGGCGAGGAATAAAGTATGCACGTGACTGGAAATTTCAGCAACAAATGCTTTCTGAATATTCTTTAACACTCCATCCACGACTCCCACTGTAGCTCGTACGGCAGCATCTACGTTCAGCTTCTGTTCCGCTCTCAAAGATACGTTAATATTTCCGGGATTCACTTCGAATAACTCGCCGGTTGGTTTTTTGACTATGAATTTTCCTACCGCGGTATCCACCACCTCTTCGATCTTCGAAATTTGTATGAGATTTGTTTCATCTTCTGGTTCAGTGCATAATGATACCGGGAAAGGACAAGCGTTATGAACAATTACATCAGCGCGAATATCGACGAACATTGCGCTGATGTTTGATGGTGAGGATTCCTCTTGGACGTAACCTATCGCGTGTTTCACATTTTTCGCGACATCGTCAGCAATGCTCGACACAGGTCTATTGTCAGTGTCTCTTGAGACGACTTTTCCATCTTTCTTCAAAACGCCGGAGTATTTCGACGCAGTTACGAGTAGTTTTGCTTCTAATCTGCGCCCTTGCGCACCTATGTTTTCGCCTACATTTTTCAATACCACACAACCACGGGTGACTCCATCTGCAAATGCTGTAATTGGCATCGGCTCACTCATATTCCATCGTTCGCTTTGCTTTTGAGCACTACTCGCTCTCAAACCGTATGCGCAGCTGATTTCCTGCCTCGGATCAACGCTTTCCGAAATAAATACTTCTTCTCCTGGCTTCATGATGCCATAAACGGAAGCCCTCTTGTCGCAGTAGACGACATACTTTGCCTCGCAAGGGAGCGAGTTCCGCAAGACGAGCGGGACCCGAAGAACAACATGGATATTCCGAGAAAGCGCTCTCTTGTTGTTCTTGTCTCCGCGTTTTTGTCTCTCAAGATATACGAGATAGAATTTATTATCACCTGTGCATATCACGTCGGGGTCACTATGTTCATCGTTATTGTCTCTTGCAATGACCGACTCCCAGCGTTCGCGGAGCGATTCACACAAAATATCACACGTTTCCATACTCTCTGAGCAAATTTCATCGTTTTCATAATGCGTTACGTTTTGAACTCCTTGTTTCTCTGTACTTACGGGTACAAATCGAATCGCACATTGCTCCGTGTTCTCGAAACCTACTGGAAAGCACACATTTCCACCACTTTGTGATACTTCAATAGACCATGAACTCCCTTTTCCCGCTTTAGTATCCTCCATCGTTGCTCGGCGTTCATTCGTGTTTCTTTTGCGGTTCATATTCGGAGTGAAGAACATATTCGTTTGCGAGTTGTACTCATCTCGCTTTTCTCCGCTTTCTCTCGCACTTGAAGCACCTCCTTCGCTCAAAGAGCTACTAGGAAAGACGTTCGTCTCATCATATTCTTCAATGGGAGCAATTTTGCGTCTCCATCGTCTGCGTCGCGTACTCGCAAATCTCCGCTTCCAATTTTTTGCATTTTTGAACTCATTTGGTGGCCACGATGTCACCCAATAAGCATCGTAGGCCCATCCACCCGTGTTACTCACGGTGGAGTTTCCAGGGGGCCTGTCGATTTCCCAATCACCCATCCAATGGTAACCTTCTGGAAGTAACAAACTTTCACCTTCGGGGAAATGATTTGTGGAGTTTGAACCGTCAATATTGAGCGAATACCGAGCAGTAAAGCATGCGTCAAGAATATCACGCGGCGATTTCCAACCAAATGGTGGAAAATGGCGCTCAGATTCCCACACGTATCGATACATCGGGTCGTTTGGATCATATCCTTCTTCAAAAAAACCATTCAAATCGTTTTTCTCTTCCGAAGCCGAGGTAAGATCTTTTGGACTGCGCAACCCAGGCTTTCGTGCGTTGACTTTGGAATTCCCTGCATTATTCTTTAGTTTAACCAGCGTCAGTGAAAAACGTTCCGAAGTTTCGTTTACAAAAGTTGCCTGAGACATTAATACACCCAACCTCGGATCAACCGTAACTTTGTCCTCTCCAACGTCTTGATCTTTCCGCTCGAAGAAATCTGTACCGCTAGCTTTTATCGCCGCATACGGCCCATTCTTCGAAAAGGCAATAAGTGTATCCTCTGGATCAACCTCCTCGGTTTCTTTGTTCTTCAATGCGCTAATATCATTCGTGGATAGCTTTGATATTTTCAAATTAGGCGAGATATCGGTATGTTTCACCCGCATTCGTCCTGAAAGAAAATTTAACTCGAAGTTCTTCGTCAATGCCTGGAATTTGGTAGCTTCTTTTGTTTGAACTTCTAACGGTTCGCCAGAAGGCGCTCGTTTCGAGGTATGACGAATGGTCCAACCACCGGATGCAACAGAACCGGCATTATATATGGTCGGAACCTGTGCTTTTGAATCGCCTTTGCTAGCGTACGTGTTCTTAGTCCCTTGAGGTTTCCAAATCGCGCCAGGACCAATAGTACTCAACTCTCGCGCAAAATCTTCTCTCACGCAACAAAAGCTCTTTTTCGAGGGTTGCTTTTGCTCCTTCGATTTACCGTTATCTGCCGTAACGACACGCCCTAACGCGACGTAACCTTCTGGAGGAATAGGCGCCCAGAAACTTACTGAACTCTTCTTTTCATCCTTCCAAAGAAGTTCGTATCCAATAGGATGCGCGAACGGTGCTCCAGCACGAGGCATTTTCTTCTTAACGTGATCATCGATCACCATACGTGCAAGATATCCGCCTGTATTTGGTGCACTAAATCCAGGAACAACTATGCATCCAAATGGAATCTCAACGATGCTTTCGTCTTCAGTAGAACCATCTATACTTCTTTCACTAGAGTCTATTTTGGCCACAGGAATCCACGCCGAACATTCATACTTCGCTCCCGTGCCTTTCGACCACCACAGAAGCTTGAACTCGTATGTTTTTGTGATATTGCAGTAATTGTCAGAAAACAATAAATTGTCACTCTTTAGTGTTACTGATACACTTTCCGAGTCTTCAATCAAACGTTCATGTTGGTCTCTATTACGTCGTGAGTCTACGTTATCTTCTTGAGTAAAATTCTTCAATTCTTCAAATTCGTCGTCGTCAAACTCTGCAACCGTTCCTTCATAGCTGCTACTTGCATCTGATCTGTCACTGTCGCTATCGTCGTGATCCCTAAAGGCACTCAACGCAGACGATGAAGATAGCATGCGTTTGAATATTATGTTGCATGCTCCTGCATTCTTCGCTGAGTCGATGCGACCATGCCTATTGATGTGTATCGGAACCTTCACACTAATATTGTGGAATATGGATGCTCGGAGCAAAATACGAACCTTCGTGGGAATCCCGTTTTCATCGTGGAGATCAATCCAAACAGGTTTCTCTTCACCAACCAAAAGCGCCAGATTCGATGCGACAAACCCTTCCGCAGAAAAGCGAGCGTTGGCATCCTCTACAAAATCGTGCGTTGAACACGGTCGCTCTAGATCCACTCTCAGGCTAGAATTCTGAAAATCGCGCGATCTCGAAGCCGGATGAGGTACGTCCATAGTAATATAGCCCGATTTAGCGTTGAAGGGGAGAGATACGCGCGATTCATCACCGTTGTTAGCTAATCGCATGCGTACCTTGTTTCTAAAAGAATAATTTTTATTCGAAATGGCCAAAGATCGTAGATGAGTGATGCTTGAGTTTGATTTCAGGACGCATGAAATCCTCGAGTACGTGTCCGGAACACCAGAGGAACGGTTTACATCGTTTCTCATTGATTCCATGGGATCATCGACATCAATGATTTCAACCATCATCTTTGCGGTCAGGGATTCTAGAGGGGGGGCAACTTGGACGTCCGCAGTATTCGTATCCACCACTCTTTGCCTCGCCTGGCTTGTTTCTTTCGCTATACAAAAGTTGACATCAAAGTTGCCATGTGGAGGAACGACTCGAACATCCTCGTCCTTCCCACGTTGCAAACTCTTTCGAGACACTGTATATAACGTACGCCCAGTATCGTTTTTCATACGGATGACTTCATTTTCAACCTCTTGATTAACCGAAGACAAAGTTGCGTGCGTAGTCAAGCCCGTATTAGAGAAGCAGCGAAGAACAGAGTCCCTGGATTTACTGCGTTTTTGCGCATGTTTGATTAACATCCGCTTCTCTTTCCAAGATTCAGAAAGCGCAGAACTTCGATCTGGAAAAAGCTCTTTCGTCGCTACTTCGAGTTCACTCACTACATGAGAAGTAGCTGGAGAAAATCCATCGTTATCGGGGTAGGCAATGGACGATTGGTGATCGAGTTGAATCTCCCCTTCAGCGTCCGTATCAAAATTATCTCTCTTCCTCATGATTTCTTTCTTCGTCTCCAGTGCGATTGAAACCATGTCAAGAGCAAAATCTGTGGTCAAAGTAATACATAATTTTGTAGCTTGTATCGAAGCATAGTTTCCAGTACTGAAGCAACGTTCTCCGTGTTTGATTGGAACAAGATTTGCACCAAATACCCATTGCGGAGATACGAGTGGTTCCCACGCGTACTTGCGCCAATTTAAGTGCGCAGCGCCTAACGATGCATCAATACCAACGGAAGCAACGTCGCCGACTACAACGTTAGTCACGATTTCGGTTCTCACGAGTGATATTGCAAACACTGGAACATTTTGATGCATAATACCAGCGCTCTCTCTGTACGAAGAATCGTCTCCGACGTCCATCGGTGTATCCTCCTTTGCATCTGCATCATTCGCGACAATCCTCTGCGGCGCAGCAACGGTTACGGTTACGAGACCTACCGACGCCGAAATCTTGACAATTGGCTTTGGTTTTTCGTACGCAAAAGAAGTAATCCTGGATCCTTCGTCGGAAAAATCTAAAGATGAGATCGACGGTAGTACAAAAAGCGTGGGACCTTTGTAAATATCATTCGGCATGTCGGCTTTGGATATACAGAAAGTACCAAAACCACCAGGTACACGCCACATGCACATTTCGCTTGTACTAGACTTACCACCATGAATGATAAGAAGTGAAGATTCTTTCGTTAATAACGTGACATCCATAGGTGCTACCGCTCCGCAATGGGTTCTACTCAGACACCGGACCGAATCCAGAGATGGTTTTACATTAGCTGATGAAGTACTCACTAATCCGCAACTGACGTAATCTTCTGATGGAGAAACTGGTCGCCAAAAGGCAGCTTGAAGCTGCTTTTTCGAACTCTGGAAAACCAGTTCGAAATCAATTGGTTTCACACAAACATATTCGAGGTCCTCCACACAACGCGTCATGGATGGATGCGCCACGCCATCGACTACAACATCTCCAAGCGATGCAAAACCAGGCGGAGGCAGCGGTCTGAACCCTGTCAACATCTCCCCAGCGTTCCACACCTTTTCAAATTCTACCGCTGTAACTACGCATAGTTTGATATCCGCGATGTTGCCTTCGTAATCTTCATCTTCTAGAGTTATTGCGTTATCGTGGGCAATTTCTTTCTTTAAGAGACGGCGACGGCGTTTGTTTTCAAGTTTTCGGGCTTGAATGTTCTCCAAGGTTTCAATAGCGAGCCCGAGTGGCGTGCGAATATCAACAAAAGATATAGGTGGGTCTATCAGTGCGTTCGATGCTGATGATTTGCCTGCTGAACTCACCATGTGTATCCCAGTCGGGGAGTCCACAGCCCAAACGTGGACCAGATTGCCACTCCTTGAGTTACCCCAAATATCGCGCTTATGCACAGATTTATCATCATCTACATTCAAAACTTTACTCTGGCCACGACGCTGCGCATTATGTACTTCACTCCTGCGGTCATCAGGTTTATTACTCTCTTCGTCAGACATGGAAAACAATCTTGAAAGTGATCCCGTAGATTCACACAGCAAACTTTCTCTGACGCAACGCACGCAGCTTGGATCTGGCTCTCCGTCTTCTTCATAAGCCGCAATTAAACCAAGCGCCCTGTAACCTTTTCTAGGAACCGGTTGCCAGAGCACCAAATTAGAGCGAGAAGATGCATCAGACTTTTTGGACGGATTTATACGCTTGAATCCACTTGGCGGTGAACAGTAGGTCATCGAGTCGCGAATAGATGTTGCCGATCGTGTAGGCGAATCGGGGCCAAAGTTAGGAACATCTCCCAGTGAGCAGTATCCCATAACTGGCCGCGGACGCCAGAAGGAAAATGATGTGCTCCTTGCGCCCGTCGCTGCAACAGCTAGAGCATTCTCTTGTGGGATTAATTCACCAGTACTGAAGAAATCAGCTGCCGACGCTCCAAAGTCGGCATCGTATCCCGAACCCTCGAATGACGAATAGACAAGTGCAAAATGATTACATGGTAACAACGGCTGCGTTGCTACGATGGAAGAAACGCGTTGCGCCAGTCGAATCACTCGACCTGCTGCGGCTGGGGAAACCTCGACCCCGATGGGCGATATCATGACATCAATGGATGTTTCTCTTCTTGGCGCGGAAGGTTCAAGCGAGTTGTCGCTCCCCTCAGTCTCATTATAGCACTCATCACTGTCTAATGTTGCCGTGATTTTGCAAGGTTCAACTAATGGATTCAACCTCGCACTGTCCGGGAACGAGACACACATGTGCTCAAGTTCAAACGAGCTTTCTACGCTGCTCCCAATAATGTTAATTTTTGAGTGCACGCTGAAAGATGCGCACAACCCTTCATCTGGGTCGCGGGAAGGGAAAACTGCCACATCGATCGAGTGCAACTTCAGAACGCATTTCAAAGCAGATTTCTTTCTCTGTTTATCAACGACTTTTAAAATAGCTTCTTTCTGCACTTCTAAAAGAGCATCGCCTAGTTTATCCTTTCCTTTGAGCCCAATCACTGCCCTAGCTCCTTCGATGCGTTTGTTTGCAGAGATGGAGTAACCCGGCTTATTACGTAATTCTCGGAGCACTGCAACGACGGTTTTAACCCTTCCACGCCAGGAATTCATCAAGTACTTCATCTCTATTTCAGTTAAACGAGAATCGCGGAATTCTTCGACGCCTTGCTCTGAAAATGAATCCCCATCCCCATTTCCGAGAGTACGTTGTCTGCGAACTATTTTCTTTTTCTCGAGCATCATCTCTTGCCGACTTAAGAACTGAACTGATTCAGGATCAACGAAATATGAACCTCCTGACGCCATACGAATACACAAGTCAAACGTTTCCTTGTCGGGACACACGATGCGACAATTTTTAATTACTAGTCTATGATTCGGACCAATTATGATGCGAGGCGCGAATTGAAGCTCTCTTTCAGCTAAATGCACAGCTCGATCGCCAGATTTAGAGTTTTTCCCACTGTCGCCCTCTTTCTTCGTTTTATCTTTTTTCGACAGATTGTGTTCCAAGTAAATTGTATCGGAATAATCAAGATTAATGGTTTGTTCGCAACCATCCAGAACATATTCCTGCGCACCACTACTAGAAGTTGGAAAATCCGCTAAGACTCTCCTGGTGCGACTTAATGTCATATTTTCTCTTAATTTGAACACTTTCCTTTCTTCCGTAAACAATATATCTTGTGGGAGTATATTTTCGCCAGCGCCGAGTTTTGGCTGAAAGATTCGCGCAGCTTCCAGTAAGGAATCCACGGATGCTATCACTGCTACGCGACCACACTGACAGCTGACCTCAGATATATCGTTTGTTGTGACTTGTTCCAGGCTCAAGAACATAGACTGTAAATACTCATCTTCCTGCTCTTCAACGATTTGAAGTTCCTCAACGCCTTCCGCAGAGGCTTTTACTTCATTCGAAGAGTTCTTGTCTTGCGTGTTCACAACAGCTTCATCACAAAACCCTGCTCGTATCAGATCAATCTTATAGCCCTTAAATCTGCAATCTCTCGCGTATAAACCCTCTATTCCAACTGCCAATTCACTTCGTAATTCATTTCGTGGATTTGACACGTTTGCAAACGAAATGCCTCGAATTCCAGCCTCAACAACCTGTGAGGCTCTTCCCTTCCCGGCAAAGATGCCAAGTTGAATGTGGTCAATTCGCGCCTGGAAACACTGATGTATCAAAAAATCCTTCTTCGGTAGAGGCGGTGCCAATGGATACTTAGCTGGAGTCAGATAGCAGTAAGCAAATGGGGATTGCGTATAGGTCATCGTCGATGTCTGCGTGTATCCTTTGATAACTGAATTCAAAGTTTCCACATCAGAAGCCGAAATCTCAACTGTGAGAACATCATTTGCCGGCAACTGAACATTTATATCCACGCTCGGAGCGTTTGATAATTGTCTTCGAGCATCTAATCGATTCCAGCAAGTTGCTTTTAAAGCCACCGGGGCGTCGGACCTTTTGATGTGTGGACCAGAGGCACGAAGTAATGCAGATGAACGGTTCTTCTTTGCTTTGAGCGTCGAATCCCCTTTACACGCAACCGATAATCCGTGTATAAAGATGTCAAACTTGGCCCAATGCGCTCGATTTGCATCAATCGTGAATGATGTAGAGACATCAATTCCTTTGAACGACTCGCTCGCATTTTTATCAACAACACCGACGCAGAGAGAAAGCGATGGCGCAATCTCATCTCGAACACTACCCGGTAAAACCACGCGAGAACCCATTACATTAGCCGTAATCTTAACTTTCTTCGTCACGAAGCCAGGACGCGGGAAAACGAATGGTGGCAAGTTTGGTAGAAAGTGTGGCGGCGATAAAGTCTTGAAAATTGGCAACAAGCAATTTGCAATGTTAATGATGCAATTTTGATTTGCAAGCACTCGAAGAGGAGCAACTTTTGCCTCGAGTTCAATATCGATGTCATCCTCATGCTCATGAGGCAGCCATGTTTGACGGCGTATCCACAGAAACGGAATGTTACGAATTTTCTTACGCGCTGATTTCTCCTCCTCCAAGAAAAATGTCAAGAAGTCGCTTGCAGCGTTGTCCTTCGCGATCAGATCGCGATTAGCGTGACCAACAGGTAATGTGGGGTCAGATAGCGTCAAATTATCGCACGAAATTTCCAAATCTTTCGTGCCTTGTTTGCCTCCGCCCCATCCTTGCTTACCAACTGGTTTAGCGCGAATATACAGACGAGAATGGAAATTAGACACCGTCGCCTCTAATATTGGTTGTCGTCGAGTATCAGCAGCCAATACCGATTTCTTCGGATCGTCGTAAAGTTTAGCGACCAACGAATCACCATGAAATGTGAAATTGAGCTTAATCTTGTGTGCGAGTTTACTCGCATCCATTATCTTCACTTTTTGCAGCTTTTGTCTCATACTTTCCCATTCTTCACGGGAAGGTGCAAAGACGGAGTCATCATATCTCGAGGGCCACCCCTTTCCAACTGACACAGGGCTTTTAAAAAGGAACCGGAAGCTGGTGAACGCCGCAATTGGTTCTCTAGCAATGTGTGTTTCGATTGAACTGACAGCCATTCGTAAATCAGCAGCCTGTGTTCCATATTCAGGATGCGAAGGTAAAAACGCCTCGAGGCTGAAACCGACGCAGGACTTCTTCATAGCATCAGTTTTGTACCTGAGATACTTGGTTGAAAGTTCATCTCTTAGAGGTTTTTCTATGAATACCGCATCATGATCCTTGCCAATGCCTTCGATAGTCCAGCAGTCCTTAATTGCAACTCTTCGGAGACCGGCGCCCAATGTCACGCTACCTTTTGTGGCTTCACAACTCAGCGTTAGTCCAGTAATTTTGACATTCGCCAACGGTCGCTCTTGGAAGCAGTCAACGACGTACTTAATCTTTTCATCATCAGCCAGCTGATCAATAAAATAACTTTTCGACATGTCATTGACGTATAAATCAGTCTCATGATTGTGATGTCTCAAAGGAGCAGCTAGGTGAAATCCAAACAAACCCATCGAGAACGTAACGGAAGCTTTCTTCGTTTTATGCTCGTCAACTTTTAGAACTCGCCTGACTTCTTCATGGAACGGCAATAACCTCGCTTCCATGTTCAATCTACTTTTTATAACGTCGCAGATATCTTTCGACCAAAATCTGAAGACAAAACCATTTGGATGTTCGCACATCCTTTCAAAGTTTGACTCGATGGAACGATCCAGTAAAGCGTCGCCAACGATTAAAGTACGGTCATATTCCGAGTATTCTCTGTTTGCATCGTCTTTGTCGTTCATCTTCCTGAGAATCTCGTCGCTATCGGTTGATACATGTAATTTTACTTTTATTGTTTTCCTTTTTTCGTCGATCGAGAGAACACAAACTTCAACTTTTTCTTGAGTGCGCGTCAACGGGTTTCCGGCTCCTCGCGTTCCGGCCAATTTTAGGACTCTCGGTTCTAAGTGATGAACGGAACCTGCTGGTTTATCAACGACAGACAACGTTCCCTCTCGAACAAAGACATCGCACGACTCCCAGTATGGTAATTCTCCAAACAAATCAGCCGGCACGAGTCGTTCGCAGTTGAAAACATCAATATCTCGAGCGAAAATATCATCGGTATCCTTGCGCCCTGACGAAAAAGAAGAAGGTAAACTCGAAGAAAAGGTAATTTTCTTCTCGTCGTCGTCGTCGCCACTCTTTAAGATTTTATCAGATTGCGAAGACGCGATGTCGTTGCGTTGTTTCTTCTGTTCTTTGATTCTCTTTGCCTCATCTGCAACTTTCTTGGCCGATTCCGTGAACTGTGTGGCCACGCGCAAGGCCATGTTTATTCGTTCTGGCGACACAGATAATTGAATAGATGGCAGATTGACGTCAACGACGACCGGGGAATACTTCAACGCCTCTCGAGGAGATAGCACGTAATGTGATGCGAGGATTGTACACTGAACGCGAGATAATAGAGGAGTCTCGACTCTATTACTTTCTCCAGCTTCACTGAGAAGCTGCCACGACTGGTTACAGGTCCATGCAAAATTGTCCGCAAACCCAATAGAACAGTCCAAAAGCTTACCTTCAATCGTTCTCTTTCGCCAACTACTGCGCGCATTCGCATCTTGTTCCTGAACGTGTGCATTCTGGGCGCTTTTAAGTGTTCGCGCTGTAAGAGGACCAAACCTTGCAATTAGGGTTGTTCCTTTCTTCCTCCTATTTTTACGCTGGGATGGAACCGCCAGATGAACTTTTCCGACGAATACTGCTAATCCAATCTTTGGTAAGCTCAAATCACCAGAGGATGAAACTCCAGAACCCGCTTCGATAGATCCGCGTGGAATGACGTCCAGTTCAGGAGTGATTTGCGCAGAAGTATTGAAACGAGATTGCATACAACTACCCTTCATGCGCCTCGTGAAAACGTCGACGATGCGGTCAATTGGTCCGCGAAGAATTGTGATGAACATAGGTGATAAGATCAGAGCACAGTAACCAACTGCCTTTTCTACTTCTGTATTTGAGTCGCATTTCTTGGTGGCGAGTGAAGAACCAGCAATAGTCGCACTATCAGTTTCCAGCGAGATGGATAGCTCGGTATTTTTGTTCGTTATCTTGCGTTTTTTCGAAGCCGCGAAAGATACAGCTTTAGATACAGGACTCCCGCTAAAGCATCTTGGGCGACCATTCGAGATAGTATCTTCTGCATCGTTCAAATCTGCGTTAAATAATTTAGCGAGCATTATTGGGAGCGACATACCCATGCCATGAGTCGAATACGATGAATAATAATCTGTTTCATCTTCACCGAGCGCCAGTAAATCGCCCTCCGGCGCAGAGAAACGAATAGTATCTATAGTCGACCGAACGTCTATCGCATCTTTCACGAAAGATATCCCCATCATTTTTGCTCCTATCACGAAATTATTGATCGACACGCTGAACAATTCAGATTCTTTGATTGGTATTTCAGCAAAAGACGAAAAAGAAGTAGACGAAGACGGTGCTAAGCTATCCGAGAAAGCATCGTCGTGGTCATTGCGCTCGTTCGAAGAAGCGTCGAGAATTTTCATCGAAATTTCTTCAAAAGCGATGCACGTAGCAAACATTGGAATCTTACTCTTCTTCTCAACACTTTGCATCTCGCGCTTCTGGATCTCTGCATATTCTTGTCTCTCTTTAATATCAAAAGTGTCTCCAACTTCATCCCAGTCGATTTGCGACTCATCGTCTGAAATAGCAGCATCGCGATTATCGAACTCGCTCGGAGCGTTTCTCGGCGGACGACTCGGTGTTGCGAAGAGATGTTTGACCGGCGTCGCAGCGTTCTTCTTTCGAATTTGCCTGATTTGTCTCTTCAGATTCTCTTCGTCTTCTTCTGCGCGAATTCGAGCTTCTTCGATTTCGCGCTTTTTGATCGCATCCAATTCATCTCTCTCCTGCTGGTTCTTCCCGATGTTCGTAATGAACCGTTTCGCGGCGCCGAGAGGTTTAAACCCTACATTCTTGATAACTTTTACTCCCACAAGTAAACCTTTACCCGCGACGCCAGCAACACCCTTCACAATCTTCATAGGTATTGGCCCGCCGCCGCGTCGGGCAGCTTCGCGGCGAAACGCGCGTTCGCAGCCTCCATTTTTCCTCCACTCTACGTGTGCGAGCTGTCTAAAAAAAGCAATCATGCGAGCGTTTGGAATCTCACTTTCAAGCTCATCGAGTTTACGTATCTTTCCAAAAGGTTTCTTCATCGGCCAGTTGACGTTTTGCTTCGAAGACGGCGGTGGCGGCGCAGACTTTTGGAGAATCTCGTCTATGTAAACTTTAACATATGCTTTCCTTTGTTCGTGCAGAGTTTTAAGAGCTTTCGAGTCGAGGCTAAAGCCCAATCCGAGTCGTTCTCTCCGTTCTCGAGTTTCCTCTTTGACCGCTTCGCACGCATATTGCCACCAAGATTGAGCGTTTTTATTCGTTCTCCTCGTTTTTGTTCCCGCGGGTGATTTCTCTTCTACTTTTTCTGATCCATCGAAGACTGGAACGCCCGGTCGTAAGTGTTCAAACCGTCTATCGTGCACGCTTTTTTTCAATATTTGCGTCGCCCAATATGCCAAACTTGCGGCACCAGCAGAAACATTCGCGCTGGTTTTTGGAATATTCAGAGTTAACCCGTGCAATGCAGAAGCCGTCCCGGATTCGATGGCTTCCATACCAGCTCGTTCGTACCTTGCAGTTACTACGAATGGCTCGATGATACGATTTCGATTCTTTGACTTTGCGCACGCTTCCATAATCTTGCAAAATCGGATCGGGTCTTCGTGCGGTTTCAAATCTCGGTTCTTGACTTTCTCGAGAAGATGCACAGAGTTCAAATCGCAATACACCACGGCGTTGTTAATTTCGAGTTTTTTACGCAGCGTTTCCTTAAACGCATCGACGATAAATGCTCTCGAATCACCGAGAACATTAGTCGTTTCTAAAGCGATGCTTTCAAGCGAAGCTCCGACGGCAAATTTCGGCATATTCTCGTCTCCTTCTCCTTCGAAGCGAAAGTGTATATTTTTCACAGTGACTACGGCGTTTGCGAGAACAACGTCCAAGAGCGCTCCGAAACCGACCGGTTTCTTCTTCTTACTCTTGCTTTTTTTCCGAGTACTACCTCGATTACCTTCCTTTCTCTTCCTAGTAGATGACATCACATCGGTATCATTTTCTGGAGTTTGCAACGGAGGTTGATATTCTGGCGTCGCGAACATTTCCTCGCGTCGTCTGGTATCCGGCGAAGAGAACAGTCGTCGTTTCGAAGCGTTCGCGGATTCTTCTTCTCCTTCCACGTCGTCCTCGCTCTCATCAAAAGATGAAACAGACGAGACGTCGTCGTTGTCATCGTCGTCATCATCGTCCTCTTCCTCTTCTTCCTCTTCTTTCTCTTCTTTCGTGATATCGCCCCAAAACTTTTGTCTCAACTCCTCCGCGCCCGGCGTCGGATCTCCTCTCAACCAACTCCGTTCCAAACTCTCCGCAATTCTCCGTTTCTTCGCGTTCACTTGCTTCCTCTTCTTCTCTTTCTTCTCCTCTAACGCTCGTTTCATCTTATTTCGTTCGTTTTCGGACATTTCCTTTTGTCCGCTCTCGTCGTCCTCGGAGTCATCACCATCACCTTCTCCTCGAAATTCGCACAACACGTGCAACCGATCAAATATAACCTCCACTGGTTTCCTCCCTAACTCTCTCCACGGAATCTTAATCTTCAACTCCCCGACGTATCCCGCTTTCACTTTCACGTTCGAGTTAATCGACGATATCCCTTTCAAAGCGGTTGATTTCACTCGCACGTTTCTCAGCGTGACTTCTCCATTCAGTAAAGACAGTTTCAAATTCGACTTGTCTAAACCGTGCAAGCGGTCGCCGAGCGCGCGGTTCAACGCTTTCGCGATTTGGCCTTCTAACACCATACTCACGCGTTGTCGTTTTGCCTCGTGGTACTACTAAATACTATCTACCGGTATGTGTATAAATATATAGATGATGCGTGTATAAATATGAATGTATATCGAGAGAAACGAGTTCGCGAGGAATATTTATGTGTATGTTTTATGTTTTACGTCGAAGGTCGACAAGCAAACAGACAGAGCTTTTTCCATC
>Ga0182095_1369215_pt1 | contig 25483 bp, 24 predicted proteins | sample 041ome_19_FD_127784 | JGI IMG/M metagenome (GOLD analysis project Ga0182095, IMG submission 127784) | Metatranscriptome of coastal salt marsh microbial communities from the Groves Creek Marsh, Georgia, USA - 041412BS metaT (Metagenome... | ecosystem: Environmental > Aquatic > Marine > Intertidal...
CAGAACGTTATCAGATAGAGTAACGGCGAAAGCAGTGTTTATGATAGGACGCACAAAAATTTGCTGGGCATGATGACAACAGGCCATCAAATCATAATAATTACTTATCACTATTATTAAAAAATGAAAATTTAATTTATGTTTGAAAGCTGTATACTATGGACATATTTGTAAATAACCGGGCGGCGTTTGCCGCCCTTCTATCATTTATCAGGAGGACACGATGGACGGGAATGATTTTCCGAAAACAGGCCAATGCCCTGTCATGCATGGCGCAAATTCAACGACGACAAAAGACGTCATGGATTGGTGGCCAAACGCGTTAAATCTGGATATTTTGCATCAGCACGATACCAAAACAAATCCTTTGGGCGCAGAGTTTAGCTATCGCGATGCACTCAAGGACCTGGACGTTGATGCGCTAAAGGCAGACATGACCGCACTGATGACCGATAGCCAAGATTGGTGGCCGGCAGACTGGGGTCATTATGGTGGTCTTATGATCCGTATGGCGTGGCACGCGGCGGGGTCCTATCGTACTGCGGATGGTCGCGGTGGAGCGGGCACAGGCAACCAACGCTTTGCACCATTGAACAGCTGGCCAGACAACGGCAACCTAGATAAGGCGCGCCGCCTATTGTGGCCGATCAAAAAGAAATACGGCAACTCTGTTTCATGGGCTGACCTGTTCATTTTGGCGGGGAACATTGCGTATGAATCCATGGGCTTTAAAACCTTTGGCTTCTCTTTCGGCCGCGAAGACATCTGGCACCCAGAAAAAGACATCTACTGGGGTTCTGAAAAAGAATGGCTGGGATCGGGCCGCTATGATGAAAGCCGCGAAGCGGACACATTGGAAAACCCATTGGCCGCCGTGCAAATGGGCCTGATCTATGTCAACCCAGAGGGTGTGAATGGCGTTCTTGATCCGCTGAAAACAGCCCAAGACATGCGCGTCACCTTTGCCCGCATGGCGATGAACGACGAAGAAACCGTTGCCCTTACCGCAGGCGGCCACACCGTCGGAAAAGCACACGGCAATGGCGATGCAAGCCTGTTGGGCCCAGAACCAGAAGGTGCAGACATTCACGAACAAGGCCTGGGCTGGATGAATAACACATCCCGCGGCGTAGGTCGCAACACCGTCACCAGCGGTGTCGAAGGGGCGTGGACCACAAACCCAACCAAATGGGACAATGGGTATTTTGAACTATTGTTCAAGTACGATTGGGAAAAATCCAAATCCCCTGCGGGCGCGAACCTATGGCACCCGATCAACATCGCCGAAGAAGACATGCCAGTCGACGTCGAAGATCCTTCAATCCGTTGTTTGCCAATGATGACAGACGCGGACATGGCATTGAAAGTCGATCCAGAATATCGCAAGATTTCGGAACGTTTCATGGCCGATCCTGCGGCGTTCGACGATGCCTTTTCCCGTGCATGGTTCAAATTGACCCACCGCGACATGGGACCAAAATCCCGCTACGTTGGCCCAGATGTTCCATCAGAAGATTTGATCTGGCAAGATCCGATCCCAGCTGGATCAACATCCTATGATGTAGATGCGTTGAAAGCAGCAATCGCAGCCAGCGGTCTGTCTATTGACGAAATGGTTGCGACCGCATGGGATAGCGCACGCACATTCCGTGGTTCTGATTATCGTGGCGGTGCAAACGGAGCACGCATTCGTTTAGCGCCTCAAAAAGATTGGGAAGGCAACGAACCAACCCGTTTGGCCAAAGTGCTGGGCGTCCTTGAGCCACTAGCAGCCGCAGCCGGCGCAAGCGTCGCAGACGCAATCGTATTAGCGGGTAACGTCGGTATCGAAATGGCAACCAAGGCGGCGGGCAAATCTGCAGCAGTTCCTTTTGCGGCAGGTCGCGGCGATGCAACCCAAGACCAAACAGACGTGGCATCTTTTGACGTGTTGGAACCTGTCGCTGACGGTTTCCGCAACTGGCAAAAACAGGAATACGCTGTTAGCCCAGAAGAAATGATGCTGGACCGCGCACAATTGATGGGCCTAACGGCACATGAAATGACTGTTTTGGTCGGTGGTCTGCGCGTTTTGGGCGTCAACCATGGCGGATCTGCGGATGGTGTATTTACCGACCGCGTTGGTGCATTGACGACGGACTTCTTTGTCACCCTGACCGACATGGCATACAAATGGGTTCCAACCGGCTTTAATGCTTACAACATCGTCGATCGTGCATCAGGCACGGTAAAGTATTCAGCAACACGTGCCGATTTGGTCTTTGGATCAAACTCAATCTTGCGTGCGTATGCTGAACTTTACGCACAAGACGACAGCGCCGACAAATTCGTCACCGACTTTGTCGCGGCATGGACCAAGGTTATGAACGCAGATCGTTACGATCTGGCATAATCAGAAACAGTAGAAACAAAAAAGGGCGGCTAAGGCCGCCCTTTTCTATTTAATACCGCGTTAAGGTCTTAGATACCGCAATCTACGATTGCTGCGGCAAGGATTGGGATGGATTTTGCATTCAGGCCGGCGATGTTCAAACGGCTGTCGCCGACCATGTAAATCCCATGACGTTGACGCAGCAATTCAACTTTGTCAGGTGACGTGCCAAGACGTGAAAACATGCCACGATGTTGCGCTAAAAACCCAAAGCGGTTTGATCCGGATAAACGTTGCAATTCGTCTGCCAAGGATTGACGCAGGCCCAACATGGACAGACGTACATCTTCCAGCTCTTTCGTCCAAGCCGAACGCAACGCCGGATCGGTCAAAACCATCGTTACCAATCGCGCACCGTGATCAGGCGGAAAGGAATAGTTTTGGCGGTTCAAATAGGCCAACGTGCCTTGGTTCATTTTATGCGCGCCGCCATCTTGGGACACCAACATCAACAAACCTGTGCGTTCGCGGTAAATGCCAAAGTTCTTGGAACAGCTGGCCGCGATGATTGTTTCCGGCACAGATGAGGCCACCAAACGTGTTGCGGCGGCATCTTCGTCAAGACCATCACCAAAGCCTTGGTAGGCGATGTCGATCATCGGGGTTGCGCCCGTTTTTTGCAATAATGCAACAACCTCTACCCATTGTGTCAGGTTCAGGTTTGCACCTGTCGGGTTGTGACAGCAGCCATGCAGCAAAATCACGTCGCCTGCTTTGGCGTCCGCCAAATCAGACATCATGCCGTCAAAATCAACGCCGCGGGTTTCACCGTCGAAATACCGATAGTTCACAACGGGGATGTCCAAATGTTTTAGAATTGATAGATGGTTTGGCCAGGTTGGATCAGATACAAAAACACGTGCATCAGGATTAGCCATTTTCGCCAATTCAAATGCTTGGCGAACCGCACCAGTACCACCTGGCGTCGCAACCGCAGCAACTTTAGAGCGCGCAACCGCGTCGCCCAGAACTAATGACACCATTGCATCAGAAAACGCAGGGTCCCCCGCCAAAGCAACGTATGTTTTGGTGGTCTCTTGTTCCCATAACAGCTTTTCCGCGTCTTTGATCGCGGCCATAATTGGCGTGTGGCCTGACGCGTCTTTGTAAACACCGACGCCAAGGTCGATTTTATCGGCGCGCGGATCTTCTTTGAACATCTGCATCAACGCCAGAATTTTATCCGCGGGTTGTTCTTTCAGTGTTTCGAACATTAGTTCTCTCCGGTTGCGACAGGCACGGTTGGGAACATCCCCCATTCCGCCCAACTGCCATCATAAAGCGAATGATCTGTTTTCCCGAGCAGCTCAAGCCCAAGACATAAGATCGCGGCAGTGACGCCTGATCCACAGCTGGTGATTGCGGGTTTGTTTAGGTCGACGCCAGCATCCAAAAATGCTTGTCGCAGTGCGTCAGGTGATTTCATTGTTCCATCCTCATTTTGCAATGAGCGGAAATATACGTTTTTTGATCCAGGGATATGGCCTGCACGTAGACCAGCGCGGGGTTCAGGTTCATCGCCGCGGAACCGACCAGGTGCGCGCGCATCTAGAATTTCATAATCACCAAGCTTTGATGCCGATGCGACCTGCGTCACGTCTTTTACCATATGGTTTTGGCGGCGCACTGTCATATGGCGATCACGGATCATTGGCGGCATGTCTTCGACGTCGCGTCCCTCGGCGATCCATTTTTTCAGACCGCCATCCAATACGGCGATGTTCATTTGTCCCATTAATCGGAACAACCACCAAACGCGCGCAGCGGAAAACACACCCTCACCGTCGTAAACAACAACTTGGTGGCCATCACCAACTCCCATTGCACGCATGCGCGACATGAATTTTTCGACAGGCGGGACCATATGCGGCAAATCGGACCGATGATCGGAAATATCGTCAATGTCGAAAAATCGTGCGCCGGGGATATGAGCGGCATCATATTCCACTTTTGCGTCACGCCCCATCTGCGGCAAATACCACGATGCATCCAGAATACGCAGGTCTGGATTTTTAATGTGATCTGCCAACCATTGTGTCGACACCAATGTTTTTGGATTATCAATCATAGTGCGCCCCTAGATAGCCTAGGGTCTGCCTACTACTCGATCTTCAATGTGGCAAGGGTTGGAGACAAAAATTGGCCGCCAACCCCTCTATTTTTTGACGATTTTAGCCCATTCTGGACCGGATCATACCGACCACGGCCATAACGACACCGCCACCGACGCCGCCGCCCGCCATACCTGACAAGGAATTGATCAGTGTTCCTTGGTTCAATGAAGGAATTGCTTTACCCGCCGCATTGCCCCCGACCGCACCTGCGATCAATGAAATTAAAAGTTCCATAGTCTGCCCCCTTACGTTTAGACAGGGGCAATACTAGGGACAGAGCGTATCTGCTTTTAGGGGAAACTGCGCCAAAAATTCCCTAGGCGTGTCGGTCAATCGCCCTGCTTTAACAATCGTTGTTTTTGGCGGTTCCAATCTTTTTCGGCAGCATCCGCGCGCTTGTCGTGGTTTTTCTTGCCCTTTGCGATCCCAATCTTAAGCTTGATAAAGCCTTTATGATTGAAATACATAACCAGCGGCACGACTGTCATGCCTTTGCGTTGTGTATCGGACCATAATCGCGCCAGTTCCCGTTTGGAAACCAATAGTTTACGCTTGCGGCGTTCTTCATGACCCCAGGTACGGGCCTGTTCATAAGAGGATATATACGAATTCACCATCCACAGCTCGCCCTCATCAACATGGGCGTAGCTTTCTGCTATATTGGCCTTACCGATGCGCAGGGCTTTCACCTCGGATCCCATTAAAACGATACCACATTCCAAATCATCTTCGATCGCGTAATCGTGACGCGCCCGACGATTTTCAGCTATGATTTTATAGTTTGGATCGGATTTTGGTTTTGCCATAATGGCGATGAGTACACCGTGATACAGTCCAAGTCCAGCACCTGAGAGATTGCTTTTTGCTGGACAGTCTATTAGAAAGTCATAAAATTTGATCAAATTATGATCATTGAAAGGTCACCAGGATGAAAGACAACAATTTTATCAAAGAAAACAACGCCAAACACATGTGGCATCCGATGGGGCACCCTGCCGATTCTTTGGCGCATCCGCCAACAGTGATTACATCTGCAAAAGACAGTTCGATCACCGATATTGATGGAAACACAGTCGTCGATGCTGTTGGTGGCCTATGGTGCGTCAACCTTGGTTATTCCAACGATGTGGTCAAAGAAGCGATCAGCAAACAACTGTATGATCTGCCGTATTATTCGGCGTTTTCAGGAACCTCTAACCCAGCCGCGATCGAGGCATCGTATTTGGTGCGCGATATGTTCGCAGCGGATGGCATGTCACGCGTGTTCTTTACGTCTGGCGGATCGGATTCGGTCGAAACCTGTTTACGCCTTGCACGTCAATACCATGTTGTGCGTGGTGAACCGTCACGTACAAAATTCATCTCATTGAAAAAAGGATACCACGGAACCCATTTTGGTGGCGCGTCCGTGAACGGCAACAATCGGTTCCGCATCAACTATGAACCCTTGCTGCCAGGCTGTTATCATTTGCCTGCTCCATATACATATCGCAATCCGTTCAATGAAACCGATCCTGCAAAATTGGCGCAAAACATTGCAGCCGCGTTTGAAGACGAAATCGCATTCCAAGGTGCAAACACGATTGCAGCCTTTATCATGGAACCGATCCAGGGTGCGGGCGGCGTGATTGTTCCTGATGCAAGCTTTATGGGGTTGATGCGCGACATTTGCGATCGTCATGGAATTTTAATGATCTCTGACGAAGTGATCACAGGGTTTGGTCGCACCGGCGATTGGTCTGGCGCACTCCATTGGGGTGTAAAGCCTGATTTGATGTCGATGGCCAAAGGGATTACTTCGGGTTATTTCCCGGTCGGTGCCGCGTTAATTGGTGAAAAAGTCGCTGAAGTGTTCGAAAAGGATACATCCGGCAATGCCGCAATTTTCCACGGCTACACCTATTCCGCCCACCCCGTTGGCGCGGCTGCGGTAACAGCGACGCTAAATGAAACATTACGCTTAGATACGAAAGTGAACGCAGCGGCACGTGGTACGCAATTGTTCGAAGGCGTCAAAGCATTAGCGGCCAAATACAATATCGTCGGCGATGTTCGTGGGGGCCATGGTTTGATGACAGGAATCGAATTGGTATCCGACCAAGGGTCAAAAACACCGATGGATTTGGCAACGATGAAACGCATTCACAAGACCGCTTATGACAATGGCGCGATGGTGCGTTTGGGTGGAAACAACATCCTGATGTCGCCACCTTTGGTAATCACCGAGGCCGAGGTAAACCAAATTCTGTCCGCTTTAGACGCGGGTTTCTCGGCGGCCTAAATCTTAAATACCTAAATATTACTGGGCTAAACCTTGGATCGGCCCAGTAATATTAGGACCGTTTAAGTTTTAATTTACCCAAGGCGAATTTTCTGCTTTCATTCATTCGAGTTTTTGAATATATAAGCAAGGACTCAGTTAAATTTGAAAGGGCTCAACCATGAACGTAATGCCTTTGACCGACGAATTCGCCGTTACAGCACAGATCTCTGTCGACGATGTGTCTGCCATCGCAGAAGCAGGTTATAAAACCATTATTTGCAATCGTCCCGACTATGAAACAGCGGATCAGCCAGTGTTTGCAGATATCAAAGCAGCAGCAGAAGCCGCCGGCCTTTCCGTCGCATACATTCCTGTTGTCGGAATGCCCACGCCAAACCAAGTTGCAGAAATGGCGGACAGCTTAAAAGCACTGCCACAGCCAGTATTGGCGTATTGCCGCAGCGGCAATAGATCCTCCATTCTTTTCAACGCCGCACAAGGCTAAAACCGAACGGGCGCAGATGCGTCCGCGCACCGGTAAAGGAAATAACGATGACTTTCCCCTCGGGCCTTCAACGGCAACTCGAGCGCCATGTTCCTATGCTAACATGGGCCAAGACCTATAACAAAGACACGCTGACATCCGACGCAGTCGCGGCGATCATTGTGACGATCATGCTTATCCCACAATCATTGGCATATGCCTTGTTGGCGGGTTTGCCCGCCGAAATGGGGCTGTACGCGTCAATCTTGCCTTTGGTGGCCTATGCCATTTTCGGGACGTCACGCGCTCTTGCGGTGGGACCGGTTGCGGTCGTCTCATTGATGACAGCTGCAGCGATTGGCAATTTAGGTCTTTCGACACCAGCCGAAATCGCGATTGCGGCCGGAACCCTAGCATTTATATCAGGTGTCATTTTGGCCGTACTTGGTGTGTTGCGCTTGGGTTTCTTGGCGAACTTTTTGTCACATCCCGTGATTGCGGGCTTTATCACCGCATCAGGTGTTTTGATCGCAACAAGCCAGCTAAAACACATCCTTGGCATCCAAGCTGGCGGCGACAATTTGGTTGAATTGATCCATTCCCTCTTTGAAAACCAGCATGCGACTAACCCGATCACGATGGCGATTGGCTTGATCACGGTTGCGTTTCTATTCTGGGTTCGCAAAGGATTGAAACCAGTTTTGTTATCATTCGGGCTAAAGCCACGCTTGGCCGATATTATGGCGAAAGCTGGCCCCGTTGGTGCAGTGGTCGCAACCACATTGGTGGTCTTTGTGTTTGATCTTGAAAACAAAGGCGTGAAAATCGTTGGTGACGTACCGACCGGTTTGCCACCACTGACACTGCCCAGTTTTAGCCCATCTTTGTGGGGTCAGCTGTTTATCTCGGCCCTTTTAATTTCGATCATCGGGTTTGTTGAATCGGTGTCAGTCGCATCAACATTGGCGGCCAAAAAACGTCAACGTATTATCCCAGATCAAGAATTGGTCGGCCTTGGTGCATCAAACATCGCCTCGGCAATTTCGGGTGGATACCCCGTCACGGGTGGCTTTGCGCGGTCCGTTGTGAACTTTGATGCAGGATCAGAAACGCCAGCAGCAGGTGCATTCACCGCGATCGGCATTGGTTTGGCCGCATTGCTTTTGACCCCATTGTTGTACTTCCTTCCAAAGGCCACACTGGCGGCAACGATCATTGTTGCGGTTCTGTCCTTGGTCGATTTTTCAATTCTCAAAAAAACATGGAGCTATTCCAAAGTTGACTTTGCTGCGGTGTTTGCAACCATTGTCCTTACTTTGGGTATGGGTGTCGAGGTTGGCGTGTCTGCGGGGGTCATCCTGTCTGTCGGATTGTTCTTGTACAAAACCTCAAAACCGCACGTTGCAGAGGTTGGGTTGGTGCCAAACACACAGCATTTCCGCAACATCAACCGTCATAATGTCGAAACTCACCCCTCGGTGGTAACGTTGCGAATTGATGAATCGCTGTATTTTGCAAACGCCTCATTCTTGCAGGATTTAGTATACGACCGCATCGCTTGTGATCAACCGATCCGTCACATTGTCTTGATGTGTTCAGCTGTAAATGAAATCGACATGAGTGCCTTGGAAAGCCTAGAAGCCGTTAACCTCCGCCTTAAGGATTTGGGCATCAAATTACACATGTCAGAAGTCAAAGGCCCTGTCATGGATCGCCTGAAACGGAGCCATTTCTTAGAAGAGATGACAGGAAAGATCTTTCTGTCCCAATATGATGCATACGTAGAATTGCAGCCTAAGGCGATTTAATAGCCGTCTGCATATTCGGATGACGTCGTTATCTTATCAACGCGCGGGCCAAAAGCCCGCGCATTTTATTTAATGATCCTGTGTTCACCTACTGCGATATCATCAAGCGTCCAATCTCCGATGCGCCAGCGAACAAGTCGTAATGTCGGAAATCCCGCCGCCGCTGTCATTCTGCGGACCTGACGGTTGCGGCCTTCGGTAATTGTTATTTCAATCCATGAGTCTGGCACAGATTTTCGATAACGCACTGGCGGATCACGATCCCAAAGTTTGGGCGTTGGGATCACGCGCACAACTGCAGGGCGACAAGTTCCATCGTTTAGCGTCACACCATCACGCAACACGGCAAGATCAGCGTCCGTTGGGGTACCTTCGACTTGGGCCAGATATGTTTTTTCCCATTTATAGCGCGGATCTGAAATACGTGATTGCACACGACCATTATCGGTCAATATCAACAAGCCCTCGCTGTCGCGATCAAGGCGACCCGCAGGATAGACACTGGGAATCGAGATATAATCGGAAAGCGTCTGGCGCTGTGATGCATGTACCCCTTTATCGGTGAATTGTGACAGCACATTAAAAGGTTTATTGAACAGAACGATCATGTCAACAAATCGGCAGAAGGTCGAATATAACCACACTCGATGCCGCGTCGATTAAGTAATTTCGGTGACATGAAACGCAACGCAACAGGATGATCGGCCGCAAGCACCCCAAGCCCAACCAACAGCGCTGTGATCGCGCATTCACTGGCCCGTGTCGCACCATCAGAGATTTTTAGCGCTATACCGAGCTTTCGATCAGGAATGATTGCAATAAAATAACCCTCAGCCCCCGTTTTAAGCGCCACATGCCCATCAAGAGCACGCATCAGTTCAGTACAGGCGCGCCCTTCGCCAGCCACCAATTCAGGATAGGTCATCATCGCAGATCTAAGTCTTACCGCAGCTTGAGACAAAGTATCCGCGCGTTCATGTGCAGACGCAAACCACGCCATAGCGCGCGCCATTGCCGCCAGAGTTGTTGCATGATTTGGCGCAGAACACCCATCAATACCATATCCCGCAGTTTGACGATCCGTGACGGTTTCAAATGCATCTAGGGCGGCGATTTGAACGGGATGATCAGGATCAACATATTCGGCGCCAGCGCCTAAATGTTTGCTAAGCGTCAAAAATCCACAGTGTTTGCCCGAACAATTATTGTGCACTTGGCAACGTTCCACGCGCCCTGTGAAAATATCATCCCGCGCGGCGGAATCGCGGGGCACTTGGGATCCACAACGCAGGTCATCATCCCCAAGGCCAAGATCGGCAAGCCACGTCTGGGCCAAGCCTGTATGAATATGCGCCCCGTTGTGCGACGCACAGGCCAAAGCCAAGTGACGATCTGTCAGACCAAACCTGTCTGCCGCGCCAGAGGCGACCAACGGCAACGCTTGGATCATTTTTGACGAAGATCGCGGATAGACAATTGCATCTGGGTCACCCCATGACTTTATGATTTGGCCTGTATCGTCACAAACGACCGCATGCCCCATATGAACAGATTCTATCATTGGGCCGCGCCACACTTCGCACAATGGGACCGCTGAGTTCATCATTTTCTCCGAAATTATTGGCGATTTTATGCCAAGAGGGGTTTTACCAAATGGTTGTTTCAGTCTAATGTATCGATGTCGAGATAAAAAATACATATAATCCAAATCAGACACAGAGATCTGCGGATGACAGAGGACCGTTTAGGACCGGAGGCTAAAATGAAAACAGGATTTCCACTTTGGGCAATTGGTGCGGTTGCCATAAGTATGGCACAGCCAACGTTTGCGCAAAGCACAAGTACAAACAAAGTCGCTGACAAAACCGATTGGAGCGTTTTTGTAGAAGAAAACCCTAAAGAGTGCTGGGCAGTGTCAAAACCCAAAGAAACAGTCAACACACGCGATGGTCGTGTGGTCGCTGTTCGCCGCGGTGATATTTTGCTGTTTGTATCGTACCGTCCAAGCGCGGGAATTAACGGCCAAGTCAGTTTTACGGGTGGCTACCCCTTTGCCAAAGGGTCAACCGTTACCATGTCGGTCGACAACAGCAGTTATGAATTGTTCACAGACGGCGAATGGGCTTGGGCCTCGAAAACCGATGACCCCAAAATTATTGCTGCAATGAAACGCGGTGCAAAGGCGGTATTCTCTGCACGATCATCACGCGGGACCAAAACCGAAGACACGTTTTCACTATCTGGCGTCACTGCCGCAATCGATGACAGCGAAAAACGTTGTAAATAACGCAACGACCTAGCCTTTGCCAAATGCAAGCGAATCCTGTATGGGTTCGCTTTGTTCGTTTTACTGAAAGTGTAATCCATGACTGCGACTGCGCCGATCACTCAGGATGTCATGACCATCCCTCGTAAATTGCCTGACGGGCCAATGAATTTGGTCGGTCTGACACGTGACAAACTGCGCGAAGTCTTTATCGCGGCCGGTACGCCGGAAAAACAAGCCAAAATGCGTGTTGGCCAAGTCTGGCAATGGATTTACGAAAAAGGCGTTCGCGAATTCGACTTGATGACGAACCTGGCGAAACCCTATCGCACGCTGTTGGCAGAGCATTTTGTGATCGAAGTCCCCGAGGTAGTTTCACGCCAGGTCTCGATGGATGGGACCCGCAAATACCTTATGCGCATCGCGGGCGGCCACGAGGTTGAAACGGTTTACATCCCCGAAGAAGATCGAGGAACTTTGTGCGTAAGCTCACAGGTCGGCTGCACACTGACTTGTTCATTTTGCCACACCGGCACGCAAAAATTGGTGCGAAACCTGACAGCTGGGGAAATCATTGGTCAACTTTTGGTGGCACGTGACGATCTGGGTGAATGGCCCATTGCTGGCGCGCCCAAAAACGAAACACGCCTTTTGTCTAACATTGTTTTGATGGGTATGGGTGAACCACTTTATAATTTTGATAACGTCCGTGATGCGATGAAAATTGCGATGGATCCAGAGGGTATTTCCCTTTCCCGCCGCCGTATTACGCTGTCCACGTCCGGTGTCGTACCTGAGATCGCTAAGACAGCGACCGAAATCGGGTGTCAGCTGGCAATTTCGTTTCACGCAACGACTGACGAAGTGCGTGATAAGCTGGTTCCGATCAATAAAAAGTGGAACATCGCTGAATTGTTAGATGCGCTGCGCAGTTATCCTAAACTGTCAAATTCTGAACGTATAACATTTGAATACGTTATGTTAAAAGATGTGAATGACACAGATGCGGATGCGCGACGCCTGATCAAATTAATCAAAGGCATCCCTGCAAAAATCAATCTGATCCCCTTCAATGAATGGCCTGGATCACCCTATCAGCGGTCGGATTGGGACCGCATCCAAGCCTTTGCAGATATCATCTACAAAGCCGGTTATGCCAGCCCAATCAGGACACCACGCGGCGAAGATATCATGGCCGCTTGTGGACAGCTGAAATCAGCGACTGAACGCGCACGCAAATCGCGCAAAGAGATCGCAGCAGAAGCAGGTTTATAAAGCATTCATACTATTTATGGTTGAATAAAATCTCAAACCGCAAGACAATCTACTAGTAACACGCAAGTAATGCGATGTTCCTGAAAATTGATATCACTTTAGCTTGTGGTCATAGGTGGATGCAAAAAAAAACTGAACGTCCTATTAATTAGTTTTGACGATGCCATTAACCCCTGGCCCTATTTAACCGCGTTCAAAGAACCTATACAAATCCCGAACTTGCAAAGAATAGCCGAGCAATCAACACTCTTCGAGGCGGCCTACAGTCAAGCATCAGTGTGTGGACCATCACGCGCATCTTTGATGACGGGACGTAGCACACATCAATTGGGTGTGCATGGAAATGAAGACGACATTTTTAAACTTCACGACCCGCGCATCGTGTGGCCATACACATTGAAAAAACACGGCTATTACTGTTCATCAGGCGGGAAAGTGCATCATGGCTATATAAAGCTAGATCCAGCCGTTCACGCCATTCTATACGATGATGATCACAAATTTTTTGCACGTGACCGCAATATACCGCTTTATGCAGAAACCACGCATTTTGGTGGTGTGCAAAAGGGTATTGCAACGGTCCATCCAGAAGATGATGAAAAATTTCATGACGCACGCGCAGCACAATCGGCCATTGATTTCATAGAAAATTTTGACTCGGACCAACCGTTTTACCGTGAAGTTGGATTTTATAGCCCACATGGGCCATTCTATACCCCCGCTCGGTTCAAAGAAATGTACAGAGTTCCGCAGATTACGCGACCCATGGCTTGGGATGAGTAATACGATAAAACAGAATATTCTGAAACAACATTCCCGCCAAAATATACCTTTGCACAAAAAAATCGGCTCTGGAAACAAAGTGTACGGAACTATTTTTCCGCCTACTCCCACGGAGATTACCATTTGGGCCGCGTTTGGGATGCGTTAAAAAATTCCAAACATGCCGATAATATGCTTGTCATTTTCTTTTCGGATCATGGTTTCCACCTAGGCAATTTAGACCGTTTCATGAAAAGTACGCTTTGGGAACAGGTCGCAAGCATCCCGTTGATCATCCATGATCCACGCAGGAAAGACGCTCAGTCGATTATCGATCCAGTCGGTCTAATTGATATTGGGCCAACGGTTTTGGATATGCTTGATCTACCACCGATCGACGAAACAATGGGTCAATCCCTGACAGGATTGATGAATGGGGATAGAAATCCCGACCGCGCAATTCCCACATTCTTTTATGATGATGTTGCCATACGAAAAGGGCGCTATCGTATGATCAGGTATCGGGACGGCAGTACACAGATGTATGACCTAGAAAACGATTATTGGCAGGTGCGCAATTTGGGCAATGAACATCCTGAGTATTCGCACATGTTTAGTGCCTTACAGCAAACAAGCGCGGCATATGGTTTCAAATTCTAACCACTGTGACCGACATCGACAGGCCACAAAAAACCCCGCCTTTTGGGCGGGGTTTTTTAATACATGCGCTATCTTACGATAACGTTGCTCGCTTAGCCCTGACGGGCTTTGAAACGGCGCTGCGTCTTGTTGATGACGTAAACGCGGCCTTTACGGCGCACGACACGGCAGTCGCGGTGACGCTGCTTGAGCGAGCGGAGTGAGTTTTTAACCTTCATCGGTTTTCTCCAATCAATCGCGGCGCGTCGGTTGCGCCATTGCAGGTCGTCCCCAAGGGGACAGTGAATTCATGGTGGGCGGTACAAGGTTCGAACTTGTGACCCCTACGATGTCAACGTAGTGCTCTACCACTGAGCTAACCGCCCTTACAACACGATATTGCACCCCAAAAAATGGGGCGCGGGATTCCGCGCCGTAGCGGGTCTATAAATCCTTGCGAGAAAAGGATCAAGGCCTTTTGCAAATGTTTATTTTTGCGGTATCTATTTCTTATGAAAAATAACGCCCAGTTACCACTCGCATGCACAATTAATGCGCCGAAGGTGTTGAAATCACCCTTTGTTTTTGCGTCACCGCATAGTGGTCGAACCTATCCAGAATCATTTCTGGCGCAATCGATTCTTGATCCCCACAAAATCAGAAGCTCAGAAGACGCCTTTATCGACGACTTGTGTGACTTTGTGACGGACTTGGGTGCGCCCTTGCTTTGTGCTACCGCTCCGCGTGCCTATCTAGACCTCAACCGAGGGGCCGACGAACTGGACCCTGCGGTAATTGCGGGGATCAAATCAAAAGGCCACAACGCGCGTGTGGCATCTGGCTTGGGGGTCATTCCGCGTGTCGTGGCACATTCACAACCTATTTATGCCGGTAAGGTCAGCCAAGATGAAGCCAATTACCGGATCGAACATTTCTGGCGTCCCTATCACACTGCGCTGTCTGCCTTAATGCAGAACGCAAAAAACGAATTTGGATATGCTGTTTTAATTGATTTACATTCTATGCCACACGAAGCTGTGGCCAGCCCGTCCAAAGCAGTTCAATCCACGCAAATCGTATTGGGTGATCGGTTTGGATCGTCTTGTGATCGTGATATTAGTGACCATATCTTCAACGCTCTGCAAAACACCGGCCTATGCGTTGGCCGCAACAATCCCTTTGCAGGGGCGTATATCACCCAGCACTATGGACGTCCTTCGCAAAATCAACATGCAGTCCAAATTGAAATCGATCGCGCGCTGTACCTAAATGAAAACGAAATAACACCCAACGACGGGTTCGACGTTCTGAAATCACAACTGAAACAGGCGTTCAAAGAAATCATGACCTTTGATACACCAAATCTTGAGCTTGCCGCAGAATGATCAACGCAAGGCACGACCCTTGATAATCGCATCAGTCCCAAATTTTTTGCGAATTGCATCCCGGGCCCGTTCAGCGCCCATGCGTTTCTCTGCATTTGGATCCAAAAGATCGCCGCTGCGTTCGGCTTGGGATTGCGGGCAAAGATCTGACAACCCGGCCCCGATCAGACGATAAGCGGTGCCAACCGCAATTTGATCTAACATTGCGCGGGTTTCCCGATACACGGTATCTGCCAATTGTGTTGCATCACGCAGTGTCATGCGGCGCGTGATGATCTGATGTTTGGACGTCTTTAATTTAAGAATGACTACACGCCCCGCCAATTCGCGCGCCTTGGCCCGATCTGAGACTTTTTCACACATGCGCCAGAGGTGACCATCCAATAGATCACGATCCGCCACGTCTTCAAACAACGTGGTTTCGTTCGAGATAGATTTAATTGGCGTATGCTGCATGACACGGCGGCGATCTTGACCACGCGCCAAATGCCAAAGCCGGGCACCTGTTGTCCCAAAGCGTGATGTAAGATCCAATTTATCCCAGCGCAGCAAATCACTAATTGTCCGAATACCCGCCTTTTCCAGCGATTCTTGCGTCGCGCGCCCTACACCCCAGATTAACCCGATTGGTTTGTCTGCCAAAAAAGACTGTGTATCCGACTGGCCGATTACAAAAAAACCGTTTGGCTTGTCTTGATCAGATGCGATTTTTGCCAAGAACTTGTTATGGGATAATCCAATTGACCCTGTTACGCCCAATTCGGTTTTCATCCGATTAACCAATTTCGCAAGCATCACTGCAGGCGGTGCGCCATGCAGCCGTGTTGTTCCGGAAAGATCCATGAACGCTTCATCAAGGGACAGAGGTTCGATCGCAGGCGTCAGATCCTCCATCATTTTTCGAATTTTTTTGCTGACCTCCGCATAAACAGCCATGCGCGGTTTTAACACCACGGCATCGGGACATAATTTACGCGCCTGAAACATCGGCATAGCAGAACGAACCCCGCGTATTCGGGCAATATAACAGGCGGTCGAAACAACGCCACGATGCCCGCCCCCAATAATCACAGGTTTATCTATCAAATCTGGATTATCCCGTTTTTCAACGCTCGCATAAAATGCATCACAATCCATATGAGCAATTGAGAGATTGTTTAATTCTGAATGCGCGACAACACGCGGCGAGCCACATTTTTCACATCGCACACCAAAATCAAACATATGGAAACAATCACGGCACAGAGAATTCATCATAAGCCTTTTCGCACTTCACCATCATCTAAATGCTTTGAACGAAGATAAAAAACAACTATATATAGTTCTATAAAATTCTTATGAGGATAGATTGCAGTGAACAACCCTTCGCTCTCAGATATACTTTTTAACGTATTAAACGGTAATTTGGTTTCACTTTTCCTTGGCGGCCTGATCCTATTGGCCGTTTATCTTATGGTACGCATCGTGCCACAGTCAGAAAAGCACGTTGTGGAACGGTTTGGCCGCCTGCACCAAGTCTTGGGTCCAGGGATTAACTTTATTGTACCATTTTTGGATCGTATCGCGCATCGTATTTCAATATTGGAACGCCAACTGCCAACAGCAGAACAAGATGCAATCACAACCGACAACGTCTTGGTAAAAGTTGAAACAAGCGTGTTTTACCGCATCACAGAACCAGAAAAGACGGTCTATCGGATCCGCGATGTTGATGATGCAATCGCGACAACCGTTGCCGGTATTGTTCGTAGCGAAATCGGTAAAATGGAACTGGACCAAGTCCAGTCAAATCGAAATGACCTTATTCAAAAAATCCGTGAGTCAGTCGCAGTCATGGTTGATGACTGGGGGATCGAGGTGACGCGCGCAGAAATTCTAGACGTCAATCTGGATAGTGCGACCCGCGCGGCAATGTTGCAACAGCTGAACGCAGAACGTGCCCGTCGTGCACAAGTGACCGAAGCCGAAGGCAAAAAACGCGCCGTTGAATTGGCGGCAGACGCAAAACTTTATGAAGCCGAGCAAATTGCGAAAGCGCGTCGCGTTCAAGCCGAGGCCGAAGCCTATGCAACAGCTGTCGTTGCACAAGCTATCCAAGAAAACGGAATCGAGGCTGCGCAATATCAAGTTGCCCTGAAACAAGTCGAGGCATTGACAACGGTTGGGCAAGGTTCGGGATCGAATACAATTATTTTACCCGCGAATGCCGCAGAGGCCTTTGCCGACGCTTTCAAAATGCTGAGAGGTAGATAATGGCACTGTTCGGTACTTGGTGGGCATGGATTTGCTTTGGAATCCTTTTGGTGATGCTAGAGCTTATGTTGCCGTCCTATTTCTTTTTGGGCTTTGGCATCGGTGCCGTATTAACAGGTCTTGTATTGTTGACCGGCATGACCTTAACGGTGCAATCTGTGTTTTTGACCTTTGCGATCCTGTCTTTCATCAGCTGGATCGTCGTACGTCGCGCGTTTCGACATCCAAATTCAGATGTCAAAACGTTCGATCGTGACATTAACGACGGTTAACGAAATGCGGGACCGTGTGCCCAGACCGTTAATGAAAAGCGTTCGCCCGTTTCGACCGGTGTGACACGATGTAAAAGATAACTGGGGAATACGATTGCTGTTCCCCTTTCTTTTTGACCAAGCGTGGTGGCGTTACTGGCCATGACCTCTAATGTACCGCCGGTGTACTGTGCCGGATCTGATAGCTGAATGACAACGGTCAGTTTGCGTTTACGCGCAAATTGCCCTTCGCCAATGTCGGAATGCCAATCAAAATGCCCTTGACGCTCTGCACCGTATCGCGCGATCTGGGCACTTTCAGAAAAATCTGTCAAGTCAAAGTTATACACATCGCGATTTGCCTGACGCACGACATCGATCAAGTGGGTCATAACCCATTCTGCCTCGGCAATTTCGTCAACCCAGACCAATTCAGACCGTCGAATGTTGTGATTAGCAGATTGGTTGACCAACTTGGCATCTGCGGCATCAGCAGACTTTGTGTACCCAATAAGAATGTCGCATTGCGCAGGCGTAAACGCCTGCGGAACCGTATGTATCGTAATCATGTTAGGATCCACAGTTTCAATAAACTGTCGCTTCGCTATAACATGTCGATAAGGTGCGCACGTCAAATCCGACCAAAAGGCAGGTCGTATTTTAACCTTGATCGCGCCAACGGTTCACAATTGGATATCGCCGATCCAACCAAAACGACCGTTTACTCAGCCGTGTTCCCGGGGCGGATTGAAAGCGTTTATATTCACTTGTGTAAAGCAGCCTCTCGACCTTTTTTACATCATCATGATCATATCCAGCAGCAAGACAATCTGCAACCGACGCCTCTTGATCAACCAAGAGGGTCAAAATGGCGTCTAATACTGGATAATCGGGCAAGCTGTCGCTATCCTTTTGATCTGGTCGCAATTCTGCACTCGGGGGTTTATTGATAATCTTCTGCGGTATAACTGCACCAGACGGCCCCATCATCCAAATATGATGATTTTCATTTCGCCAACGGCAAACATCAAAAACCCTTGTTTTATAAAGATCTTTGATCGGGTTATAGCCCCCCGCCATGTCACCATAAATAGTAGCATATCCAACTGCAACTTCGGATTTGTTTCCGGTTGTCAAAAGCATCTCACCGAACTTGTTTGACAACGCCATCAGCAAGAGCCCCCTGAGACGGGATTGAATATTTTCCTCGGTCAAATCAGGCTTGGTCCCTTCAAAAAGCGGAGCAAGAGTGTTTGTTATTGCACTTCGCCCTTCACTGATCGGGACGAAATCATACCTGCAACCAAGATTTTGGGCCAACTCTTTGGCATCATCCAACGACGCTTGGGACGTATATTCGGACGGCAACATAACACATCTGACGTTTTCAGCGCCCAGCGCATCAGCAGCGATCACAGCAACCAAAGCGCTATCGACGCCTCCTGATAGCCCAAGCAAAACACGACCAAATCCGGATTTGCGACAATAGTCGCGCAATGACAAAACCATGGCGTGGTAATCCGCCTGTAGCGTGTCTGGTATTGTCTCTTTGCGGCCATCTTGAATGTGCCAGCCTTCTTGCCCTTTTTCTAAAGTGATGGTTTCAATACAGTCATCAAACTGTGGGAATTGAACAGCCAGCGCTCCACCTGGATTAAGTGCAAAGCTACCGCCGTCAAAGACTTGGTCATCTTGTCCACCGGTCATATTTAGATAAATCAAAGGCAAACCTGTTTCGACAACGCGCGAAACCATATGATTTAGACGTACATCCATTTTGCCGCGGAAATAGGGCGACCCATTGGGAACCAACAAAATCTCAGCCCCAGTTTCAGCCAGTGTTTCAGCAACATCTTCATGCCAGCTATCTTCACAAATGGGGCTGCCGATCCGCAAATTACCTATTGCATAGGGACCTGAAACAGAGCCAGACGAAAAAATACGCACTTCGTCAAAGACAGTTTCATTCGGTAAATGATGTTTCTGAACAATGCTCTTGATGGCGCCGTTAGATAAAATGAAATAGGCATTAAACAGTTCATCATTTTCGACCCATGGCCCGCCAATTGCAATAGCTGGACCATCCGCACAGGCAATTGCCAGATCATGCACTGCCTGCATCGCCGCGTTATGAAACGCAGGTTTCATCACCAAATCCTGGGTGTTATAGCCCGTGCCAAACATCTCAGGAAATGCAACCAAATCTGCATCTTGCGCTTTGGCCTTTGACCAGATCTCGCGTGCCATATGCGTGTTGCCCACAATGTCACCAACTGTAGGGTTCACTTGCGCTAGGGTGATACGAAACTGATCTGCCATACTCTAGGTTCCTTTATCATTGCCCTTGATCTATCAGATTACACCCAAAGGAAAAGTCAGATTTGCCAAGATGGCGATTTTTTTACATTCTTTCTCTTGAGAAATCTATTCCTACCGTTCTAGGATCACAACAAACATGAGGTTCACATGAACAGGTTTGAATTCCCAATTGGTTTACACACGACCAGCGCATTCAATACGGCAGTACCGGACGAAACCGACGTTGTGATCATCGGCGGCGGCATTATCGGGATTTTATCCGCGCTATTTCTGACGGAAAAAGGCTTGCGCGTCTGTGTGTTGGAAAAAGGGCGAATTGCCGGCGAACAATCCTCGCGCAATTGGGGATGGATCCGTCAGCAAGGGCGTGACGCAGCTGAATTGCCGCTGATGATGGAGGCAAATCGCCTCTGGCATCAATTGGCACCTAAGCTTGATACAGACATCCACCTAACGCAAGGTGGGATCACCTATATGTCGCGCACCACCAAGCGGGCCGAAGGTTTCGAACGGTTTATGAAAATTGCGTCCGTACATGGCCTTGATACAAAGCTTTTATCCCAAAAAGAGTTGCAAGCCCACATACCTGAAATGCGGCGCGATTTCATTATGGGGATGGTCACACCCAGTGATCTAAGGGCAGAACCCTGGATCACGGTGCCTGCCTTTGCGCGCTATGCGCAAACCAAAGGGGCCCATATTTCCGAAATGTGCGCTGTGCGTTCTTTGGATATAAGCGCGGGGAGGGTGACGGGTGTCATTACCGAACGTGGTCGCATAAAGGCATCTCATGTATTGCTGGCTGGTGGGGCGTGGTCATCACTGTTTCTACAGAACCACAATGTTTCCATCCCTCAACTAAGCGTACGCGCCACCGTGATCGCAACTCAGCATATGCCTCAAGTGTATAAAGGTGGTGCCACTGACGAACATATCGCATTTCGTGCACGCGCCGAAGGTGGATATACTTTGGCCACGGGAATTACACATGATCTGTTTCTAGGACGGGATGCCTTTAAGCATGCTACAAAATTTTGGCCCGTTTTAAGGCAAGATCCCTTTAACAATAGACCCATTCCGTTTGGCCCGCGCGATTTTCCGGATGCATGGACAGTGCCTCATCACTGGGGCGACGGGAAAAGCCCGTTTGAGGCAATGCGCATACTAAATCCAAAACCTAGCAAAAAGGCCGTGCGGGTTATCACCCGAGAATTCCGAGCACTGTTTCCACAGCTGCCATCTGTGGATACATCGCGCGCTTGGGCCGGCATGATCGATACAATGCCGGATGTTGTTCCTATACTGGACCATTGCCCAAGCCTGCCAGGCCTTACAATCGCAACGGGTATGTGCGGTCATGGGTTCGGAATTGGCCCGGCCATTGGACGCATTATGGCAGATATGATTACCGGCAGCGCCTTAGGCCATGATTTATCGCGGTTTAGGTTTTCACGCTTTTCTGACGGAAGCAAAATCGTCGTTGGTCCAGCACTATGACTCTTCCATCTTAGTTCCCGATTACAAATGCAGATTGATCCACAGAAAAATTCGCCCGCAAGGGTAAAATAGCTGCGCCAAGGGCACGTGCATCGGACCCCAGTTCACCCAAAATAATATCGGGAATTGCGATGCCTTCGGTATTGTAATGCATGACACAATCGCGCGTCATATCAACCAACTTGGCCATGATATTTTGTGGCAGCCCACCATCCATGACGACATAATCGACATCTAATAACGATTGTGCTGCAACAACAGATTTCGCCAATGCGGGGGCGGCCTCTGCAATCCAATCGTCAATCATAGCGGTAGATGCCTGCGCGTTTAAGAACGCTGCAAAACCAACTGTGGCCATATCATTTCTTACTGCGGTCTTTTCCAATTTATGCAGGGACGCAACATCAATCATCTGTGATGGGGCTTTTCCTTCGCCGCTTAACAAAGACAGGGGCATCGACCCAAGCGCCCCCGCGTTGCCTGTACGTCCCTCGAACAATTGTCCATTAATCACCAAACCACCCCCAACAAACGTCGCCACGTAGATGTATAGAAATGTTTTGTTTCTTCGTAGATCCGCCAAGGTTAATTGCGCCAAACACGCAGCGGAACCGTCATTTAACACAATGACTGGTAAACCCGTCTTTTGATGTATTGATTGTGCAAGATCTATGTTTGACCAAGCCTTCATCGCACCTTTGGGCGCATCGATTGCGCTTTCCCAACCGTCCAGCCCAGTAGGGACAGCAACACCGATCCCCAACGTTTTCGGTCGTTTTTTAGCAGGCATCTCATCCAAAACCGCGCCTATATTTTCGTCAAGCCAATCCAAAACGTCACGTGGATCTGGATAAGCATATGACAGAGATCGCTTTGCGATGACCTGATGCAAAAAGTTGATCACAACTAGGTCGACGGACCTGCGCCCAACTTTGATACCGATGGAAAACGCGCCGTCGGGATTGATCGCAATTGGCGTTGAAGGCTGTCCAACTTTGCCTTTAACGCTGCCCATTTTTATTAAAATGCCATCCGCAATTAACTGATTAACGATCACTGTGACGGTCTGAGCGCTGAGTTGCGTCATGCGGGCAATATCCGCTTTGGACCGCGAACCAGAACGCCGCACTGTATCAATGATCAGGCGTTCGTTGTAATTTCGCATCCCACTTTGGTTTGAACCAGTGTGAAACGCCTCGCCCATTTGATCATGGTTTTCTACTTGTTCATCCATCGTCGATGCCACACCAGTCTTTGCTTTTCGTCTGATCAAATTAAATTCGGTTGTAATTTGACCGATATTAGGATTTAGAACGGCGCACGGTTGTGACAGCCATTTGGGCCATGGTAAGCGACAAATCACAATTCGGTCAATTATTAAATCAACGTGATTTATTTATTGACAGTCCAGGTTATTTTTCCCATTTTCCGCCGATAGAGTTTTCACATTCGTACCCCATAACAGAAACGGAATCGCAGACAATGCGGCTATACTTGGACAGCGCTGATACCGACCAGTGGAACCGGTTGTTGCCTTCGGGCATCTTTTACGGCGTGACAACCAACCCTTTGCTAGCGGCGCGGGCTGGGTTATACTATAGCCAAATAAATTGGTCAGAACTGGCGCGACGTGTTTGCGATCTTGGCGGTTCCGAACTCCATGGCCAAATCGTTGGCGACGAAATTGCCGCGTTACGCTTTGCTGAAAATATCTATGACATTGGTGCCAAGCTGCAGCTAGAGACTGTTGTCAAAATACCATTGACCAGACAAGGTATTTATCTTGCGCCGAAAATCCGTGCCATGGGTGGAAAGATTTTGATGACAGCCTGCTATAGCGCGCATCAGATGATCATCGCCCAAGCAATCGGTGCCGATTACATTGCACCCTATGTTGGCCGCATGGCAGAGGCTGGACGCGATATAGACACCCAATTGCGGCAGATTAAATCTATGGCTGCTATGGGAAAATGCCGCCCCCTGCTTGCGTCGTTACGATCAGTTACACAAATGATTGACCTGATCGATATGGGACATGATTGTTTCACGATTTCACCCGCCATTGCAGACGCGTTGATGGAAGAACCACTTACACTTACTGCTGCGCAAGAGTTTGAAGCAGCCGCAAAAACAGGAGTTTAACATGATCGTCGTTGGTGGAGAAAATTTAATTGACTATGTACAAACGGGTTATGATGGCGGCTTGCCCGTTTATACCGCAATTCCCGGCGGTTCATGTTATAACGTAGCCTTGGCAGCAGCACGCCAAGGTAATCCAGTGTCCTACATCACGCCGATTTCAAGTGACACATTGGGTGAACTATTGGCCAGTCGCCTGCTTGCAGACGGCGTGACTTTGGCCGCGCCGCGCGACATCGCGCCCACATCTTTGGCCGTTGTGTCGGTGATCGATAGCATTCCAAGTTATCAATTCTATCGAAAAGGCACAGCTGAACGCCAAATCACCGCGGACACATTGAACAAAAATACAGATGCCGCTGTCAAAGTTTTTCACATTGGAAGCCTTGCTTTAATCGACGGCGACGATGCACAGGCATGGGAAAACCATTTTTATACTCTGCACGATCGTGGTGTCATCACCGCCCTAGACCCAAACGCGCGCCCAATCGTTGTGACGAACAAGTCCCCCTATATCGACCGACTATTGCGCATGTTGGCCAAAACGATTGTCCTAAAACTAAGCGATGAGGATCTGGAATATATCTTTCCAGACTTAACTCTTGAGGAAGCGTTTGACAAAATTTGTGCGCTGTCATCTGCGTCTTTGATGTTCTTGACCCAAGGCGCAAAGGGCGCGATCGCGCGATCAAAAATTTCTCAAACCACAATTCCCGCCGGAATAGCAAGCCCTTTGGTCGACACCGTCGGCGCAGGCGATACTTTTATGGGCACCCTACTGGGACAGATCCATCAATTGAACCTGAATGCACATGATCTGGCGCACCTCGATGGCGAAGGGTTGACGGCTTTGATTTCACGCGCCGCAAAAGCGGCGGCAATCAATTGCCAAAGCGCGGGCTGCAATCCACCCTATTTAAAAGACCTGTGACGAGCCCCTAAAACAGACATAAAAGATCGCTGTCATCACAAGAACGGACGAGCCGCTAAAAACTCCGTTCCAACCGTATGTTAGCCGGGATACAGGAATTTTTCCCAGTCGATTTATCATCAAGATCACTGTGGCAAAGGGTGATGCAGTCATCGACAACCCCCACCCACATGAAATCGCCACTGCAATTAATGTAGCATCAGCAGGTAGAACCGACATTCCCCCAAACAGTGATCCGAAAAATATGGCCATCATCAATGGCGAAAAGCCAAACATGCTAAAGACGCACAAAGCAACTGGCAAGATGGATAAGACAATCCAATCGGGCGTCGTATGCAATCCAAAAAAAATGGCGAAGTCGTCCGAGGGCACCAAGATTCCTGCCGCCCGACCCATAAACCCAGAACACCCAAGCGCAATTGCTAAGGTCCCATTTTGACCCATTTGAACGCTGTAGATTTCCCGCAATCGGCCCAGTGTGACCCGTCTTGCATCAGGCAAAGTCCGCGATTGGATGGCAATCCACCCAATCGTCATAATTGGACAGGCAAGCAACAAACCAAATACAATCGTTTCATTGAAAAAGACTGCCGAAAACTCGGCCAAACTAAGCAGACTAACAAAGGTGGCTGTAAAGCTGATCGCCGCTGTTACCGGAAATATGGG
>Ga0182095_1521283_pt1 | contig 25469 bp, 20 predicted proteins | sample 041ome_19_FD_127784 | JGI IMG/M metagenome (GOLD analysis project Ga0182095, IMG submission 127784) | Metatranscriptome of coastal salt marsh microbial communities from the Groves Creek Marsh, Georgia, USA - 041412BS metaT (Metagenome... | ecosystem: Environmental > Aquatic > Marine > Intertidal...
AAAACAAAATTAGACTGAAACCCTAAATAACTCTCTCTTAAAAAAATTTTGAATTCGACGCGAGAGCAACACATTTTTGAACGGCTTTGAGAGAGAGAGAGAGAGCGCCGGCATTTCTATACTTTCAGCTCGCTGCTGCTGCTGCCGCCGACGAAGAGAGAGAGAGAGAGATGAAGTACGTGGTGGTCTCCGGTGGGGTCGTCTCCGGGTTAGGGAAAGGCGTGACGGCGTCCTCGGTCGGCGTCATGCTCGCGGCCTCGGACTACAGAGTGACGCACATAAAAATAGACCCGTACATAAACGTGGACGCCGGGACGATGTCGCCGTTTGAACACGGGGAAACGTACGTCTTGGACGACGGCGGAGAGTCGGATTTGGATTTAGGAAACTACGAGCGGTTTTGTGATATTAACTTGACGAGAGATCATAACATTACGACCGGGAAGGTGTATCAGTCCGTCATCGAGAGAGAACGGGAAGGGAAGTATTTAGGGAAAACCGTGCAAGTGATTCCACACGTGACGGATGAAATCCAGGATTGGATCGAGCGCGTCGCGCACATTCCGGTGGATGGGAAAGAAGGCCCTCCGGACGTGTGCATCGTCGAGTTAGGTGGAACGGTCGGGGATATCGAGTCAATGCCTTTCATCGAAGCTTTGAGGCAGTTTCAGTTTCGAGTTGGACCGGAAAATTTTTGTTTAGTGCACGTGAGTTTAGTCCCGGTGGTTGGTTCCGTCGGCGAGCAGAAAACAAAACCGACGCAGCACTCGATTCAAGCGCTGAGAAGCGCGGGTTTGGCGCCAACGATGTTGGCATGCAGAAGTTCGTGCGCGTTGGATAAAGCGGTGATGGAAAAATTGGCATTATTTTGTCACGTAAGCCCGAACAACATCTTGAACTTGATCGACGTTTCGAATATTTGGCACGTGCCGTTGATTATGGTGGAGCAGAAAGCGCATTTGGCTATTCTCGGTCACTTGCAGATGAAGCCGAGACCGTTGAAATTAGACGCATGGAAACACCGAGCGGAAAAGTGGGATAGCGTGCACGTGCCGTGCTCGATTGCGGTGGTTGGAAAGTACACCGGATTGGGCGATTCGTATTTGTCCGTCACAAAGGCGTTGATGCACTCCGCAATCGCGTGCGATAGAAAGTTGAAAATTTTGTGGATCGAGGCTGAAGATTTGGAAGAAGAGTCTAAACAAGCGAACGAGGATAAGTACGACGAAGCGTGGGCAAAATTGAAGCGAGCAGATGGCGTGTTAGTGCCGGGTGGTTTCGGCGGCAGAGGCGTGGAAGGGAAGATGTGCGCCGCAAAGTACGCGCGGGAGAACGAAATCCCTTATTTGGGCATTTGCTTGGGCATGCAAATTGCAGTGATTGAGTTTGCTAGGAATGTGTGCGGTCACGCGGACGCGCACTCCACGGAGATGGACCCAAAGACGGAGCACCCGGCGGTCATTTTCATGCCAGAAGGATCCAAGACGCACATGGGCGGTACCATGCGTTTGGGCGCCCGAGAAACTATTTTTCAAACGAAAGAGTGCGTGTCGTGGAGATTGTACGGCAAGAAAGACTCGGTCGCGGAGAGACATCGACATCGATACGAGGTGAACCCGGAGATGGTGGACGAGCTCGAACAAAAAGGCTTGAAGTTTGTCGGTAAAGACGAAACCGGAACGAGAATGGAAATTTGTGAATTGGCCAATCATCCGTTTTACGTGGCGTGCCAGTACCACCCGGAGTTTAAATCGCGACCGGGGAGACCGAGCCCGATGTTTATGGGTTTGTTGTTGGCGGCGAGTGGACAGTTGGAGTCGTACGTCTCCGACGAAGCCGTCGAGTTGAGAATATCCATGGGGAACATGATGCGTTCGCCGATGAAATCGATCAAAGCGGCGGGGTTGTACGTCGGAGGCTCCGATTAAAAGTAAAGAGAAAAAAAGAGATATATAAAAGAGATATATCAAAGAAAGAAAGAGACGGTTAGAGTGAGAGAGAGAGAGAGCGTTTATTGTTATTATTATTCTTGTTGATATCACACAAAACTACTACATTGGTATTTTCCTCATTCCTCATCTTCCTTATCTCCACCGTTCCCGCTAATAACAAGCATAGACAAGTCCACCCACGAGGCGGTTCTTTTTCCGTCTAAGTCTCCCTCTCCCTCTTTTCCATCTTCTTTCTTGGAGGCGTGTCTTAAGTCGTTCAGAGAACCGATGTTGCCAAACTCCTCGTAACTGGCAACTTTGACCATACCAGAGATCAAACCCGAACGACTCGGGACTCTGTGCATTTTTGGCGAGTCCATCACTGCAGCGCTGCTTCTCTTCACGGGCGAATGCGGTGTGCCATCTAACAGCGACATCGCGTGCGTTGATCCCATTCTCACGATACCTCGCATGTTTGCACCACTCGCGACGCGCTTCAACGCCGCTTGCGCCGCCTTGACAGCCACTGCTTCCGCTTGGCGATGTTCCTCTTCCGTGCCTTCCTTGTGATCGTCCTCTTTTGGTGCCGGCGTGTCGTGCTCCGGAAGCGAGTCGAGCTTTGAAATATCGAACGGTTTCGCCGCCGCCGATAAATGTGGCTTTTCCGGTCTTTGTTGTTGATCGATGGAATTCCTCCTCGACGACCCAGCTGAATCTGGTTCTCGGTTCGCTTTCATCCACGGTCGACCAGATATCTCCCCATCCAAAGATTTCCTACCACCTCTCTTCGCTAAATCGATGCCTTTCAGAGCCGCTGCGACGGCGTCGTGCGCGGCTTCAATTTCTTTCGACTTTGTCTCTTCCGTCCTTTCGAACCGTCTCGGTATTAAGCTGCGATGTCCATAAATATACGTACCGGCGGGTAAGTCTTCTAAATCTGGCGGGTTCACCTCCATACCGCTCGCATCTTCCGGCAATAACTCCGAAGCGCCTTCGAAATTCGACACCACCACGGTGCCATCCGCGCCTCGCCCGTACTTTAACAGAAACTCACCGCTCGCGTCCCTCGCCGCGAACACGCGCACCGTCCTCGCATCGTAAACCGTAAACGCAAACCTCCCTCTCAATTTCGGTAAGCAGTGGGTCCCGAACGTCTTATACACGTGGCAAATCAATTCAGCCTCGTAACACCGCCCTCCAACCAACGATTTTGCCGCTTCCAAGGGATCCGCGTTCTCTCCTTTCCTCAAGTCGTCCCCTCGCCTCCCTTCTGGCGAGAACAACCTCCACGCTAAATAATCCACGTTGGTCAAATGCCCGACGAACGAAACGATGATTTCGTTATCCGTGAACGCCTGGACGTTAGGACCGACGCCAATGGCGATCCCCCCGCCGTTCAACTCGCTCGTCGACTTGTTCTTAAACTCGATAGCTTCCAACGCCTCTCGAATGTGCTGCTCGCTCTGTTGTTGCGCTTCCCCGGTGTCGTGGTTGATCGATAAGGTTTTCGGAGGGATGACGCATAAGAATTTCCCAGTTCGGCTGTTCATTTTGTGCTTTTACTCTGTTACCCGGTGAGCGTCGCGTCGCGCGTGAGATTAAAACCGCCTGAAGGTGCGCTCGGCGTTCGATGGGTCAGCGCGAGAGGAATGAGTAAACCTCTCTCGTTGCGATACGGGCTCTCCGAATTTTATCGAAAACGCAAATTTGGTCGTTGCTTTTTTTTCGTACGTGTACGTATCGCACCTCCCTCTCTCTCTCGTTCGAGACGGCGGCTTAATCTTTCGGGAGGTGTGGATGCGAAATTGAAAAACTGCGGTTATCCGCAGCTCTTTTTTGAAGCCTCGAAGGTGCGCGTCGCGATTTGCGATTGGAAGAAAGATACTGCTGACTAAGCCCGTCGGGCAATACCTATCCAAACCCTAAATTAGATAAACCCTAAACCCATTTTTTTTGCCGGGGCGAAAAGGTGCCTTTGAGACCCTTCGCTTCCTGAGAAAACAAAAGCGCGCTTTTCTTAACACACGCAGACGCAGTTCTCTCTCTCTGGCTTCCTCCTTTCCCTCTCTCTCTCTCTCTCACACCAAAAGAACGAAAAAAGAAGAATGGCGTTCGGCGGCGGCGGGTTCGGCGGCGGCGGGTTCGGGAGCAGCAACGTCCCGCAATCGCCGTTCGGGCAAGCGCCGGCGTCGCCTTTTGGTGGTGGTGGGAGTTCCGGAGGATTCGGTGCCAATCAAGGGAGTGGAAGTGGAGGTTTGTTTAGTCAACCGTCGAGTGGAATCGGAGGATTTGGACAGCAGCAGCAAACAGGGGGCGGTGGTATGGGTGGATTCGGGCAGCCGCAACAGACGGCTTCGCCGGGAACGAGTGAGTGTTGTTGTTTTGCGCGTCGTGTTTTTTTGATTCGTTTGATTCTTTTTTCCATTTGAATTCGATTCGATTCGATTTTTGTTCGCGTTCTTCTCTCTCTCGTTTTCATCGCGAGCGATGTTTTCTCGCGCGCTTTGTCGTTCAAACGACCATCACTGACGACCACCTCGTCTGTTCTTTCGGTTATACGTATGAAACAGTCGCAAACGCGTGTCGTTTCTGGAATAAAGGCCAGTGTAAATTTGGAGCGAGATGTAATAACAAGCACGTGTGCTCGACGTGCGGCAACTCGGCGCACAGGGCGGTGAATTGCTCGATGTCGCCAGGCGTCGCCGGGTATCGAGCGACTAGAGTGGTAGATAAGGAATTAGTAGGACCGTCGATGACGTACGCGATGTTGCAGTCGATGTCAGCGATGCCGGATCACGATAAACAGAGCGTAGAGGAGATGCGATACGACGCTTGGTCGAAAGCGGGAGAGCCGGGACAAGCAAATACGCAGCAAGCTGGATTTGGATCGACACAAACTGGAGGAGCATTTGGTTCGAGCGGAGGAGGTGCGTTCGGTGGATCTGCCTTCGGAGGAGGCGCGTCTACTTCTCCGTCTGGAGGTTTTGGCCAGCCGTCCTCGACGCCTGCGTTTGGGCAAACCCAAGCCTCGTCGCCGTTCGGTGCCGGTGGTGGTTCGTCCGCTTTCGGCTCAACAAATACGTCTGGTGGCTTTGGATCGACCGCAGGAACGTCTGCTTTTGGCGCCGCTGGTGGCAGCGGAGGTGCGTTCGGCCAACAGACATCTACTCAAGGTGGGTTTGGGAGTAGTACCGGTGCGGGAGCGACTGGAGGGTTTGGAGGAGGCGGAGGTGCATTCGGTGGTGGAGGCCAAAGTGGCGGATTATTTGGCAGCAGTGGTGGCGCTACACAGCAAGCTTCACCATTCGGAGCTTCAACGCAATCGGGGTCGTTGTTTGGGCAACAAAATCAATCCTCAGCTTTTGGTCAACCTTCACAAAGTACCGGTTTTGGCGCGTCTCAACAACAACAACAATCTGGATCGTTGTTCGGCTCAAGGCCAGCTGCACCTACTGGTGGATTATTTGGGAGCACACCGCAACAAACAAGTGGTGGAGGTGGCCTGTTTGGGTCCACGGGAACGTCGTTTGGAGGTAGCGGTGCTTTTGGCAGCGCAGCGCCATCGCAGCCTCAGACACCAAGTTTTGGCGGATTTGGAGGTTCGCAAGGGCAGCAGCAGCAGCAACAGCAGCAAAATGCTTTCGGCCAGTCGCCATCTCCCGGGGGAGCGAGCGGTCTGTTTGGAGCGCAGCAAAGTCAGGGCAGCGGCTCGCCCTTTGGTGGTCAACAATCTGGGTTCGGATCTCAGACGCAAGCGACGCCAGGTTTCGGTGCTCCGCAGCAGCAACAAGCCGGCTCGCTTTTCGGTGCGAAACCTGCGCAAGCATCAGGAGGTCTTTTTGGTGGAGCTGCATCATCGCCATCAAGTTCTCTCTTTGGAGGAGGAGCGCAAACTTCGCCGGCGGGCGGTCAAAGCGGCTTTGGCGCTGCACCATCTGCAGGAACTGGTGGACTTTTTGGTGCGGCGAAGCCTGCGGCGTCGCCGTTTGGTGGCGGTGCGCAACAACCGAGCACTGGCGGTTTATTTGGGTCAACTGGAGCTGGCGCGACTGGCGGATCGTCCTTATTTGGCGGCCAAACGTCCACACAAGGAGCAAGTGGCGGCCTCTTTGGCGGCGGGGGTACTCAAGCGGGAGGGTCAAGCTTATTTGCACCAAAGCCATCAAGTGGAATAACGACGACAGGAGGATCGTTGTTCGGAGGAGGTGCGGCTGGACAAAGCACGCCCTCAACAGGTCTCTTTGGTGGTGCCCCCTCTTCACAGACTCCGTCTGCGACTGGTGGAGGCTTATTTTCTTCGCAACAGCAGCCGGGGCAGCAGCAGTCGAGCTTGTTTGGAGGCAGCAAACCCGCCATGGGAAGTGGGTTATTTGGTAGTGCCCCCAGTACCGGAGGCGGACTCCAATTGCAACAACCAACGCAGCAAACGAGTTCTTTGTTTGGCGGTTCTGGCAGCCTTGGAGGAGGCGGGCTATTTTCGCAGCAAGGACAACAAGGACAGCAACAAGGACAACAACAGCAAGGGTTGTCGCTCTTTGGACAGCAGCAACAGTCTAATCAAGTTCCTTCTTCCCCATACGGCGCTCAATTACCTGTTCCCAATGCCGCGGCGCTCGTTCCTGCATCTTCAGCAAAGCCTCGCCAGTCTCTTCTCGGCGATGCGGGCATTTCCAGCCATGTTTCGAGATCGACGGCATCCGCATTGTCCATGTTCCCTGCGCGACCGCAAACGCCAAGAGCGCCATGGTTACAGTCTCGAGTTGCGTCGTCTGGTGCAAAACCACCTTCATCGCATCAAAAAGCAGTCGTCTTATCCAGAAAAGAACACGGCGGCAGTGGAATGCCGACATATTTGGATAAGCCATCACACGATGCGTATGAAATCGCGCAGCCGGAAGGTAGACTGGATGCAGAGCGCGACGTTATGGGTCGAAAGAACTCCCCGGCGAGTGGTTGGTTATTCAAGCCGCGCGAAGATCCGCGCGCTTTATTCATTCGTCCTACGAGCACCTTAGGCGGTAACGGCAAAGAAGGTCTCAGTGGTATCTCGTTGGCGACATATGGGAACGGCAAGGCGTCGTCGCCGAGAGATCAAAGGCTCGGTTTGCCGTACGTTGATGAAGATTCCGGGATTACGATTTCTCCGACCCTGGACGAACTTCGAGATCTCGTAGAAAAGCGCGGCCCGGAAGCGCTGACGTGCGTCGAGAACTTTTCTGTCACGGATAAAGAGTTTGGTAAAGTTGAATGGCTCGAGCCAGTGGATGTCTCCAGATTGGACATTGCACGCGTCGTCAAGTTTGAAAAGGCGTGCTTGTGCTTATATCCCGAAGATGCTGGTGTAGAAGCGCCAGAGACGGGCGAAGGTTTGAAGAAACGCGCCATGATCACGTTGACAGGTGTCAAACCGAGGAAAAGTACAGCCGCAGCTAAGAAGAAATACGAGGAAAAGATCGAAAGCCAGACGAAATCAGCGGGCGGCGAGCTGGTGAGCTACGATGCTGATGTCGGAGAGTGGAAGTTTTCTCTCCAGCTATAATTGAGAGAATTAGATAGACACTTTACAACGCAAAAAGCACAGTATGTCGGTGGGCGGTTGATGAGCGCGATAAAGTAAATACACAGTGATGAGTGTGAAAAAGCAAGCATGCCGAGGGGTTTTGATGACACGCTCCATTCACCAGAACAATTTTAGTGCAAAATTATTAGTTTGCAAGTTATCTACGAGGTACCACGGTACCAATACGAGCACGTACGTATATTTATGAACGCATCTTTACGCATATTCTACATATTCTACATCTACATTTCTATTCTTCGTGAAAGTGTATTACTCTCTTCTCCCTTTCAATCGTTCACTCTCCAAGTTCGCCTGCTTGTAGGCCGCTAAAGCTTCCGGAGTGAGGTTCTTAGTTGCACCGCCTAAATTCAACTTTTTCGCAACGCTCGCAACTATGAGTGCGACAAAAGCCACGAACGCTAAACCTCCCATGCTCGAGCCGCTCGATACTCTCAATCCTTCCGATTCGATGATATACTCAGCTTCTTCGATTTGCTTGCGCGTCTCCTCTTCGATTTGAGCTTCCTCCTCGCGAAGTTCTTCTTCATCTCCCTCGTCGTCTGCATCCATTTCTTCCTCCTTCTCTTCCGAAGAGGTGGAAGATGAAGAAGACGAAGATGACGCGTCGTATTCGTAATCATCTGCACTGATAGTACTCGTTTTCTTCGTATTCACCGCACTGCTTCTCTTCTGCTTTTTCAACTTATCTTCCGGCGGGCAACAACTGTCTTCGCACTCCGTGTTTGGACACAAGTTACAACTCAACTGACACTCAATGGTCATGTAATTGGGATTATTCGTGCACTCACCAGTGCTCGCCCACGCGCAACACTGGTTGTTATTATCCTTACACGAACTTTCACCGCTTGCACCTCGCAGCTCCTCTTCTCTCTTTTTCTGTTCAATCACCTCCTTCGACACTGGTTTACATCGCAAAATATTGTTCTCAACTAACTTGCAATCGTATCTTTGCCTCGGCTTGCTAAAATCCAAATCCGTTCTCTTGCACACTTTCAGCGCTCGTTCTTTTGTACTGTTATACAACGTCTCTGCGACAATCAACGCGATCTCGTCTCGCCTTCGCATCATTGTCCCTTCTCTTGAAGTTACCTCTCCGAGCGTAATCGGCTTCTCAAACATCTTTCCTTTCGTACACGATGTCATGTCCGCCCCTTGGTACCAGTGTTTATCGAACGCATAATCGTCCACTCTGTACGTTACTCCATAGTGCAAAACCACAGGAAACCGTTCATCCTTCGGTGGCATATATCCTGGATATAACATGAATGAATCCGAAACGGAAAACTTCAGCTTCCTCTCCGCCGCGGCAAAGACGTACCCGTACATCTCTGAAATCCAAGGCGGCCCGGCCCTGCCGTTTTGATTATACACGTCCCCGGTATTCGCCCAAGAATCGGGATCATTTCTTACCTGTTCAGTCCAATACAACCACCTCGGCGCTAACGGTTCTAAATCTTCTCTGTGCATGACGGTAAACCCGCCGACTTGCTGCGCGCCCTCTACGTTCGGCACCCTCGCTTTCACCCCCATGTGATTCTTCGGGAAGATCCCAACTAAATACCCATAATGCGCGCTTACGGGATTTCCCAACGCAACTCCCAACAACTCTGCATCCATTGACCTCCGAAACGCCATATCTGCATCCAACACGATTATAAAATCCTCCGTCGGCTTCGCGTGTTCCATCCAGTGCATAATCGAATACGGTTTGTTATACGCCGAATACCTATCCCCTGTCACCGGGTGCTTCGCGTAGTTCGGATGCACGTGCGTGTTCGGAACAATATCTAGTCCAGGAGGAGGCGACAGATCGCACGCCATCAACCGCGTGATCGCGCCTTCCTGTTTCACCTTCTTGAAAGAGTAATACAAACCCAGAGACTGCCAGTCGAAGTAGGTGTTGCATTCGGTGCTAAAGATGGTGTGATAGGTTGGCTTTTTATCAGCACCATCACTACCGCCGTTGCTCTTAAGCATCAACGGTTTACGTCTCGTCTTCTCTACCCTGCTCTCCTCCTCCTCCTCCTCCTTTTCCCGCGAGGTCGAAGGAATCGACCGTTCGTTCTCGACGCGTTCGTCCGCGGTCGCCACATCTCGACGCGTTCCAATCGAAGAATCAGAATCGATCCAACGCGACGCCGCACCACTCGCGACGCTCTTCTCGCGAGCGATCGAAACGAACAGTAAAACGACCACCACCAAAGAGCGAGCAAAGCGACGACGCATCTCTCTCTCTGTCGTTCTCTCTCGAGCGCGTACCTCCCAGAGAGAGGAGAGAGTTGTCTCCTTGTCTTCAGATACGCGCGATTTATCCCCTAAAATTTTATGATGAATTTGCCCCCCCGTCTTCACTTTAAATGCACCTCGCGCTCTATCGCGGCCTTTATCCCTCTTCTTCGATCCCGTCCTCCCGCGCGACGACGACTACTACTACTACTCGCGAGATAAAAGTTAAAACAATGGCCTCTTCTTCCGCGCCGTCGAACGATTTACACAACGTCAAAATGGGCGCCTCCGCGGCGGAGCGCAACGCGCCGCACATCGCCGGGAAAGTTGTTCCGCGGTTGTTGGAGATACAGCGCGAGGAGAAGAGCGTAACGACGACAGCAATAAACGATGATGATGATGACCAACAAGCGCAACAACACGAACAACAACAAGAACAACAACACTACGCGTTTGAAATAGGCTCTGGTCAAGGCGTGCACGCGTCCGTCATCGCTCCGCAGTTACCAGACATCGATTTTGTTCTCAGCGACATCAGCGAAGAGTACTTTGAAAATATCAAAGAAAACGTGAAGGCGATTGACAACGTGCTTCTCCCGCCGGTGACGTTTGACGCGAGAGACGATATCGTCGACGCTTTAATCGTAGATAATTTAAACGCAGTCGTTGGCGCGTGCTTGTTAGTTTTAGTCGTGAATATTTGCCACATAAGTCCGATCGAAACGACGAAAGGGATATTCGCGACGAGCGAAAAGGTGTTGGCGAAACGAGGTATTCTTTACATCTACGGGCCGTTCAACGTGGACGGGAAGTACACGAGCGAAGGGAACGAGCGGTTCGATAAAAGCATGAAAGAAAAAGACGAGAGATTTGGTATCAGGGACATATCGGAGTTAGAGGCCATAGGGGAAACGCACGGGTTGAAACTGAACGAAATACACGAGATGCCGGCGAATAACTTTCTCTTGGGATGGATTCGTGAACAACCGTAAAAGGAAAGTAAAATACATGACGTCTCTTTTTATTTAATATAGTTTATTCTTATCGTTCTTAAAATACAAGTGTTATTCCATGAATTAGTGATAGTTTATAATCGTACAATTTGTTTGTTTCTTTCTTCTTCTCCTTCCTCCTCCTCGTCTTTCTCGTCGAATCGAGCGCGTTACTTTTCGCTTCTAAACTTCGCCTCCGGGTGGTCCCTCGCCAACTCTTTCCTGTGCAACTCGCGAATCATCTTATGCTCCCACTGCGGGTGCGGATAATCCAAACTCGCCGCTCTGCGCGTGTTCTCTCTGACGTTTGCGTTTTTCTGATGTTCTTTGCCGTCTTCCGCTTTCGGTACTCGGCTCCCGTAGAAAAAATCGTCAAACGACGAGCGCACCGAAGACGACCCCCCCTCGCCGCTCTTCTTGCCCTTCGTCGGCTCCTTGGAAAAGCCATAAATGGTCAACTCCTCGTCTCGCTTCGCTTTCGTCGCGTCGACGTTCACATCCAAACTGTTCCTCGGCGACGGACGATGCACCATCGCCTCTCTCATGAACGGCGCGTCGCCGTACGCGTCTTCGCCGTCGACGAAAGAGACGTCGTCTAAACTCATCGCGAACTTTTCCGCGAACGACTTTGGTGAAGAGCCCCCGACGAACTTTGCTGACGCATCATTATTTTTATTATTTTTCCCCGGGATGGTGTTCGAAGAATTGATGTCTTGCGGCTTCGTCGCGTCTCTGGTGGACGCGCCGCTGGAGATTTTGTTGAGCACGCTCTTAATCATTTTGGCGTCGAAGAGAGAGAGAGAGAGTGCGTGTGCGTGTGTGTGTTTCTTCTTCTTTTTCGTGCGTGTGTTTCCGCGCGAGTGTTAATGAAGAAGAAGAATAATGGGGGCAAAACTGTTTTTTACCCTCGCGCGATTTTGGTGAAAGGGGTCAGTGTGAAAAAAAGCAAAAAAGCGCGAGAGTTCGTTACGAGAAAGGATTTGCTGATTTTGTGGGCACCACCTACGTACGGGCACCTTTTTTTATACGCGTGCGTGTATCTCCTTCTTCTTTGTTTTACAACGCGTTGTCGTTGTCGTTGTGTGTGTGTGTATGTCGAGGTAATATCGTTCTCTCTTTTTCTTTTGGACGTTTCAAGGGTTCAGTGTGTCTGGACATCCGTTCTCTTTGGCGTAGTTCAAACACTCGAGGTGGTTGTTTTCGCGAGCGAAAAAGCAAGTCCACGAACTCCAAAGCGCGCCGTTTTCGCGCAAGTATTTGAGGACATCGAGATGGCCGTGTCTGGCAGCAAGTGCGCACGTAAGCCCACTCCTTGGGCATTTCTCACTCCTTGGGCATTTCTGCTCCATGCAATATTTTACGATGTGAAGGTCGCCACCAATAGCTGCCGTATTGATCGTAAATGCATCCCACTCAAACTTTTTCTCCTCTCGCAACCAACGAAGCAATTCGAGGTTTCCCGAACGAGCTGCTTGACTGCAGAAATGATACTGCGCGTGTTTTCCCTCGTTCTTTCTGGTCTCACGCCTATATACTGGTGGATTGCCTGTCCAAATGAAAACCCCGTATGTCTTCGATAACTTCCTCTTTGATCGTCTGATCGCGTCTCGACTCTCCCTGTTCACCTCTCGAAACACTCTGAAAGACAACTCGTCCAACCTCCATAAAATATGCGTCTCAAAGATATCTCTGTACTGCACATCCGTCAAAACTTTCCACAACAGAGGCGCCGGTTGAATCGTCAAGCTCTCGAACGCATCCTCCGCGCTCAATGTCTGCATCCTGGTTAGAATCCCTCCCATAGAACTGCTTTTTCCAAACGAACGGAACGCGGGTGAAGTTCTGTCGTTGCTGTTGTTGTTGTATCTCTTCTTCTTCTTTTTCGCGAGCTTTGAAATTTTGGCGTTTCTCACGCGCGCGCATTTTCCGAAAACTTTCGGGAAAAACTTTGCTTTCTCCACAGACTTTAAAAGAGCCTCTCGGTTCCCTCATTCGTACAAAAAGCGAGACGAGACTCTGACACCGACCGCGACCAAAGCTCACCACCATGCTCGCGTCGACGGCTTGCGCGCACGCATGGAACGAATGGGTTATTTCAGAGAGAAATAGCCATCGTTCGAAGCGGAAACACGCGCACATACAGCGGGTAAATTCAACAACATCCGGAGTGGCGGCAGACCACCAACACCAACAGAGTCGCGAAAGAGAAAAGAGCGGATCGACGTCCTCTTCGGCGTCGATTAAGATTACGAAAACGTGCGAGGAAAACGCAATCAGTTTAGCAGTGGAAGCGCTGAAGCGAGGATCGATCATTGCCGTTCCGACGGACACGCTGTACGGATTCGCCTGCGATGCGTCGAATTCCAAAGCGATTGAAAACCTCTACGCGGTGAAAGGAAGGGAGAAGACGAAACCGGTGGCGGTGTGCGTGAGTCGAGCGGAAGATGTGAAAAAGATATGCGAACTCGAAAGAAAGGTAGAGGAAAGTTTGTTGAGAAAACTGTTACCCGGGGCGGTGACGTTACTGTTTAAGAGGAAATGGAGGGAGACGAGGCTTTCGGAGTCGCTGAATCCGAGCGTCGATAACGTAGGAGTGCGAGTGCCTAATTGCGCGTTTATAGTGGATGTTTGTGATGCGTTTGACGGTCCGATAGCGTTGACGAGCGCAAATAAGTCCGGAAAACCTAGCTGTGTGGACGTGAGCGAGTTTCGAGAGTTGCACGAAAAGTGCGAACGCGTATTTGACGGAGGGAAGATTATCGAAGACGACGGGAGTACGGATTCGGCGCTTTTGCGCGCGGGGAGCACGATCGTCGATTTGAGTAAAGGCGATGGAACATTTCGCGTCGTTCGCGACGGTTGCGCTCTGGAAGATACAACGTCCGTCTTACTTGAATACGGTTTCGTCGAAAGGAAAGATGCTAATGATGAATAATAATGTATAGGTGAATCATCGCGTTCCCGATATGAGGAACAAGAGCCGAACTAGCGTATATTTTGTAGAATGTGTAACAATACTAAACGTGTATAAAATCTATTCTTAAACCTCTAATCGATCTATTCTCACGCTATCTCTTCACACCAATCACAAATCCTTCCCTTCCACCTTAAAGTTATTCCGCTTCATCGCGAACCACGTCTTCTTGATCAAAAACGCATAATCTTTCGGCTTCAAAGGGTTCACAGTCGCTGGCAAATCTTCGGGAAACGCGAAACACGTCGCCAACGGCATGACGAGAAACAAGTACGTCGCGCCGGTGATTGGGTACAAAACGACGAAGAGTAAGCTTTTAGCGTGCATCAAATGCTGAATCGTTTTCCAGAGGAAGACGAAGAAGGTGGTTAATATCGTCCTGTTGATGATAAAAAGAGAGTTAGTTAGGTGAAAGATGTTTGGAAAAAGAGAGAGAGAGAACACTCACAAAGCGAGAAGAACGCGAACGGTTTGTTTGGACCGAAACTTGGATGGGTTCGTCTTCCCACTCGAAGAACGATTGACGTCGAGGACGCCCCGGCCGGAGGACATTTTTGATTATTCGACGATGATCGTCGTTTTGCGTGTGCGCGTGCGTGATTACTTGAAGTGGGGGATTCAAAAATATAATAAAAAGGAGTATCGTATCGAATCGGAGGGAGAATGGCACCGAAAGCATCGTCCTCGTTGTCGCTCGCTCGACGTCATTCCCCGTTTGGGGATAATAATTGTAGTAGTATCGTGCTCATTTTCTTTGCTCTTCCCGGGACACTTTATGTCTCGATCGAGAGTTTCGTGGAGACTGCGAAACCTCGTCTTCGCGCAGTTCTCGCTCTCGACTTGCGTTGGAAGGCTGCGATTTCTTCGCGGACGCGGAGCTCGATATTTTCGTCCTCCTCGTCCTCATCCTCGTCGTTTATGGAGACAACTTTGTTCTTTTTCTTGGTATACGGGGTGAATATGTCGTTGTTTTCCTTATCGGGTTCCTCTTCTTCGCCGGGAGGCTTTGGCACCACCGCTCGTTCAGCCGCGTATCCCATGTACCTTTCTGAAATTTTGTGGCGAAGATATTTGAGGTCACTCGCTTTGGATATTACGCCGTTGAATAGAATCGGGTTCACCGCGCGAAGTTCCTTAATGTCAGCGGTTTCTCGGATATATCTGATAACAGTGTCTGTCGGCGTTGTACCATTTTGTATCATCGACAGGAGCAACGGCTTCGTGTTTTGCTTCTTCTTTGGCACTGTCTTCTTTTCGTCTATTTCTCGTTCGCTCGTGTACCCAAAATACACATCGTCGTCGTCGTCGTCATCATTATCTCTACTTTTACGCTTCACGCCATATCGTGACATAAACTCGGAGAGATCTCTCTGCATCCTCGCCACGTCTGCCGCACATCTCAACACGTCTCTCTGCGTTCTCATGGCAATTTCTTCCATCCCTTTCCTCGTCTCCCTCGCAACGCTTTCCAACGTCTTCCCCACCGCGCTCGTGATGCGTTTCGAAATATCCGACTCATCGATGCTCTTCCCATCGCTTGTCGTTAAATTCACCGGCGATGGAGACATCCCGGCGAGTCGTCGGCTTTGGCGCGCCTTATTCGCGTTCGTCCCATTTTCGTTGTTGTTGTTGTTATTATTCTCGTCCGTCTGCGTACCGGCAACCGCTACTCTCTTCTCCGTCGTCAACACCGTACCGGTTCCATTCGTAAATTCCGGCGGTGACATTGGTCTCATCGCGAGCGCTTCGACGTCGTTGTAGTCCGGAATCTTTCCTCCTAGTCCTCGTTGATACGTCGCCGTTGGCGCCAGAGGTGGAGGAGAGAGAAGAAAATCGCTCTTTCGTTGGTGCAACGAATACGTCGCCGTCCCTCCTATTCTCTGCTGTCGCTGCTGCTCCTCGTTCCTCCGTCGCGCCTCGACGGTTTCTCTCGAGTGAAAACACGGCGTCGACTGCGGCGTCGACTGATGATACCGCGGCTGACTCGCGCTGAACAAAACCTCGTTCCCGTACCTCGACGCGCTCTTCGCCTTCTCCACGTTTTGCACCACCAACGACGACGCGTTTTGTTGTCTCTGCCGTTGCTGCTGCGAGGGCAAGAGCGTCGTCGTGTTCGCGCGCGGAGAGACCAAATGCGACCCTTCGTTCACCCTCTCCCTCTGATTAAACCTCGGAGACTCGAACGGAGGATTCGTTGCCGCGGTTTCTCGACCGGCCATCAGCGATACCGGCGCGCTATCGCGCGCGTTCGAGACTTGCGTGTTTACGCAAAACTTTCGCTTCGACGCGTAAAAGTCTCTAAACATGATCGTCAAAAAATATGAGGAAAAAATTAATAAAATTGGAAACGCTTCGTTTTCTCCTTCTGATCGGTTTCTTCTTCTTCTTCTTCGCCGTCGTCGTCGACGCCTACGGCGCGTACGGGAAGCCTCGCGACGTGACGCACTTCACGCCCGAAGAACTCCTAAACCTGCGATACGAGTACACGCCGGAAATCACCGGGATGTTTCGCGAGTGCACGGAAGAAGAGGAAAAGAAATACGCGTCTCGGTGGTTGAAGATGTCGGGCGTAGGGGAAGAGAAGGAGGCACGAATGACGTGCTCGAGGTATTTCATCGAACTGAGAGGGAGGTGTTTCGAGGGACCGGGGAGAGCGCACGTGAGTTACGAGAGGAAACCGATGCGGGTGTACTACAGCGAAATCGACGAGGGCGACGGCGGTTTTGCGATTTTGAGCGAGTATTTAGGCGAAGATGAAGGGAGAATGTATTCGAGAGTTGAATATTTGTGTGATTCTCGAACTGCGAAAGTGCGCGAAGGCATCGACGGGTATAAAGATGACGAAGGTACATTTGTTTTGCCCTTTAACGCGTTTCTAATGGAGGACGATGTCAAACTCGGGAGCGGCAAAACGCGTTATTTGCACTACCAATCGATGGATACGTCGTGGTACAACGGAAATAAATTTGATTGAAATGATTACTCTTTCTCGCCTTTGCGAAAAGTTCCATTAGGGGATTGTAAAAAATCTCTGCTACAGTATTTTTCTAGGCCTCAAAATCGCTATCGTCACCATCTTCTTCTTCTTCTTCTTCTTCTTCTTCTTCATCATCATCAGCATCATCATCATCATCAGCATCGTCGTCGTCGCTTTCGGGAGCTTTGCGCTTCTTAGATGGAGTGACAGTCTTTTGTACACGGGGAGCGTCTTGCATTTTCACGTCGCCTCCTTGTTTCGGTCTCGCCGATCTCAATGTTGCTTCGTGGTGCTTGAAGTCCTCCGGATCTTCACTCTCTGCTGCATCGACAAAGTCGTGCGTTTTATCCAAGATAGACTCTAATCGGACCACCCGCACCTCAACTGGAACTTCAGGTTCGTCCTTCAAACACTGATCGCGGTTTGCCAATAACAAGTCCTCGTTGAACAACTCAGGAAATCGTTTGGCGTATTTTGGTCGAATCGCTGCTGTCTCCTCATCCGCTTGCGCGCGCGTGATGATGCCTTTGTGAATGTCGAGTTCGCGCCACTGTTGGTTTTCCTTGTCGCGCGCAGCCTGCGTGTACTTTTTGACTTCTTGATCCGGTTTTTGTATTTCAGCTTCCAAATACTCTTCGAATCTCGCAACGGGCTCAACGCCGTTAGCAAGAGGCTCCGGAACACCTGTTTCCCGAACCAAATACTCCAAATCGCGCAAGTATTGTTCGTACTTCACGCGCAACGCAAAAGATGCAGACGTTTGTCCGTTGAGATCGACGCGCAAACCTCGAGCGACGGATTTCCAAAGCTTTTCTCGCGTGATGGAATTGTAACCGCCTCGATATAAAGCTTCGACAAACAACGCATACAAATCGAGCGGTTCGCGGCAGAACGTCGGATTGACGCCGTTGCCGTATTGTATCGGCACATTCATTTTCAAAGCGTTGAACTGATCGATGAACTTCTGCTCTCGAATGCCTGTTTCGTTCCATCCAAGCGCGACAGCAAGATCTTTCGCTTGTTTTTTCAGGGCTATGATCTCGTTTGTTGGGCGATACGGCATCGGGTCGGAGGCCAATGTGCCCATTCTCGTCAAGTATGCACTCGCAATTTTACCAGTCGACGGTCCGTAAATATCGCAATTTCTTCTTCGAACATCCTCAGAGATATCGAATCGGTGAATGATGTACACCGGCTGTTTATCGCCCGTAGACTCTCGGCGCACGAATTGTCTACTGCCCGGTTGCGACGGTTTATATGCCTCAATGGGCTCGCGCATGTGCACCATCAAATCACGATCAACTTGCGGCTTCTTTTTTAGAATCTCCTTTGGCGCGCGTTCGAGTTCCCACGCAGATACAGAAGACGTCGGAGCGGCCTCCCCGCTCTTTTCCGCATCAATTTTCTCCGAATCCCAAACAACTGTGACCCCGTCAAAAGGGTCTCCTTTTTTCACCTTCATGACTTTGCCTAGGTACTTAATTTTCTTCCCTGGATCGGTTTCGTTCTCGTCTTCCACGATGCCGCGGTCGATATCTTCAAAAGCCTCACCGTCTGGAAAATGCATCATTACTCTATCACCACTTTTCCAATCCAAATTTTGACCTCGTTCGTACTGCTGCAGAGTGACGATATAATCCCCTACTTGCCCGCTCGGTATGAGCGGACATGCCAACAAACGTCTCTTTTCTTCGACCGTTTCTTCCTCGTCCGACGAAGTCTCTTGTAACTCTCGTTCAAACTCTTCGTCCGAATTCGCGGGTTCTCTCAAGTGTTTCTTTTTCTTCTTTTTCGCGGCTTTTGCACTCCTCGATTGCTCGTATTTTCTAGCCTCTGCTCTCGTCGGTTCATCGAGGAGTTCGAGGAGGAACCACGCCCATGGTTCATCAACATGGCCATCGTCGTGCTCTTCTGCGCCTCTGAATGCCGTAGCCCTGACTACACACCGTTCATAATCGCGGAGTAGCGATGTGTCCACGAAATGAGGAGGGATGAGGTCCTCAGAGAGATGTGCTTTTTTCGTCTCTTTGTATCCACTCATACAGAGCATAACAAAGTCTCCAGTTTTTATCTGCGATGCGTGTTTACCCAAACCTTCTTGGTCGGAAAACGCGAAAGTTTGGGCTGAAAGTCTCGCAGGGTCGGTCAATTGCAACACGACAAGCTTATGAAGTAATGCCGCGGCAGAAGTTACATTCAAAGGAACCTCAACGGCGCTGTCATCCATCATCGCTTCGTCGTCACCACCAAACTCGTCATCTTTCACACTTCCATCGCCGGTGCCTTCTGGTGATTTCTTTATGAACTTTTTGACCTTTGCTATCCATGACTGGCGGGAGTTCTGCCACTGAGGATCCATAACTTGAGACGTGCGGCAACAAGTTTCCAAAAGCAAGAAAGCCTTCATCAATCGTTGCAACACGACGGCTTCTGGAGCGTGTTCTATGATGTTCGTCAGTTCCTGATCGCACTCAAGAAATTTCTCTGTCCACTTATAATCTTGCACCCAGAACGGCGTCGAGTGTAACAAGTATTGCGCAACGGAAACAAGTTTCAAAGCTTTGGCGTGTGCGTCTCCAAAAACAGCTTCTTTAGAATTACCGCACTTTTCGTCTATCTTTGCGTACCCGTCGTATTCACCATCAATGGACTTGAGAAATTCTTTGAACTTGCTTCGCGTTTCCTCCTCGCCAAGCTTTTCGCTCGTCACGTTGTCGTAGGTCTCCCCGAGAGCAGATCTAGAAACCAAGTTTGCCCATCGACAAATATATTTTTCGTGTGGGTAGTTTGGATCGCACCATTTTGCGAGCTCTATGAGCTCCTCGTTCGGGTAAACAACGCCCCAATTCGAAGCTGATTCGTAAACTCCTGCGATGTCCATGTTGACTTGATCGACATTTGCGACAGGTAAATCAGTAAGATAATTATCCGTATATTCACCGTCGTCTACTGGTGGACCAGCGGGTTCAACTTCTTTTTCTTCTTCGCCTTCGGAATCGTTGTCTTCGTTGTCCTCGTCGTTTTCTTCGTTGCAATTATCTTGGTCAATTTCTTCCTTCTTTACTTTTTCCGGGGATGTTTTTTTCTCCTCCTTCGACTTCGGCGTCTTGACGTGCCACGACGGTAACGGTGACTCGACAAAAAGCATACCACTTCCATTTCTACCACCGAGTTGGAAGTAACGACGTCCACGCGCGTCAACCGCGACCGGTCTTCCGTGGCGCCAAATTTGTCTGTCATCGTTATCCCGATACCACCGCATTGCTTGTCGGGTCCAGAGCATGCGCTTCTCTTTGTCGTCCTTCGGTCTGCGCATATTCGGATCCTCAATAACGACCGGTGCTTTCATTTCAGCTGCGGCAAGTTTCCTCGTCGCGTGGTCACCGGGGAAAATACCCATGGCTTCGTCCTCTTTTCGTCGCGTGAGACAAGCTTGTCGTAACTGGCGGTTCAAACATGTGTGACAGTGTCCACATCTATTACTTCTTCGCTTGTCGGCTTTTCCGGTCAAATCGGGCGTCGCCACTGACGATCCAACTGCCGCCTCAGATTTCGGCTCCTCTCCTTTCTTCAATTCTTCTTCTTCTTCCTCTTTTACATCTTCTTTTTTCGCTCCGCCGATGATGGGTATTCTCAAGGACGCCTCTGGAATGACGATCGGAATCCCAACATCGAAAGCTTTCGAACCGAGTGCCTGACGCTTCTTATCGCGCACTTCTTCAATCTTCTGCATCTCGTACTCGTGGAAGCCTTCAGAATCTGCGGCGATGATGACTAGAGCTGAGGCTAAGGAAACGCGCAAACCGGCGTCTAAATCGGAAGCGTAGACGTTGTCCGCATCGTACATCATCAATTCTTGCAGCTTATGCACCGCTAAGTGTGCACCTGTTCGAACTCTAGGATTGCATGGTGTTGACGGAAGGAATTCGGTGATCATGTCGATGGCCAACTGGCGCCAATTCAAAGCCGCAAGGTCTTGGAGGCCAATTGTTTGGTCTTGAATTGATCGCGCTTCCGTAAAGCCCAACTTCAAGGTTCTCCTCATCGTCTCCGAAGAATCCACTGCATCAGCGCGCGCCTCAATAGCTCGAATGGCACCAATGACGACATCTTGAACGAGTAAAGCATCACTCGGAGTGCAGTCTTCAGTTTTGGATAAGAATGCGTGCGCGAATTTCCTAAGCGTCGTCGTTGGGACGTGGAAAATCGTCTCGTACACGCTCACTACGTCCCAGAGACTCAAAACTTCACCGACAATCGATGGAGAGGCCCATGGAAACTCGTCGATCGCTCGCGAACACTTCGTTGGATCTGCTATACGAGGCGGAATGACGATAGGTTCTTTACTTCTCTTCAAAGCCAGTGCTCTTGCTTCTGCTCTCGCTTCCCTTGCCGCTTCTTTCTGCGCCAGTCTCAACTGCTTTCGCTCCGCACGTTCCTTTGCACGTTGAATAGCGCGCTCTTTTCGTTCAAGTTCCATCTCCGCACGATCTTTCTTTTGCCTCGCTAGCCTGTTTGCAATCATCGTCCATCGACTGAAAGAAATCAAACATCTCGGAAGTTTCCCGGTGTACGGCTTGCCGTGCTTCGATGCTTCCGTCCCGGGAGGAAGTAAAACGCCAGATTTGACGAGATGTTCAACTTGCGAACAGACAAAGAACCCATCCTTCTTGATTTCCTTCTCAGAATATGAGAACTCGTCGTCGTCATCATCATCATCATCGTCATCATCATCATCGTCATCATCGTCATCTTCCTCTTCTTCATCAGATTCTCCCTCTGTGCCATCCGCGTCATCCTTCGCTTTCAAACTCTCCTTCTTCACTTTCACATCAAAATCTACTCTCGGCGCGTTCTTCAACGCTTCCAAAACCTTCGTAAAAGAGCAATCCCAATCTTCTTCGATGCATTTCTTGAACACGCTGGCAAACATTGCACGTCGTCTCGTCTGTGCGTACGTCTGTGCGTATTTTGCGCCCGGTTGACCGAGTTTATACCACGCTCTCGGCGTGACCAACCAAATAGAATACGTCCCGCCTTCCACTTCATCGTACGACACGCACCAATCCAGAATGTCCACCAATTTTAACGGGTGCGGTGGTCTCAACTGCGGTTGTAACTTTTTCATCAAAAGCGTCGACGGTGACTCGTTCTCGCCGCCTTCCAACTTTCGCGCTTTCCCGAAAACCACCAAGTCTGACGGTTTCATCGCCGAAGTCAAGGCGACTAAATTCTTCTCGTCTGCTTTTTCGCGCACGTCGAAATCCTCGAGGATACGGATTGGGAGGTAATTTTGCGGTTGGTGTTGCGACGGTTGCTGCTGCTGCGCCGATGCCGCCGCCGCCGCAGCACCCGCGTCTCCCGAAGCGGGCGCTTCTTCCTTCGGCGCGCTGGATTTCTTCTCCTCCTCCTCGACGCCGGCATCGCCATCAGCAACACTCATCCGTGGCGGTTGCTGCTGCTGCTGCTGCTCCGCGTCTCCCATCTCCGCGTCTGCGGCGGTATCGTCTCCACTCCGAGTCGCTTCATCTACCTCCATCGCGCGTTCGTTCCTTTTCCTATCTGCTTATCTCTATCTAAATCCCTCGTCGTCGCTAGGGCGTTTTCTCTGCTATTCAAAACGCGCTTATATTTATTCAAATTTGGACGAGACACTAACACAAAAAAAATTTGCAAAATCTCGCTCCTTGGATGATGTTCTTCGAGCGCTCTCGACCACCCGCTCGTCTCCGCGCGCCTCTCTGCTTTTCTTTCACTTCGCCGCCGTTTTCGTCGTTCGTCCGAGTTCGCGGAAATCGCGAAAATAGAGAGCAGGGGAGGGTTTTCTTCTTAAACGTTTTTTGGGGAGAGAAAAGCACTTTCCGATCGCCCACAGTTTTTTTGGAAAAAGAAGTTAGGTGTCTGCTTTCTATTCGAACAGAAGAGTTGGTATAGAGCGTTTCACGTCGTCAGCTCGTCTGTGATATTAAGAACTTGTTTTTCGTACACCAGCAGGATTTAATTTTGGGTGAATTGACAACAGTCTGCGGACACGGTATTTGTGTTGCGGGGAAAGACGACTTTTGACGCACACAGACAGCACGACACACGTTTTGCAGATAAACATAAAAGAGATGACGTCGAAGGGAAGAAGAGCGCTGTCGACGTTGCTGTCGTTGCGTTCTTCGCTTTCTCGTTGTTCTCGTTCTTCCTCTCAGAGATATCTTTTATTGGCGAGAAGAAGAAGAAGCGCATCGACGATGAGTTCGTTACAGGAGGAGGAAGAAGTGCAATTTGCGACGGCGATGACGACGATACCGAGCGATGATGATGCGAGCGGTTCGAGCGAAAAAGGGAAGAAACAAAAGATGGAAGAGGCGATGAAGGATGTGGTCGAACGCGCGATGAAGAAGCTGAACGGACGCGCGCCGACGTTTGCGATGTTATTCGCGACGCCAGAAGCGATGCGAACTTTCGCAGCGGGAACAACAACAACAGGGGAAGGAGACGACGACGAGAAGAAAAAGCGGAAGAAGAAAACGGCCGAGGACGTTCCGTCGGCGCCAAAGCTGTGCAGAGATTTGCTGAGAAAGAAGACGAACGCGGACGTGAAATTAATCGGTGGCGTGGTGGAATCTGTCATATCTGGTCACGCGCAAACGCAGAACGGTCTGTCGCTGACGCTGGCTCGGCTTCCGTCCGCCGGCGCGACGTGCGAAACGTTTCGCGCCAAGGGCGACGATCTTCCGAGCGTGCGTTGGAAAGAAGTGATGGAAAGCGACGCGCGAGGTCATTCGACGGTGTGTTTGACGTTTTGTGCGCCGTCGTTCACGGTTGGTGGAGTTGTCGTGGAACACGACGATGCTTTCGAAGATGACGACGATGACGACGACGACGATGAGAAGGAAAGAAAGAAATCGAAAAGAGCGGCTGCTTCGCTACGCCCGGCGCTTCGACCTACTTTGGATACTTTCTTGATGCGATTGAAACACGCCGTGCCGAATAATCTGGTATGTTTTGGCGGCGCGTTAGAAAACGATAGTGGAAAACATTCCGCGCTATTTCACGACGACGAGGTGTATTCGTCCTCGTCTTATTCTGGCTGCGTCGGTGTGATGCTCTACGGTGATGGCGGCTTTCACGTAAAATCTTCCTCGTTTAGCGAAGGCAAACGAATCGGACGAGCGATGAAAATTACCAAAGCGAGTCTGTGTGGCACTGAAATTTTAGAGTTAGATAAAGAACCCGCACGTAACAGGATCAAATCGATCCTTTCGAGCACAGAACCAGACGATTTGAATAAAAGAGTCTCCGTCGGCATTGGAGGATTTCTTGAGAATAGAATGGGCGAAGACGACTCGTCTTACGCTTTCGCGAGAGGCGAAGTCGTTTCCTTGGGAAGATTGGTTATGTCTGGTAACCAACCCAAAACATTATTTCCGGAACTCGAACCATTTTTCTCGAGTATATCCGGCACGGAGTCGATTGAAATAAGCGGCGCAACGGCGCAAGAAGGCGCCGTGGCGCAAATACACGTTGATGAAAACGAGTCGTCCTCGAGAGAACGAATGCAAAAGAAATTCGGGAAAATTGCCGCCTTAAAGCCGGCAGGTACGCTGTTCTTTTCTGACGTGCGATCCAACAGAATGTTGGCGGCGGATTTCGCAGAGATGGTTGGAAGTAAAGCGGCCGTCGCTGGGGCGTATTTGAGGAAAGAGATCTGCGGCATCGGTTCTGAAGAAAAGGAAAGATTTGCGGTGACAAAATCCACGTCCACCGTGCTCGCATTTTATAACAAAGGAAAAAAGAACAGCAGAACGTGATTTAGAAGATAGTAGTAGTCTTTATAGTTTTTTAGCGCAGCGCGTTGCAAAGTAGCATTATGTTTTTTAATCAATATCTACGTCTATCGTTTGGTTAGAGGCATCGCTGTACGATTTCCTGCCGCTTGAGTTGCTTCTTGGTGACTGCTGCCCACCCATGCCTCCCATACCCCCGGGACCTCCCATGCCTCCCATACCACCGTATTGGCTTCGTTGCATTTCTTCCATCCTCTGTCTCGCCTGCGCTTGCATCTTCTCCACTCTTTCGGAAATAAATTGCGGAAACAACAAATTCGTCATGAACGCTAACAACGCCGCGGAATATAACAACGTCCAAAATATTCCGCTCGAGAACAACCAAATCCAAAACACAAAGTTAGCCACCTTCCCTGCCGGCGTGTTCCTTCCTTTTTGGTAAGCGTCTCGTATCGGTGGCCACGAATTTTTCACGAATTTAGTTGCGCCTACACTTTTATCAAAATCAACCACAGATTTGCGCAAGCCCGCGACGACTTCATTCGTTTTCGCCCCGACTCCGTACCGAACTTCCAACCGATTCGCAGTTTCTCGAAAAGATGACACGAGAGCATCCAAGGATACTTTCTCTTTTACATTCTTCACGAAATTCTCGAAAAAATCGTTCTTCGGTTTTTCTTTTTCTTTTTGTTGCTGTTGTTGTTGTCGCTCTGTCGACGAAGAAGAGCTCGAAGAACTCGATGAGCTTCGGGCTGAATTAGCACTCGACGAAGCCGCTTTCTTCTCCTTCGCTCCACCCCCGTTCGCCTTTGCGTCCTTAAACTTTCGCAACAAGTCGCCTTTCTCGAAGCAATCGCTCGTATCGACGCCCTATTTTATACGCAAACCACGGAAAAGAAAAGAAGAAGAGGAGATCAAATCCAAGTCAGAACCAAGCACGCGAGAAAGGAAACGCAACTCGATATTGTGCCGCACGCGCAACGAAAGAAAAATTATAAGAAACAAAGAAA
>Ga0182095_1640919_pt1 | contig 25156 bp, 23 predicted proteins | sample 041ome_19_FD_127784 | JGI IMG/M metagenome (GOLD analysis project Ga0182095, IMG submission 127784) | Metatranscriptome of coastal salt marsh microbial communities from the Groves Creek Marsh, Georgia, USA - 041412BS metaT (Metagenome... | ecosystem: Environmental > Aquatic > Marine > Intertidal...
CCGGATTAAAAAAGACTGCATCCCCTTTTGACAATGCTAACTGGATATACGACGCCTCAAAGTGATCACGATGATCCTCCAAATGAAAGGCTATATAACCTGGACCATATAACTGCGAAAATGGCAACAGCTTGGTCGGACCGCTTTCAATTGGCATGTCACAATGCGCAATCGCCCCCTGCAATGTTAACGTTGCCGTTACCGTATGCGCGTGTATGGGATAACGGGCGGCACCATCAACCGATTGAAAGCCCAAATGATAATCACGATGGGCTTTTTGCGCCTTGCCGCCTGGGCGCACCTGGTTGACCTGAGCAGTCATTTGATAGTTTGGACCCAACCAAGCTTCGGCTGCAGCCGCAATGGCGGTATTCCCAAAATACTGAGCAAAATTTTCGGGGTCTCGCAGGCACTGTTTCTGAAGGGAATTCCAGATTCTGTCGTTCGCACCTGACGCAGCAAAATGATCCCCTTTGCCAGCATTGGATGCTTTTTCATCTTTGATGATTTCGCCAAATACCGCAGTGGCGCGATCAATCATAGAAGTATCTTGATAGGCAGATTTCAACACGATGACGCCCGCGGAATTGGCAAGCACATCTGCCCATTCTGACAAAAGCTCGGGTCGCTTTGATGGATCCTCCAAGTGGCTAGACAAAGCGGCCATATCATAGATAGGCACATTTTTTTCGATGGCCGCCGCATAGGGCACTCGCGCAGGGTCAAGCGACTGTGACGTAAGCGATTTGAATAGATCGATGTCACAGGATCTAATTGAATAATACCCTTGGCTTACAACAGTTGCATCTTTCATTTCGCGCACTCCGATCATCTCATGTGGTAAATGAATGCCATACCAATACCACGATACTGAAAATTTGCGCGTTGAAAAGACAGTTTGGGTCTGAACGCAGCACCTTTTCACCAATTACAAATAGATCGAACGGCCAGTCATCGCACTTTCACGCGCGGCATCCAGAATAGCCAATGTCTTTGCCCCTGTTTCAGCGGTTACCGGCGGTGGGGTTTGATCACGGATAGATTGAGCAAAAGCTGTGTAATAATCGTGATAACGACCCTGTTCGGATGGCACAATTTCGCGTCCCGACGCGGTGGCCAATAGCCCCCAGTTTTCGCGGGGCTCATAACCCCACCCCACCAAATCATCGATAGGCCGTTTCCCAGCAAAGATATCTTGCGCTTGAACATCGGTTGACTTTGCAACATAGCTGCCTAATTCCCCTATCGCGCGCAATTCGCGATCGTCGATATAATTACGCTTGCAGGCCGATAGGTGGCTATGCGCCCCACTTTCATGGCGCAATGTGATATTAAAACTAACATCTGTGGCACCTTGAGGCAGATCAAACATATCTAATTGTGCATCAACAGACACAACCGGACCCAACAAATAAATCATCTGATCTACAACGTGGCTGCCGAGATCGCGCAACAATCCACCCGTTGGACCCGCTTCGATTGTTTGAGGGCTATCTTGATCCATTCGACTTTCTATTCGATAAACGCGGCCCAGCCGACCATCGTCGATCACCTTTTTCAAAGTCTGTAGATCAGCATCAAAACGACGATTTTGATAAACACCTAGGGTCACGCCCTTGGACTTTGCGGCCGCGTCCAATTCCATTGCCCCTGCATAATTTGGCGCAAATGGTTTATCGGCAATCACATGCAATCCTGCCTCTATCGCCTCTAAAACCAAAGAGCGGCGCGTCTGCGGCGGCGTTGTAATCGTAACCGCATCACACACACCTGCATTGATCATTGCCGTCAGGCTTGCAAAAATTGGCACATTGGGCCAATCAGCCCGAGCTTTGGCGATCGTTGCCTCGGCACGGGCAACGATGCCTGTTAATTCACAGCCCTGCGCCGCAGCGACAAAGGGTGTGTGGAAATGTTGTCCACCTGTACCATAACCCACAACGCCAATGCGTAACATTATCCCTGCACCTTTTTTAGAAAGGCATCAAATTCATCGTCTTTTATTGCAACCGTGTGATCTGCTTCGGGGTAACCGCCGCTGTCCACGTCAGACTTGAATTCCTTAAACGCGGCGATGCGTTCGTTTTGCAAACGCTCCAGTTCAGGCGCAAAGTTGCGGTACATCTTACCATGGCGTGGTTTGTGGTTTTTGCCATAGCCACAGACATCTTCGGTAAACAAATACTGCGCATCCGCATGTTTTCCGGCGCCCATGCCCAGCATGATAAGCGATGAATTTTCGGTCAGAAATTTGGCAACACGATCTGGTACGACCTCAAGCTCTGCACCGAAAACGCCGATTTTTTCCAACATCTGGGTATGACGCCACAACGCTTCGGCCTCGTCCGCGGTTTTTCCAACCGCACGCCAATCGGTCCATGTGATATAGGATGGGATCAACCGGTATCGGAACCAAGATCAAAACGAAAGCGGGTTTCGATCCTATTTTCGTGAGAACAACCAGTCTTTTCAACTGCTTGAACCGCTTGCAACCTATGAATCTTCAGCCATTGCACGCGAAAAAACCGAAGAGCTGTTGTCAGAGCACCCAGATTTGCAGGGTCTGTTCATTTCAGGTGGCGGAATTACGGGCGCCATTGCCGCGCTGCGGGACTGCCCGCGTTCACGGGACCTTGTAATCGTTGGGTATGAATTATTTGACGCCACGCGAACAGCACTTATCGAAGGCAATCTGTCGCTGGTCATTTCACATCCCTTGGACAGACTAGCAGAACAAACAATCGCCAATTTGATCCAATCCAAGGCCACAGGCCTTCAGAACGCTACGATCTCGACCCAGTTAGGGTTTGATATCTATACGCCAGAAAATCTCTAGGATTGCGTGGCCAAGGCAACCACCTGTTCTGCAATCGCTAATGAAGATGTCAGTCCGGGGGATTCAATCCCCAAAAGTGATATGACGCGGCCCGTGCGGTGGATTGAAAAATCACCCTGTGCAATCTTGGGCCTATACCCCACATAATCTGGCGTTAGATTACGATCATCCACGCCTGGCCAATAGGATCGCACGGCTTGGCGAAACATGGGTTCGGCGTCTTGATCAACAGAATAATCAAGTTGATCCACCCATCTGACGTTTGGTCCAAGCCTACTTTTGCCAGACAGATCAAGCGTATAATGAATGCCTAGCCCATGCTGCTCGGGCACGGGGTAAATCAAACGATGAAACGGCAACGCACCTATGATTGCAAAATAATTACCCTTTGCAAACCTGTGAGGTGGCTGTGGATGATCTGGCCAATAACTGTTTGCTAAATCGGTGGCCCCAAGCCCAGCCGCATTCACAACAAAATCTGCCGGATATTCAAAGGCTTCGCCTTGGCTTTTTCCGGTTACAACACAACCGTGCACGTCCTGCGACACCGCATTGATCCGTGTTTGCAAAGCCAAAGTGGCATTATTTCCCTCGGCTTCTGCCAACAAGGAAAACATAAGCGCATGAACATCAACAATACCTGTCAACGGCGAAACCAACGCAGAGGTTGCGAATAGTTCCGGTTCAATCTCTATCGCTTCGCCGCCAGAGATATGGTCAAGCTGCACGCCGTTTTCCCACGCCTTTGCTTGAATGCGTGTTAGTATCGCATCTTGTTCGGGCGTAGTCGCAACAATTAGTTTTTGCGTTCTTTGAAAAGGCACATTTCGATGCGCGCAATATTCATACAAAAGCGACCGACCCCGAACACAGTATTTCGCTTTTTCTGATCCCGTCGGGTAATAAATACCCGCATGAATCACACCCGAATTTCGGCCACTGACTTCGGTTCCGATCTGGGCATGCTGTTCAGTGACGAGAACATCAAACCCAGCCATAGCTAGACCGCGCGCGCAGGCAAGGCCAACAACACCCGCCCCGATCACCATGATTGTTTTTGGCATACCGCTCTCTTTTTTAGGGTCTTTTAAAAGAACCTAACGCATGCGCAAAGACATGGACAACACAAGATTTAGCCCAGATATTCATCCATGGCCGCAACTGCGCCCTTTTCCCAAATCACACCCAACCAATAGGCAAAGCGTTCGCGGATATATTCGTTTTTTGCGAGATCACCGTAAACCTGAGATTGCTCAATCCAGGCCGCTGGCGTGTCTTTGGCCCGTCGTGCAACGGGCATAAGATCATCCCAAAATGGATCATTTGCGTCAATGACGCTGCCGTCTTCGCGGATGCCAAAACACATCCGAGCCCACATAGCTTGGGTCAAGACAAGCCCATCGCAGGGTGTGCCTGCGGCCAATGCATCCCGCAAGACCGGTAAAATAAATCCTGTATGCCGCGATGATCCATCAAACGCAACACGGCGCACCGTATCAACAATTTTTGGATTAGAAAACCGTTCATCAATAAGATCAACATAGTCGACAGGATCCATGCCTGGGACGGGTTTTACATGTGGAACGACTTCGTTCAGCGCGACCTTTCGGAACAGCTTTGAAATACGCGAATGCGCCATACAGCCCGCAATCGTATCAACTGACAGAATTTCGCCCGGGTTTGCGATGACTTGGTGGCCACCATTAAGGATGCGAATTTTCATCGCCTCGAAATCATGCACTTTGTCGGAAAGCGTGGCACCGACAGTTTCCCATGCAGGACGCCCAGCACAAAAATCGTCTTCGATCACCCATTGGCGAAAATTCTCGTGGGTGACAGGCACCGCGTCATCAATCCCAAATTCGCGCACCAAAGCGCATTCTTTGTCACCCGTTGCAGGGACAATGCAATCCACCATAGAATTGGGGAATGAACAATTTTCATCAATCCACTTAGCCAAGTCAGGATCACTTAACTGCGCCAAACCGACAAGCGTTTGACGCAAAATTGCGCCGTTTCCTTGCAGGTTGTCACACGTCATGCCCGTGAACGGCCCAACACCGCTTTCGCGTCTATTTTTCAAAGCTGCAACCATCGCCCCAAATGCGGTTATTGGGGACTGCGGTTTCTGTGCGTCATGTTGAATATCTGGGTGGGAAACATCAAACCCCTTGGTTACGGGGTCTATGTAATAACCGCCTTCTGTCACCGTCAGTGCAACGATGCGGATGTCTGGCTGGGACATACGTTCGATTAAATCCACGTTCCCCGCCGTGATCGGGATATAGTCAATCATTGATCCCACAACCTCGGCCGAGCTGCCCTTTGGATCAAGTTCGATCAAGGTGGTCAAGCAATCTTGCGCGATCAACTTTTCGCGTTGCGCCGCATCATAGCTACGCACACCTGCGCCGATAATGGCCCAATCCTGCGCCAAACCATCCTGCATTAACCGGTGCAAATACCAAGATTGGTGCGCACGATGAAAATTTCCCAAACCGATATGAACGATACCGGCACGCAGCGCAGATCGGTCATAGGTGGGCCGCGAAACATGTGCGGGTATTTGATCCAAAGTGGCGTTTGATAGCGTGATCAACTCATCCATTGTCCACCATCCACATTATAAGTTTGTGCAACAACATATTCGGCATCATCCGACGCCAAGAAAACGGCCATGCCGACCAAATCATCTGGTTTCCCAAAACGACCAAAAGGAACGCCTGCGGCAACCTCTTTTTTCTTTTGGCCCAGCGCTTTGCCTTCCCACTTTGCAAATAGGCTATCGACATGATCCCAATGTTCGCCCTCTACGACACCCGGCGAAATGGCATTGACGTTAATCCCATGTTTGATCAGATCTAGCCCTGTAGATTGCGTGATTGAAATCACGGCCGCTTTTGTTGAACAATAAACCGCAACATAAGGTTCACCGCGGCGACCTGCTTGGCTGGCCATATTGATTATCTTGCCCCCGTGACCTTGGGCAATCATCTGTTTTGCAGCCGCTTGAATTGAAAACAGCGTGCCAAAAACATTGACCGCGTAAAGCTTGTCAAACTCTGACGCACTGATTTCTACGGTGGGTGACGCGGTAAAAAGCGCAGCGTTGTTAATCAGGATATCCAGCTTGCCCGCATGATCGACAACCGATGCAATGGCCGCGTTGATCAACGCAACATCGGTTACGTCCATATGAACCGCATAAGCCCCGGCACCCAGTTCTTTGGCGGTTTGTTCTGCCGCGTTCAAATTAATATCCGCGATCGCAACCGTTGCGCCCTCGGCTAAATAGCGTTGCGCAAAATGTTTGCCGATACCACGTGCAGATCCCGTAATGAGCGCCGATTTACCAACAAGCCGCCCTGTCATTTCCGCAAACCCTTTTCATCAAAACGATGGATTTTATCCTCTTGTGGGCTTAACCAAACGGTATCGCCGTGTTTGACACCGAATTCACCGTCAACACGCACAGTGATGGAGTCAGCGAGGCCTGTTTCAAGCACATGCAAGAATGTGTCTGATCCTAAATGTTCCGAGACCCCAACACGACCTTTCCAAACGCCGCTTTGGGTCGATACGTCGATATGTTCTGGTCGAATGCCGATTGTTTGTGCGCCGCGTTTTGACGCTTCTTCGCCTGTCATAAAGTTCATCTTTGGGCTACCGATAAAACCTGCAACAAACAGGTTGCGGGGCGAATGATATAGTTCCAACGGGCTGCCGACCTGTTCGATCACACCTGCCTGCAGGACCACAATTTTATCGGCCATCGTCATGGCTTCGACTTGGTCGTGGGTTACATAAATCATGGTGGTGTTCAAACGTTTATGCAGCTCAGAAATTTCCAAGCGCATTCCAACGCGCAGCGCGGCGTCTAGGTTAGAGAGTGGTTCATCAAACAAAAAGGCTGCAGGTTCGCGGACAATTGCACGGCCAATGGCGACACGCTGGCGTTGACCGCCAGACAATTGCGCTGGGCGACGATCCAAATAATCATTTAGGTTCAACGCAGCAGCTGCGGCTGTGACCCGTCCATCTTGTTCTTCTTTGGGTAAACCCGCCATTTTTAATGGGAACGCAATGTTTTTGCGAACGCTCATATGGGGATAAAGCGCATAGGACTGAAACACCATCGCCAAGCGGCGCTGGGCCGGAGGCAAAGCTGTCGCATCTTGGCCGTCGATGTTGATTTGGCCATCGCTCACGTCTTCTAAGCCGGCAATCAAACGTAAAAGCGTTGACTTACCGCACCCCGAAGGACCGACGAAAACAGTGAACTCGCCTTCTTCGATGGTCAGATCTAGGGGTGGGATGACTTCGACATCCCCAAAGCGTTTGACCACTTTATCAAGTACAATACGTCCCATAGTTTTCGTCCTTATTTCACCGCGCCAAAGGTTAGGCCGCGGACAAGTTGTTTTTGGCTGAACCAGCCAAGAATGAGGATCGGCGCAATCGCCATTGTGGAAGCCGCGCTAAGTTTTGCGTAAAACAACCCTTCGGGGCTTGAATAGCTTGCGATAAAGGCGGTCAATGGACCGGCCTTGGCCGCGGTTAGGTTCAGTGTCCAAAACGCTTCGTTCCACGCAAGGATCACGTTCAGCAATATTGTCGACGCAATCCCCGGGATCGCCATAGGGGTAAGAATATACAGGATCTCTTCGCGCAGGGTCGCACCATCCATGCGTGCTGCTTCTAGGATTTCACCAGGGATTTCTTTGAAATAGGTATATAGCATCCATATAATAATCGGCAGGTTGATCAGCATCAATACCACAACCAAACCCATCCGGCTGTCCAAAAGCCCAAGTTCAATGAACAAGATGTATATTGGATACAGAACACCAACCGCAGGCAGCATTTTTGTAGATAACATCCACATCAAAATATCTTTGGTGCGCTTGGATGGCACAAACGCCATAGACCAGGCCGCAGGTACTGCGATAATGATACCCAAGAGTGTCGAACCGCCCGCAATTATGATGGAATTCGTCAGATATCTCATATAATCGGATCGTTCTTGGACAATGAAATAGTTTTCCAATGTCCAATCAAAAAACAGAAACAAGGGTGGATCCGCAATCGCCTGTCCTTCGGTCTTGAAGCTGGTCAGGATGGTCCAAAGGATAGGGAAAAAGATTAACAGCCCGATGGCCCACGCCAATATCGTATTAATCGCTTTTCGTTGTGTGGTAACGCTACGTGCCATTATACGCCCCTAGTTGTCCAAGTTTTTACCAACGATGCGCATTAGAAAAATCGCAACGATATTGGCAAGGATGATGGCATAGACGCCGCCCGCGGACCCCAAACCAATGTTTTGGCTTTCGAGAACGCGCTGAAAGATAAGATAGCTGAGGGTTTTGCTGCCAAAGGCGCCGCCTGTGGTCACAAAGATTTCTGCAAAGATTGATAACAAAAAGATTGTTTGGATTAACAAGACAACCGTAATCGCACGCGCCAAATGCGGTAAAATGATGTACCAAAACCGCTTTAACACCGAAGCACCATCCATTTCGGATGCCTCAAGCTGTTCGCTGTCCAACGATTGGATTGCGGTCAACAGGATCAACGTTGCGAACGGCAACCATTGCCAGCTGACGATCATAATGATGGATGGCAAAGATGCCTGGGACATCCACTGAATAGGTTCTGCCCCAAAGAATTTCCACAAATACGCGAATAACCCATAGTTTGGATCCATAAACATATTCTTCCAAACCAAGGCTGATACGGTGGGCATGACGAAAAACGGCGCAATCACCAAAATGCGGACAATGCCCTGACCCCAAATCGGTTGGTCCAACAAAAGCGCCAACAAAACACCAAACGTGATGGTAATGGCTAAAACGCCGCCCACAATCATCAAGGTGGCTGAAACGCTTGGCCAAAATGCGCTGCTGGTCACAAACCGAACATAGTTGTCAAAACCAACCCAGCCCAGATCACCACCGCGCAATGGCAGGTATTTTTTGAACGAGAAATACAGTGTCATCACAAGAGGGACGAGCATCCAACCCAATAATAGGGTAACGGCCGGAGCCATCATTAATCGGGCAGCTGAGCGAGAATGTTGGGTCGCCATTGATACAGGTCCTCTGTTGATGGCGGTTAACCATCCGAAAGATTAAGCTGTGTAAAGAGAAAAAAGAATGGGTGGCGGATTAATCCGCCACCCTTCAGGGAGGAATTAACGGTAACCCGCTGCTTCCATAGCGTCGTTAGTGATCGCTTGTGCTTTTGCTAGCGCCTCATCAACAGTTTGCTGACCTGCATAAACTGCCGAGAATTCTTGGCTAACTTCCGTCGCAATACCCGCAAATTCAGGGATAGCAGCGAATTGGATACCAACATATGGGCTTGGCTCAACTGTCGAGTTGTTTGGATCTGCTGACAAGATTGAGTCCAGTGTCATTTGTGCGAAAGGCACCTCTTTGTAGTTTGGATTTTCATACAAAGATGTACGCGCACCCGGAGGAACGTTTGCCCAACCTTCGTTCGCCGCTACCAATTCGATGTAACCTGTTGAAGTCGCCCATTCGATGAACTGTTTTGCAGCCGTTTCCTTTTGTGTGCCTGCTGGAATTGCCAGAGCCCATGCCCACAACCAGTTGGAACGTTTACCCAAGCCATTGTCAGGTGCCAAAGCAAAACCAACATGGTCAGCAACAGTCGAATCTTTTGGGTTGGTCACGAAAGATGCCGCAACCGTTGCGTCAATCCACATACCACATTTGCCTTGTTGGAACAGCGATAGGTTTTCGTTGAAACCGTTTGTCGCGTAACCCGCTGGGCCTGATTCATTCATCATACCAGTGAAGAATTCCAACGTGTCTTTCCATGGTTTTGTGTCGAACTGTGCGTTCCATTCCATGTCAAACCAACGTGCGCCGAATGAGTTGGACATCGCTGTGATGAATGCACCACCTTCGCCCCAACCTGCTTTACCACGCAAACAGATACCGTTGATGTCGTTCGCACGGTCGGTCATTTTTGCCGCTGCTTCACGTACAAAAGACCATGTTGGTGCCGCTGGCATTTCAAGGCCTGCTTTTTCCATCAGGTCTGTACGATACATGATCATCGAGCTTTCGCCATAGAATGGCGCCGCGTACAATGTGCCATCATAGCTTAGACCACCTGACATCGCAGGCAGAATGTCTGCAGCATTATATTCTGCGGATAGGTCGTCCAATGGAACCAACCAGCCGTTTTTGCCCCAGATCGGTGTTTCGTACATGCCGATTGTCATGATGTCGAATGCGCCACCTTTGGTGGAGATGTCTGTGGTCACACGCTGACGCAGAACGTTTTCTTCTAATGTTACCCACTCAACTGTGTGACCAGTTTTTGCGGTAAAGTCGTCGGTCAGACCCTGCATACGGATCATGTCGCCGTTGTTCACGGTTGCGATTGTAAGTGTGTCAGCAACTGTCGCACCTGCAATCAATGCCAGCGCGGATGCGCCGATCAAAGTTGTCTTAAGCTTCATTGTGTCCTCCCATAGATACAAAGCATGCAGGGGAGTTAAGCCTTTTTGTTTCTTCGTGTCAATAAATTTTTTTACGCGCGTAAATTATCGTAAAATTATGCCGAATCTCGCATAATCAGGCGCGCGCGGTACACGGTTTCTTTACGTTCAGACAGCTTTCCGCCGCTTTCGATAACTTGAAACAGGGTATTTGCAGCATTGTCTGAAACTGATTCATAATCGTGCGCTGCTGTGGTCAAAGACGGTCCTGTGAACCGCGAAAATGGGTGATCATCATGGGACGCGACGCGCAAATCACAATTCGGCCAACGTCCGACACGAATATTCTTTTCATAGCAGGCCGATAAAAATCCGATCGCCAATCGATCGTTGCTGCATAAAACCGTATTTGTTGGCAGAGTCCCGTCATGCAACAGCTTTAATGCACCTTGGCGACCAATCTCTTCAAAGCCCCAGCCCGTGCCTTCGATTTGGATCACGTGCGGTTGTAACCCGACACGTTCCATCAAATCCAAATACGCAATCCGACGTTTATTGGCATTTGGGTTAGCAGGGTATTTCATTTCAAAAAAACAGGGCGCTTCGCCCGTTCGACTTAGGTATTCGACGGTTTGTGATACAAAACTAAAGTTATCAGATCCGATAAATGCTTGCCCCATTCCTTCGATATTACTGTCGAACAACACGGTTGGAACGTGCTTGCAAAACCGTTCAATGCCCGCTTTGTCTGACGCGCGACCTAAAGGTGCCAGCAACACGCCGGCGGGCTTTAACGACCGCAGGTTTTCTAGGATGTCAATCTCGAGCTCTGGATTGCCGTGCGAAGAAAATAAGGTCGGGCGATACCCCGCATCGATACATTTTTGTTCAATATTGCGGGCAATTTCTGCAAAGAACGGGTCCGCCAGATATGGAACCACGATACCGATATTTTTGGTCAATTTGCGATTCTGGTTCATCGCAAAGATGTTTGGACGATATTCAAATTGCTCAAGCGCACTTTCGATTTTGGCACGGGTCGAGCTGCGCACACTATTAGGATCATGAAAATATTTCGACACGGTCGGCCGTGAAATTCCGCTAAGCTCGGAAAATTCTTCCATATTTCGGATTTTTTTCGGGGCCATATTTTTATTCCTAACATTCTGTCCGCTATAAAAATTTTACGCGCGGTATTTTTGAAACTTTAGGTTAGGTTTCCGTTTCCGGTCAACCCAGTTTTGTATATGCGCGACCAATCTGGTTTTGATGTTGATATCTTTGACTTATTTCCGGGTTATCCTTTACCCCTATGCGCGAATGTGATTTAGTTTACGCAATCTTTCCACGCTTTTAGAACGGCGCCTCATGACCGTTCATCCGCTTTGTACAATTCCGTCCGCATTCCATTCTGGTGCACATTTGGGCATCACCTCGGTTTGTTCAGCGCATCCCATTGTGATCAAAGCGGCGTTGATGCATGGCGCACAAAAACAAAGCCTCGTTTTGATCGAAGCCACGTGTAACCAGGTCAACCAAGACGGCGGGTACACAGGTATGACGCCCGCAGATTTCCGGGAGTTTGTTTTTGAAATTGCCCATGAGGTCGGGTTTGACACAAAGGCGTTGATCCTTGGGGGCGATCATTTGGGGCCAAACCCTTGGAAACACCTTGATCCAGAAACAGCGATGCAAAAGGCCGAAGATATGATCGTCGCCTATGCGCGTGCTGGGTTTAGCAAATTGCATTTGGACACGTCGATGGGCTGCAAAGGCGAACCTGCAGCATTTGACGATATGATGACAGCCACCCGTGACGCACGCCTGGCCGCCGCGGCCGAGGCGCAGGACATGCCCACACCGCCTGTCTATGTCATCGGAACCGAAGTCCCCGTACCCGGTGGTGCCACCCATGCGTTGGACATGCTTGAGGTTACCGCGCCTAACGCGGTAATCCAAACGATCAACATTCATCGCGACGCCTTTGCCAGCAACGGCCTGACTGCGGCTTTTGATCGTGTGGTCGGGATTGTTGTGCAACCTGGTGTCGAATTTGGACACAGTGACGTGATTCAATTCAATCCTTCTGCTGCGACTGGCTTGTCCGCGACCCTGTCCGATTATCCCAATTTGGTGTTTGAAGCCCATTCAACAGATTATCAAAAACCGGAAAACCTTCGGGCACTCGTGGCTCAAGGTTTTGCGACCCTTAAGGTTGGTCCATGGCTGACTTTTGCGCTGCGCGAGGCGCTTTATGGGCTAGATGCCATCGCAGATGTTTTGGATGGTAAAACACCAGAAAATTCAGTCATGCGGTCGATGGAAACGGTGATGCAATCCAACCACAAAAATTGGGCGACCTATTATTCTGGATCAGATGATGAGCTATGGTTTCAGCGACATTTTAGCCTGTCTGACCGCATACGGTATTATTGGGGTGATCCTATGGCCCAACAGGCAGTCGCCAACCTGATGGATCGTCTGAAAGGTCGCACAATCCCTGTGCCATTGTTAGGGCAATACCTTGGCGGGCTTGGCATCAAGGATGATCAGCCTGATGCAGAAACCGTTTTAATTCGTTCCGTCCAAGATGTCTTGGCCCGATATCATCGCGCGATCACAGCATAAAAAAGGGCACCCCTAAGGGTGCCCGAAATCACAAAATCTTTGCTTAGATTTGCGACAACTCGTGTTCCAAATCTTTCATCTCGGCGCCGCCTGCCATCAGGCGGCGGATGTCTTGTGCCTCGATTTCAGCCTTTGGTCCCGATCCAATCACCTGACCCAAGGCCAAGAATGTGTATCGATCGGCGACCAATTTGGAATGGATTTCATTGTGTGTGATAAAGATGATCGCAATATCACCCCGCGCCCGCACGCGCTTGATGGTTTTCAAAACTTCCATCTGTTGCTTTTGACCAAGCGCTGACGTTGGTTCGTCCAAAATCAAAACCTTAGCCCCGAAATAAATCGCGCGCGCAATTGCCAAAGTCTGACGTTGTCCGCCCGACATGGTGCCGACCGCCTGGGTTGGATCGGAAAAATCGATACCGATCTTTAGCATTTCGTCGTGGGCGATTTGGTTCATTTCGTCCATGCGCAATTTACCAAAGGCGGATGTCAATTCGCGCCCCATAAAGAAATTGCGTGTCACACTCATCAATTGATTGATCGCAAGATCTTGGTAAACGGTGCCGATTCCTGCTGCCGTGGCATCGCGCGGGCTTCGGAATTTCTTGGCCCGACCTTCGATATAGATAGAACCGCTGGTGGGTTCATGAACCCCTGACAAGATCTTGATCAAGGTGGATTTCCCAGCGCCGTTATCCCCCAAAAGGGCGTGAACCTCACCAGGATATACCTCAAGATCAACCCCGTTTAACGCCATAAAAGGACCAAACTTTTTGACCAGTTTTTCAACGCGCATATATGGTTCTGTCATGGTCATATCCCCCCTGTGATCCGTTTACGGATTCGTTCATTGGCAAAGACTGCGGCCAACAAGACGGTACCAACAAAAACGCGGAACCATGATCCATCAATCCACGGAATAAAGAACACAGCATTCGCCACCAATCCGACGGTCACTGCGCCAAACACGACGCCAATGATCGATCCAAAACCGCCTGTCATGAGCGTGCCACCAACAACGGCGATTGCGATAGCTTCTAATTCTTTTAGGTTGCCTTTGGCCGCGTCGGATGTGTTCGTATCAAAGACCTGACAGGCCGCAAAGATCGTTGCACAAAAGGCGGTGAACATGAACAATCCGATTTTCACGCGGTTCACGGGCACACCATTGGCGCGCGCGCTGTCTTTGTTATCGCCTGTCGCGTAAATCCAGTTGCCCAATTGTGTACGGCTTAGGACGAAATAGGCTGCGCCCGCGATGATGATCCACCACAGAAAACGCGCGTCAAAGCCTGTCACCCACTGTTCGCCCTTGCGGTTTAGGTTCCCGCCCAGCATAAACCACAGATCATAAAACCAACCAAACACTTCACCCCCCATCAGGTCGGCGAACCAATTGGTTTCTTTGTAATCGGGCAGGCCCGAAATCTGGGTAGATTGGTTTATCAAGCGAAACGAAACCTCGGTCGTCCCGCGCAAGAAAAACAAGAATCCAAGTGTAACAATAAAGCTGGATAGCCCAGACCTTACAACGATTGTTCCAATCAACCACCCCAAGGACAACGTCATCGCCAATGTTAACAAAAAGGCCGTGAATGGTGTCGCCTCACCCAAACCGAACGGCAGGCCCCACTTCAACATCATTGCCATCGACATACCCGCAAATCCAATCATGGATCCAATGGACAGATCAAATTCACCTGCGATCATCAACATCGCGGCCCCGGTGGCAATGATTCCGAATTGGGCAATAATTGCGATATTGTTTTTAACACCCAGTGCATTAAACGCGCGCCCGTCCGACGCGATAGCAAGGGCAAGAATAATAAAAACCATTACAACAAATGCGCCAATCTCTGGGCGCCTGATCGTGCGCTGAAACCAGGTTTCTTGCACCATACGGTCCGCTTCGCTCCGCTCGTTCATAATTCCCTCATTTCTGTAAGAACAAACAGGCGGGGAATGACCCCGCCTGCACATTTCCCTCAAAGGGTTTGATTAGCGGTTTACACCTGCTTGGCTTGCTACGCTTGCTGCGTTGGACGCATCAACGAAACCTGGGCCTGATGGAATGTTTGCACCTGGCAACATACCTGCGTTGGTGTTGTATAGGTGCAGAACGATCACAGGCATGTAACCTTGCAGACGTTGCTGTTGGTCAATCGTGAACGCCGCATCACCTGCTTCGATCATGTTCATAACGCCTGGTGATAGGTCAAAACATGCAAGATGGACATCTGCGCCAACGTCTTTGATCGCTTTGTTTGCTGCTTCACAGACATGTGGACCGACCGCCAAAACGCCATCAATAGATGGATCTGCTTGCAGCGCAGCCGCTGTGCGTGTTTCGATTTGTGTTACGTCGTTTGACACGTCGATCATGTTCAGATCGCCGCCCAAGCCAGAGAAATAGCCTTCGCAACGGTCAACAAGCGCGGTGTTAAACGCTTCTTGGTTCAAACATAGACCCTTTGTTACGCCTTCAGCTTTGGCACGCGCACCTGCTTTTTCGCCTGCCAAACGCTCTGGCTGACCGACGTGCATCAATGCGCCCACGGCCGCCGACGATTCAAGGCCCGAGTTCATGGTAACAACTGGAATACCCGCATCAACTGCAGAACGGATTGCACCGCCCAGCGCGTCCGCATCAGGTAGTGACACGATGATGCCGTCTGGCTGAGTCGCCGCGGCTGCTTCGATCAACTTTGCCATGCCCGCCATGTCGCCAGACGCGTCAAAGTTATATTCGAAATCTGCGCCAATCGCGGCTGCCGCATCACGACCACCTTTTTCAACAACTGGCCAGAAAGGGTCTGTGCCTTGCGTGTGGGTAATCATGACATAACGCTCAGCAAATGCAGAGCCTGCCATCACTGCGACCGCTGCAGTAACAAGTAGTAGTTTTTTCATTTTTTTCTCCCTAGGTTTGCAATTTAGCAAGTTTTTGAAGCACTTAAACGCGCCGTCATTCTAAAATAGCACGAACGTTCATCCGGCTAAGGTACCGCTAGCAAAGCATCAATATTTTCATCTGGCAAGGAATTTCTAAAGTTTACCTTGCTTCCTTTGGTAAACCAAAAAATCTGCCTAAAACTTAGTCGCCCAGCCCATGTCAAATGTGACGGATTGACCTGTCTGTGCCGACAATTGCGCCGCTTGGCCCATACGGACCGCCCAGATTCCATCGATTAGACCAACTTCCGGACAGGTTCCATTTCTGACGACATCCAAGAATTTCTGATGCTGATAGAACGTTGACCCGTTATGATCGCCCGCCGCAAGCAAAGCGGGATCAACGGGAATATCCCGCTCGATTGGTCCCTTTGGGTCGCGGGGGCTTACAATGACTTTGGGTGTGGGCGGCGCGCCAAGGCTATCGACTGGCCAAAAGCGGGTTGGACCGGGAACAAGGGCTTCGATCTTGCCTTTGGATCCAACCGCTGAAATCTCTTCTTGATAGCGCGATCCTTCTGCAAACATACACAGCTCAAGCATTGCGCGTTGGCCGTTTGCAAAATCAACTATTACATAGCCGTGGTCCCAGATATCCGATGGCCGACCATCATAGACTTCATCCAAGTGGTTCACAGCCTGTCCGCCCGTCGCCATAATCCGTACAGGATCTGACCCCGTCAACACCCGCATCAAATCAAAAAAGTGGCAACATTTTTCTACAAATGTCCCGCCGCTATTTTGATTGAAACGGTTCCAGTCGCCCACTTTTTCCAAAAATGGAAAACGATGTTCGCGGATTGAAATCATTTTTAGGTCACCCACAGCACCCGTCAGATCCTGCGCAAGGGCGGTGATCGGGGGCATATAGCGGTATTCCATTGCAACCCAAACAGGTGCGCTATAGTTTTCTTGGAACTGTACGACCCGATCAATATCATCGATACTGGTAAACAACGGCTTTTCCACCAAAATTGGGCGATGTTTCGTCGCTGATATCGCTTCCAGCTGGGACAGGTGCATGTGATTTGGCGATACGATCACCAAACAGTCCAAATCATCACGCATCAAAAGATCATCAACGGACTGGCAAAATGCGGCATCTGGCGCCAACTGCGCAGCAATTACGCGCATATCGGCATCTGGTTCAAAGATCGCTGCAACCATCGTATCGGGCAACAGAGCGATATTTTTCAGGTGCTCTTGCCCCATCATGCCGCAACCGATCATTCCGTAGCGTGTGATTTGTGTCATTTTCTATCCTATTTAATGCGCGCGACATATTGCGCGATGTTGGTATCAATCCAGCTGAAGGAATATTCGACAGCGCGATTGTTTTGATCAAAACTTGTGCGCAAAACGCAAATGGTGTTTGCACCAGCCTTTAGTCCGAATTCATCGGGCACCCATTCAGGCACGGGGCGTTGGGTCACGCGATCTTCAGCGATCGTGATCCACAGATTTAGCTTGCGGCGGTACATGACATACAGCGCCTCGGACAAATCGTCCAAATTCAGGGTCGGGCAAACGTCACGATCCAAATGGACCTCTTCTAACACCGCAGGCCGCCCGTTCAGATATCTCATACGCCTGATTCGCTGTGTCCCCGATACAAGGTCAGAATTGATCCAGTCGTCAGGCTTTGATGCATGATCCAATGACAAGACACGCGCGGTGGGCAACCCGCCGCCCGCAATCAACTCGACGCGGAAAAACGAATAAATCGATGATGTTTCTTTGGTCGCTTGGACATAGTTGCCCGACCCCTGAAGGCGTCGCAAAGCGCCTTTGCTTTCTAAGTCAGCCAACGCTTTGCGTAACGTTCCAACGGAAATGTCTAATGAGTTTGCCATGTCCCGTTCAGGGGGCAACCGCATCCCATCGCCCAAACGACCCGCAGCAATATCACGGATCAACATTTCGCTGATTTGGATATATTTTGGCAGTGCAGACCCGGTCGCCACGTCAAGGACTCCTGAAATTGATACACTATTGATTTACATTAAATTGAATGCTACGCAAGTAGAAACTGTCGACCAAAAGGGGTCCGATTACATGACTATTGTGCCTGTCACATCCGAACATCTGGACGCTGCAGAAGTCTCGTGGTTTTCTGCGCTGTGTTCGGACGACTATCAATTTTTGGGCGTGCCCGATGGCGCATTGCGGTCTTCTTGGGATCATTGCAGCGCCATCGTCAAAGAGGCAGAGGCGCAGGGATTCCGCAACATCTTGTGCCCTTCGTCCTATCAGGTGGGCCAAGATACGCTTAGCTTTGTTGCGGGATGCGCGCCAATTACAGATAAAATCAACATGCTGGCGGCGGTGCGCTGTGGTGAAATGCAGCCCATCATGTTGGGGCGCACCATTGCGACGCTGGATCACATGATGAAAGGACGCCTGACCGTCAACATCATCAGCAGCGATTTTCCCGGTGAAAAAGCCGATAGCAGTTTCCGATATCAACGCAGCCGCGAGGTTGTCGAAATTCTAAAACAGTCTTGGACCCAAGACGAAATCAATTACCAAGGTCAGGTTTACAATTTCTCGGGCCTGACGACAGATCCAGCCAAGCCCTATCAAACCGGTGGACCATTGTTGTATTTCGGTGGTTATTCCCCCGATGCGCTGGACCTATGCGGCCAACATTGCGATGTCTATCTGATGTGGCCAGAACCCAAGGATCAAATCGCCGAACGAATGAAGGCCGCAAACGCCGCCGCCGAGCGGTATAATCGCACGCTTGATTATGGCCTGCGTGTGCACGTAATTGTGCGCGACACCGAACAAGAGGCCCGCGAATACGCCCGTTATATCGCGTCAAAACTTGATGATGAATACGGCCAAGCCATTCGCGAGCGCGCCTTGGACAGCACATCTTTAGGCGTGTCGCACCAAGCGAAAAACCGCGAATTGGCGGATTTTGACGGCTATGTGGAACCCCATTTATGGACAGGTGTCGGCCGCGCCCGTTCGGGCTGTGGTGCGGCATTGGTGGGATCAACCGATCAAATTCTTTCGGAATTAGAAGCCTATCAAAAAATGGGTATTCGTGCTTTCATCCTATCTGGATATCCCCATATGGAAGAATGCAAACATTTCGGGTCCAAGGTGTTACCACATCTGAAAACCTGTTCTTTGCCACATGAATATGGCCGCGTGCCATCCACAACACCGAACACACCCCTAGGCGCAGGAGAGCGTAGATAATGGACCGCGTATCAATCACTTCTTCCCTCGACTTTTCGCGTATCGTCTATGGGCTATGGCGCTTGGGCGACGATGAAAACACAGCGCCCGATCATGTGCGCAACAAAATTGCCGCTTGTCTGGATCAAGGCATCACAACCATGGATCAGGCCGATATTTACGGCGGTTACATGGCCGAAGAAATTCTGGGCAATGCATTGCGCGGGTCAGACCTGCGCAACAAAATCGAAATTGTAACCAAATGCGATATCGTCGCGCCCGTTGGTCGTTATGCCAACGCGCGTGTCAAATATTACGATACCAGCCGCGCGCACATCATGGCATCTGTGGATCATTCGCTAAATTTGATGGCAATTGATCATATTGATCTGTTGCTGGTCCATCGCCCCGACCCAATGATGGATCACCATGAAACCGGCGCCGCCTTGGACGAGGTCATCGCATCTGGCAAAGTGCGCAGCGTCGGCGTGTCCAATTTCCGTCCATGGGATTGGGAATTGTTGCAATCGGCGATGAAAAACACATTGGCGACAAACCAAATCGAACTAAGTGTTTTGGCGCATCACAGCTTTACCAATGGCGATGTCGCGTTCCATCAGAAAAACGCAACGCCGATGATGGCGTGGTCACCGCTTGCGGGGGGGAACCTGTTCAACGGTCAAAACCATGCGGTCACTGCGGCGCTTGATGCAATTGCGCGGGATCGCGGCGTTGATGTCTCTGCGGTTGCGGTTGCATGGCTCTTGGCACATCCTTCAAAGATTTTGCCCGTCATGGGTACCAACAACCTGTCGCGCATTTCACGACTATCGGACGCATGCGATGTCAAACTTGACCGTCAAGAATGGTACGAGATTTACACCGCAGCATTAGGGCATGAGGTGCCGTGATGGGACAACCAATGATAAAAGATGATACTGTCGACACCAAAACGCTGTTTAGACACGCGCTGGGGCAATTTGCGACAGGTGTAACGATCGTCACCTGCCAAGGACCAAATGGCCCGATGGCAATCACGGCAAACAGTTTCAATTCGGTATCACTTGACCCCGCGTTAGTCTTGTGGTCGTCGTCTAAAACATCAAAGCGCTATCCTGCCTTTGTGAATGCACAACACTATGCGATCCACGTGCTGTCGGCCGAACAGATCGATCTATGCAATCGATTTTCTAAATCAGCGGATAATTTCGATGATCTAAGCTGGTCTTATTCGCCCAATGGTGTACCGTTGCTAGACGGATGCCTCGCGCGGTTTGAATGCAGTCTTTCGGCACATCACGATGGCGGAGACCACACGATTATCGTCGGTGCAGTCGATGCTTTTGAAACAAATGATGGGGAACCTTTGATCTTTGCTCAGGGGGGATTCCTGACCTAAGACCGACCGCCAAAACGCAAAGCGTGCGCATGCACCGTCAGGGAGGATAACGCGTTTGACGACATTTTTATTGGGGATTTTGTCCCCATTGGCATTTTTCAATACGCTTGCAGGCGCCATCGGAAAACATATTTCGGTGGCCGCAATTGCGTTGATGGTCGCCATCACTCTTTTGCAGGTCTTTTGCCGTTATGTTCTGAATAACGCCCTGCCATGGCCGGACGAAGCGGCGCGGTTCTTAATGCTGTGGTTGACGGGCCTGATGGGTCCTGTGGCCCTGCGCCAAGGCGGGTTTGTCGCCATTGAAACCCTGCATCAATTTCTATCTGAAAACTTGGTCCGCGTGCTGTCGTTGATTTTGTTGGTGATGATGATGATCGTCCTAATCGTCGCAGTTCAATTGGGCTGGAAACACGTCAACTCTGGCTGGTTGTTCGCCTCTTCTTCTTTGCGCATTCCCATGGATTGGTTCGGAATGAAGATGATAAAAGTCAAACTCGCCTGGATGTATCTGTCCCTGTTTGTGGGTGTCGTTCTCATGACGCTTGTCACGCTGGAATTAATCTTGCGCCAAATCATTTCAATGTTCGGCGGAGCAGAAAAACTGCGCCCGATTCCGATCATCGCACAATCCGGAGGGGCTGAATAATGCTTGTTTGGTTCCTACCCGTATTTCTTGTGTTTCTATTAATCGGCTTGCCCGTGTTCTTTGCTCTGTTGATCGCGCCGGGTGCGTTGTTATGGCTAAATGGCCAAGAACGCGACATCGCCTTGTTGTATCGAAACGTCTATAACGGGATGGACAGTTTTCCATTGATGGCGATCCCGTTTTTCATGCTGGCGGGCGAATTGATGAACCGCGGCGGCATTACCGAACGTTTGGTTGAATTCGCCCAAGCGATGATGGGCCACCTGCGCGGTGGATTGGCGCATGTGAACGTTCTGTCGTCCATGTTGTTCGCCGGCCTGTCGGGATCGGCGGTTGCCGATACGTCGGCACTTGGGTCAATGTTGATCCCGGCCATGGAAAAACAAGGCTACACCCGCCGTTTTTCCGCCGCCATCACAGCGGCCAGTTCGGTCATCGGCCCGATTATCCCGCCATCGGGGATCATGATTATCTATGCCTATGTCATGGGCGAAAGCGTTGCAGCCCTGTTTTTGGCAGGGATCGTTCCGGGTATTTTGGTTGGTATCGGGTTGATGTTGGCGGTCAAGGTTATGGCCGACAAATACGATTTCCCTGTCGCAAGCCGCAAATACACATGGGGCGAACGCGGCCAAGCCAGCCTAAAGGCGTTCTTTCCGCTTTTGACACCTGTCATCATTCTGGGCGGCATATTGGGGGGTATCTTTACCCCAACCGAAGCTGCGGCTGTTGCGGTCGGATATGCCATGTTCATCGGCTTGTTCGTTCTGAAAACGCTAAAATTGCCCGACCTGTCCGACGTGTTCGCACGTGCTGCCATGACCTCGGCCGTGGTTTTGTTACTGGTCGGCGCCGCAATGGCGTTCAAAACGGTTGTAAGCCTAAGCCACGCGCCAGAAACCTTGGCACATTGGATCCTAAGCCTGTCGGATAACCCGCTGGTTTTGTTGTTCTTGATCAACTTGCTTTTATTTGCGGTTGGTATGTTCTTGGACGCCGGCCCTGCGATCATCATTTTGGGCCCAATCCTTGCGCCAATCTTCGTCAATCTGGGGATCCATCCCGTTCATTTCGCAATCATCATGAGCGTGAACTTGACTGTTGGTCTGGCGACACCACCGATGGGATTGGTGTTGTTTGTGGCCTCATCCGTTTCAGGCGAACGCGTTGAACGTATTGCGCGCGCCATTCTTCCATTTCTCTTGGTTGAGGTTGCGGTGATTTTCCTAATTACCTTTGTCCCAGCCATTTCCATGACCATTCCCCGTCTAACGGGGTTTGTAAACTAACCCATTGCTAACACCAGGGAGGTATTGAATGCTAAAGGGTACATTAAAGACATTGGCGACAGCAGCATTGCTGGCAACCAGTGCAATCGCGGCAAACGCGGCCGATTTCACAATCCGCGCTACCGCAAACTCGAACGAAAATGACGAAGACTATGACGGTCTGGTCGTTTTCAAAAACTATGTCGAAAGCGCATCAAACGGTGCAATCGCGGTTGAATTGTTCATCGGCACACAGCTGTGTTCAAACGGCGCAGAATGTTTGCAAGGCGTGGCCGATGGATCCATCGACGTCTATATTTCCACATCTGGCGGTGCAGCAGGCATTTTCCCATATGTGCAAGTGCTTGACCTGCCATACCTGATGGCGGATGACCGCGTGGCAGAACATGTTCTGTCTGGTGATTTCACACGCACAATGCGTGACATGGCACTGGCGGATTCCGCGGACAAAATCCGTTTGATGACAATCGGCAACACCGGCGGCTGGCGCAACTTTGCGAACACACAGCGTCGCGTTCAAAAACCAGAGGACCTAGCGGGTCTGAAAATCCGTACCGTTGTGGCCGATCTGCCCCAAGAATTGGTAAAAGCACTGGGCGCGTCGCCAACGCCGATCCCATGGCCCGAACTGTTCACATCGCTACAAACCGGCGTTGTCGAAGGATCGAAAAACGGCATCACCGACATCATGGGCATGAAATTCCCTGATGCAGGTTTGCAATATGTCACATTGGACGGCCACGCCTATATGGGCGCATTGTGGTGGATGTCGAACGACAAATTCATGGCGATGCCTGAAAACCTACGCACCGTTGTTGTTGATGGCTTTGCCGAATTGCAACAGGCGACCTTTGCGTCACCAAAGCGTAAATCAATCCAAGCCTATGCAGATTTCGTTGCAGGTGGTGGCGATTTGTATGTTCCAAGCCCCTCAGAAAAAGCTGCGTTCAAAAACGCTGCTGCCCCTGTGTATGACTGGTTCAAAGCCAACGTAGACGGTGGTGAGAAAATCTTTAACGCATTGACAGATGCTGTTGCCGCCGCCGAAGGCGACATCAACGCAGGTCGCGCAAAAGACATTCAATAATCAAACGATGGCGCCCCAATCGGGGCGCCATTTTAACGAAACGGGTACATCCACACCCGATAATCATCAATCAGGACATGCGCTTTTTCAATCTGCTCAGGCGTCATCTTTTTAATCACTTCTTCCTGACTGATCGCCGCATCGGGGTCGCCGCCGATCGTGGACAAAACATACCACATATAGGCCCGGATCAGATCGGGGGCAGGCATTCCCAGACCGACTTCGTAATACCAACCGACACCGGATTGCGCACCAGGATGCCCTTTCATCGCGGATCGCAAATACCAATCAAACGCGCGTTCGTAATCCTGTTCAACGCCCAATCCCATCGCGTACATGACGCCAATCAATTCCTCGGCATCCGCGTTGCCCGACCGAGCGGCAGGCCACAGCGCATCACGCGCTTGTTCAAATTTGCCCTCTTCCATCAAATCGCGCGCCACTTCGATATCGGCGGACACGATCATCGGAAACGCCGTCAAAAGGGCCGCCGCACATATCGTTTTCAACATACTCTGATCCTGATTTTGTCCTGTATCTGCTTTGCGCCAGCCTATGCAGAACAGACCACTTTGTCACCGTCTGATTTTCATTATGCAGACCCTAATAAGGCAAAAATTGGCCAATTACTGTTTTATGACAAGATCTTGTCCGGCAATCAAAACATAAGCTGTGGCACATGCCACCACCACGATTTCGGCAGCGCCGACGGACAAAGCCTTGGCATTGGCGAAGGTGGTTCCGGCATGGGCAAACACCGCACCGCGGGTATTGGCGCGGATCGGATCAAAAAGCGCATCCCCCGCAACGCCACGGGGCTATGGAACATCGGTCACAAATCCATTCGCAATCTGTTCCACGACGGCCGATTAGAGGTCAGCGACCTTTATCAAAACGGGTTCAATTCCCCTGCCGAAGAATGGCTGCCCGACGGATTAGACACCATCGTCGCGGCCCAGGCAATTTTCCCCTTGGTTGCGCAATTTGAAATGGCGGGAAACCCCAAAGAAAACGAAATTGCAGGCGCTATTCACGACCGCATTGATGCCGCGTGGCCCATCTTGGCCAAACGCGTGCGCGTTATTCCCGAATATGGACAAATGTTTGTGGATGCCTTTGATACAATCGACACCGCCGATCAGGTGACAATCGTCGAAATCGCAATGGCTTTGGGGGATTTCATCAATCTTGAATGGCAAAGCTATAATACGCCTTATGATGATTTCGTGGCCGGAAAATCCGCGCTGCCCGATGCGGCGGAACGCGGGCGTGGGTTGTTTTTCGGTCGCGCCAATTGTGTGTCGTGTCATTCAGGGCCGCTGTTTACCGATCAGGGTTTCCATGCGCTTGGATTGCCGGCCTTTGGACCCGGTCGGACACGACGGTTTGATCCGATCCCACGCGATGTTGGGCGTATGGGCAAAAGCGACGATTTGGCAGATGCCTATCGGTTTCGCACACCGTCATTGCGGAACGTGGCCATGACCGCCCCCTATGGCCATAACGGGGCCTATCCGACCCTAGAGGGCATTATTCGCCACCATGCAGACCCCAGCGGCATGCGCGCGAAATGGACCCGCGACATGGCAAACCTGCCAGATGTGCCTTGGCTGTCAGAAATTGATTTCGTGATCCAATCAGACACCCGCG
>Ga0182095_1232148_pt1 | contig 25095 bp, 30 predicted proteins | sample 041ome_19_FD_127784 | JGI IMG/M metagenome (GOLD analysis project Ga0182095, IMG submission 127784) | Metatranscriptome of coastal salt marsh microbial communities from the Groves Creek Marsh, Georgia, USA - 041412BS metaT (Metagenome... | ecosystem: Environmental > Aquatic > Marine > Intertidal...
GTGTTCAAACGCTGAAATGAATGAAACAGCTGATTTTACCTTCAGTTTTAAATATTGAGACAGCGACCAATAAGGCAGGTTTACGGCATTGCGCAGCGCATTTAGCCAAAGATTGAGCCGTAACAGAATGCTGTAGGCTTGATCGCCAACATAGGCAAGCCAACGCGCATGTTGAATGACATGGTCGAAAAGATCGCCATGCACAATCCACAGCCTTTTGCCGTTAGCGGTTTCATGGATGTAATCATGGAATATTTTAATTTCGCCAAAAGTAAGGTCGGTATATTGGCGTGCCGCCTCATCATGATTTCCCGGGATAAATATCACCTTGGTGCCGTGACGGGCTTTCCTGAGGAGTTTTTGCACAACATCATTATGCGCTTGCGGCCAATACCAACGCTTTTTCAGCCGCCAGCCATCAACAATATCGCCAACCAAAAACAAATATTCAGAGCGGGTATGTTTCAGAAAATGCAAAAGCTGTGTGGCGCCAGCGCCGGGTGTGCCGAGATGCGTATCCGAAATCCAGATGCTTCGGTAATTTTGAAGCCCGGTAACCTGTTTGTTCACAAGTCCGACCTCACTGTTGCCCAACCTGCGTATGTGTTAATAAAGATATTTTGCGGAAATGTTTCGGATTAATGACAGTTTGATGAATTGGAAAATTCTATTCAAATCAGAAATATCTGAGGTAATTGGCTGTTGATAACAGCGCAGCATGGTTCAAAATTTGGCTAAAATCACCTTAAAACAGATCGACAATAGCATCGCCGAGGACGCCTTCTTACTCGTAAGCGAGGTTTTTGCAACGCGAAGCACCCTGCACCGAGCCATCAATATAGAGATTGATCTCTACAGAAATTACCTAAAAGCGGGTTATCAGCAGGCGATTGATCAGGGCCTGTCTATTGTCGCAGTGGACGAGAGCGAACAGGAAATTTGCGGGGTGCTGATCGCCAAGGATATTATCGCCAAGGACATTATCGCATCCGATACGACGACGCTGCCTTTGCAGGCCAAAAAACTTTTACCAATCACAAAATTATCCCAAAAACTGGACGAAATCTATTTTGCGCAGCGACAGATAAACCTTGGGGATGCAGTATTGGTGGATATGGCTGCGGTATCACAGCGTCATGGCGGTTTAAATATTTACAAAGACATGCGTTTAAAAGCGCACTCCATCGCCGCACAACAGGGGTTTAAATTCGTCATTGGGCAACTGTCATCAACAAAAACCCAAAAAATCATCTTGTCTGAACTCGGCCATAGGAATTGCGGAGAGATTGTGTTTTCAGAATTCACCTGTTATGGCAAGCACCCGTTTGCTTCAATCAAAAACCCCAAAAGCATTATAATTTCAGAACAGCGTCTGTAATCGAATGACGCTGCTGGCAAAGAGCGATCGAAAAACTTTAAAATGTGAATATAAAAACGCGCTTTTTATGGTAACTCTCATAGACTGTTTATTTTGGTAATATCGGATTGAGACATATGACAGCTTTGAATGAAATTATAAATGTTCGGGGGACGCAGCACCCCGTTTCTGACGAGCTGCAAATCATCGGAAAAGATCCGGTATTGAATTCAAATTTTAAACTTGGCGAAGTTGCCGCCGCCGCTCATGCCGGTGTTGGAGTCGCAATAAACGATCTGTGGGAATTAAAAACCGGTCAAAGACAAAAAATTAAACTTAATGTCAGATCGGCAGCGGCGACGCTTAAAAGTAATAAATTCATAAAAATTCAAAACGCAACCGGCGCCTACGAAGATTTAATTGATACGGATCATGAATATAATCGCCAATTAAACGGTGTCTATCGAACAAAAGATGGGCGCTGGTTTTTACCACATTTTGGCCTGAACCATTTGAGGGAGCGGATGCTGGGTCTTTTGCAGGCGCATCCAGACAACGAATCAATCGCCAAAGCCGTTTCCAAATGGGATTCGTTAGAGCTCGAAGCTGAAATAGAACAGCGTAATCTTTGCGGTGGCATGGTCAGAACAAACGCGGAATGGCTGGGTGAGCCACATGGCAAGATCTTGTCTGCAAAACCAGTCGTTGAAATCACTAAAATCGGGTCGAGTGACCCGGAACCGATGCCAGCTGGTGAACGCCCCCTAAGCGGCGTAAAAGCACTGGATCTGACGCGCATTTTAGCTGGCCCGATTGCCGCGCGAACACTCGCGGAACATGGCGCGGATGTGCTGATGGTCGCCGCAGAAAAGACCCCGCAGGTACATGCCTATGTGGCAGATACATGTCATGGCAAGCGCAGTTGTTTTCTCGATATCACCGAAAAAGAAGATGCCAAGCGTCTGCAGGATCTGGTTCGCACAGCGGATATCTTCTCGCAGGGCTATAGACCCGGCGCCATGGATAAACACGGATTTGGCTCCGAGGAATTAAGCGAAATCAGACCCGGTATTATCTATGTCTCGATCAACTGCTATGGGTTTGACGGCCCCTTTAGCAAACGCGGTGGTTGGGAACAGGTCGCGCAGATCATGACAGGCTTGACCACCGAAAACGCGTTTTCTGACCAAGGTGCCGTTCCCAAACTTCTGCCAGCCGCGGCAAATGACTATATCACTGGCTATCTTGGCGCCTATGGTGCCCTTCTGGCGCTTGCACGACGGGCAAAAGAAGGCGGCAGCTACCATGTCAAAGTGTCCCTATGTCAAACCGCGATGATGATTTATCGGAATGGCAAATTAGAAGACGGGGTAACGCCAGAGGAGCTGTCGCCAGACGAAATAGCGGCGTTGACCTGTGAAACCAACACCCATTTGGGCCGGGCAAAGCACTTATCGCCAATCTTGCAAATGTCTGAAACATCGCCATTTTGGGCTCTTCCAACGCCAAAACTGGGGGCTAACACTGCTGAATGGCGCTCAGCATAGAGCGTTACTGGCCTGCACCGGAATTACAATATGCGCTATTTTTGATATAATGCAGCACCCTATGAAACGGCGTTACGTCACCTGATTGGTGAGATGATGAAAACCAAACCAATAGTCGGAATAATAACAAATCAAGCCAGCGGCTTTAACGGCCGACAGCTATTGCACGCGGTGGGGCGACGCTATGTCGAGTCGGTGTTGCATTTTTCTGACGTTATTCCCACCCTTATCCCAACCTGTCTCGGCAAAAGTGACCTTGAAAACTACCTTGCTGCCATTGATGGGGTTGTGTTGACCGGCGGCCGGGCCAATATAGAGCCGCATCATTTCGGCGGTAACAAATTTCCCGACGATGAACATATCGACCCGGACAGAGATCGTACCGCGCTGGGTTTAATTGATGCATGCGTCAAACGGGAAATGCCGATTTTTGGAATTTGCCGCGGCATTCAGGAGATCAACGTCGCGTATGGCGGCACCCTCTTCTATCGGGTTCATCAGGTTACAGGTAAACATGATCACCGCATGCCCACAGATGAAGATGTTCCCGTTGAGGAAATTTTTAAGCCAAGGCAGGTGATAAATTTCACCGAAAAAAGCCTTTTCAAGAATCTGATCAAGCAGGATAGTTTTCTGGTCAACACACTTCACGGCCAGGGCATTGATCGATTGGGACAAGGCCTGACTGTTGAAGCTTATGCACAGGATGGTCTGATAGAGGCCATCAGCATCGCGGGTTACCCGACTTTTGGGGTCGGAATCCAATGGCACGCCGAATTTCATCCGGAAAAAGATGAAAACTATCTCAATAAAGTTTTATTCCAGAAATTTGGCGAGTCTTGTTGGGCTTATCGCGCGAAGAAATAGTCACTTTCCGTGCGTGATGAAGGGGATGCAGATCCAAAACACCAAACCAGCCCCGATTTTAAAGCCCCGGCTTTTTATTGATGAGCAAGATAAATACTCTGGGTGAATGAGCGATCCTGAAGCGGATTATGAAAAACTATCTCCACCGCCTCGGCATGTTGAAAAACAGATTTTAGGCGCTCTACAAAAACCCGGTCTGGCGGATCATTTGACCACAGCGCAAAAACCCCGCTCGGACGCAAATGTCTTTTCAGCTTTGCCAAACCGCTTTGCTGATAAAACCCTTGATGCGACGGGGCGAGGTGAAAATCCGGGCTGTGATCAATATCAAGCAAAATTGCATCAAATTTTTGCCCGCCCTTGTCCGGGTCAAACCCCCATTCACTGTCCGCCATGGCGAAAAAATCCCCTTCGACAAAACGAACCGACGGGTTTTGACTGAGCGTTTTGCCGAGCGGGATGAGCCCATCTTTGTGCCAGCTGATGACAGGTGCCAGTTTTTCAACAACCAACATATGCGCAACCCGATGGTCGCCAAGTGCCGCATCAGCCGTAAACCCCATGCCCAAGCCGCCAACGACAACCGACAAAGGGCCCTGATGCCTGACCGCGCCAAGCCCCTCATGTGCCAACGCAATTTCAGACGTGGTGAATAAATCTGACATAAGATGTTCATCGCCAAGGATGATTTCCATGACATCAACATCAAGCCGCAATTCACGCCGCCGCCGCAATGAAATGGGCCCGATTGTTGTTTGCTGATAGTCGATTTCTTCAAATAATGGGCGCACTGCGCTCCCCTTACAATAGTCCCCGCAAAAAGGTGACGTTATTGTATAATACCGCCGAAAGCTATGCCATTCATCATGCGCATCTGGCCAGCCCATCACCGCCCGCGTTGGTATCGCCCGCCTTGGTATTGCCAGCGATGGTGTTGGGTATGTTAGCGAACAAAAATCAGTGAATTGCTGTCTGAAAGATCGGCTTGATATTGATAACCGCCGGCGTCGAATTCTTCCAGTTCATTGCGCGTTTTCAGTTTATTCTGCACCACAAAGCGGGCCATCGCGCCACGCGCTTTTTTTGCATAAAAGCTGACAATTTTTGGCTTGCCACCGCTATCCTCTAAAAATGTCGGCGTCAGAACCGGCATGTTTAACGCGGCCTCATCTATTGCGGAAAAATACTCTTTTGACGCACAATTGAGCAACATCTCGGCACCGGTTTTTGTGGCGACGTCATTCAGCGAGTCGGACAATTGAGCCCCCCAGAAATCATACAGCGATTTGCCGCGCTTCGTTGCCAGCCGGCTTCCCATTTCCAGCCTGTAAGGTTCAATCTCATCAAGCGGTCGCAGCAGCCCATACAGTCCCGACAAAATGCGCAAATGATTCTGCGCCCACAGCAAATCTTCATCGTCTAAAGTTGCCGCATCAAGGCCATGATAGGTGTCCCCGGCAAAAGCAAACATCGCTGGCTTGCGCTCTTGCGTCCCAAACCTCGCAAATCGATCGGCATTTAGCGCGGCCAGATTGTCACTGATACTCATCAGTTTTTTCAGTCGCTCGGGATCAAGTGACTGCATCACCCCAACCAGTTCCTGAGTCTGTTGCGTGAATAGCGGTTCAGATACAGCGGAAAGCTGTTTTTGAGACATGTCCAGTTTTTTTGCAGGGGAAATAACAACTAACATCTTTTTCAACTTTTCTTGATTCGAGACTGTAACGAGGCGTGAGATTAGCAACTAGTCAAGCAAATGAAAACAGGTGAACTGAAGGGAAACATATCACAGACCAAAACGCGTGACGCACGTCCAAACATTAGGGTCGATGAATAAACGGCACAAAACTTCCTGTTTTTGTGGCAAAGAATATGCGGTATGAATGAAGAGGTTACTGTACCGCAAAATTAATCACAGTTTTAATGCAGAGTTTAACAATGCAGGGGGTTAAACAATGAAAGGCCGAAAAAACCCGCTTTTTTTATGCATCATCATGCTGGCTCTGCCCGTTTTGCCCGGCGCGGCGACAGCGCAAAGTGAAACATCCGATCCATTTAAAAACGGGGTTGGCATAGCATGCGAAAATAAAAAACCGCAATTCCCCGATGACCATCTGTTTTTTCTGTTCACAGATAACAGAAAATTTGTCGCACGACTGATGTTTGATAATGATGCTCTTGCGCAAGGCCAGACACTGCGAACCGACATAAGCCCGGAAACAATATCCTGGCTTGATAGAGAAGGCTTTTCGAACACCAGATATCGCCTCCATCGCGAAACCCTCGAATTATCGTCTTTTCCGGGCAAATATGCGTGCACAGCGATGTCGGTGGAAAATATTAAAGACCGGGCGGTCGCGCATCTCGCTACCAAGCTAGAAAACAAAAAAATTTAAGGCGGAAAAATGAAGTTCGACCAAAATTATCAGCGCAAATTGTTAAATGATGTTGTCGCGCAACGTTTTGATGAGGCGGACGATCTGTGTCAATTCGTACAAACCCGGGTTGGCAAACCGGACAATAGCGTCGTCACCACCTACTGGCTCGGCCGGGAACATATGATCACAGACCGGAACAGCATCGCCGACTACATTAAATTTGAATGTGAACGGTAAAATTGTTTCTCGGCGCACCAGATGTCATTTACTCATTGCGTCGAGTGCTTCCCGGCCAAGCCCCTCGCCGGCTTCCTGATACAGATTAAACGACGCAATGCCCAATTTTGACAGCTCCTGCACTTCCGACTCATGCTTGGCAATTGCCACCACTTTGCAATCAAGACCGCTCGCCTGAATACGCTCAGCCGCATATAAATTGCTGTGATGATTAGGCATTGCCAGCACGATCATTTCCTCTACCGGTTCTGATAGATGCACCATATTCCAAAAATCTGTATCGGTGGCATCTGCGATGGCGACATTAAAGCCCGCCGCTGCCAATTCATCGGCACGATCGGTATTGAGCTCTATTCCCAACACCCGGTTGGCGCGTGCTTCCTCTAACACCCGATAGGCCCCGGCGCCAACACGCCCCATGCCAATAATCAGAATGGTGGCGTCGCCGGTATCAAGAATCTGATCCTTTGGATGCAATGTTTTCGTTTGATACTGATGCCAAAAATTTTTGTAATTTTGATAGGTGATTTCGGCATGTGCAGAAAACGGCGAGGCCGCGGCGAAACTGATACTCACAGCGATGGCTATGACCAACAACCAATCGACCGGTAAAAACCCCTCACTTACCCCGAGCGCGGCGACGATAAGGCCGAATTCCGAATAATTGGCAAGCGTGATCGAGCTGAATAAACTGGTACGCGCGCGCAAGCCAAAGCGCGTTGTGATGGCGAAATATAACCAGGTTTTAAATGGCAGCAGCGCGACCAATACCAATGCGGTGAGAATGATCGGCAGATTTGGTAGGCCTTGCATTCCCACTGACAAAAAGAACCCCACCAGCATCAATTCCTTGAAGCTGAAAAGCGATTTCGCCAGCGCTTTTGCCTTGGGGTGGTTAGCGATCAGGACACCCAGAATCAGCGCACCCAAATCACCCTTTAAATCAACTGAATAGAAAAATTCGTAACCCGCACCAAGAGCGAAGAATAGCCCGCTTAGAACCAGCAGCTCGCCATGGCCTGCATGATCAATCAGCTTGTAAATAAATTTGCGAACCGGCCCAAAAAACAACAGTAAAACCGACAGCGCCAGAATGCTCGGATATTTGCCCTCGCTCACCGCCAGGAAAATCACGGCAAAAATATCCTGCATCACCAGAATGCCGATGGCCACTTTGCCGTAAAGCGCGCTCATATCGCCTTTATCTTCGAGAACTTTAACGGCAAAGACGGTGCTGGAAAACGACAGGCCAAAGGCCAGAACCACCGTCGCGACGAGCGACAAATCAAACAATGGTGTGGGAAATAAATATTTTCCCAAAATGATGACGAGTGAGAAAAACAACGTCGACGCCAAAATATGCGCGACCGACGTGCCCCACACCTCGGCCGTTGCCAGATCTTTGACCTTCAGCTTTAGGCCGATCGAAAAAAGCAAAAGGGTTACCCCAAGATCCGCGATCGTCTGCAGGCTATCTGGCGTTTCAAAGCCAGCAAAATTATAGGCAAACCCAGCAACCAAAAATCCCACCATCGGCGGGAGACCAATGCGGCTTATGAGCATGCCAAAAAAGAATGCGAAAGATACCAGAGTAACAGTCATGCGGCGATATTATGCTGTTGGCGACATTCGGACAACATCTATTTTAACATGGGCAGCCGCGCAATATCACAGCGGCTGCGCCATAGTTTATCACTATGGGCTCAGGCTTTTTGCGGCCGCATCCGGCGCGCTGTATCGTCAAACACCGCGCCTGTCTTAACGCTGCCATCAAAGCTTTCGCCAGCAACCTCTACGGTCACTGAATGACCCGCACCGCAATAGGCAAGATCGAGCAGAGCCAACAGCACCGGCTTGCCAACGCGGTAGCCATAAGCCGCTGATGTGGTCTTACCAATGATGCGGCCATCAGCAAAAACCGGCTCGTTACCGAGGGGAACGGCCGTATCATTTTCGAGCGTTATCGAAACCAGCCGCTTTTCCGGTTCACCCGCTTCGGCAATACCGGTTTTGCCAATGAAGTCACTTTTTGAATCCAGCGCAAATTCAAGGCCGGCCATGCTGGGTGTGACATCGGTATCAATGTCATGGCCATAGGATACAAACCCTTTTTCAATACGCATTGAGCTTTGTGCCAGACTGCCAATGGGTCGGGCGTGCTGCTCTGCCAATACAGCAAAGAGACGTTTTGCGTCCTGTGCCGCACAACTAATCTCCCAACCCGCCTCGCCAATATAAGACAGGCGTGCCGCGATCACCTCTATGCCCCCAATCATGCCGTTTTGATGTTTGAAATAGCCAATTTGATTCAGCCATTCAGCGCCAATTGCCGTGCCAAGCTGCGGCGTCTTTGGCCCCATCACACCCAGCGTTGCATAATCTTCCGTCACATCATTTATGGTGACATTTTCGCCGTTCAAATGATGCTGCAGCCAGGCTAAATCCCGCTTCAAAGCAGCGGTGCCGACAAACAGCCGGTAATGCGTTTCAGACAGACGCATGATCGTCAGATCCGAGGTGATACCGCCAGCCTTATTCAACATCAAACTATAGATGACATGGCCCGGCGCACGGGTCATATCATTGGTGCAGATACGGTTCAGAAACAGCGTCGCCTCTGGCCCATAGACATCAATCTTGCCAAAGCTCGATAAATCGGTGATGGCCACCGCCTGATGCGCTATATTGACCTCACTGCCGACCTGTTCAAACCAGTCCGGCTGGCCAAAGCGCATCACCGGTTTATGCGTTTTGCCAAAATATAACGGACGTTCAAACCCGAAAACCTGTCCAAAATGCGCCTTTGCGGCGACCCACTCGTCATGCAGTGGCAGCCGACGCAGATCGCGTGCTGTCTCCCATTGCCGCCCGGCATAGCCTATTTCGTAATGTTTCCCCAAAACTTCGGGGACACGTTCGGCCAATGCACCAATATGATTCCAGCTGGCATCAAATCGTTTTGGATCAACCTCATGCAGATCCATCGGTGGGGCACCATGCAGCATGCAATGGGCCAGTGCCATACCAGCCCCACCGCCGCTTGCCACGCCCACCGAATTCATCCCGCATCCCAAAAACAAGCCGGCCGTTTCAGCCGCTTCACCAAGCAAAAAGCCGCCATCGGGGGTAAAGCTTTCCGGCCCATTTAAAAGCATTTTCACCTCGGCATGTTCGAGCGCCGGTAACCGGTGCAGCGCATTATGCATCATTGGCTCAAAATGATCCCAGTCTTCCGGCAGCAATTGAAAGGCAAAATCCTCTCCCAGCTGTGCCGGATCAATGGCTTTGCCAAGCGGCTCAAAACATCCAACAAGCAAACCACCTGAATCGTCTCTGATATAAAGATGCCCGTCATGATCCGACAATGTCGGCAAATTACCGGTGATACCGGCAACAGGCTTGGTCAGTAGATAAAAATGTTCACATGGCCACACCGGCACATCAACACCGGCCATGGCCGCCACACGGCGGCTCCATAACCCCGTACAAATGGCAATTTTTTCGGTTTTTATGATACCCTGATCTGTCTCAACTGCACAGATACGGCCAGCTTTTGTATGGATTGCTGTTACCCCGGTATCTTCAAAAATGCGGGCACCTCTGGCTTTTGCCGCCTTCACCAAAGCCGAACATAAATCTGAAGGACTCACCCGCCCATCATCCGGCGACCACACCGCGCCAATGACATCATCCGCATGCATCAAGGGCCAGCGTTCTTTTGCCTCTTGCGGGGAAATCATCTCGGCCGCGACACCAAACAACCGGGCCAGCGCTTCTTGTTGCTTGATATGGATCAACCGATCAGGGTTTGTTGCGATCGACAGTGACCCTTTGTTGATCCAACCGACCTGCTGGCCGGTCTCTTCCTCCAGCGATTTATAGAGCTCTATTGAATAGCGGATCAGATCAGTGAGATTGCGCGATGACCGCAATGCGCGCACCTGCGCCGCAGAATGCCAGGTGGTTCCTGACGTCAGCTTGTTCCGCTCCAGCAACACCGCATCACTGGCACCGCCTTTTATCAGGTGATAGAGGGTCGAACACCCCATCACACCGCCACCGATAACAACAACCGACGCATGCGATGGCAATGGCATATCTTTTGAATTTTTCATTTATTGCCGCCTTTGATTGAGCCGTCACTTAAGCGCAAAAAGCCTGACCTCAACAAGTGTTTTTTTGCTTTATTATCGGCAAAACAATCAACCTATGGTGTGACGGCGTTTGTAAACGAGAGCTTGCAATTTAACGGCCCTGCGTCCAATATCTGGGCTGCATTATCAAATGCCCGCTGGCCTCTATCTGTGTAAGCTGATGTGGCACGCGCTGAAACTGAAGAATTTGTACGGGAGATTATTTATGATTACCAAATTGTTAAAAACGCTTGTTGCGACGAGTATTGCATTCGCGCCAGCAGCGGCTATGGCTGGCAGCCACAGTCAATGTTCTAACGACACCTGGAACAAGGTTATGTCACGTGGCAAACTGGTTGTTGGCGTTAAGGCTGACTACAAGCCATGGGGCTATCGTGACTCAAGCGGTGAAATTGTCGGTATGGAAATCGACATGGCCAAGGATGTTGCCGCCAAAATGGGCGTTGATCTTGAACTGGTTGCTGTGCAGTCATCCAACCGCATGCAATTCCTGGAACAGGGCAAAATCGATCTGATGATCGCGACCATGTCTGACCGCAAGGATCGTCGTGAAATTGTTGGTATCGTCGGGCCGAATTACTACACATCCGGTACCAACATCATGTCACCAAAAGCACTTGGCCTGAAAAGCTGGGAAGATCTTCGCGACAAGCCGGTATGTGGCAAGCAAGGCGCGTTCTACAACCAGATCGTTGAAGAACGCTATGGCGCGAAAATCATCGCGTTTACTGGCAACGCCGAGGCAAAGCAAGCATTACGCGATAAAAAATGTATCGCTTGGGTTTATGATGACAGCTCAATTGGTTCAGACCTCAGCTCAGGCAACTGGGACGAGTTTGAAATGCCGCTAAATTCTGAAGATGACAACCCATGGGCGCTTGCCGTGCCATCAAAAGAGCGTAACTGTGTATTTGGACGTTTCATGGCAGGCATGCAGTATCAGTGGCATCAGGACGGATCGCTGATCGCACTGGAGAAAAAATGGGGCATCAAGCCAACACAGTATCTGGCCAATTACAATGAGCGTATGAAAGATTGGCTCGCTGACTAAAACGATAAAAATCTGTTCTGCCGGCGATGACAAACATCGCCGGCAGTTTTTCTTTGCGAGACCATGATGGATTTGATTGCTGATTTTTTTAGACAATTAGCCGAAGAATACCCACGCTGGAACTTCATCTGGGTCTATGAACCTGTGCAGCAGGGCAAAATTCTTTCCGGCATCTGGATGACCATAAAGCTATCCATTGCCTGTCTGTTTTTCTCGGTCATTATCGGTGTTATTGGCGCGTTTTTGCAAGGCAGTCGCAGCCGCATCACCCGGATGATTGTGCAAGGCTATATTCAATTTTTTCGGAATACGCCGCCTTTTGTCCAACTTCTTTTCTTTTATTTTGCGCTGGGTCAATTCACCCCGACCTATAGCCCTGATGGCTGGCTTGAAATGCCGATTATTTCAAATGTTGGGTGGGCGATTATTTCACTGTCATTCTTTGCCGGCGCTTTTAATGTTGAAATTTTCCGGGCTGGCATCGAGGCGGTACCGGAAAGCACCCGTGAAGCGGCATCATCGCTAGGGTTTTCGCGCGGCCAGACATTCCGCTATATCGTCTTTCCCCTCGCCTTGCGGGTATCGCTGCCGGCGCTGAATAATAATCTGGTCAATCTTGTGAAAACCACGACACAGGCTTTCGGCATTGCCGTGCCAGAGCTTCTGTATCAGTCGGTGACCATCTGGAATGATTATCCATCCGCTCTCTATCCAACCATGCTTCTGGTGTTTTTTGTCTATATCCTGCTTGTCGGCATTCTGGTGATGAGCATGAATGGCTGGGAACGTCAAATGAGGATACCGGGTTATGGCCTCTAAAGACAGACAGACACAGCCACAAAAACCGTCAGATCTGCCGGTATTAAAGCCATTCGTGATCAGGCCGCCGGCCTATGCATCGGCCTGCCACTGGCTGGCAAACCTGCCGCCGGTGACCGGTGTTTTGCTATTTGCGCCGCTGATTATTTGGCCCTTTGCCAGCCATGCCGCCGGCCAGTTCACCATGCTTAATGCGTTTGAAGCACTGTTGAAATGGATTCCCTTTTTATTCACCTCAGGGTTTCTGTTTAACGTCTTGATTTCAGTGTTTGCGATGTTGTTTGGGACGCTTGCCGGTGCCGCACTCGGACTTGGGCAAATATCCAAATTGGCCATCATCCGCCGTTCCAGCTGGTTCATCACACAATTATTCAGAAACTCGCCCTGGCTGGTGATACTTTTCATTGTGTTGTTGGCGCTGCCGTTTGAATTTGTGCTTTTTGGCGTTGTGTTCAGCATTCCAGACTGGACAAAGGCGGTGTTTGGCTTGTCTTTGCCAATTATGGCGAATATTTCCGAAATTGTGCGCGGTGCCGTGTTATCAGTTCCCACAGCACAATGGGAAGCTGCTGAAAGTCTTGCCTTTTCGCGGCAACAAATATTATGGCGGATTATTCTGCCGCAATGTTTTAAACGCATGATTCCGCCTTGGATGAATTGGTATGCTATCTTGACCATGGCAACGCCACTATGCTCGTTACTGGGTGTCGAGGAAATTATCACATTATCCAGACAGGCAATGGAGGCAGAAGACAACCATCCAGAATTGTTGGTGCCTTTTTACAGCTTCGCACTTGGTATGTTTTTTCTGTATTGCTACCCAATCGCCCGTCTGACCATCAGGCTGGAGCGGAAATATGCCGTTAAATTATAGGGGAGAAACTTATGGCCGCATGGACTGAAAAGGATCCCATTGTATCCATCAAAGATGTTCATAAATCCTTTGGAAAGCTTGAGGTTTTAAAGGGTGTATCGATGGATGTGATGAAGGGCGAAGTTGTCTGCATCATTGGCCCCTCTGGTTCCGGTAAATCGACCCTGATACGCTGTATTAACGCACTCAATGACATACAAGGCGGCAGTATTACTGTCAGCGGTATAGAGCTGACCGACCCGCAGCTCGATAAATTGGCCTTGCGCAAAAGAGTCGGCATGGTGTTCCAGCAATATAATTTATTTCCGCACAAAACAGCGCTCGAAAATGTGATGATGGCGCCGCTTCTGGTGCTTAAGGAAAATGAAAATGACGTGCGCGAGCGGGCCCGCAGCCTGATGGCGAAGGTCAGGCTGGAAGACAAGGAAAACGCCTATCCGGGTGAACTTTCTGGCGGCCAGCAACAGCGCGTTGCGATTGCCCGCTCTTTGGCAATGACCCCGGATGTTATGCTTTTTGATGAGGTTACAGCGGCGCTCGACCCGGAAACAGTGAAAGAAGTTTTGGTGACCATCAAAGATTTGGCACAAGATGGCATGACCTGTATTTTGGTGACCCATGAAATGGGCTTTGCCAGAGAAATCGCCGACCATATTTATTTCACCGACAATGGCGTCATTGTCGAGCATGGGCCACCAAAAAGCTTTTTCACAAAAGCAAAAGACCCACGCACGAAAGAATTTTTGAGTCAAATTCTCTGATGTGAAACCGCTGTCTGCCCTATCCACTAAAACAATGATTATGACAGGGACGGCCGCTGTTTATGCGCCACCTTTTTGCAGTTGCAGCATCAATAATTTCACTAACAGCCGGCCCGCCCCGATCATTGACAATTGATTGACGTCATTTTTTGGCGCGAGTTCGACAATATTCAGCCCAACAATATCACCTTTTTTGGCCAGCCCTTCAAATAGGTCAATAATATGCCACCAGAGCAACCCGCCGGGGGCAAGCGCGGTTGTTGCCGGCATCACTGACGGGTCAAGCCCGTCAACATCCAACGTCACAAAAAACCGGCCAGCGGCTGGTAAGGCGTCGATCACCGGCCCCATACCATGGCGGAAAATGTCACGCGCAGGGTGAATCTGTGCCCCCCAGCGCATGGCCTCGTCCCATTCATTTTGTTCCGCACTGCCAAAAGATCTGATGCCAATCTGATGAATCGCGGTGATCTGCCTGAGTTCAGACGCACGACGCATCGGGCTGGAAAAACCATCGCGCTCGCCAAATCGCTCATCACGCCAATCAAGATGTGCATCGATCTGAATGAGGGTGATGTCCGAAAGCCCGTCCAGCCCGCGTAAAACCGGGTTGGTTACACCATCATCGCCACCAATTGTGACTGGCAGAATATCGCGCGCAATGGCAAACCGCACTGCCTGTTCAATATCCCAGTAATGCCGGTCAAAATCATCATTAATCAGCGGAATATCCCCACCATCAACAACCCGCAAATTCCCAAAGCAGGCCGGTGGTGTAAAATCAATATCGAGCGCCTGATCATTTAACAGAACGCGGTCAGACGCCGCCCGCAATGCGGCGGGCGCAGAAGACTGATCATTGGGGAAATCTGCTGGTCGGTATGGCTTGCCGAATGCTGCACCAAAAATGACCGCATCGGCGTCCAGCCCATGCCAGTTTGAAACCACTGGCAGATGAAGAAAGCTGGCCGTTTCCGGCGGTTTGTTAACAGGTGCGTTCATCATTACCCTTACCCGGCAGGGATCGGCCCCATATTTTCCGGAATATGGTAACCACGCTGTACCGCCTCGCGTTCAAGGATACGCTGATACCAGCCTCTTACATTTGGAAAGTTCCGCAGGTCTATCTGTTGCCGCTCGTAACGCGACACCCACGGCCAGCACGCGATATCAGCTATCGAATAGCTGTCACAGATGAATTTTCGTCCGCTCAACCGTGAATCCAGCACTTTATACAGCCGCGCGGCCTCAGCCTGAAACCGCTCTTCGGCATAGGTGGATTTGCCCGGATTGAAATGGGTAAAATGATGCACCTGACCAAGCATTGGCCCCAGCCCGCCCATCTGCCACATAACCCATTCGGTAATTCGAGACCGCTCCAACACATCATTCGCGAAAAATTGTTTATATTTATCAGATAAATAAATCAATATCGCGCCCGACTCCATCAACCGCATTCCATTTTCATGATCGACAATGGCCGGAATTTTGTTGTTTGCGCTGATTTCAAGAAACGCTGGTTTGTGCTGTTCACCAGCACCGATATTGACCGGAAAAACCGTGTAATCAACGCCAAGCTCCTCGAGCAAAATCGAGACTTTGCGCCCATTTGGCGTCGCCCATGTATAAAGATCAATCATACCTTTTCACCCGTCATGATGCGATCTCTGGCAGTTCTTCCTCACCACTCATAATCTTCTCGAATTTTTCGAAAAACATTTTTGACAGTTTTTTTGCGGTGCTCATGATCAGGCGTCCCCCAAGCTGCGCCAGTTTCCCACCGGTTTCAGCTTTTGCATTGTATCGCAGGATTGTTTTGTCACCATCTGCAACAAGCTCGACATCCGCGCCGCCTTTGGCAAAGCCGGCAACACCCCCATCGCCCTCTCCGGCAAGACTAAACGCATCGGGGGCTTTGCTGGGGTCAAGCGTGACCTTGCCGCTAAAGCGCGCTTTCACCGGGCCAATTTTCAATGTCACTTTTGCGGCCAGCTGATTTTCGCCGTCCCACACCAGCTCCTCGCAGCCGGGAATACATGCCTGCAATATCGCGATGTCGTTGAGCGCCGCAAATACCTGATCACGTTCAGCGCTGATGATTATTTCTTCCTGCAATTCCATGTAAAAATCTCCGGGCTGAGCGATAAAGCCAAAAATCTAAAAAAGGGACTTTAGGTTTTTTGGTGGCCGGTAGAGTGTTAATTTTCACAAGCGGTTACGTCAACAAGAACCCTTGAAATAAATTTTGTGAAACTAAGAAGATTTTGTAAAGCCGGTGCATCACTACCGGCTGATAGCAAGCCACAGGCTGGCTTTTCGGCCTTTTCGTTTTGCCGCCAATGTGCCAGTGTTTTGAGCCGGGTTGCCGTCAAACAATATACTAATGGCCATAGACCAATGACCATAGACCAATGACCATAAATTGGGGATCAAAACATGCTGAAATATGTGGTGCCGTTCGCTTTTGTCTTGTTCGCTGCAAGCCACGCAAACGCCTGGACAAAATATGGCGGTGATACGAGCTGTCGTGAACTGCTGACACTGGTTGATGCGGGTGATCAGATGTCTGAGCAAATGGCCAGAGGATGGACGCTCGGCTATATAAGCGCACTCAATGAGATGATGCAGCAAACTTTCGACACACCGCCAGAAGAGGAATTAATCTGGCGTGCGGTAAAGGCCTTTTGCGAGGACAATCTGGATGCCAGCCACTATGTCGCATCAGCCAGCATCTATATTGAGGTGTTGAAAGAGCAAGGCGGCCCCGAATAAACATTTTTTACGCTGTCTATCGGTGAGGCCGGTTTATGATTTTCTCTTAAAAGGCTGATAGCCGCCCACGAGAATAATGGGCAGAAAAATAGGGGCAGCCATTGCGGGCAGCCCCCTGATATTTTCGCATACCGGCAGTGCGGTTTTTTACCAGTCGGCTCTAAGACTTCATCAACTGTAAAACGGCCTGCCTTGACGCATTGCCTTGTGCCAGCATGGCGGTTGAGGTTTGCTCCAGTATCTGAGCTTTTGCCAAATTTGTGCTGGCCTCTCCACTATCCGCCTCTGACTGCCGCTCGGCCGCAATTTTTGCCGATTTGGTTGCATCAGTCAGACTGGAAATCGTGCTTGAAACGCGGCTTATACCCGCGCCAATCTCACCACGTGTCGCATTGACCTGTTCCAACGCAGCATCGATGGCCTGTATTGATGATCGGGCATCTGCGGGCGTATCAAATGACACGGCGCCACCATCCAGACTCAATGCGCTCGATGTCATGGCTGCGATGTCGACCGAGAGACGCGCACTGCTGGTATCGCCGGCCTGTACATCAATTTCCCCACCAGCCAAAAGATTCTGCCCATTAAACGAGACATTGTTCGCGATCCGGCTTATTTCGGCCGTCAGTTGATCAGCTTCATTTTGTATCGCTTCACGTTCCGCAATGCTGGTTGGGCCATTCGACGCCTGTACGGCCAGTTCTCGCATTCTGTTGAGTATATTTGACACTTCGGCGGCACCGGAGTCTGCTGTTTGCAGTGCCCCCAACCCGTCAGCAGAGTTCCTGATCGCCTGCTCTTTTCCAGACAAGGATGCTTCTAATTTAGACAATACAGCAAGTCCGGCGGCATCATCAGCGGCGCTGTTGATGCGTTTGCCACTTGCCAGTCTTTCTGCATTGGTTTGCATAAAATTTTTGTTCGTTTTTGTCGCAGACGCGCCAAACACAAACGCATTTGTGGAATTTAGTATTATTGCCATAGTGATCTCCATTTTTAGGCTTCGCGTTTCCGTTAACGACGCAAACTGGATTTGTTTTAATATTTTTTTTACTTTTTTTTAAACAATCGGCTTTTCTGGGTTCTGCCGGCACAAACGGCCGTCACCTTAAAAAACGCCAACAAATGAATTGACGCGATAGGTCTGGCGGCGGTGCGCATTGCGATCATTAGAGGCAGACCCGGTGCAGACCTCTTGCCGAAATTGCGCATTTAGGGTTTTATGCTGGCAGCAAGATAACCCCACGATAACGGAACCAAGCCATTGCAGCTTTCACTGCTCATCCATGCCGCGAATATTGGCTTTATGATTATGTTTTTCGCGGTTGTTGCGCCGGCGGTATTTAAAGTGTTGTCGCAGAAAGCGGCTGGTGCCTATTTGCGGGTATTGTTTCCACGCATGTTTATTTTTGGCTGTATCACCTCAAGCCTTGCCGCTGTGACAGCTTTTTTTGAGAATAATCTGGGTGTTGCCGCGATATCCGGCGGCATTGCCATCGGATTTCTGGTCAACGCCTTCATCATAACACCGCAGATCAACAAATATCGTGATGCCATGATGAATGGTGATCAATCCGCCAAAACCATGTTCGGCCGGCTTCATCTGGTATCGGTTGCGGTGTTCCTCGCCCAGCTATTGGCTAGTTTTTATGCGATCGTCACATCAACCATCTGGTGACAGGCGATAACAGCCGGCGAGAGACGCGGGTCGTATTACGGCATCCGCCAAGTGGCAAAATGCCGCCTTTGTCACGCTGGCATTCCGCTCTATGTTATTATCTCAAGCTTCGGTTAAAGCTAATGAAATCAACAGGGAATTAATGGGACAATCAATGATGCAGAGGCTAGTGATTGCCCTATTTTGCACGCTGATCAGCATAAGCGCGACAGTCGGGAATGCGGCCGGAGATACAACTGTGGGTGCGAATAGCAGCTTTGCGGTCACTGCCCCACCGGCTTGTGTGAACAATCTTGGTGAGACCGTCACCTTTGAAAACCGGCCAGCGGCACGCAATCAATTGGCCGCGGGCATGGCCCGACGGGATAGCCAGGGCGTTCCGGTCATTTACCGGTTTGGATATGAAAATGCGCCACCCGCATTGCAGCAATTCATCGATCTTCACGAATGCGCGCACCACCAAACAGGCGATATCGATCGCCCGCATCCCCCACGCAACAGCCCTGCGCATATGATGAATGAGAGCATTGCAGATTGCATCGCCATATTACGCATCAGAGACGGTGATACTGACGGCAAAACGGTAATGGATGCGGCGGTGTTGGCACTTACCGCTGATATGGCAACAGTCGGATTCGCCGCAACAACGATCGAAAGCCGCGTTTCCAACATAAAAAATTGTTTTGAAAAGCCCATGAATGCATCTGCGTTTTTGAGTGAAATATTGGAATATCGGGGACTGAAATAAACCGCCGGCACCGGCTCTGCACGGCGCCGAGCACTCTTGTAAGTGGCACCCGTCGTCATCATATGAGTGCTGGGCATTACCGTAGGCCTAAGTTTGATCCCCTGTGGTAATGAGATGATAATGGCAAGTGTACTGAGTAGATTAGACATTCATTGGCGATGTAAACACACCTGGAAAACCGCCAGCTATAATACAAGCTGGTGTTTGCTCGGCTGTGCCATTGGTGACATGGGAACGATCCTTTATTTTCAGATAAGCGGAATCGATTGGCCGGTGCTATGGATCATGCTGTTGGCGATATTCAATGGCCTGTTAACCTCGATTATCCTTGAAACCATTATCCTGAATCGCCAGATGCCGTTTCGTCTGGCGTTGAAAACAGCCCTCGGCATGTCATTGATTTCAATGATATCGATGGAGGCTGCCATGAATTTGACAGATTATTTTCTTACAGGTGGGGCGATGCTGACCTGGTCGGCGGTGCCGTTAATGTTAGCTGCCGGTTTTGTGACGCCGCTCCCCTATAATTACTGGCGCCTGAAAGCGCTTGGTAAAGCGTGTCATTAGTCAGGAGAATTTTCGTGCCAATCCGGAAAAAAACCCTCATCTGTCTGTCTGCCATTGCCATCGGCCTGTCAGCCGCCGCCATGGCGCATAGTGGTGCCACCGGTATCATCAAGGAAAGAATGGATTTTTTTAAACGCAGCAAAGACAATATGAAAGCGATCAACATGCATCTTCGCGGTGGTGATTATCGCGCCATTGTGCCGCTTGCCGAGGATATCAGGAATTGGGCCAGCAAAATGCCTGACTATTTCCCACAAGGCAGTGACGGAAAGCCATCAGAAGCGGCACCCGAAATCTGGACGGATTTTGACGGTTTCACGCAAGCCGCAAAAGATCACTATGAGGCAGCAGATACGCTAGTATCCGCCGCAAAATCCGGGTATGCAGGCGATATCGCCAAGGCGTTCAAAGCCACCGCGGCGACCTGCAAGAGCTGTCATAAATCCTATCGGCTGAAATAGACGGCTGGTCAAGACGGTTGGTCAAGCCCGGCTTACAAAGCAAAATCCATATGGGCACACCGCCGTGCCGGCGTTTTATGACCCCATTATTCAGCCATGCGCGGCCGGATTGCGCCCTATGCGTCTGGCATTTTCCATGTGGCTGTGGCGATAGCGGCGAGTTTGCCATCGCTGCCTGACAAGCGACTCTCCATAAAGGACAGGCTGCGGCCTTTTTTGATAAAGCTGCCTTCACACGTCACCACGCCTTGGCGTAGCGGCCGTAGATATTGTATTTTCATTTCAATCGTGGCACCCATGCCGGCGGTTTTATGTAATAAATGCCCCATTGAGATATCCATAACAGCCGCCATAACACCGCCATGCAGCGACCCTTGAGGATTCATCAGCATCTCATTCACCTCAAAGGTAATTTTGAGATGCGTTTTGTCGCTGTCAGCCGCGCCTGCCGGCAAATATTCAAACTCCAGACCCATAAATTTTGCGAGGAAAAACTTTTCAAAAACCTGTTCACATCCCTGCAAAACAGAATCAATGTGATCACGTACCTGTTGCTGGTCAATCTGCCGGTTATCTGCCACCTAAAAATACTCCCCAAAAGAAACCCAAGCCAATATGGCGTCACCCCGCCAGAACGGCCGGTAAATCTGGCAAAACATGACAGTCTGCTGGCGATTTGTCCAGCTTGGTAGTGGGGGAAATCTATATGGGGAAATGGGGTATATCGCTGGCTGGTAATTTACCATCAGGCTGTTATGGTGGCAGCCGACACAGATCGTGATTAGTGACACCCATGAAGGAATAACCATGCAAACCGATAGAAAAACAGCCCTCATCACCGGCTCTGGACAAAATATTGGCCGGGGTATCGCGCATCATTTGGCGGCAGCAGGATTCAATATCATCATCAATGGCAGCAGCAATCGTGACGCCGCTGAATCGGTCGCTGATGAGGTGCGCGCGCATGGCGTCACAGCGCTTGTTGTGATGGGCAATGTTGGCAATAAGACCGAAGCAGAAACTATTGCAAAAACCGGTATTGCGCATTTTGGCGCTATTGATGTTTTGGTGAATAACGCTGCGATCCGGCCGCATGCCGCCTTTCTAGAGACAAGTGACGAGGACTGGCAAAAGATTCTTGATGTTGACCTTAACGCGGCTGTCTGGCTTTCACGGATGGTTCTGCCGGGAATGGTCAGCAACGGATGGGGACGCATTATCAGTTTTTCCGGCATGAACGCACAGCGCGGTTATCCCGGCGCTTCGGCTGTTTCAGTGGCAAAACATGCGGTTTGGGGGCTCACCAAAGCGTTAGCCGTGGAATTCGGCCCGTCTGGCGTCACCGCCAATATCATCTCACCCGGCACGTTTCCCGGTGATGATCCGGCAAAAGCCAGCGATCCGAAATTCACCAAATTACTGAATGAGAACCCGACCCGTCGGCTTGGCACCACCGATGATATCGGCGGCATGATAAGCTATCTCTGTTCGGATCATGGTGGATTTGTGAATGGACAGATGTTGCAGATCAATGGCGGTGTTGTGATGCAGTTTTAACCGCCTATCGCAGAAATGAAACAATCTCCGGGATGTTTTTCTTAAAATTGAAAAATCCCTTTTTCGCAAATTGCCAGCAAAATAAATCCTGCGGCCGTTTTAGTGGGTGAAGCGGCACACCAGTGCCGTCACGCAATCGCCGCATCGCATCCCATGTGTCGCCAATATGCGGGTAGACAAGGTCAAACCCGGGCTGGTTGCCAGCCATCGATGCCAAGGCACTGGCGTCAATAAGTTCTGCATTGCCGCAGTTCTCACAAAACGCCGTCACCAGATCAGTTTTGAAATCCAACACCGGATCAGCCAGCGCAACAGACCGACCTATTGACCCCGGCCGCACCACGAAAACAGTGTCATATGCATCATAAAAATCCTTATCATTCAGATGAAGATCATTTTCCAAAACTATCAATTTATTGAATTTTTTATGATAAATTTCGCTATAGTCAATCGGCATGATATCATAGCTTTGCAATGCCGCGATTGGTAAGGCTGTTTCATTCAGCCGCGCCGGTGCAAAACGTCCATCGGTGAATTGTTCGATATTGCTGGCACGCGCCAGATAATGTTTGCCGCTGGTTTGAACCCCGGCAACCCATCGCCAGCCAAGGGTGTTTGACGCGGCGTCACCATCATTCAGATGCTGCATAAAAAAGCGAGCGCCAGCCTGCCATGGTAAGCCGAGGGTGAAAATCCAGATACTGGCAAACCACATGCGCGCATGGTTATGTAAATAGTTGGTGTTTTGCAGTTCAGTCGCCCAAACGTCAAAACAATCAATGCCGGTTTTGCCATTGATCGCCTGCTGATACGGCGTTTGTGGAGTCTGGCTGTGATCAAAGGCGGTAAAATCGGCCCACACGGCCGGGCGATGCTCTAGCCAGCCCTTCCAGTAAATCCGCCAAAACACCTCTTGTACAAATTTTTCAACCATTTGCATGGGATGCTGTGCCAATATGCGTTGCACAACGTCATATTCAAATAACACCCGATGCGTAATATATTTTGATAGCAGCGAGACATTATGCCTGTCAGCCGGGCCAAAATCATAATTTCTGAGGCGTTCATAACCGCTGAGGCCATTATTTACAAATGCCTGTAATGACTTTTCAGCATCGGCAAACGCTGTTGAAGATGATGATGACATGCCCAATGACCCTAACCGCGAACCCCCGAAAACGCGGCGAGAGTATGACGAAATGCGGCACCGAAACAAGCATCAAAACATCTGTAAAAACGGCAACGCCCCGACCCGGCTAATTATCCAGCTATTTGACCGGCTATTTGCCCAGCTATGTATCAACGTATTTTTCAGTGCGAAAAATTCGATCAAGCAGTATCGCCAGAACAACAATCACAAGACCACTCTCAAAGCCAAGAGCCGTCATTGCCCGGCTCAATGCCATAAATCTTGGCATCAAGCCCATTCTTGAATTTTGCAATATCGGCAAAATGCGTCAGCCCGGCAGCCGCATTTTTGGCATTGATAGCAAGCGTATATTTTGCGCCCTCGAGGTTTTTCCGCACCGTGTTAAAGCTGCCAGCGTCACGATAGGCGGCAATATCCCCCTCCATGCGTAGCTTAACACAATACAGCATCGCCCTATTGTTCGATTTTACCGTTTCACAGCCGGGCTGTTTCATGTCAGACTAGAGCCGGTTTTGGAGATATTTTATGGCTATACAACCTTTCGGTCAGAAGCAGCTTGGTAAAATTTTGCTGGGTGTGTCGGTGTTTTTTGTTCTGCTATTTGCGGTTACCTTGATCGTGTATTGGGTCAATGACCCGGACATGTTCAACCCGGTCTTTGGCAGCTAAAGCACACCCGGCACATCTCATAGGCGCTGCAATTCATGTCACACGATGATTATGACATTCACGAGGTCATCGAAATGGCCTTGTCTGATCATACCAGCTTTAAGCAAATTGAAAGCCTGTACGGTTTGAAAGAAAAAGATGTCAAAAGATTGATGCGTCAAAATCTGAAGCCGGGCAGCTATGCCGCCTGGCGGCGCCGGGTACGCGCCTTTTCCGACCGGCGTGCCCATTATAAATAGATTAACCACAGCAAGTGACGAGAAAAAGGCCAGAGCGTATTGTGACCGAGGACGAGCTATTATCCGTTATTGAGACAGATTACCGAAACCGTCACATGTACTGGATCGAAAGACGTCTGAATAAAAGACTGGAAAAATGGTTTCGCAAAACCGATGAGGTCGAAATTACTGATCTGCTCGCCGCCAGACAGGTCAACGATCTGCATATTGAGGTGTTTTCATTTTATAATAAAGCCGATTATGAGCCGGTCACCAAACTAACCCCGGAAGCCTATCAAAACTGGATTTCAACAGTCGTTACCGGCTGGGCTGTGCGTAAATCTGTCTCAGTCTGGTCAAAAATCAAAATGGCGAGTAGACAGCAAAAAAATAATGCGATTAGATGAGGTTAAGCGGCGGTTTTTCCGGCCGTAGACAGGCGCCGTGGCAGCAACAACCGGCGCAGTGAATATCTAAAATAACATTGCCAGCCCAAATAGAATACACAGCCGGCATCATTTACAGCAGGAGGCGCGCCAATGAACAAGGTGCTATCGGATCTATCACAAACATGCCGCAAATTGCTGATCGAGAACCCCGGCCCGGAAGGTCGCAAGCTCGTGGCGACGCATTTGCAGCACTTGTTGCGCGACGCAGACGCCGCCGAAACTCTAGTGCCGGTCACAGCTGGCGAACGCGATTTGCTGTATCAGGATCCGGAACTTGGCTTTTGTATTCTGGCACATAACTTTGCCGGCCCCAAAACAACACCGCCGCATGATCATGGGCCATCCTGGGCGATTTATGCACAGGTGCGCGGTGAAACCGAAATGAGCGAATTTGACCTTGTGCAAGCGGCCAGCGAAGACACCCCCGGCAAAGTGAAACTCAGCAAAACCTATCAGATGCGCACCGGCGATGCGCATGTCTATGAACAAGGCGTGTTGCACGCGCCAACACGCACCGCCCCAACCAGCCTGTTGCGTATCGAAGGCACTGATATGTCACAGGTCAAACGCCTAAAATATGAATTAGCCTAATATATGAATTAAACCGGGATATGAATTAAGTTAAGTGCAAAACCGCTGGCAAGATCAGGCCCTGAAATGACCGTTACCGTTTTTACACAGCTCTATGATCAAGCCGCGCCATTCTGCCTGATCGATTGCCGCGAGCGCCGTGACTATGTGCATGGTCACTGGTTTGGCAGCACCAATATCCCGCTCTCGA
>Ga0182095_1715077_pt1 | contig 24722 bp, 18 predicted proteins | sample 041ome_19_FD_127784 | JGI IMG/M metagenome (GOLD analysis project Ga0182095, IMG submission 127784) | Metatranscriptome of coastal salt marsh microbial communities from the Groves Creek Marsh, Georgia, USA - 041412BS metaT (Metagenome... | ecosystem: Environmental > Aquatic > Marine > Intertidal...
CTATCCATCGACACACTTCATTATCAATACTTTTCAAAACTCTGCTGATCAAGCCAAAGCAGCTCAGCTAATGAGGTCTTGTCCGGCGGGAATAGAGTTTTTAACAGAGCTTGCCCAAGCAGGCACAGTTCCGACAACTCAGTACATGGGTGCAGCACCAATCGATGCCAATGACTGGACGCAAGATACAGTCTTTTCAAAATTCGACATCATTGTCGCACCTCAAGATCAAGCCGCTTATGCAGCCGCTTACAATGAGATGATGACGACTGTTTCAAAAGACATCGACCTTCGTTCTTATGGCCTCGGGGCAATATATTTTGGTCGAGATCAATTCACTCACTGGGTTTGGACAGGCGCGAGATCGATTCAAGAGCTCAATACAATTAGTGAGCAGCTGCTCGCACACCCTGCATTCGCCAAGTTCAATAACGACGTAGGCAACATGCGTACTGTGGTTAATACCTCGCAAATTGAGGTTTTGAAGGGCTGGGCAAAGCAATAGCCTCAATTGCGGTGATTACTCCTTCTTCAGACTACGAGAGAGTAGTCACCGCAACTCCAATCCAAAACACCCCAAGCTAACTCGCTGCGCCCACCCCGGCGTCAATCTTGGCTAATCGAGGTCTCCTAGCGAGAGGAAAATAATTAGTATCGAAAGGCCAAAAAACGCCAATCTTGCTGGAGCCCAGTCAACAACAGCATTCGCTCCGCCCGACTGTTGCACATTACCGGGACGCAATAGCAACCAAAGTATTTTAATCAGGCTGGTATACATTATCCCCCCCACAGCGATTGCTAAAGCAGGGCCCACTGACTTGGGATCACTGATGTTTATCAACGCCAAGATTAAGCCCATGCCTCCCGTGAGCAATCCAATCGAAGGGAGCAACGAAAGTATCTGAGACGGATCATTTCGTCCGCTAACATGTTGTGCACCTCGGCATATTGCAATCAACACAGCGACCACTAGAACCGCTTCTGGGATCAACATAGGTGCAGCGTACTCGTAAAAAATAGCCGAGACGGTCGCAAGAAAAACAGCCGCCCCTGCGATCGGACGCCACGAGGCGTCTGGAACCTCTGATTTATCATCGGTGCTCAACATTGAGACAACCACAAAACCAATAATTGATGCATATAGAATGACCATAAAGGCGACCGCTATCGCTGACGGAAGATTTGCCGGATCGTGCATATTGGACATCATCATGATCAAACCAGCATACATCCCAAATATCCCAATTTCTGGCAGGGCCGCTAACAAACCGATTTTGGAATTGCCACTGGAACCGCTTGCTAACATAACAGCGATCGATGAGAACAAAACAAACAGCAACGCAGTGAGATCGATTAACGCGAACATATAAATTCCCCCTTTGATGGACCTTATTTTTGTTACTTTTATCGAGACTCAATTGTCGTCATCGACGTCTAACTCCTTCCGATAACATGGGTGATAAATCGTCAAATAGCAAAATTAGGTGAGCGAGTGCGGCAAACGTGACATCCCGATCAGATGTAAAGACGAGGCTCTCGAGGCGTTGCACGCACGCCTAGTAGTTAATTCGATTGCTTTGGTTCCGCCCTGAACCCCTGCTCTTTCGTCTGCGGGACTTTTGCGGGACTTTTGTGACATTTAATGCTTACTAATGGGTAAGTGAAACGCTGCAATCGCACTTAAACCCTTGTGTTTACGCGGTAGTACGGTAGTCACCGACAGCATTCATAATGCTGGGGTCGGTGGTTCAAGTCCACCCGTAGCTACCATTTTCTTAGGGAGAATCAGTGACTTAGTTTGCTGATTTTTCGTTTCTGGGAAAGATAAAAATATCTGGGAACAATCTGGGACACACAGAGAGCAAATAAGAAGTTGCGTCACGCAAGGCTTTTGAATATCTCTGCATACATTGCCGTATCGAAGGGCACCCTCGCACTGAGCACATGTAACGTTGCAAAATGAATAAACGGGTTAGCAGTAACCACCGTGAATGTGGCCTTGCCCATACCGACGAGCACTTGTGTCATCACAATATAGCTAACACTTAGAATCGTCATGTTCAAGCTGGTGTAATCAACGCCCGGATCAAACAGGCTAAAGACAGCATAAAACAACCCTGCCATCGCAATGACTGATAGTTTACTGTCATAGATCAGCATCAATCTTGGGATGAGCACGACGTGCATCAAGATAACAACCGGCAACCCAGCACCGAATGTGTTAACAAGGATACTCAGCGGCACACCCACGACATATTGTTCGGTGGTTAATGAGAAAAAATCGATGCCCCCAATAATGGGCCCAAAGAAATCGAGCGCCCAAAATGCAATCAAGACCCAAATGTTTCTTCGCCACTGGAGGGCTCTCACAAATTTAGACAAATCAAGGCCCGACCTGCAAAGCCAAACCAAAGGAATAACGACATACACAACGCTATTGACCAACGCCCATAGCAACACCTTTTGCAGATCAAAACGCCCCGCCTCATAGACATGAGGTCCGGGAAAGTGAAGCCCCACTTCGAAATACAGGCCAAGAACACACTGCGTTAGTAATAAATACGCGAATGCCAATACCACCTCTTGGCCTGCTCGGTCTCGATCTACCCTATAAAGCGACTCCCAGTCGAATGCATCTCTGTTACGCGTTAAAAAGAGAAGGAGGAATACGCTCAATGCTAAAACAGGAAAGTAGGCCAAAAACAGACTTGAAAGTGCATCAATAGCAATCGGCGGTACCGTGGGTGAACTCACTTGTGTAGCAAAGAACACACACGCCGATACGAACCACGCGAGACCCACAAGTCGCGCGCCGTTAAGGGCCTTTACCATATAGCCTCCAGTGGTTTGATCGTAGCCAATACCCGCTTTAGCAGACGGTGTATGTCAAAAAACATTATCAGTTGCTGAATATTCATGCACTTTACCGCGGGCTTTTTTCAAAGATCCTTGCCTCTTTTTACTGTCGAGTCGCTTACGCACCGATGACCTTGAGGGGCGAGTTTTCATTCTAGGCGCCTCCACATATTGAGATTCTCTAAGCATCTCGTCGAGTCGCGCTAGGCTTTCAAGTCTATTTTTTTCTGACTCCTGAACTTTTGAGCCTTGATAACGATGACGCCATCGCTACTGATTCTTGCATCGCGCATAGCGAGAATTTTGGACTTAACAGCTGCCGGCAATGTCGAAGACATAACGTCGAATCTCAAATGAATAGCTGACGAGACCTTGTTGACGTTCTGTCCACCCGGACCACTGGCGCGGATCGCAGAAAACTCGATCTGACTCTCGGGAATATCGGATAAACGAATCATAGGGCGCACCAAAGAATGCTTATCTAACTTACCGTCAGCTTGACGTCGTCCGAGACACCTACCGAAAGCACAATTGAAAGTACCACTAAGTACCATCAAAGGTAGAGCTATTTGTGCCGCGAAAGATCACGACTTGCATTAGTGAGCGTCCTTGAGCTTGGCGGCAACCTGACTCTGAGTTGGCTATCGGCGGGCGCGGTGGATGATGCGGGTGACGGCCACCCCAGTCCACACACAGAACGCAGTTAGTCCCTAGCGAGGGACCCACATTTTTTTGAGCTCTGGTGATGGTGCCCAAACGATCTTGTCATCACCTGTAATATTGCTCAAAACAGTGAAGCGCCATCATGAGATCGAGGTGTGCACCTCCTCCGTTTTTAAAAACCGTTGTCTCACAGCGATGTCTCTCCCCTACCCCTTCAACGAGATCGTAAAGGTCACCTTTGACGTCTTTTATCGATATGACGCCATGATAAATGGGAATGCGTAACTCACCGATATGCTCAAGCACCGTTTCGCGCGAGTCCACGAACAACGACGCACGCGAAATAAGCTCGTCGTCACCCTCGCGCATCTCAGGCCCGTGCGCGCCAACAAGATCGACGTGGGCGCCATCCTTGACCCAGTTACCGCTAATTACCGGCGACCTCGAGCCAACAGCACTGGTGACAATATCTACCCCTCGAACCGCGCTCTCTGCGCTGTCACACACTGTAACTTCAAACGCCATAGCGTCTGCAATCGCCTGAGCGCGTAATCTTGTTCTTCCCCATATGCGGATATCGGTCAACTGCGGATAAAGGGCGGTGTAACCCTCAAGTAATCCTCTCGCAATCGGCCCTGTTCCGATAACGGCAATCGACGAGGGTTTAGGCATGGCTAAATAACTCGCTCCCAAAAGCGAATCTGCCACCGTTTTCCAAATTGTCAGTACAGCACCGTCTACCAAACCAATAGGATGACCTCGATCCCTATCAAAAAGAGTAAAAAGCCCCTGCACGCTTGGTGCTGGTGGTGAAAGGGCCCGATTATCGGGACGAATCGTCACTGATTTGGTGCCAGCACCCAACCCCGGGATGGCAGCTGAGCGCGTCAATAATTCACCATCAGACATTGGCATCAGCATGTCGCTAATGGTCGCTCTGGGGAATGTATGCCCCTCTCGAAGCGCTTCAACAGCATCGGCCCAGTTCAACTTATGAGATAACTCTGGACCTAGAATCACGAGCTCATTAGCGTTCATATCACTCAAATCGTTTATTAACTCCCCTGTTCTGCGCCGGGCCAGGTGTCGGCGACCCGATAACCTTGTGGCCACGGATCGTCTGGCGCTAGAAGAAGCTCCGATCTGCCGTAAATCCAAGCGCGACCGGTCAAAGAGGGAACAATAGCGTCGAGCTCGCCTATCTCAGTCAACGCTTCAATGCGACCTGAGAACTCTGAGTCGATAATCGAACGTGCGGTCAGCGTCGTTCCAATACCCGCCTCTCCACGCGCCTGCAGCAACGCTAGATGGGCCGATACCCCTGTGCCCGTTGGTGAGCGGTCAATTTTCCCAGGCCGAATGGCCACCGCATGCCGAGTCTCACCTGCCACAACCGGCGTGCGAAACAGACAAAAAGAAATGTGCCGCCAGTCGGGGTTCGTTGGATGATGAAACCCCAGCTGCTCGGTCGCGGCATCGGAAATCCTCACCCCAAGATCCGCAAGATCTTTGGCCTCGTCAGGTATTAGGCTAAAGCCTAGGGCCAGTGCATCGACGACCGCAAAGCTGTCTCCACCGTAAGCTGTATCAATTTTTATGCTGCCCAGGCCCTCAACCTCGATAACCGCATCTAGATGGCCCGCAAAACTTGGGTGGTTAGTGACCGTAACCGACTCAACACGACCCGAGCGACACTCTGCAGTGACCCGGGCAAGGCCACCAGGCGCCTCCAAAACAAGTGAATTTGTCCCCTCTTTCATCGGAACGCGACCCGTCTCGAGGAGCACAGTAGCAACACACATAGAGTTCGAACCCGACATCGGCGGCGTGTCAGCAGGCTCCATGATAATAAAGCCCGCATCAGCATCCGGATGCTTGGGCGGCACCAATAAATTAACGTGCTTGTGCACTCCCCCACGCGGCTCATTGAGAACAAAATTACGCAAGGTCTGATCACGTGCAATCCAACGTGACTGCTCCCACAGCGTTTCTCCCGGGGGCGGTGCAACACCCGCGACAATGACATCACCCACCTCGCCACAAGCGTGACATTGCACTATTTGAATAGCATCAACGTGGTTCATGGCAGCACTCCGAGCCAGTTTCATTTACCGGGCTCATACTGAGGCGACGAGGGAAATTCAGGGACTTTACAGTCAATGGTCGAGTAGCGGCTCTGTTGCTGCCGCAAGCCATGTAATCAATTCATCATCGCCCAACAGCGGACTCACCCTATCAAAAACTGCCCGGTGGTATTCATCCACCCACGCGCGCTCGGTTGAGGTCAACATCTTGACATCGATCAAGCGTCGGTTGAAGGGCACAAAGGCCATACTTTCCAAGCCTAACCACCCGTCTCCAAGACAAACGACCTCGCAAAGATTCTCGTGTCGAATACCAAACTCATCGGCTCGATAAAAACCGGGCTCTACGGTCAGGGTCATGCCGGCCTGAAGTCCCACCGTGGTTCCCGCCTTTTGCATTCGCTGGGGAAACTCGTGGACGCTGAGATAGTGCCCTACCCCGTGCCCTGTTCCATGATCGTAATCTAGCTTCGCCTGCCACATTGGGAGCCTTGCGGCGCTGTCTAGAGCATGTCCTAAGGTACCCGCAGGAAAGACCTGTTGTGCGACCGCAATATGCGCTTTCAGTACGCTGGTTGCGAGGCTTCTGTGTTCTGACGTCGGCGTTTGGAAGCACCAAGTGCGTGTGGTATCCGTTGTACCGCCCCGACTGAATTGCCCACCTGAATCCAGTAAAAACAGGGTTGAGGGTTCCAGGGTCGCCCCCCCATCCGCAGGTGCTGAGTAGTGCGCAAGCGACGCATTCCCATTAGCCGCGGAAATGGTCCTAAAGCTAGGCGCTGTGTAGTCTTCAATCTCGGTCCTGAAATGGTGAATACGTTCTTCTACCGCCAGCTCTGTAACCGTCTCGCTGTGAACCGCGGACTCCAACCAGTGAAGCAATCGAACCCAAACCGCACTGTCAGACAGGCATGCACTGCGCAGTGCACTGAGTTCGGTCTCGTTTTTGCGCGCCTTTAAATCGGTAATGGGACTACGCTGGATAAGTGCTTCACCACCAACCGCTTCCACCACTTGACGCCCACACTGTGGACCTTGTGTTGCGTCAACCCAGAGACGGTCCGCGGATTGAACTGCATGCTCAAGCGAACCCAAAAATTGCTCTCGTGCATAACAGCGTACGGGGATCTCAGCACTCGCAAGTCTCTCGACGTCGCTTTCCTTTAAATCTCCAAAAAGGTGAATTTCGCCTTCCAGTCCAATCAGTAATCGCGCGCGCACTACCGGGCAAAAGGGCAGGTCTTGGCCACGAATATTAAGCAGCCAGTTGACATTGTCAGGCTGTGTCTCAACAAGCCAAGACACCTCGATCACGCGCATCTGCTCTCGAACTTGCGCTAACTTTTCCGCGACCGGCTCTCCCGCCCACTCATAAGACAACTGTATGACTTCTGACCGAGGCGTCTCGGGCCGATCGAGCCAACATTGATCGAACGGGTCTGCGCTAGTCGGCTGCATAACCGCCGATTTTTGGCCACAGGCGGCGTAAAGGCGATCGTATAAGTCGGGGGTCACTACTTCGCTGTCGAAACCGACGCGCCACGCAGACTGCGCATGTTGGGCAAGCCATTTCTCGGGCGGTTCCTCATACAAATGCTGAAGCGTCACCCAATCGCCATTGGTCTCTCGTGCAGCTTGCTCGGGGTAACGCCCGTCAATAAATAGAATGACATCATCATGAGTCACTATCGATAGCCCCCAGCTACCTGCAAAGCCCGTTGTCCACGCCAGTCGTTCATTCGCGAGCGATACATATTCGAACTGCTGCTCGTCCCAACGCGGAATGACCAATGCATCGAGTTGCATCGCGCTCATTACATCCCGTAACGCCGATATCCGACTGGGCTCCCAACCCGCGGCGATAGTCTTCACATCAGTCATAAGTCGTCTCACTCTGTATTTGCTTTGCGCCCATACGCGGCGCCAGATAACGATTGAACAACGCCAAGGCGAACATCGCCAGAACCGCTAAACCTGCAAATAGGGCCCACATGACAAACGGTTGATTCGCCTTTATAGCAATCTCGCCGTAGGCCCATCCAGACATGATGCCTGCTAGCAGGTAGCCAATTGCGATAGACACAAAATAGTAACCCTGGAACAGCGCCGCCTTCTCCGGTAACGACGTTGCGGCTACGTATTCTTGACTTTTGGGTGACGCAAGCATTTCACCAAACGCAAAAACAATGACACTTGCGATGGTCAAGACGCCGCCAAAGGCCACCATGTGTGACACGCCGCCAATGACAAAAGCCACACCGATCATGCCTGTTCCAAGAATCAGCATGCCGAACGGCGAGCGATTTTCTCCCCACCGACTGATGAAGTATTGGAACAGTACGATCGACAGGAAATCGAAGGCAATAATATATTCGGGGCTTACCTGTCGAAACTCGCTCGCCCATTCGTTAGCGAGCGCATCTGCGCTGATGCCGCCCGAACTCAGCGAAGCCAAGCCGGATACCAGCTCTGTCTCGGGAACACGGACTTGGTATTGCACCAGTGCTCTGAATACCTCTGCCGGCTCCGGCTGAGTAATCAAAAGTGTCTTCAGCGCCTCGGCGAGTCTTGGCTCGTCAACCGGCGCGATAAATTGCGCGAAGCCATCGGAAAACGCCTGAATAACGACAGCGTCCGATGTATTTACGAAGTCCTGAATGTACAGCGGGAACGTAAGGAAAATTTGGTTATAGACAGCCCAAAAAAGCGACAGTACAAGCAGATAGACAAGAAACGGCGCGTTGCCGACTCTCAACTTCTGTTGATACCAAGGCGCCTTGAACACACTGCTCTGCGCGCGTGATGAGCTGACCTGCAGAGCTGAAGAAGCGGCCTCAGCAAGTGAGGGGGATTCCTGACCAACAGAAGCGGCACTTTGTACCGCTTTGTCCCAAATAACCTGAGCGCCTAGCCAAAAGAGCAAAAACAACCCGTAATAACGCCAGGCCATCCAACCCCCTCCGGCAATCATAAGGCCTAGAATGATGGGGATGAGCATTAGGGCGAAGCGGCCATTACCGAGCACTTCGATAGCGTCTGCGAGTGCGGCAGACGCGGCACTTTGTGTCGAGCCATTTGGATCATTGTTGCTAATACCGGACGTCGAATCAACGGTCTGCTGAGGGTCCGCCACTTGCGATGCCTGAGTAGAAGAGACATCCCCGCGCCTATGACTCTCTTGAGTTTGAACTCGTTCGGGCGAGTCATTTTCCAAGAGAAACAGTGCGATAAGAAGATTGATACCAATCGCAATCGATGAGAGCCAAAAAACGTGCTCCCAACTTATGGCTCTTACATAACCCGCAATAACGGGCCCCAAGAAGCCACCAACGTTAACCATCATGTAAAAGATGCCAAAAGCACGTCCGCGATTATCATCGCTCGCACTGCGTGCGACCGTACCCACCACGAGGGGTTTAAAGATGGCGGCGCCTAAAGCCACAAGCATGTAAACGAAGAAGAATGGCCAGAACTCGTGCACTTGACCCAACAACAAATAGCTTGGAGTGAGCAGCGCGAAGGCGATCAAAAACATTTTGCGATAGCCTACCCGATCTCCCATTGCACCTGTGATCACAGGCAAGACATACACAAAGAAAGGAATGATGCCCTGCAAAATACCGCGCTCGGTGTCACTAAAACCAAGTCCACCCGCACTCGGTGAGGTACTCATGTAAAGCGAGGAAACCGTAAAGAAACCATACCAGGCGATGCGCTCGAAGATTTCCAACGTATTGGCAATGTAGAAGGCACGCGTGAACGAGTTCGCTGGTGTTTTATTATTCAAATTGAGCATCTCCAACTGCTCTCAAATATAGCATGTGCCCCCTCGATAAGTTATTGCACTTCGCGTCGAGAAACTCTGACAATAAGACACCTAGAATCCAAGGACATTGAAGACTATGTCAGCGAGAGACAACGCTTCCGCCATTACCCACGATGAGCGCCAACAACGACTTAGCGCATTGCAAAACAGCTTGCCAACGTTTGAGCTCGACGCTGTGATGATTACCCCTGGCGCCAGCATGCGTTACTTCTTCGGGCTTACCTGGCGCGAGACGGAAAGGCTCGTTTGTGCCGTTATAACCGCAACACGCGTGGTATTCGTCTGCCCAAAATTTGAAGACACAGCGCTTCTCGCCGCGCTCTCTTCAGCCTATGACTATGCCTGGTGGGAAGAGCATGAAGATCCTCGTCATTTGGTCTCAGGGGTTCTGTCGGATAATAACTGCCAAAACGTGGGGATTGATCCGAGTTGCTCGTATGGTCAGACGTTTGCCCTTGGCAAAGCTACATCGGCAGCACTCACCTCAGCAGGACCTATTCTGCAATCATTGCGCGCACATAAGTCCGCAAGCGAATTAGCCCTCATGCAAGCTGCAAAGTCCCTCACGCTGGACGTTCATGTGGCGATATTTGAGTGGATCAAACCCGGTATGCGAATGAGCGAGGTGATTGCTGAAATCGATCGCCTACACCGCGCGGGCGGCGCCGACAATGGGAGTTTCTTCTGCGCTGTTCAATTCGGTGAAGGTACCTCGCACCCACACGGTGTTCCGGGAGATCCGGTTCTCAACAAAGGCGAACTGATACTGATCGATACTGGCTGCACGATCGATGGCTACCATTCGGATATCACACGAACCTACGCGCTCGATAAACAAGACGATCGTGTTGAAGCGCTCTGGGATTTAGAAAAAGAAGCGCAAGCAGCTGCCTTTGATGCCGCCCAAATTGGTTTTCCCTGTGGGGATGTAGACGCGGCAGCTCGCGCTGTTCTCGAAGCTCATGGACTCGGCCCGGATTACCGATTACCAGGCCTTCCTCATCGCACAGGGCACGGTATTGGACTCGAGATTCACGAGGGACCCTACCTCGTTAGGGGCGACGACACACCCCTGGCAACTGGCATGTGTTTTTCGAATGAACCCATGATCGTTGTACCCGGGCAGTACGGTATTCGCCTTGAAGATCATTTCTACATGACCGACACAGGCGCTCAGTGGTTCACCGAGCCCCAAAAGAGTCTCTATCAACCACTTTAAGGTTGATCCTCAGAATTTCTTGGCTAACCTCAAAAAACTCTCATCGGAGTTTCGCAATCCAACGTACTTTTTGATCGCCGCTGAGTAGGTCAGATAATAAAAAAGGAAGACCCACGACGGCTAAATTATTTCTGCGAAGTATCATTCTCATCGTGGGCGTCTACGCGGCGCCTTTTTATTGCCGATTACGGTCTGCTAACGCTACTCCCCAGCTTTTTTGGCGAGATGAGTAAGGTGAATTGGCAAAGGTAGTTCGATCTCGACTTTCTCATGTTCTTGCTGATGCCAGCTCTTTGGATTGCATGGCGAAACCGGTTTTCGCCACCGGACATCAGTCTCGGGGTGGGCGGGATCTTTTTGAGAGCTCCCTATATATCTGCTTGCTTGTTATATCTTGGCCAGCGCCATGGATGGGATTTAAATAACGTTTTTGCGCAGGACACCTGACATGAGGTCGATGCTTCTCAGTGAAGGCAATATAAAAACGCTCTTTCCCAGGTAGCGCTCGCAAATGCGGGGTCGACATTTCAGTGAAAAGCGCCGTCGCGGTCAGAGAGAAACATCCACAGCATCGGAGACTGCGTTGGCCTTGGCACGAGCCTCGTCAACTGTTTCGCCCCGCGCAAGACCCACGCCCATGCGTCGCTTTCCAGCCACTTCGGGTTTGCCAAACAGCTTGACCGAGGTATCGGGTGCGGAGAGCGCAGCGCTGAGATTACCAAAGCACGTTTCTGTCGATTCACCGTCGACCAAAATAACGCTGGAAGCCGATGGCCCATGGAATGCAATATTTGGGATAGGCAGTCCAAGAATTGCTCTAGCGTGTAGCGCAAACTCCGATAAGTCCTGCGAGATCAGTGTCACCATCCCAGTGTCATGTGGACGCGGCGATACCTCGCTGAAGTAAACGTCATCACCTTTGATAAAGAGTTCTACGCCGAATAATCCGTAACCCCCAAGTGCTTCAGTTACCTGTTCTGCAATGTCGCAAGATCGTGATAGCGCAAGGCTGGACATCGGCTGAGGCTGCCAGCTTTCTTGGTAGTCCCCATCCTCTTGACGATGACCAATAGGCTCACAGAAGCTCACACCACCCGCGTGTTGAATGGTGAGCAGCGTAATTTCATAGTCAAAATCAACAAAGCCTTCAACGATCACCTTGCCTGCCCCTGCTCGACCACCTGCCTGCGCATAGTCCCAAGCATGATCAATATCTGCGTCTGATCGAACAAGACTCTGGCCCTTGCCTGAAGAGCTCATTATCGGTTTCACCACACAAGGAATGCCAATATCAGCGATCGCTGCGTCAAAAGCAGCTCTATCAGCAGCAAAGGCATAAGGGGAAGTTGCCAGCCCCAACTCCTCGGCCGCTAGACGGCGAATACCCTCTCGGTTCATCGTCAGCTGTGCGGCACGCGCACTGGGAATTACTTTGAATCCCTCCGATTCAAGCTCGACCAAAGTGTCGGTGGCGATGGCCTCTATCTCAGGCACGATTAAGTCGGGCTTTTCCGCCTCAACCACCCGCCTCAGTTCAGCACCATCGAGCATTGAAAACGTGTGCGATCGATCCGCCACCTGCATGGCAGGCGCGTTTTCGTAACGATCGCAGGCGATCACTTCCACGCCTAGTCGTTGAAGCTCGATGACCACTTCTTTACCAAGCTCTCCAGAGCCGCAAAAAAGAACACGCGTGGCAGTTGATGAGAATGGAGTTCCAATGCTGACCATTGCATTTTCCTCAGGCAGGGCTAACCAATAACTTAGAATTTAACGCATATAAGACGCCTTTGGTTTGGTCTTAGCACGTTTGTTTACGCCGACTTAGAGATTCGTCAATCAGCAACTGGTTTTGTCATTGCGCTGTTAAACACCCATTACTAATAGGCAAGGCAGTAGTTAGTGGCCTCGACAGCATCACAGCCTAAACATCTGAGATAAATAGAACCTCGATATTCCTTTATCACTGTAACACGACCATCAAGCCGCCCCATTTTTCAGCCAAGTCATGTACTCTTAATCATCAAAATAATACCTGCTCACCTAATTTGGGCACTGAGCACCAACGCTGAGGCTTGCAAACCGTGACGATTGCATCGACTAAAACCCACCATCGTGTCTGTCATTTATGCGAGGCCATGTGTGGTCTCATCATCAAGACAGAGGGCGACAAAGTCATTGATATTCGCGGAGATAAGTCAGACCCCTTAAGTCGGGGCCACATCTGTCCTAAAGCAGTTGCCCTGCAAGATATTCATGAAGACCCGGACCGCCTGAGAAAACCGCTAAAACGTGTTCGCTCCGCCCCTGGGGTCTATGAGCACGTAGAAATTGAGTGGCACGAGGCACTTGATCTCGCAGCCAATGCGCTGGCTGACACAATTAAAAAGCATGGTGTTAATGGGATCGGTGCTTACTTTGGTAACCCGTCCGCCCACAATTACGGGATGATGACCCACCAGCGAAATCTCTTCCGCAACATCCGCACGCGAAATCGCTTCTCAGCAACGTCGGTTGATCAATTACCGCATCACCTTGTGTCTATGTGGATGTACGGTCACATGTTACTAATGCCCATCCCTGACATAGACCGTACCGATTATTTTTTGATGCTCGGCGCCAACCCGCTTGCGTCAAACGGCAGCATCTGGACCGTGCCAGATGTCAGAAAACGTATCAAAGATCTGACGGGGCGTGGTGGCAAATTAGTGGTGATTGACCCAAGAAGAACCGAGACGGCAGAACTCGCCAGCGAGCACCACTTTATAAAGCCCGGAACCGACGCGGCGCTACTACTTGCACTCATCCACGTCATATTCCGCGACGACTTGTTGTCACTGGGCGCTTTGGCAGACTTCACTGACGGTCTTGAAGACGTTCGAAATGCGGTTTTATCACTGACACCTGACTGGGCGTCAGCCATTACAGGTGTTGCCGCTTCTGATATCGAGCACATAGCTACGGACATGGCCACTGCTAGAGCTGGTATTTGCTACGGACGCATGGGCGTCAGTACGCAGGCTTACGGAACCCTCTGTCAGTGGGCTATTCAGGTCATCAACGTGATAACGGGCAACCTTGATAAACCAGGCGGTAGTTTGTTCACCAAACCGGCCATGGATCAGGTTACGAACAGTAGCCGCGGCGGTTTTGCGCGGTTTACAAGTCGCGGAAGAGGGCTGCCCGAGTTCAACTATGAGCTACCTGCTGCAGCACTCGCCGACGAGATTAAGACCCCTGGGGAAGGCCAAATTAAACTGATGTTCACGGGTGCAGGTAATCCCGTGTTATCTACACCCAATGGCCGTGCGGTCGACGAAGCATTCGAAGAGCTCGAATTTATGATCTCACTCGACCCCGCGCTCAATGAGACAACGCGGCACGCCGACATCATCTTGCCTCCGACGTCGCCCCTCGAGCACGACAATTACGACTTTGCTTTTCACAATCTAGCCATTAGAAATACCGCCCGCTACACCCCAGCAGTCTTCGACAAGCCAGAAGGGGCGCTTCATGACTGGGAAATTTTCGCAGAGCTCGGAGACCGATTGGCTGAACGACTGGGAGTAGAACCCATGCCGCGAGTGCCACCACATAAAGTGGTCGACGCAGCACTTCAAGCAGGACCGTATGGACGGGGCTCGGAGTGGAACCTCAGCATCGAGAAGCTAAAAGAGTATCCCTCGGGTATCGACTTTGGTCCGCTGGAACCCTCTTGTCCTGAGCGTCTGCAAACTACCGATAAACGAATTCCACTGGCGATTCCCGAGGCATTAGCGGATATCAACCGCCTGCTGTCGGACGTCACTATCAGTGAAGGTGGCTACAGGTTAATTGGGCGCCGGAACGTGCGCGATAACAATTCATGGATGCATAATCACCAACGTCTAGTAAAGGGAAAGCCTCGTTGCAACCTACTCATGCACCCCGACGACGCTGCAAAAGAAGGCTGGTCCGAGGGCATGCAAGTGACCATTAAGAGTCGTGTTGGCGCTATCACCGCAGAGCTAACACCGTCCGCTGAAGTCATGCCCGGGGTTATTAGCTTGCCACATGGTTACGGTCATGGATTACAGGGAACTCGCTCAGAAGTTGCCAATACGAATGCAGGCGTCAGCTGTAACGATGTGACTGATGAGCAGTTTCTCGATCAGCTCTCAGGAAACGCAGCCATCAATGGCGTACCCGTGGAACTGTCAATACAAGCAGCCTCGAACAGTTGAAAACGGTGCTTCCCCCATGTTTAAACAGGGCTGATAATCGAAGAGAGCGGTCACTCTAACGCGCCTTCGTTTTCTTCATTGTGTTTTTGTTCGTTGAGTAAAATGTTATCGCCCCCAGAAAAACAATAGGTCAGCTGTCACTTCCTCGCGTCTTTGCTTATTCACTCGACAACAGGAGCATTCGTTGAGTAGCCTTGTCTGGCAAGGCCAAACCACAAGGAAACATTAATCATGTTTAGTCACATCATGCTCGGAGCGTCAGATATTGAAGCCTCCAAAAAATTCTACGATGCTACTTTGGGTGCTCTGGGTTACGGCCCTGGCGTAATGGACCCAAAAGGTCGCGTATTTTACATGACCGATACAGGTATTTTTGCTATTTCAATGCCGATCGATGGCAACCCAGCAACGGCTGCTAACGGCGGCACCATCGGATTCGCATCGCCGAGTGTTGAGGCCTCTGAAGCATGGCACGCAGCAGGCTTGGCCAATGGTGGCACAGACTGCGAAGATCCGCCCGGCGTCCGCGACGGTAATATGGGTCCCATCCACTTGGCCTATCTTCGAGACCCATCGGGTAACAAGATTTGCACACTGCTAAGAGTCTAAAGACTCGCGTTACTGCTTTGCTCGCCCTACTCGTGGGCGGGCAGAGCTTTGCTCAGGCAAACGACCTGCCCATCGATTATGACGCCGAAACAGACGTCAAACAGACTTGCTCTGGTTGCCATGGACTACGATACCTCGACCTTGCTCAAGGCTACGATACAAGTGCCGAATGGTCGCATCTCATCAGCAGCATGGTTCTGTTACCGTCCGGTCGCTTAGGCGCCATCAGCGAGTACCTCGCGAGCCAATATCCACATAAACCCGAAAAAGCACCGCGTTTGGTCGATGGTGATACCAATATTGTCATCGAGGAATGGGTAACACCCACATTAGGCCAACGAACCCGTGACCCTATTGAAGCCCCCGATGGTGCCATTTGGTGGACTGGGATGTGGGCCTCTCTCGTCGGGCGACTTGATCCAGAAACCGGTACGATGAAGGAGTATCCGTTGCCCAGGTCGGCACGTCCGCACTCGATTGTGCCCGACGACAAAGGCTTTATTTGGTATACGGGCAACAGTAACGGCACGATTGGCCGATTAAATCCTGCGGACGGAAATATCAAGGAATTTCCGACTCAAGCACGCGATCCACATACGGCGGTGTTCCACCCAAACGGCAAGCTCTATTTCACCAGTCAGCACTCAAACATGCTTGGTCGCTTGGACCCTGAATCAGGTGAGATCCTCGAAATAGAAACGCGTCGAAAACCCTACGGCATCAAGGTGGGCGCTGAGGGCGATCTTTTTATTGCCTTTAACGGCACGAATGCGATTGGTCGGATGGATGCCGAGAGCTTGGAGATCTCTTATTACCCGATTCCCGACGAGCGGACCCGTATCCGTAGGCTCGATATCGATAGCAAAGGTAACGTCTGGTTCGTGAACTCTTCGCTAGGTAAGGTCGGTAAATTAACGGTCAGCACTGGCGAGATTGCCCAGTGGGACTCACCTAGTGGAGAGCGCTCACACCCCTACTCGATGACGGTAATTGACGACATCGTCTGGTACAACGAGAGCGGTATGCGCCCCGATGCTCTAGTGCGCTTTGACCCCGCAACCGAGAGATTTCAAAGCTGGGCTATGCCATCAGGTATTGGAATCATTAGACACACCTGGAAGACGCGGGACGGTGATCTGTTAATTCACCAGAGCAGCTCTAATCGCGTGGGACGCGTGCGTATTGAAAATTGATGACGAAGCCAATGCCAAATCTCGCGTGTTGCTCAGCGTAAGTCAGATCCCGGAAGGCCGTGTCTCGTCATTTGGTCGAATTGCTGAGGCTGCTGGATTTCCGCGCAAAGCGCGGTGGGTGGGAAAAATATTAAGTCAGCTGCCAAACGACACCAAAATACCGTGGCATCGGGTACTTGGGCACAACGGGCTGATAACATGCCCACATAAAGCCGTCGCACAGTCCCGTCTAGAGACTGAGGGTGTCGAGGTGCGCCAGTTTAAAGTAAACATGAAGCAGCATGTCTGGCCTGATTGATCACTGTATTTAGGCCCTGCGAATGGCTAATTAGCCCCTAGCCATGAAGGGGAGTACTCTAAACAGGACGCAGAAACAATGCCCCCACCCAAGCTAAATTCATAATCAGACTGGGCAGCCCTAATAATTAATGGCTTAAAACCCTATGAGCGTTTTGGCGTACAGCAATCGCTAAATCTGGGAGGGAATAATCAGTCTCCCAACTTCAGCACCCTACACAACCCTACTGCGCGACCTTATCAGTGAAGGAATAAGGCCTTCAGAAAGTTCGCCATGACAGCGATTAACAATCTGGGCGGATAACCAACTTCCCAATAACCTGCCGATTTTCCAACATACGAAAGCCCTCGAGCGTCTCAGACAGTGGCAGTTCATCATGGATACATGGGCGGGTTCTGCCCTCCTCAGCCCATTGCCAGATGGTATTTAGGTTTTCCTCGCCCTTTTCAGGAAATCTCCGGCCGTACTCACCCGCGCGTACACCCACCACCGAGAACCCCTTTATAAGGGGCATATTCGAAGAGATCGATGCGATTCGACCACTGGTGAAGCCAATGACAAGCAGTCGACCATCAAAATTGATGCAACGGGTGCTTTCGTCAAAAACATCCCCACCAACAGGATCGTAAATAACATCTGCACCTCGCCCTTCGGTTAGTGCCTTCACCTCTTCACGAAATCCGCCGTCAGTGCTGATGACGTGATCAGCACCCTGTGCTCTGACGCGCTCAAGCTTCTCGTCACTTCCACTGGTAGCGATCACCCTCGCACCCAAAAGTTTACCCATATCAACCGCAGCCATACCCACCCCACCACTCGCTCCGTGCACGAGCAGCGTCTCGCCCGCTCGTAAGTTACCCCTTCGCACCAACGCAACATAAGCAGTCAGGTAGGCGACTTGATAAGAAGCCGCTTCGGCAAAGCTCATGTTACTCGGCTTTTTACGAAGCCCTTCCACAGGCACACAGACGTACTGAGACAATCCACCGAAGCGCATACCAGCAACGACAGCATCACCAACAGCAAAACTGGTTACCCCTTCACCTAATGCGTCCACCTCGCCGGCGGTGTCCATTCCCGGGGTGAAAGGTGGATCAAGTTTCAATTGGTACTTTCCCTGGCACAGCAGAAGATCGGGAAAGTTCAGACTGGCCGCCTTTATTCGAAGCCTTACCTCCCCCGGGGCTGGCTCGGGCAGCGGTAAGTCTCTAATGGATACACCTGAAAAATCATCTGAAATGTCGTGACACACGAGGGCTCGCATAGGTTTTCCTCTCAAAAGTCACTCGTCGTCATAACTCCGGTTCGCAAGGAAGCTATTGCTCGGGACTCCGGCCTTTGCAAGCACCTGGTCCCAAACAGCATCGCCGTAACCCTCCGTCACCATATCTCTAAGCGATTTATTGATAACCCCGTACATTTAACATCCTCCTGCGAAATACGTGATGACTTTTGGTTGGATTAAGCGTTCTTCCATGCCTGGACTTTTCGATAAATAGTAGAAGGAGCGACCTCGAGTAAGGTCGCCGCACGATTGATATTGCCATCACTCACGTCTATCGCGTATTGAATCGCTTCTTTCTCGACCATCCATAAGGGTCTTATGCCTTCAACGCCGACGTCGGATGGACTGTCAGAACGACCTGCGGGGAGCGAACCCTCAGGCTGACTATCAAATTGAGTAATTGCCTCATCAATGATGTCGACACCAATTTCAGACCCGACCACCATAGTCGCAACCCAGCGCAACATATTCTCCAACTGCCTTACATTACCCGGCCATGCATAACTGAGTAAACGATCTTCGGATCGGCTCGACAAGGAATCAAATGTTTTACCTGTCTCCGTTCCGAGTCGATTCAGAATAATTGTTGTTAGATAGGGGATATCATCGAGACGCTCTCTCAGAGGCGGCAGTCGAATGGGCAATACTTGCAGACGATAGTACAAATCCTCTCGTAATCGCCCCGCCCTCACTTCGTCCAAAAGGTCACGATTGGAGGAGGCGATAACTCGCACATTAGCCGACATATCAGTGTCAGCGCCCAGCGGTCGAAAAACGCCACTTTCTATAAATCGTAATAATGACGACTGTGCCGCGTAGTCCAACTCCGCAACCTCGTCGAGAAATAAGCTACCTCCCTCGGCGCGCGATACCAAGCCCCGGTGTATCCACCCAGCGCCACTTTCGCGGGCATCCTCGCCGAAAAACTCTCTTTCAAAGTTAGAGATAGATGTTCCGGCACAGTCAACGACAATAAAGGGTTCGGCGGAACGCGCAGAGAGGTCATGTACAGCCCGAGCCGTCAACTCCTTCCCCGTACCGCTCTCACCTAGAATAAGGACCGTTCCGTTAGCCGCGGCAATGCGTTCAACAGCATCGTACACAGCGCGCATGGGTGGCGATGAGCCAACTAAACCACCGAGCCGGCCTCGCTTATTTGACAGTGACTCAATCTGATCATTGAGCTCTTTGCGGCGCATGGCATTTTGGACGGTTACGCGCAAGCGAATGGAATCGAAGGGTTTAGCGAGAAAGTCGGCGGCACCCCTGTCAAGAGCCCGCTCAGCCCACTCATTGCCGTGCCCGGTCATAACAACAGTCACAGGCACAGGATCCAGCTGAACAGCATGCGCCAATAAATCCAGTCCATTGCCATCGGGAAGTTCAATATCGAGTAAGACGAAATCGGCCTTAACACGTAATAAGCTGGCCTTGCCCTCCTCCAGCGTCGTTGCGATGTGAATTTCAAGTCCTAGGCCGGCAAGATAAGCCTCGTAAATAGCGCAAAGGGTTGTGCTGTCTTCAACAATCAATGCTTTCATATTTCCCCCCTCACACCTAACGTCAATTAGTCCTTCATGGTCTCGAAGATATGATTCATCGCCTGATTGGCACGCTCGAAGGCATCCAATACATCGGGTCTGACGTGCTTAGGATCAGTCCGACCATCGCCCTCTAAAATAATCTTCATTGCCTACTCGTGGGTCATAGCGCGTTTATATGGCCGCTCAGATCTGTTGTCGGGCCGTACCGCCACCCCAATCCCCTAAAGTAGTTATTATGAGGCTCATTGAGGCCTCGAGCTTCCGCTTTTCGCGCCTGACAGCATTAACAATTCTAAATCAGACCGCGGGCCATAACTCGCTCATTGATGCAAGCTCGTTAGGTCCGCTGAGCCTCAGTGCGCTTACAATGCACCCAGAACAAAGTCGCCGTCAACAAGATCACGGCACCACCCTGATGCCCTGCGGCAATAGCGACATTAACATGCGACAGCACGGTGCTGATTCCCAGCACGATTTGGAAGGTGACAGCAGCCAAGAGCATCAAGCCAGCTTTGCGCAATCGTTTGTCAGAATCTGTGAGCCAGGTCTGTAGCGCAAGAAAGACGAGCGCAGCACCGGTGAAGTAAGCCAACATCCGATGATTAAAATGGATAGTCGTCACCTGCTCAAAGGCAGAAACGAAGCCCTGTGCATAAAGTGCTGGTGGTATAAAACTGTCCCCCATCAGCGGCCATGTCGGGAACGATAAGCCAGCATTTGTTCCTGCAACGAAGCCTCCACTAAGAATCATGACGTAAACAAGCGCAATAACCGCAAAGATGCCCACACCCGAATCGTTTCGCAGTGAGCGATTGGGCGAGAACAAACCAATGGTTAACCAAACGATATAAGCGTAAATCGCAATGGCTAAGCCGAGGTGAGCAGTCAATCGATATTGGGAAACATCGGGTCTGTCCACCAGACCGCTCTTGACCATATACCAACCCATAAAACCCTGACAGCCGCCCAAAAACAACAAGAACAACAGGTGCGGCTTGAGTGATGCCTTCACCGTGCCAAGCCAAAAGAAGATCATAAGGGGAATAAAAAACATCACACCGATCAACCTGCCCAGCATCCGATGTAAATATTCAAACCAAAAGATCTGCTTAAACTCGTCAAGCGACATGCCTTTGTTGACCAACTGATACTCAGGAAACAGTTTGTATTGGTCGAACAAATAAACCCAATCAGCCGCAGACAAAGGAGGTATAACACCCATGATGGGTCGCCAGTCCACCATTGACAAACCAGACTCGGTAAGGCGCGTAACACCGCCCAATAAAATCATGCCAAAAATCGTGGCCGCACAAATTGCCAACCAGCGCCCGATAATCACGTCGTCGTGATATGAAGTTACTGCAGTCATTTAGCCCCCCAAAACTACGCACTTAGTTTAACAAACTCGAGACGCGAATCGGGGACTAAAGTAGACTCCCCGCCACAACAAGGATGATGTTGATGGCGCTCTTACGATTAAGTGATGCCGAATTACATTTCGGCACTCAAATACTCCTCGATAAATTAAACCTCACTATCTCCAAGGGTGAACGCTTGGGTCTCTTGGGCCGAAATGGCGTTGGTAAGACAACACTCTTCAAGGTCCTTACCGGTGAGCAACAACTAGATGATGGTGAGCGATGGATTGATCCGAGTGTGAAACTTTCGCGCCTTGAGCAAGAGTTGCCGCTCGAGGGTCAAACATCGGTATTTGACTGGGTAGCTGGAGGCTTATCGGAAGTAGGAAGCCTTCTTGTAAAGTACCGAACGCTATTGTCGTCAAGTGACATGGATGATCTGGAAGCGCTCTCATCGATTCAACTGGCGCTGGACGCCAGCGACGGATGGAACAGTCAAAACCGCGTCGAGACCACGCTGACACAATTGGGACTCGATGGGAGCGCCTATTTGGCCGATCTATCGGGCGGCTGGCGACGCCGCGTTGCACTCGCGCGCGCGCTGGTCTCGGACCCAGACCTACTCCTACTTGATGAGCCTACCAATCATCTCGACATACCCACCATCATTTGGCTCGAACAGCAGCTGCAATCCTTTCGAGGTGCCATCGTCCTTATCACCCACGACCGTCGGTTTCTGCAAGCCATTGCCAATCGAATCGGCGAGCTTGACCGGGGGATTTTGAGCGTTTGGGACGGCACCTATGGTGACTTCCTGAAACACCGTGCGGAACAACTAGCAGCAGAGGAGACGGCGAACACGCTCTTCGACAAAAAGCTTGCGCAGGAGGAAGTTTGGATTCGACAGGGCATCAAAGCCAGGCGTACGCGCAACGAAGGACGCGTCCGTCGCCTTGAGGCCATGCGTGAAGAGCGCGCGGCACGTCGAAAGCAGACAGGAAAAGCAAATATCAACGTGAGCGCAGGCTCACTATCGGGAAAACTGGTGGCAGAAGCAAAAAACGCAGGCGTGAACTTTGGTGACCAAACGGTTATCAAAAACGTCAACACCATTATTCAACGCGGCGATCGCATTGGCATCGTGGGGCGTAATGGAGCGGGTAAAACAACGCTTATAAAAATGCTTCTAGGGGAACTGGAACCGAATGAGGGAACGATCAAAATTGGTCCGAAATTGGAAATTGCATACTCAGATCAGCTCCGTGGTCACTTAGACCCTGAAGGTACCTTGATCGATAACATATGTGGTGGCCAAGAGTTCATTGAAATTGACGGGAAAAAACGGCACGCCATTGGCTACCTCGGCGACTTTTTGTTCTCTCCCGACAGGGTTCGGGCGCCGACCAAAGTATTGTCTGGCGGAGAGCGCAACCGTGCGATTCTTGCGAAGCTTTTTACCCAGCCCGCCAACTTGTTGGTGCTCGACGAACCGACGAATGATCTCGACATAGAAACCTTGGAACTCTTAGAAGAGGTATTGCTGGAGTTCAAAGGAACCGTCCTATTGGTGAGCCATGATCGCGACTTTATGGATAGCGTCGTGACCAGCTTATTGGTTATCAACGAGTCGGGCGAGATTGAGGAACAGGCAGGCAATTTTTCTGACTGGGAAAGTCGTGGTGGAACCCTGCTGAGTATCGGGGCGCGTATTGATACAGGAAGCAATGGTTCGCCAAGACCACCCCCCCCCGAGACGGTGCTCGGTCCGCAGGCGAAAGGCACTGCTAACGCTAAAACCGTCGCCCGCAAACTAAGTTATAAGGAATCGCGAGAACTCAAGGATCTACCCAATCGGATAGCGAAGCTCGAGGAGGAGCAAGCTATGCTCGAGACCAAAACCGCAGACCCTTCTTTTTTCACCGGTGATGGCGATGAGGTTGCTAAAACACTGGAGCGACTCACGGCAGTAACCGCCTCGCTAGATGACGCGTTAGAGCGGCTGATAGAGCTCGAAGGTTAGGCGATACCAGCTCTTTAAACTAGTTTCGCCTAGCGTCAGAGCTTGTCGTGCTCGTTCACTCTACGCCGGGCTCCCCTGACTCCCTTTAACTCTACCTTGAGCTCACTTAGGGGACTTAGATTCGGGCCTCTGCAAATTTTTAGAGCGCCCTCGGCACATCATGATCAATGCACAGAGCTAGGCTCTCATTGAAGTAAGCTGACTGAAACCCTTTCGGTGATTATCTCTGCACTAACTATTCGCTAACTTTACCGCGACTCTGTGCGCTACGCTTGTTGCACGCTCACCATATACAATCATCACTGAACAACGTGTAAGTAGCACAGTGCACGCTTAATTAGTTGCATTTGAGCGATGTCAGCTCACTAAAGAACTGAGGCAACCGCCTCTACCACTGTATCCATGTTCCGTTGGTTGAGTGCTGCCACGTTAATACGCGACGAATCGAGCATATAAAGGCCGCGATCTCTACGAAGCCCTCGAGCTTGATCGACCGAAAGGCCTAGGAAAGAGAACATTCCCTTCTCTCGGGATATAAAAGAAAAGTCCTGATTCGTTTTCTCGGAGAGCTTCTCGGATAACTGGGTACGAAGTTCGATCATCCGGGCACAAATATCTGCGAGCTCACTTTCCCAAGATGCACGCAGTGAGGGATCGCTCAGTACGCGGCTAGCCAGTAATGCGCCGTGTGCAGGCGGCATAGAATAAACGCGCCGCGCGGCACCTAACCCGTGGCTATGGGTTGCAGCTGCAGTTTGCGTGTCTTTTCCAAAAAATAAAGCTACACCCGTTCTCTCACGGTACAAACCCAGATTTTTGGAGCAGGATGCAGCGACGATGAGTTCACCTAAACGACCCGCTAATAAGCGAAGTCCTGCCACATCAGCCTCAGGGTTCGTGCCCATTCCTTGATATGCTAGATCAACAAGGACCGTGAAGCCTTGAGCCTCTGCCATATCGGCGATCTGGCCCCACTGTTCCAAGGTCAGATCTGCACCAGACGGGTTGTGGCAACAACCATGCAGAAGTACAACGTCGCCCTTTTTGGCAGACTTTAGATCACTGACCATGTTGTCAAAATCAACACCGTGCGACGCGGGATCGTAATAACTATATGTTTCAAATTTCAGCCCAACGGATCCCATCAAAGGAATATGAACAGGCCAAGTAGGGTTGCTGATCCATACTGTTGCGTCAGGAGCTGCCGCAGCCAATACCTCTGAAGCAATGCGGAGCGCACCGCAGCCACCGGGTGTTTGAATAGCCGTGATATTCGAGCCATCACCCACAAGTTCGTCTCCAAAAACCAGTGACTTCATAGCCTGCAAATACACAACATCTCCGGCAGCGGGGAGATATGCCTTGGTGACTTCATCTGCCACCAGCTGCTGCTGAGCTTGACGCACTGCCTGAAAAACGGGGCAGATGCCCGCTTCATCCATATAAATACCGACCGTCAAATCAATCTTATTTGGGTTCGGATCTGCGCGACACTCAGCGGCAAGACCAAGGATGGGATCGGGTGATAAAACAGACAGTTGCTC
>Ga0182095_1097579_pt1 | contig 24721 bp, 19 predicted proteins | sample 041ome_19_FD_127784 | JGI IMG/M metagenome (GOLD analysis project Ga0182095, IMG submission 127784) | Metatranscriptome of coastal salt marsh microbial communities from the Groves Creek Marsh, Georgia, USA - 041412BS metaT (Metagenome... | ecosystem: Environmental > Aquatic > Marine > Intertidal...
GAAAGTGTGTTTTTGGCCTGTTTTTCATCCATCAAAATTTTTCTCTCCGTCTGTTTTTTTGGTGTGTCTTCGAAAAGAAAAAGTTTGTTTGCCCAAGAAAACAGAGGAAAAAAATTTCAAAAGCAATTGAAAAAAAAGAGGAAAAAAACAACTGTTTGTCGTCTTTTCACACACGGAGGACTGCTGCGCGACAGATTACCACTACCACGTATCACTACCACCGCGAGACAGAGAGAGAGAGACAGAGAGACAGAGAGTTTTCGTTGTTGTCGTCGCGAAGAAGAAGAAGAAGACAACAACAGGATTTGAGAGAGAGAGAAGCGATGCGCGAGAGACGAAAAGAACAGTGAGTGTTTGGGGAAACTCTATATAATGAACAGCGGAGATATAAAAACGAGGCTGAGAAAAGAATACGAAACGCCGTCGACGTGTACCACGCACTTGGCGTTGACTTTGGTGCAACTCATATTCGCGCTCATGCACACTTTGGCGAATCCTTCTTTGAAACATATTCCGTCGTTTGCGTTTTGTACGCTGAGATTGGCGATAGCGTTGCCGTTCTTGTACTTCTTTGGACGGATGGAAAAACCGACGCAAACGAAAGATATTTCCTGGAAGCAACGCTTTTGGTTCGTACCGATGGGGACTTTTTTAGGGATCGCGTACTTACTCGTGTTCGTGTGTAACGAGCGGTCTGGAGCGATCGCGGTCGCGAGCGTGCAGCCGCTGATGCCGGTGTGCACGGCTATGCTTTCGTTCGCGTTTGGTTTAGAGCGGATGTGTTTTTTGAAAGCGTTCGGGTGTTTGCTCGGTTTCGCGGGGACTGTGTTGGCGGTGAGAGCGCACAGGATTTTCGACGAGGTTGGTCCGTCTGTCGAGGACGTGTTGCTGTTACTGTTGCAAACGTGTTCGTATTCGTTTTACGTCGTGATGGTGGTGAAAGCGACGAAGAGCGGGATGAAGAATTACGGAATGACGTTTCTGTTTCGAGCGACTCTTTTCGCCTGGACGTGGATATTCTTCGCCGGAGGATTGAAGCAGATTTTCATAGACATAGATTGGGAAAACGAGGTCCCCGCGTACGCGTGGGGTGGCGTGCTCTTTTCCGGGTTCGGGAGCGCCGTCATCGCGCACGGCATTAACAGTTGGGCGATTACCCGAGTCAACGGCGTCTTACCGACGGTGTACTCGGGCGTCCAAGTCGCGTTCACGGTGCTCTTTGGGTTGACGTTTCTGGACGAATCGCTGGAAGCGATTCAATTTGCCGGCATCGCAATCACCGTGGTCGGCGTGTACTGCGTCGCGAGAAGTCGCGCGGAGGAACGCGAAGAAATTATTTCTTCAGCGACGACGACCGAAACGACGGAAACGGAAACGACGACCCCAACCGCCGACGCCCAACGACAAAAAGACGACGACGACGTCGAAGAACTCGTCGAACTCGTCGTCGCCGTTCCAGACGCGGTCCCGCACCGACCCTCGCTCGATCTGTAGAATTAGAACATAATAATAATAATAGTAATAGTAATAGTACTCCTTTGAGGTGAGTGACACCACTCCTAAAACCTACACCCTAAAACAGTAAGTTCGTTAAAAAAGAGGATAAGGAGCAGAAGGGCTTTCGGTCACTTTTTCTCCGTAAAGAGGTACTCCTTATTACACACACAAAATGCTTCGTCGCGCGTCGTCGCGAACGCTCCGAGCTTCATCTTCCCTGTTCTTTCGGGCAGGTGGTACTGGTGGTTCTTTTCCAACCGTTCCCATCGTCAACACCGCGACGACGACGACGAATAAAACCGCCGTGATGATGGTCCGGTGCATGGCCTCGGGACCCCCGAGAAACGCGACGGAAATCTCGGACGAGTTGTTGGCAAAACTCGGGACTTTATCCACGCAAGCTTTAATCGATGGGTTATGGGTGATGGGATGGCCAACGTCGCACATCATGGGCGCGAGGCCGCTGACGGAAGGCCAGCCGAAAACGATCGGCCGGGCGATTACCATTCAGTTCGTCCCGCAAAGGCCGGATATTATGAAGGATAAACCCGCCGGGATGGACAGTCCGGAATACGAAGCGTTCGAGCTCGCCGGGCCGAAAGAGGTGATCGTGATGAACTCGGTCGGGCCGTGGGAATCCGTCGGTGGGGACATTAAGTTTTTACGTTTGATGCAGAAGAAAGTCGCGGGTTTAGTCACGGACGGGTCGGTGAGAGATACCGCGGTGTTGCGAGGATACGGGTTCCCGGTGTTTTGCCACTCGACGACGCCGAGGCAAGGACCGCACGTGCACCAACCGTGGGCGTGTAACTTGGTGATTAATTGCGGTGGGGTCACGGTGAGACCAGGGGATGCGATCATTGGGGATCAAGACGGGGCGGTGGTCATACCCGCGGCGGTTGCGCAGGAGGTGTACGATATCGCGCACTCGAGAGAGATTATCGAGGACGTGGTGAAGACGGAGTTGGAGCAAAACCCAGGGCCACCGGGAAGATATTATCCGTTTCACTCGAAGATGATCAAAGAAGATTCGCCGTTGGGGAAATTATTGACGAGCAAAGGGATTACGCCGACTGGAGGTTTCATGAAAGGGATGCACTCCGCGGCGAGAGGCGGCCAAGAAAAGTATTTCGGTAATAATTATTATAGAGGAGGAACGAATGTCAGAAGCAGCAGAAACAATACGAGAAACAGTAACAACGCCATGTTTAAGCGCAACATGTCGTCGTACGCGAGATCGCAATCGGATTACGACGAAGTTTTGAAGACTATTCTTCAGCACAAAGCGTGCGCGGTTTTGCGCACGCTGCACGAAGGCAAAGTCGAGTTAGCCATGGACGCCGCCGTGAGAGGTGGGTTTAAACTCGTCGAGTTTACAATGACGACACCGGGATGGGCGGACGCGGTTGCAAACTTCGCCAAGCGCACGGACGTTATGATGGGCGTTGGGACGGTGCTGAGCGTCGACGACGCGAAGAAAGCCATGGACGCGGGCTCGAGATTTATCGTTTCACCGATTCTCATCCCGTCGGTTGTGGAGTGGTGCAAAGAAAACACCATCGTGTGCATGCCGGGTTGCCAAACGCCGACTGAGTTACACTACGCGTACACGTTGGGTGCGCCGATCCAAAAGTTGTTTCCAGGCGTCGCCGGCGGACCGGCGTGGGTGAAAGCTGTCTCTTCGGCGTTGCCGCATTTGAGAATTAACCCGACGAGCGGAACCGATTTGGACACGTGCCAAGACTATTTAAGAAACGGTGCGTCGTCGGTAGGTTTTGTAGCGCCGGCGTTTGACCAAGAGAAGATCAAAAACAGCGATTGGGACGGCATCGCGGCGACCGCAAAGGCGTTGACCGACGCGGTCAAAGCGGCGTAAGAGAGAATTTTGATTAAAACTGTAAAACTCGCGCTCGAGAATTCAAAAGAAAGATCCATTGTTAATAATAATAATAATACTATGAGAACGATATAATATCCATTTGCAGTGCGTCCACATGCGAACAATTAGATAGGCGCGCGTATCTTCTTCTTTTTTTAGTGCAAGCTGCTGCTCCGTCGATGTTACAATTCTTGTTTGCTACGTATGCGCATTGATTAATAGTCGTCAACCGTCCTCCGACTTTCTTCGACTGGAAATACCGTCGGCCTATACTCAGGCACGTATTGAGCTCTTTTGACATACTTGTACAACTTTGTGTCGTGTTCATCATCCGATTCTATGATTGCCACTACGCTTCTTTTTGCTTGTCCTTCCTCGGCGGCTTGTTTTATGACCCTCACGGCGACTCTCGCCGAGATGTTACGAATCTCTTTAATCAGCGGAAAAATACAACCTCTTCGAATTTGGTCTTCGGTGAGCATATCCGAGATTGCTTTTGCTGAAGATACCAGCATCTCCTCGGAAATCGTCTTTGCACCGCTCAACAGCGCGCCTAATCCGAGCCCGGGGAAAATGTACAAATTGTTCCCTTGGTTCGCGCGCATCAGTCGTCCGGAGACGGCGCCTTTCGCGTCTTCAAAAGGCGATCCGCTTGAAAAAACCGCCCTCCCGTCGGTCGCTTTCGCCGCCTCTTCCGATGTGCACTCCGCGTTCGAGGTTGGATTGGACAGAGGGAAAATAATCGGCCGTTCGTTTTGCTCGCCCATTTGCCGTAAAACGTCCTCGGTAAACAACCCGTTCACCGTCGATGCGCCGAGTAAAGCGGTGCACTTTGATTTCGTCACTACGTCCAACAAGGAAGCGCCGTCTGGTAACTCTTTTGTCGCTTTCCTCGCTTTTGCGAACGGTTCCACCGCGGCTTCCCTCGGAAACTCCAATTTACGCTCGTTCGTAATTAACCCGTTATTATCCATGATGTAAAAATTATCGTAAGCTTCTTCTTCGCTCAAACCGCCGCTCTTCACGACCGCTTTGTGTAACATGGCGACGATACCCATGCCCGCTGAACCGGCACCGCACATGACAAACTTCTGCTTTCGAATTTCCGATCGGTCCTTTCCTCCCAACACCTTCAACGCTCCGTATACGCCGGCTAACACTACCGCCGCCGTGCCTTGAATGTCGTCGTTAAAACACAAATAATCGTTCCTGTAATTCGTTAAAATCTCCAGAGCGTGTTTGGTTTGAAAATCTTCAAACTGAATGAGCGCGTTTGGCCATCGGTGTCGAATTGCGCGCATGAACTCGTCAATCACGCGGTAATAATCGCCCCCTTCCAACCTCTGAGAATTCAATCCAAAATACCACTTATCGTTCAATAAGCTCTTGTTATTCGTCCCGACGTCTAAGCACACGGGTAAAACTTCCTGCGGATCAAACCCACCCCCGGCGACGTACAAATCCAACTTCCCAACCGAAATCCCCATCCCGTGCGCGCCTAAATCGCCCAACCCTAACACTCTCGACCCGTCCGTCACGACGACAATCTTCACGTCTCCTCGCCAGTTATACGTCATCGAGTGCATGTGCCCGACGTCGTCTTTGGTAAAGAACATCCCCCTCGCGCGTCGAAAGAAACGCGAATAGTTCAAACACGCCTCCCCAACCGTCGGAGTATAAATCACCGGCGCTAACTCCTCCACGTGCTCTTGTAACAATCGGTAAAACAACGTCTCGTTCCTATCTTTCAGCGCCTGCAAATGACGCCACCGCGCAATCTTTGGCGCGTTCGATTCTCGCATCACCACCTGTTGCTGCCAAATCTTCTCCGCTTGCTGCTCGATGGAGAAAAATCTCGGCGGCACTAACCCTCTCACGCCTAAGCGTTCCCGCTCCGAGTGGTTAAACCCGGTCCCTTTGTTATACACCGCGTTGTGCAATATCTCGCTTCCTCGGTGAATGTTCCCAGTCAAAACGACAATCTCGTCCACGCTCCGTTTCCGGCTTTGCCTCCCTAACCAGTCTCGTAAACTCTCGTGTTTGTTGTATTCCATCTGTTGCTCTCGCGTTCGAGGTGGAGACGTCGCGTCGTTGATGAAATCGTCCTTCGATGGGTCTTGCGCGTTCGATGGGAGTTCTTGCGGAAACACCGAGAAACCGTCGATGGCTTCGCTGGGCGGTTGCGCTTTAGAGGACGATGAAGTGGCGTCGAAGCCGTCGGCGGCGCTTGAATACCATCGTTTGTCTCCGAGGCGACGTAAAGGAATCGCCGAAAAGCGTCGGAGTGCCAAGCGCGTCGTCATTTTATGTATCCGAGAAGAAGAAGGGGAAGCGAGCGTTTTTCTTTTGTGGATAACGGTCTCGTCCTGTCGAGTGAGACACTTGAGATTTTGGACTAAATATGATCTTCAATTTATCATCATCTTATTACGTTACACATTTACTACCTACGTACTAACTAGACTTTGACGTCTACTCTCCTCCGGTTGCTAAGTCTTTCGCGGTGATTTGTCTCCGAAACACGTCCTCGCGGATGCTCCACAAACACTCTTTGTTTCGCCTGGTCGGCTCCGGCGGGACGGGAGGTTTTAGAAACGTGAGCGTCAACAACGCGCGGCGACCGCTCGTGTTTTCACCGCCTTGGTGGAACGCACGCGCGTTGTATAGGACCGCGTCGCCTTTTTTCAAAAGCGCTTCGACTGCTCGTTTCGCTCGCAAGACGTCGAACTCTTTCTCGGTCCATTTGGTTTTCGGGAGTTGGTCGTGGGTCTGTTTGTCGTGAGAGTTTAAAACGAACAGAGTCGGACCCATGTCTTGCGTGACGTCTTGCAACGCGATGAAAACGGAATACAGGGTTTCGTGCGGGGCGTCGTAGGCGACGTCTGGGTGCAATACCTGTCGGTCGGCGCCTTTCTCCGTGGCGAGGACGGAGAGCTCAACTAACACCGCGTCCTCCGTGGCGTCCTCGACGAAGGAGAGGATGTTCCGTATGTTCCCTCCTTCTTCTTTGCACGCGAATTCTAACGCTTTTTTAACCCCATTGATTTTACCATCGCCACTGTCATCGCCGTTGTCGTCGCCCACTCCGAGCAACACGTCCGTCCTTCGCAACGCGTCGCCGTACGTCTCTTTACACTCGTCGCATATCGCGTTCAAGTCTGCTAAAATCTCGTCGCACGTCTCCTCCGGGACGACGGATTTCAAAAACACCAAACCGTGCGTCCGCAAGATATCCGCCGCTCTTTCCGCTTCCCGGAGTTTCATACTCTTCGTTATTGTTTCGTTTCCATTTTTCTCGTCTCCGCGACGTTCTTCCACATCGACGACGCTCGTCGCGCTCAACGTTTTTTCCCTCGCCTCTTCGCTCACGAACGTTTCCACGCACTCTCGCTGCTTCCCAGATTCCAATCTCAAATACATCTCCAACGCCGCCGCGTCTGAAACGACGCCTCCTAACCCCTCGGTTTCCTCTTCGTCTTCCTCCTCGTCTTCTTCTTCTCTGAACGAGGCGTCCACCACCGCGGTCACGTGCTCGTTAATCTCTCGCCAAACTCTGAGCGTTTTCGTTCGTCTCCTTCCTCCCTCGCCGCTGAGGGGAATCCATTTTTTACTCCTCCTCAAACAAAGCTTTGACGTCGCAGAAGAAGAACTTCTCGACGAACAAACCGACGACGACGACGACGACGATGCAAAAATCGTCGTCATGTTGTCAGAGAGAGCGAGAGAAATCGCACGCGTTTCGCGCGAACATGTCTCCTTTCTTCGGTGGTTGTTTGTGGATAAAATGGAGTTTTTTCCGTCGAGTAAAAAATTCAAATCACTCGACATTCTTGACGCTTACTTTACACGCGTACGAATAAACGCGAATCGAGAAGAAGCCGAAGTCGTCGATCTGCTTCGACTCTTTCTCTCTCTCTGTGTGTGTGTGTGTCTACTCGTGGTCTCAAAATCTCTGAACGGTTCACCTGCAGAGCAAAGAGAGAAAGAAAGATGAATTTCGTGAATACATTCGTTTCGAATTTAGAACACCTGGACCAAACGGCGCAAACGATATCGAAAGAAACGGACGGAGATTTGAAAGAAACCATCGCGAAAAACTTACCATTCGTGACGAACAAAGTCATACAGGAAATAACCGCGAGAGGTTTTATCAGCGGCGGCGGGAGAAACGACGACGAGGACGAGAGGAAGAGGAGAGAAAATCTCGAGGATGATGCGAAACGGTTGGAGAGTGCAGAGGAGATTTTGAGAGCGCTTAATAATGCCATCGATGAGGACGACGACGCGCCTCGTTTACCTCATCTTTCTCCTCTCGAAGACGGAGAGGACGGAGACGCAATACATCGACGGGAAAGTTTGCGTCGTCAAACGGAGCTTCTTTTGCCGGCGCTGCGCGCGCTCGAGGCGGAGGTGGAAACGCTTCAATCCCGAGCAAACGAGAGGAAGTTTCGAGAGGAAGAGGAGGCGAAGAAACGCATGGAAGCGAGGCAACACGAGATGCAGGAATCGATGCGATTAGAGCGGTTGTTGGAACGAGAGAGAAATGCGCGAATGGAGTTGGAGAGGTTCGAGGAGGAGCGGGTGATGGCCATGAAGAACGACCAAGGCGAGTGCGAGAAGACGACGAGGGAGTGTCGATTGGCCAAAGAGGAGAGAAGGAAGGAGAGCGAAAAGGCGGAGAGGGAGAAAAAAATGGCGGAGAAGGAAGTGGAGGAGATTGAAAGGAGAATAGCGGAAGCAGAGGAACGGTTGAGAATTGAGAGAAGTCGCCTGGCGTCCGTGTCTGCGTCGACGAGGACAGTCGCCGCCGAGGCTACCGAAGAAGAAGAAAACGCGGAGGAGAGAGAGCGCAGGCGCCAACTCAACCGTCTCGTCGAGGAGGCGAAACGCGAGTTGAAACTTTTAGACGAACAAATATACGAACAAAACCAAAACAAGGCGCGGTATCGCGAAAACTCGGTCGATTATCGAGCGGAAATGCAACGTCGACTACGTTCGTTGGACGAACAGTTACAATTTCGAAGGATGAAGTTAGCAGGGCTGGAGTCGCAAAAATCCGACGCGGAGAGAGAGTTGGCGAGGTGTAAAAATGAGAACAACAGCAACGCCGCCTCGCATCGCGCGAGCGTTTTAGACGAATTCAACGTCCATCCAACAGGAGGAGGAGAGAGAGGTGAAAAAGGAACGCAACGACGACGCACCGCCGCGGCGGCAGCCCCGCGCCGAAACGAAGGAACTCTCATCGACGACAACGACGACGACGATAGAAAATCGCTCAAGAAAGGCAATACCACCCGTCGTCAGAAACTCGACGCGTCAATCTCCCTCGCTCTCCGCCTCCTCCGAGATTCGCCTTCTATCCGCGGTCTCTTCGTCCTCGTCTTTGCGTTCGTCCACGTCTACGTGTTCGTTTCCTCGGCGAAGCACGCTTTGCACAATGACCCGAACCATCGCGAAGGGAAGGAGCACCATTAACATTGGAAAAGACTATCGTCTACTTTTTCAGAGATTGGAATATGAACTGCGGGATGAGACGATGAAGTAGAGCCGGGATTGATGTGCTGCGATGATGACTTTCGCTCGCGAAGGAAATTTTTTCTTCACATCTTCACGAAACACTCAACTCACGAAAGAAGAGCTTTTTCTGCACAAATTTCAGAGCGTGATGCGGAGGCGAAAAAAAGGCGTCGACGACGACGCGAAAACGACGACGACGACGAAGAAGGTTTCGTCGAAGTCCTCGTCGTCGAACAAAAGCTCAACCTCGGGGTCGAAAGCGAGGAAACGAAAAGACCTCGTCGCGATTGGAAACATTCTTAAATGTCTGTTTCTTTTCGCCGGCATTTTACTCGGCCTCTCGATGGTTGGGGTGAAGAGGCAACGAGAAGAACGACAACAACAAAGAGTAACGACATCTTCTTTTCCCCCGGAAGAACAGATGAAGGAGCTGGAAAAAGCGAGAGAGATGTTGAGAGCGAACTACGTCCAAGCGTACGATGCAATCGAGAACGAATTCAACGTTTTTTCCAACCAGAAAATGTTGGATGTGTACGCGGATATGTTTTCGGAGTCTCTCGGGGAAGAAGCGCGAGCGGCGATTTGGGAGCGAGCGACGGAGAAGTTTTACTCGAGAGCTGAATATAGCAGCGCGGACGGCGAACGAGCGAGGAGGCAAAGAGAGGCGCACGGGACGTTCGCGCCGGAGGTGAGCGCGAAGAAAGAGTTCGCCGCGGACGATCCGAAGCGGTTCAAGCGCTTGGTGGAGTTAGTGAGAGATAAGATGGAGAACGGGGCACCACCGAAAGAAGGAGAACAGAAGGGAGAGAAAGATGTGGAAGTTACGATGAGAGCAGAAACGAAGAAAGCGGCGAGAAGCGCGGCGCTGACGGCGTTTGTGTTTGAAGTTTTACAGACGCTTCAAGAGGAAGGATCGAGTTATTTCGCCGAAAAAGCGCCTGATTTTGATCACGTTTAGGATACTCAATATAGTTACTAGCTCATTAATGCACACCGTAGTACTAGCAAATTTAGCTTATTTTAGCCTTGATAGAATCTGTGCTTCCATACCAGTGCTCAAACGCGCCGAGCGCGACGGTAATTGCCTTCAGTCGTCCCGCAACGTCCAAGGAAAACGCTTCCGATTTGGTCATCGAAGGCGTTTTGCCTACGGTTCCGGTCGCGTCGTTCGCTTTTTTCTTCCGAAACGCGACGCCAATGGATTGCCTCGGCGGTAAAGCGCTGGACGCTTGGCAAGACGTTCCCCAGTGCACGACGTCGCCGGACCATCCCAGAACCCGGCCACCTTCTACCGGTGCTAAAGCGACGGCTTTTTCAATCGGGAAGTCCGGTTTCGATTTATGGCTGCCGTTCTTGGAAGCGTTTCGCTCGTGATCGTGCTCTTTTGGAAGTACGTAGATACATCCGTTATCCACGTCTACATCGTTGAGTGGAAGCCAAAGCGAAAGCGCGTCGTCATCGCGCGCGTAGTCGCGGTGCGGCTGTCCAAAATTCTGCCCGACGTATTTCTTATTTCCGTTTTCGCTCTTCTTTTTTTCCAGGATCGACGCTGGTTTTTCCAACGCGTACGCCGCAAATGACGGTTCCAAAACAACTTCTTCGTAATCGTACACTTCTTCCGCAATCGTCCATAGTTTCAAGACAATCTCCCAGGCGACATCGGTAACGAACGCCAGCGTCGCCGGGTATCCTTTCCGTTTCAAAGTTTCCACCACGCGGCTAAATTTTATCAACAACTCTTTCTCCTCTTCTTTGGACGCCGTGACATTTGCCGAATTCTTCGGCGAAGCGTATCCCAACAAGCGCACGTCTTTTTGAAAGAGACTCCAATCGTGGGTAGATTTGATTCTATCTTGTACCGCGGCGATGCGTTCGCGAGTGAAATACGACGCGCACTGCGCCGGTGACTCCGAAAGGCGTTCCCATCGGGCGGCTACATCTTCGTCCACCGCCACTTCTTGCTTCTCCGTTGTATTGTCGTTGTCATCATCATCTCCAAAGAGACTAAACGCCGCATTGGAAGTGTCCAGATTCTTTCTCGCGTGCGATGCGTTGTTTTGATGCGCATTTTTATCTTCGAAACCATCGTCTTCGTTCTCCGCGAATGCAACGGTGAAGCTCTCCATCTTTTCCACCTCGGCGCTAGTATTACCACCTACGTTCCAAGCGCCTGGAACCCGGTCAATGCTATCTATAACGAAGGGTAAATTCTCTAATTTCGTCTCTTTCGAAGCGCGCATAAGCAGTTCGGATCCGCAATTGAAAAGTAACAAGTCCGTGCTTTTAACGCTATATCGCTTGAAAAAGGCGTCGACCTTTTTGGTATTCTCTTCTTCCTCTAAACCGCTCTGTTTACGTCTTTTGGCCGCACGAGATGCGTCTTCTTCTACTGCTACTTCTACTTCTACTTCTACATCCTCCGCTCCATCCTCCTCTGCGTTCGCTTCAATCGAGGGATCGACGCACCGCACAATGTTTGGTCCTAACCACGTCGGTTCGAGAATGTTTGCGTGCGGCAGCGTCTTCGCGTTCGCGACGGCCACAACCGGTATCGTCAAGCCTTCCAAGTTTACGTACTTTTCGACCGGATACTGCGCTCCGTCGCTCACGAGAACGACGTCGCACTTGAAGTCTCGAGTTTCCGCGTCCGACGAATATTCATTCATTGGAAGAAGCATTTTAACTTCTACGCCAGGCTGTTTCGAGGAAAACTTGAAATGCTTCTCCGCAAACTCCACCACGCGATTATCGTTTTCTACAACCACGCACTCTAACTCGTTCGGAGGATATCGTCGAGCGAGAAAGGTCGGCAACGACCCGTCGCGCAAACCAAAAATCAAAACAGTCGTCGGCGAAGACGACGACGACAGCGAGACGGATGAATTAAGAGATTTTTTGTGTTTTCTTTCCCTGGCCATGTGCACGGCGGACGCGAACATCGCGTCCTTCCACGCATCCAAAGCGCACCCCAAAACCTCCTCTGGATTCACTTCGCCTTCCACCTTTCCATTCGACCCTCTCCAACTGCCCCGAATTAACGCCCTCGCGACGTCGCGACCATCCGCTCCTCCTCCTTCTTCCTCCAACGCCACGTCCACCACGGCTAAATCCTCCTCTCCTTTCTCCTCCTCTCCTAACGTAAAGTCCACCACCTTCACCTGCCACAAAACCTCTCCCCTCTTCTCGTCCACGCCACTCGGCGCCAACAAACTCACGCACTCGCACAAAACATCCAACGGCCAATCCCCTTCCCCATCGTCGGTATCGTCCATCATCGCACTAACTCTCGGCAACTCGTTCGTGCGCATCCCGGACTCCGCGTGCACGTACGCGCACGTACCCGTCTCCTCGTCGCGAATCACTTCGAATCCAACACTTTCGAGCACACTCTGACCAACGTTCGCGAGTTCTGCCAGGAGTAACAACGCTCCATCCGCTAAACGCAACGCGTCCGCATTATCCCCGCCTTCATCTTCTTCTTCGATCGGTTCCAACGTCAGCGCGTTTCTTCGCACAGACTGAACGATTCCAAGCAAAGGCAACACGCAGTTCGCTCGAACGATATCGATGGCCCATGGAATGCTATTAGTATTGTCTAAATCGTCGTCATCATCAGAATCGTCGTTTTGTGTTGCAGTCGTCGTGAAACCGTCTTCTCCTCGACCACCGTTCCCTTTTCCGCTTCTTCTTCTTGAGAGTTCGAGCATCGATTCGACGGCGTCGATTTTCCCGGCGAGCGAAGTTGACGACGACGAGCACGTCAGACGACGGAGCAAAGCGCGGATTTGTGAAATCGAGGAAGATGAGGAGAGAAGTGTGTTCTCAGCGCGATCATTACGAGGAGGTTGAGAAGGAGGAGGCATTATTCTGCGCAAAAAGCGATTTCTTGTGTGGCCAATTGGAGTGACAACGCTTCGTTATAATGCTGCTAAATATCCTAAATATACGCTTTTGCTACATCCGCTTTTTTTCAGGCTTTTCGCGAGGCGGATAAGGCGAAGAAGACGTCGTAATCTTTGGCCTCCTCGTGAGAAGAAGAGGAGGAAGAAGAAGAAAACGGTGGTTGGAGGACGTCGACGGTCCACGTCCCTCGCAGGTCGTCTTCGGCGAGCGTGCCGAGGAGTTTGCACGTGGCTGAAAGTCTCGCGCATTTCGTTTTGGTCGCGGTTAAGGAGGCGAGGCATTGCATCGCGCGCAATGATGCGATGTTTTTGTTTGCTTTTTGGTCCTCGGCGTCGTCGTCGGCGGCGGTAGCTTCGTTCTTCTTGTTGTTCATCTTCTTTTGCAAACTTTCGATTTGCTGCGATAACATTTCAATCAACGGTTGGAGTTGACCGTGCGCCAGACGGAGTAAGATTTCCGCCGGGCGTTTCTCGTAGCCACGAACGTGCTTCTCGTAGTCGTCCCAAAATAAAGGCACCGGGTCTAAGTTAGCTTGGAAGTGCGCGAAACGTTGGAAAAAACGCGCCTCCGCGGTGGCGAGCGTGAAAGTACGTTTGGGCATTTTGATGAGCCCGACTTTTTCGAGCGCGACGAGGACGCATTGCGCGGCGTTACTTCGCACTCGAAATATATTAGCTTCGAGATATGTATCCATAGACTTCTTGGTGACTTCCTCGGTGTTACAGTTGAAGGCTTCGTAGATGTATTGGTCGGCATTGAGCGCGTGTACGACTAAATTGTCCATGTACCAATACACCGACGCCAACTCGTAGCTTTTATACAGCTCGCATTGGAAACCAACTTTTAAGATGTCAAACTGCGCGTCGGCGACGATGCGCGAGGCCCAAAGCTGGAAAGCTCTGGCGCAAAATTCATGCACTTTCTCCTCGTCGATGGCATCGTTTCCGTTCTTTATGTTCTTTTTCAAAAATAAGGAAGCGACGCCGAGCGCGTCCACGTGCGAACACGCGACTTGCAAATGCGAAAGCTCGTCGAGACACCGGCGAAGCTTCCGCCGCCTTCGCGATGGAGACGCAAAATAGGCGCGCGAAAGGAACGAACACGACCGCTGACACTCGTCTTTAAACGTCGCTAAGATTTCAATGGGATCGCCGTCTGTTTGTGCGCCAGTATCTTCGCACGTCACCGTGACGGCATTGTAATTGCCTTTTTTTATTTCACTCGCGACGTATTCAAACGGTGCTCTTTGAAACGAGCTCAACTTCTGCTCAGAATCGTCTACTCTCACTTTCTCTGGGACTTGCGCGAAAACAGATCGCAAGCATAAATCTACCGAGTCGACGCCTAAGTGAGAATCTGTCGAGCCGCCAACGGTGGAGACGTACGCGGCGACGCTTCGCGACAACGCCAGGAAGTCTCGATCGGTAATATCGCGACATTTACGGAAGAAATCGTCCGAGGATAACTCCAAATGCGTTCTTGTCGTCGTTGCCGCGGCTGAATCGTATAAACGTTCAATTACTACGTCTAATTCGTCCAATAACTTCAAGTAATACTCGTACGATTGCTTCACGGTGAACAACTCGACGACGCGAGGCGGCGAGTTGCCGAGCGCGTGCGCGCACGCCGAAGCGTCAAACATCGCGTGTTCTTCATCATCTTTAGTATCATCACCATCACCACCACCATTAATCTCTCCTCTGTTGCTATTACTATCACTATTCGTACTACTAATACCTTTTATATCCTCTTCTTCGAGAATACGTCTCGCGGTTGCTCTGGCCTCCTCGAAATCTCTCTTAATCCTCTTTCCGTTTTCCTCGGTCGGCACGTCGGCGATCCGTTTGAACGCGCGATACAACGCGAACCTCAAACATATCCTCCGATATAACTCAGAGTCCCCATACGCGTCCTTCCCTTCCTTCAACACTTCTTCGTACTTCGCGACACACGCGTCTCCGTCCAAAACGTCCGCCGCTGTCACCCCCGCGCCGCTCTCTTTCCTCTGCATCCACTCCGGCAAAGGCACTTTCAACCCGTAATCGTGCGGATTGAAATCCTCCTCTTCAAAAATATCTCCTATTTCCACCATCTTCTTTATCAATCCAACGAACGGTAAGGTTGTCGTCATCAGCGCCTCGAACGCCCTCATCGGCCACGCGTGCGAAGACGACAGCGACAACGACGACAACTTCTTCAACGCCTCCTCTTTCAAATACAAGCACGAAAACACCGTCGGCGGCAACGCGTTCCCCACGTGCCAGGAATTTTCTCTCGCGATTAACATATCCACGACGACTTTCATCTCCTTCGATGATGTCAGCGCGGCGATGATATCATCGTCTCTTTTTAGTAACCGCACTCCTCGAACGTCCTCGTTTTCGTCCTCCTCTTTTAAGGACGACGTTTCACCAAAACCACCGCCGCCGGTCACGCACCCGCAGTCCATCTTCGGATCCATGATTTCCACCGCCGACATCGCCTCGAACAAACCGAACGACTTTTGGTGGATCAGTTCTCCCGATCGCATTTGAAGCGAGCATTCGAGCAAGAGCGGTTCCAAGTCCACCCAGGAAGAATTTTTGCCGCTTTCCTTCTCGTCGCGAAGCTTCTTCTTTACCAATTCTTCTTCCTCTTCTTCTCGTTCCATTTCACCGCAAAGTTTGATTCGTGTCGCGCTCGTTCGTGTCTCTCACGAACGCGTTTTCAGTTGCTCTCAAAAAACACTCCTCGGCCTTACTCTCTCTCTTTTTCTCTCTCTCTCTGTGTGTTTTCTCCCTCTGCGAGCCAAAGACAGCGCTCTTTATCACTCCCCATGATGCGTCCTCGACGACGAGACGCTCCGCTCTGCGAAGGAAAGATATCGAATCGACGATGCACGACTTTAACGCGCGTAAACCAGCGAAGAATTTTGGCACGCGGTTGTTTAAAGATGACGTGTGCTCATACAACAAGTACCCCCGCGACAGCGTTCGTAAAACAGCGTCCGCCGACTTTATCGCGCGAGAGATACAATCACCGAAATGCACTCGTGTCGTCTACCCTTTTTTGTGGTGTCTTTTTTCCAATTCTCCATAAAATTCGCGCGCAGAAAAACACGTTAAAATTCATCATGGTACGTCTCTCTCGTCGCATATCCCTCTCGCGGTGTCTCTCTCTCTCTAAACTTCTGCGCGTTCGAAACGAGCGAACGAATCTCGTTCGCGCGCGAATCGAGGGAGAAAGAGGTGAACGCGCGTTCGCGAATATAAACCTTTTGTTGTTCTCTCGTTTTCTCTTCGCGTAGATTTGCGCTGTGTCCTTAGAGCTTTCGCTCTCGCACGAGTGGGAGAGACAGTTTGGTTTGCGCAAAAATGATGACGCGAGTTTGGCTTTTTCGCGAAGGTGGAACGCGAACGGAACGCGCGGATTTGGATGAAACGCGTAATGTTTTTGCACGCGAACGACGTTCGTTCGCCGGCGGTGGTGTTGTTTGGGTGGTGGTGGACAGCGCGCGCTGATGACGGCTTTTTTTCTTTTCGCTCCCGTTTTGGGGCTTCTCTCTCTTTCCTCTGTCCAAGCAAATACTAACCAAAGCGTCTTGTTTTCTCTCTCTCTCTCTCATATGTTCATACGATGAATTATAATAAACAGCCGAAAGACACGTCCGAAGAAGACGCCTTGGTCACCGACCCGTCCAAAAAGACGAAGAAAGCGTTTAAAAAGTTCTCCTACCGCGGCGTCGACCTCGAACAACTCCTCGAATTGAAAACGGACAAATTGGTCGAACTCTTTTGCGCTCGCCAAAGACGTCGATTCCGCAGAGGTCTCGGCCGCAAACCGTTGGCGTTGGTGAAGAAGCTCCGCAAGGCGAAGAGAGAGGTGCAAGGGATGGACAAGCCAGAAACGATCAGAACGCATTTGAGAAACATGATCATCGTGCCGGAGATGATTGGCGCCATCGTCGGCGTGTATAACGGGAAAGTGTTCAACACGGTTGAAATCAAGCCGGAGATGGTGGGCACTTATTTAGCGGAGTATGCCATCACGTACAAGCCGATTTCGCACGGCAGAGCAGGTATTGGTGGCGAGAAGTTTGTTCCGTTGAAGTAATTTTAAACGATATATATACGCGTAGTATGTGTAGCTTTTACGCATCCTCCTTTCGTCGCTTCACTTTTCGACTGCTCCAGGAAAACAACACACAATTAATTGTCTTACATTTCTTTTCTCAACTTCAATTTGCGCGCGCTGTTTTCTCCGCACTCGATACTGTTCAGAGCACTGAACGACACCCCAGCATGTCATCTTCAGCGGCAGCAGCACACCCTGCGGTCTTCGTCTCCTCTCGAGGAAGAAGAACAACAACAAAAACAACGAGAAGAAATGCTTTTGGGAAGTCGCTCGTGTCGTCGTCGTCATCACGTTCGGAGGATTCTTCGCGAACGACGACCACGGAAACGACACCGTTCAAAGACCTCGAACGATCGCTGGAAGCTTTAGCGGAAGCGACGAAAGGCGCGGAAAGCAGAGGTTGGCGCAAAGTGGACGATTCGTGGGTGTTTGATCCGACGAAAGAAGGCGTCTTTAACTTTGGGGGGAGCGAAAAGGAGGAAGAGGAGGAGGAGGAAGCCGTGGCGGAAGAGTCGTCGTCTGTGTCGTCTTCGTTCTCGAAGTCGAAGAAGAAACCAACGTGCGTGTGCCATTTCATCGGCGGTGCGTTCGTGGGTGCGTCTCCTCAGCTCACGTATCGCGTTTTTCTGGAAAAGCTCGCCGCGCGATCCTCGTGCGTCGTCGTCGCGACGCCGTACGAGCTGAGTTTCGACCACTTGCGAGTGGTGGACGATTGCCAGTTTAAGTTCGATCGCGCGTTTGCAAAGTTGGACGCGGATTTACAGACGTTACCGGTAGTTTCGATCGGGCACTCGATGGGCGCGCACGTTCACGCGTTGATTAATTCTCGGTACGAGTTGAATCGAGAGGCGTTGGTGTTGATTTCGTACAACAACAAACCGGCGACGGACGCGGTGCCGTTGTTTGCGGAGGTTTTTGTGCCTGGTTTATCCGCGATATCGCCGGTGTTGCAGCCGTTAGCGGCATCGCCGTTGAGAGAAAGTTTGAGGGACGTCGATAGGAACGTGAGAAGTTTCGCGCCGGAAGCGGTGAAGGAGTTGTTGACCGTGGTGGATCAGTTGGAGCCGTTGTTGTTGGACGTGAGCAACGGGAGGAAGGAGTTCCAGCCGACGCCGGAGGAGGCGAAGGAGTTGATTAAAAAATATTATTCCGGACCGAACACGTTGTTGATTAAGTTTCGGGACGATACGATCGACGAGACGGCGGTTTTAGCCGCGGTCTTGACGGAAGTGAATAGCGGCGGTAGAAGTAGTAGCGGAAGTAGTAGCGGCAGCAACGAAAGTAGTAGCGAAACCGGCGGCGCGAACGGAGTGGCTGATTTCAGCGTCAAAACGCAACCCGGCGATCACATCTCCCCGCTCTGGCAGCCGTTACCGACTGAAATTCTCCCCGAGTCTATCGTCGATTCCGCCAACATCGCCTTCGACGCGTCGACGACCCTTTTCGATTCGTTCGGCATTCGCAAAGACGATCCGAGTCCTCTCGGCGCTTTGAGAGGTTTGTTCGACGACGTCAGGGAGACCGTCTTACCCGGCAGCGGCGCCGCCACCGCCGAAGACGGGAGCCAGAGGAAAGTGCAAGAGTTGGAGAATCTGGACGGGTTAGTCCGCGAAATCGATGGGTTTTTGAGACGGTCGAGGACTTAGAGAGAGAGAAGACTGGTGTCTCGTAAAACTTGAAACTAAAGTAGATATCAAATGCACACCTCTTTTATCCACCCTCACTTCTTTTTGGCGGAGCGTTCGTTTTTTGACAGAAATCAAACGCCCTCCTCCTCCTCCTTTTCCTCCTCTTCCTCCTCCTCTGTGGCGAGATGATGATGCGCGTTCGTCTCGGCGCGATGCTCCGTCCTTCGTCGTCATCTTCTTCTTCCCCAAAAGGGCAACACCTTTCGCCGCTTCCCCAAAAGGGAACGAAGAAGAAGAAAAGGAAGTTTACCAAGACGAGGACGACGAGGGCGTCTCTCCAGGAGCTTCACAATGGCGAAGAAGAAATCGTCCTGGCGGTTTTGAAATACTTTTCCGCCGGCGGCATCGGATGTTTTGCGAGCCATTGCTTATCGGTGCCTTTGGACGTCATTAAAACGAAAGTACAATTAAATCCGGAGTTGAATTCGAATGCGAGCGCGAGGGAACTGGCGCGAAAAATCGTCAAAGACGAAGGCGCGAGAGCGTTAACTCGAGGATTAGGGGCCACATTTTTTGGATATTTGATACAGGGTGGGTGTAAATATGGCGGCTTTGAAACGTTGAAACGATATTATTTTCACGGCGGAGGGAATATCGCGCAGTTGGTGTTGGCGGCGATGGTAGCGGAGGCGGTCGGTAGCTTCGCGTTGGTACCGTTTGAAAGAGCGAGAGTGAAGATTGTGGAGAGCGAGACGTACGCGCGGGAGAAGAGTTTGTTCGCAGCGGTTGGCGAAGAATTTGACGCTTTTCTAGAGGACATAGCGGAGAGTTTGTTGCCGGTGTATTTGAAAATGATCCCGTACACTGCGGTGCAATTGGTGTCGTACGACGTCCTCGTGAATGGGTTCGTAAAGGGGACGCTGGGAGTATACGGAGGAGAAGAAGGGGACGGAGAGTTGTTTTTTGCGTTGAGATTGATGTCAGCGATTGCAGCGGGGGTACTCGCAACGGTAGCATCTCAGCCCGGGGATACGATTATGACGCGACGATATTGTAAAGAAGACGAGGAAGAAAAAGAGTGCGAAGCGTTTGTTGACGACGACAACTCGGTTTCTGGTTTGTTCGTAGGCTTGAGACAAAGAATACCAATGACTGTTCTCATCGTCGTCACTCAACTCATCACGGTAGACTATGTCAAAGAATCTTTGGGAGTTTAAAGAAAAAGTTCGCTCGGCGCGGGGAGAAGGCATAATAAAGAATCCAAAGATGTTGTAGATATGTATGTGACATTAGACTTTAGATAGCATTAAAAACTAATCGATGTGTTCTAGTATAATAACAATAGTAGTAGTAGTAGTAGTAGTAGTTGCGTGTAGTATGTACAGCAAAGAGTGGCCTAAACCACCACGTCCAATCCGCTTAAATCGTCGTGTTGCAGCTCCAATTCTTTCTGACTCATCTGACTCCCGTGTTCCCATTCCTCCTCTTGAATCGCGTCGAAATATTCCAACCATTCCTTCCCAGTTAACACCTCGGTCGGGTGCTCCTCGGTTCTCCCCAAAAGCGCCTGCGCCGCGGCCACCGCCTCTTTATCTCTTCTCAACGGCACCTTGTTCGTAATTTTCGCTCCTCCCGCCGTCGTCGTCGCGACTTCGCTCCCGATACCGCTATTCGTCCTCAACAAATCATTCACCAACCCTAACTGAATCATCGCGCTGATACTATCCGTGTTAATCCACGTCTTGACGATCAAATCGTCCTCGAATTCCATCACCGCCGTCCCTGTCCACTTCGCTTTTCTCTCCCCTAAACTCGCCACGAAGCTTAACTGCACGGCCACTTTACACCCTTGCTCGATCATATCGTCGATGTACATCTTAATCGTCGGTAACGCTTGCCTCAAAGCGTTCACCCCGTTGCAGTACGATTCCACGCCTGGTTTTGGGTTCGGATTCGATGGATCGATCAAGATGTGCTCCGGGTGGATGTACTCCGAGCACGCGTGATCGCGGGAAATCTGCTCCGGTTGGTTCCACACTCGTCTGTACAGTTTACGAATTTGCGTCTTGTGCAAAGTGACAGTCTTCACCGCCGGTTTCTTCTTCTTACTCCAGAAGAAGACGTTCGTCAAGGTGGCGACAACCGTGGCAAGCGCGGTGGTCTTGAAAAGACCGCGTATTCCACTCTTCCTCTCCCCGTCTTTGACCACGGGCGGCATCTCTCTCGTGTGAGCTGACTGAAATTGAATAAAAGTTGTGTTTCGTGCGTCTCGGAAGTGCGGATTTTCGCACGCGAGAGGAAAAACCGAGAAGAGAACAACCGCGATGGACGAGTTGAAAAAAGACGACGAGCGCGATGCGATGCGTGTGCGCGTATGTATTCGTTTTGTGTTATCATTAGTATTAGTATTATTAACCTACGGTGTGAAGACTCGGCACTTTGAAGGCTCCGCCGCCGACGTTTTTTAAGTGGCGAAAGTGCGCTCGCAAAGCGGCCCAAAACGTCGGGTAAACGACGTATTCCAATCCTCGTTTTTTGCACACGTCCATGACGAGCGGCGCTAATTGCGGGTAGTGGACGTGGCAAACGCCAGGAAAGAGGTGGTGGATGACTTGGTAGTTTAATCCGCCGGAGAAGTGGGTCCAGAATTTGCTCCCGTGCGCGAAATCCGCCGAAGAGGCGAGTTGCGCTTCCGCCCAAGATTTGTTCGAGCTAATGACGCCAGTTTTTTCGTCCACTTTGAAAAATTCCACGTCTGGAGTGACGTGAGCGACTTGGAACATGAACGCGAGGAGCCAACCGGTGGTGAATTCAGTCAGCGTCCACAACGCGAAGAGCTTCGCGTACGAGTCGTTGTGCGGGGAGTACTTGAAGGGCAAGTAGAGGTAGTAAAACGCCCAGACGGCTTTGGATCCCCAAAACTCGACGGCTTCTCGTCGTTCGAATTTCGGGACCGTGACCCATCCGATTTTATTGTTCTTTCTCGCGGAGAAGTCGTCGAAAAAGCACGATTTAAACGACAACAATCCGTACATGAGCGCTAAATACACGTGTTGCGCCTTGTGGAAAAACGCGTGCGGTTGCATGTAATTCACTCGTCTCACGTCGTTCTTCTCGTCGCATCGAATGTCTGGATCGATATCTTCTACGTTCGTGAACGCGTGATGTCCAACCACGTGTTGCTGTTTCCACATGAACGAACTCGCGCCGACGATGTCCAACGTCAACTGCATCGCGTGCAAAACTTTCTTATTCTTCGAATACGCCCCGTGATTGGCGTCGTGCTGAATAGACACCCCAACTTCAGCTTTACACACTCCGTGCAACACCGCAAACACGCACGCCAACGGGAAAAACGCCACGTTTGCGCTAAAAAACGATAAGTAATGAAACAAAACGACTCCGGATAAAATCGCGACCGACTTTGCCCACATTTCCGGATGTTCTCTCGGGTCTAACGCGTTCTCTTTAAAGTATTTCTCCGCCGCTCGTTTGCACTCGTAATGAAACTCGTCCTCTTCGCCGTTCGATCTGTACTTTGGTGCTTTCATTTCAGATTTTGACTTCTGTTTGTTTTCCTTCGTCGACGTCGTCGTCGTCGAAATCGAAGTCGTTCTTCTCCTCGCTCCGCGTTCGTCTTCTTCCTCCTTTTCCTCATCACCCACCACGTCTCCGACATAAAATTTCTCCAGCACCTTCCTCGCTTTCAGCGGATGGTAGGACTCAAAGAGCGCCGTGCACTCCCCGCCCGCGTTGACGTGAATCATGTTCCCCCCGGGATGTTTCGGGACGAATTTCGTCACGTCGTACGCGCGATCGTGGACGACGACCCAACAATCGTTCGAGCGATTGTGTTTCGCGACGTCATCTCGGGTGAACGATTTTTTGTTCGAATCGTCGTTTTTATTAGTCTCGTTTGACTTCTTCTTCGCGAAGGAAGGGAACGATCTGCTCGAGTTTTGTTTTCTCTCGGTCGTCGTGGTCGTCGTCGTCGTCGTCATCGCAGCTAGAAGCGGAGTTAGATCTCGTCTCTTTTTTGTTCGTCGTTCGCGGCCTCGGTCGGTCGTCGTCTGATGATGATGATGACGATGGAAATATACCTTTACAGGGAGAGAGAGAGAATTTCTGCGGTCTCGAGAGAACGAACGAAAGAGATCTCTCTTCTGTCTCTGAGTACGAAAGAAGCACTCAGAGAGCTTCAAATGTGAGTACGACGTACGCACTTAAACCCTAAATTTTTAGGACGAAAAGGGTACTCTCCCTTACTCTCTCAGTCGTCAAAGCGTTAAACGAACACAAACACACGCGGTGGCTTTTGTCGCACCCACACTTTGTTGAGATCATCCAGAGCGCGAGAGGTGAATTTGCACCGAAGACGACGACGAGCGGTTAAAAGTGTTCGCCCACTCTCTCTCTCTGTTCGGTCGTCGGACGCGAGTTGCTCAACGATTTACTCCGCACACAAACGCACGCGAATAAAGAAGAATTACCACATGGCCCCGTTCTTGCAAAAACCATCATCATCGCTCGAACGAGGCAAGCATCTCTTCCTCCTCTTCCTCTCGACGAGAGCGAGGACTTCGAACGCGAGCAGCAATACCACCACGTTCAGAGCAGCGTTTTCGTCGTCTCTGTTTTCAACGGCGGCGACAGAAAAAGCGCAAAACGAAGAAGGCGGTGGTGGTGAAAAGGAGGACGTGTTTCACCTCCTCGCGGGGAAACTGCCGCAGCCGATGTACCGAGCGACGGTGGTAAACGACGACGGAACGACGACGCCGATCTCGGACGTGCGCTCTGCCGTTCAGTGGGCGAAAGAAGCTATGGGAGGAAAGAAGAAGTTCGACCAGACGGTGGAGATGTCCATTCGGTTAGGGGTGAATCCGAAACGGTCGGACATGATTGTTCGAGGGACGTGCAACTTACCGAACGGGACGGGGAAAAAATTTTACGTGTTGGCGTTCGCGGAGAACGAGGAGGATCGGGAGATGGCGAGACAGGCCGGGGCAGACGCGGTTGGAGGTGAAGAGTTGATTGAACAAATTAAGAGCGGGAAGTTTGCGGATTTGAATAAAGTGAACGTGTGCGTGGCGACGCCGGGGATCGTGCCGAAACTGAAAAGTTCCGGCTTGGCGAGGACGCTCGGGCCGAAAGGGTTGATGCCGAATCCGAAAGTTGGAACGTTAACCGCGGAGGTTGGGAAGGCGGTGAGAGATGCGAAGAGTGGAGGGAGAGTGGAGTACAGAGCGGAGAAGAATTCGATCGTGCACGCTGGGATTGGGAAGACGAGTTTTGAGGAGGACGCCATCGTAGAAAACGCGTCGTGTTTGATGGCGAGCGTTTTGCAAAACAGACCGAAAGGGAAAGGCGCGCCAGCGATATCGAATTATATTAAGAGGGTATATTTGAGCACGACAATGAGTGAAGGGAGTCGAAGAATAGACCCGAAAGAGTTGATGAAATTAGCGGAGGAGTATAATCAGAGGAATACATCGATGTCGTCGTCGCCGGGGGCGTAGTAACTCGTTGAACGCGGACGACGTCGAGTAAAGTTAGAAGAGAATAGCGAAAATTAGAGGTGATGATTCTGTGTAACGTGTATGTATGTGTATGTATGTGCGCGTATGCTCTTATCTTATTATATACGCCTTTATTACTAAAACATCCGGCTAATTTTTATATATGTGCGAAAAAGAACGGTGGGCGCAAACGACGTTTGTTGCGACTCGCCGCACGTCGCGGCTTCATCGTCGTCCTCGTCGTGTACTCTCTTCTCGAGTGCTTCGCGCTCTGATTCGATATATTCCTCTCCTCCTCATTTCTTACTCTACATTCTCTCTTTCTCTCTTTCTCTCCCTCTAAACAAACAATCAATATTTTATTATTACTAAATACAGCTTTCTTTCTCTTCAAATTCTGATAAGACGGTTTCCTTTCTCTCTCGATCTCTCCAACTCTCTTCCTCTCGTTCTCCACCCCCCACTTTCTCTCTCTCTCTCTCTCTCTTTCCCACTCTCTCTCTTTCCCCCTCTCTCCGTTTTTCTATTAGTTGTTTGCAATGTTCGTCGAAAGCCAGTCCAAACCTTCGTACAAGCCTTCGCCCGAAGTCGCGCACGTAGATTGAATGAACCAGTGTCTTTGTCTCAACGAGTGTAATCCGAGTTTGTCCGTAATTTCAGCCGCAGTC
>Ga0182095_1205616_pt1 | contig 24422 bp, 9 predicted proteins | sample 041ome_19_FD_127784 | JGI IMG/M metagenome (GOLD analysis project Ga0182095, IMG submission 127784) | Metatranscriptome of coastal salt marsh microbial communities from the Groves Creek Marsh, Georgia, USA - 041412BS metaT (Metagenome... | ecosystem: Environmental > Aquatic > Marine > Intertidal...
TGGAGAGTCATTTTTGTTTGTTGGTGGTGGCCGTGCCGGTACCTCATTCGTTCTCTTCCTCATCGTTTCTTCTCTCTTTTTCTTTTTCTTTTTCTTCTTCTTCTTCTTCTTTTCCTCTTCGTCTGCTAGAACGAGATCGTACGTCTTTTCTACATCCCATCCGAGCCCCAGTGTCAATTCTACTCCGTCGGTGTATTGTTCCCCAATTCTACTCAAAACAGCATCGCTTTCGTGCTCGTCGTCGTCGCTCGTACCCAACACGTCGTACACCTCAAGAAGCGCGTCTAAATTCAAAGCCGCAAACTCGTACGCGTACTGCTCAAGTAGTTTTCCACTTTCGATGGCTAAGTTTGGAAGATTCTGGAGACACTCAAGGCAATTACTCAAATCCAAAACGTCTTCACAAACAACTCTGCACGCGATGCATTGTAAATTCTCTTCTTCTGCTTCATCTTCTACTCGGATCAATTTAGGTTCCGTCCAATTCGAAATGCTCAAAGCGTGCTTATCGCTGATCGAAATCAAAGTCGCTCGTTTTATGCCCACGATGCGATTTAGAACCGAGCACTCGCCAGATCGCTCGTTTACCTCAAACTCGTAACAATCACCGTTTCTACTAAGAACACAGCCTCTCGAGTTCGACATCGTGCACGATACGAAAGACACCGCATTGAACTCATTTATTCTTTGCGCTTCGTTATCATCGAGCTTTTTGGAGTGAAATCGATACAGATCTCCATTCTCGCAAACAAACGCCGAAATGATATTGCCGCACGACATGCTAATAATCATGCTACGAGAAGAACATCTGATTTGTTTCGGTTTACAATCTCCAGAACCGAACCGGACGATAGCATTCACGTTATTACTCTTTTTCCGAACGAGTACGAGGGTCGTCTCGTCGGAACATGAAACGCTTAAACAGTCACCTTCGATGCCGACCACAACTCTTGGAAATTTCACGCGTGGACTCGCATCTATTTGAAACCCAAGTTGACCAGTTGAATTTATTCCGAAACTCCAGCATCGACCTTTCGAGTCGATAACGACGGCGTGTGCATTTCCACAACTCGCATCGACTATTCGCTGCTCTTTAAACGTCTCTCGCGAGATTGGATCTCGCTTATCGTCTCCGAAAATGCGTCTGGGAAATACCTGTACGCAATTACTATCATCTTCGCCGCTGTTGATGTTACTACCATCGCTCGCACTACCAGCATCCGAGGGCGTTGATGAAAAAAGTCCGAATGTTTTCCCCATGATATACAAACTTCCCGAGTCATCCACGAGCAGCGCGAAATTTTCTGAACACGTGATTTTAACAATCTTTGGTTTCGAGCAAGCGCCGCCGATAAACGTCTTGATGAGCGTCGGAAACATGTCAGCTTCCCTTTTCAGTGCGGGAGATGCGTTGTTTTCTGGTACTTCATCGTTCGTTTTGCTATAGCTATTCCAATCGGTTAATCCCCACGAATATACCTCCCCTTCTTTCGTCGTCGCAAACGAACGAAATCTAGAACAACTCAACGAAGTCACGTTCAAATGGTGCTTTGCGAAATACTCTATCCTTTTTCTTCCATCGGTGTTCAGTTTATGGTTCCCAGTCCCTAGCGTATAATTTACGCCTGAGCCCCACGAAAAGACATCCGATCTTCTTCGGCGCAAATGTCTCGTTCTTCTCTTTCCTCTAGATTCATCATCATCATCATCATCATCATGATAATCCTTCTCTCCCAGGGCTGCCGTCGTTATCGATAAGCTCTCGATTGGAGTGTGCCCTCGAAAATTGGTCGGTTGATGCAACAAGTTCACGCTCCTCTTCTTCGAGCAGTGCTCCTTCGCGAACCTCAAAAGCGTTCGAGCGCACGTCAAGTTGGGCCCGTGAAATAAACATCGGTGCATCGCCGAATGGCCTGACTCGAAGTCTCGGAGCACTAAATACTCCTCCAAACTTGTCGACGACGTCGTCGTCGTCGTCGTTTTCTTCTTCGCGTTGTTCTTTTTGTTCTTCTCTTTTTGTGCAACTCCTGTAGTTGAGAAATATTTCTTCGCCTCCTCTAGTATATATTGCACGACCTGCGCATCTCCTCGAGAACACGCGGCGTGCAACAGAGACGGAGAGCGAGAAGAATCAAACCACGTCTCTTTTTTTGCTTTTGATTGCATGAAACGCGCTTTCACGCTCTCCAAGTTCGCTCCGCATCGAACTGAATTTAGCAAGAACTCAAACTCTTCGTCTTCGTCTTCGTCGTCGCCGTCGTGTGGGATGTTCATAGCCGTATCGTCGCTCATAGCAACGAGGACGAGAACAACGAGAACAACGAGAACAACAACAAAGCTCTTCACCCAATCGCAGCAAAAATGGAGAGACTTTAAATCATCGCATCGCGGAGAATAAATATGCGCGCGCGTACAAAAAAGAATGGGGAAATGTGTCCAGTTGTCTTGTACCGGTAATATTTAAATAGTATGTACAAATAAAAAATACACATCAACGTATCATATCATCGTCATCGTCGACGCCTTCCGTTTAATATTTCTTCGCGACGATTCTTTTCAAGAGGTGAATGATGCACACCGCGATTTGTGTGACGGAGATCAAGTTGAAACCGGTGAAGAAACCAATGTGTCCGAATATGACGCCTACGAAGACGAAGAAATTGAAAACAGGTAACTCTTCGATAACTTCCAAATTCAAGGCGTTGTAATACACGTGAACGTTCGCGTAGTCGTTCAAATCCGTCGATGGCTTCATGGTAGCATCGATGGAGGCGGTCGGGTGCACTTCTGTTGTCGACACGATTGGTATGAATTCGTCCGATTCGCACTGCTCATCACATTGGCAGATTTCCGACGCCATCTCTCTGTTATAACACGCGTGATATTTCGAATCCGCACCGTGCAGATTTTCCTCGAGCGTTTTAGTCGTATCGTACTGACACTTATCGTGGATATCTTCTTCGCACGCGGTGATACAAACAGATTTAGAATACAGTGGATCTTTACTGCACTCTTTCTCGTGATACGGCTTCCCGAGTCGCCTCGTCTCTCGTTCGCTCATCGATATGAACGTAGCTTGACCGACGGCGCTTAAAACGGAACTGAATGTGGGCATGGCTTCGTGTTTAGTCCCGTGAATCTCGACGTACACTCCGTGATACCTTTTATGGATATCGCCCGCGTCGTATAACGCCGTCGCGCCGGTATACGGATCACTTTCGTCGATCGAGTTGAACTGCAGAAGCGGATCCAAAAAGACGTTCAAACCGTACTGATTTCCGTATAAACCAAACAAGCAATCCGTCTCGTGCGTTTCTCCGTTCTCGTCTTCGGCGCAAAACTCGTCGTTCACTTTGTCCTTGTAGTTGAACTCCAAACAAATACCATATCTCTCTCCTAAATTTTCCACCGTCCAATATTGATCGATTACATCTTCGCCGCACTCCAAACCGAAGAACTCGCACTTTCTCACCATCGACTTCATGAACGTTTTGTTCGCGGCGTCTGAATACCTCTCCACTCCGCCCTCTACGATTTTCTCCATCTTATCTCTGCTCAATTCAGCGTGGTTCGGGCAAAAAATAATCGCCGGCCATCTCGCGTTTCTTCGTTCTTCGAATTGTATGTTCGTAGCGAACGGGTAGGACCGATATTCGGCAACGGTTTCGTTTATCAAAAACAACATCGTACCAAAGCTGGCAAAAAGTACAAGGCCGATGATGAACCTCGTCCAAAGAGGCATAGACGTATCGAACCAGACGTATTCGAGTCCATCCGCGGATAGTCCAGACACGTGCGCCTCGAGCACGTCTTTCAACGACTTGACGCCGGCGCCGTCGTTCTCCGATGATGATCCCCCTTTTCCATCATTTTCCTTCTTCAATGCGTCCTCCTCCTCTTGTTCTTTTCTCAATTCTTCCTCGTCGTGGATGTCCACGCCCAACTTTTTCTCCAATCGCGCCAGGCGAGTCGCCAGAGATCTCTTCGTCAGCGCGGGCATTTCTTGTGTTGCTTTCTTCTTCTTCTTCTTGTTATTAATACATATCGCGCGCCGCGCGCAGCACAAACGTTTTTTGAAAGAGAGAGAGAGAGAGATATTTTTTTTTTGCCTTTGAACTGGGCGTCCCAGGGGATATCTGTATATGTAGTACTGTATACATATCATCGTTTTGGTGAGTCATCATCGGAGACCAGTCTCACATCATCCACATATCCAAAACAAAAAAAAAAGGAACCAAAAACGAAAAAAGGCAAATAAAACTGTGTTATTTGATTGGATTTTTCCGCGAACGAACACGCACAACAAACACGCACACGGCGCGCACACACGCACGTATCCGCAAACGTCAAAATAAAAACCTTTGCAAAGTCTCTCGAAGACAAATACGCGTCGTCTTTTCTTCACAGAGAAAGGAGAATTCTCGATTTATAATAACAATACTAAGAGAGAGAGAGAACACTTTATCACACTGTTCGTGACCTAAGTGCAAAACACAACAGAATAAGAGAAGACGAGAGAAGAGCTCTATCTTGTGTACATTGTCTCCCCGGAGAGATATAGTTTTTTATCTGGATCTCCTCGTCGCGTTTCGGTAAGCACGCGCACGAAAAAGAGGACGTAGCAAAAAGACGACGCGATGGCGAAACCGTCGTCGTCGTCGTCGTCGGATGCGGCAAAGAAGAATGAGAAGAAAGAACGAGACACCAAAGCGACGACGATGATGATGACAAAAGCGGAGTCGAATCCGGACCATTACGCCTCCATAAAACCGTACATCAACGAACCGCTGGAAAAGATAGTTCCACCGGAACGACCGCGCACGAGTAAAGAGGAGATGTACAAAGTGCCGGGGTTTAAGAATAAAGATGGATCGGTCAGTTCTGGAGGCGTGGCATCTATTCACGTGAAGCAGAACGTCGCGCAAGCGTTGGCAACGTTGAGACACACGTTCACGGTGTGCGATGCGACTGCTCCGGACTGCCCAATCGTGTACGCCTCGGATTCGTTTTTGGAGATGACTGGATATCCGTCCGAAGAAATCATCCATCACAACTGCAGATTTTTGCAAGGAAAAGATACGGATCCAGAGAGCGTGAAGAAGTTGAGAGATGCGGTGAAAGCTGGGGAGAGAGTATCGGTGAGATTGTTGAACTATCGCAAAGACGGGACGCCGTTTTGGAACTACCTGACGATTGCGCCGGTGAAGTTGGCAGACGGGACCGTAGTAAAATACATCGGAGTCCAAGTAGACGTGACGGATAAGACGGAAGGGAACGTGGCGCCCTCAGTTTTGAAAGACAGCGATGGGTTTCCTTTACTGGTGAGATACGATGCGCGGTTAGCTGCGCAGAATTTGGGCGCGTTTACCGAGGTGGAAGAAGCCGTGTTGAGCGCCACCGGTTTAAAGAGCTCAAAGTCGTTCGACAACGATGAACAAGGTTTAACCAGTCGTAGTGGGATGGATATGGCATCTACGTTAGAACGAATCCAGGAATCTTTCGTTATTACCGATCCGAGTTTGCCGGATCATCCAATCGTGTTTGCCTCGGACGGTTTCTTATCGTTTACGGGATACACCCGAGAGGAGATTTTAGGACGAAACTGTCGGTTTTTGCAGGGAAAAGACACCGATCAAAACAGCGTGAAAGCTATACGAGATGCGATCGATGCTGGAAGTGAAGTGACGGTCAGATTACTAAATTATACGAAAAATGGCCGTCCATTTTGGAACATGTTCACGTTGGCGCCGGTGAGAGACGACGAAGGCAAAGTGAGATTCTTCGCCGGAGTACAAGTAGACGTCACCGTCTACGACGACGACGGGACAGAAAGAACAGTGGCGTCCTTTGATAAAACCGAAGCCGCGGAGAGAGAACAAGAGGAGTACTCCAAAAAAGCCGCCTCGAACATTGCCACGGCAACGAACAATGACGCCGCGGATAAGTTACCGTGGGAAGATCTACTCGGCAGTTTGAACGGTCCAAAACCACACAGGATGGGCGAATGCGAAAGAGAGTGGAAAGCGTTGATCGACGTCGTGAATTCGGCGGCATCAACCGGGAAAGCAAAGGCCGCGGCGGAAGCAGGTGAGAGACAGCTCACGTTGGCGGATTTTAAGCCAGTGCAACGAATCGGCCAAGGCGACGTCGGATCGGTCCATCTCGTTACGCTCAAAAGACGAAACGACACTACTCGACAAGGACCAAATAGCAAAACAACCGAAACAAAAACAGAAACGACGAAAAATGAAGTAAACGGCATCGACGACGAAGAGAAACCGCTTAAGTTTGCCATGAAGGTGTTAACGAAGCAAGAGATGATTGAGCGAAACAAGTTACATCGTCTGCGAACCGAATCGACCATCTTACAAATGTGCGACCATCCGTACTTGGCAACTTTGTTCACCGCGTTCCATTCTGAAACGCACGTGTACTTTTTGATGGACTATTGTGAAGGCGGTGAATTGTACGAATACGTCCAATCGCAACCCGGGAGACGATTGCCAGAGAAACACGCCAAGTTTTACAGCGCGGAAGTCTTGCTCGCGTTACAATATTTGCACTTGTTAGGCTTTGTGTATCGTGATTTGAAACCAGAAAACGTTCTGTTACGAAGCAACGGGCACTGCGTGATTACCGATTTTGACTTGTCTTTTGTGGCGTCGAGTCGACCACACATGGTCATGAAGGATGAAACGCCGAAATGGAGACCAATCGACCAAGCGCTCGTCACCGCGAAGAAGAAGCAAAGTAGTAGTAGTAGTAGTAGTAGTGGCAGAGGCAACGACGGAAAGAATAGTTCCTCGTCATCCGCTCCGGCTGCTGCTAAAGGAGCAAAGAAGAACAACAAAAAATCCGCTTCGCTCTCGAAACCACCAAAGTTCAAGTCTGGCACGCAAAATCCACTCTTGATTGCGGAACCGTTCGCGTTTACAAACTCTTTTGTCGGTACCGAGGAGTATTTGAGTCCAGAAGTTCTTTCTGGCGCCGGACACTCCGCGCCGGTCGATTGGTGGGAACTCGGAATTTTCATCTACGAATTAGTCTACGGCACGACGCCATTCAAAGCAAACAGGCGCGAACAGACGTTTGAAAACATCATGCACAAACAGCTCGCGTTTCCGGAGCGCCCGGAAGTTTCGCAAAGCTTGAAAGACATAGTGACAAAATTATTAGAGAGAGATCCGACGAGGCGATTGGGAACGTTTGGCGGCGGGGAAACTATCAAATGTCACGACTTTTTCGGCGACATAAATTGGGCGTTGATTCGGTGGGAAACACCACCTTACGTCCCAGCGGATGCTGCGGCAGCGGCAGCAGCGGCAGCTGCAGCGAAAGGAGATGACTTCCAGGGATAAAAATAGAAGGCATCATCTTCATCGACAAAAATGTATTTAATCATCATCATCATTGAACCATCGGCGCTTTTTCTTAACATCATCGAAAATTGATTTTAACGACCATACAAGTACAATACACACTAACAGCAAAACCGTAGTAACGCGCTACTTCTAAAAAAACTAGCTAGGCTCGTCGCTTTCCTGCGCTACTTTTTAAATCGGCGGCACGAACGGCTCGTCCGGTTCGTCGTCGATATCGTCGCCCGCCAATTCTTTGACCAATGGATGCTTCTTCAACTTTGGTTCTAACGTGACTATCCTATTGATTAATACTCTCGCTCCTTCTAAATCCGCACGACATTGCACTTTCAAAGACGCCCAGTTGAACATGACGTCCACGCTTTCCGGATGGTGGGTCAGCGCGTTCAAATAATACGCCTCCGCCTTGTCGATTTCCCCTCGCTCTTGCAACAACATCGCGATGTTATTCGACGCGTCTAAATGAGTTTTATTCGAACACGTCAAAGTCTTCTCGTACTGTTCGATCGCTTTCTCTGGCATCTCTAAAGTTTGATACACGTTGCCTAGCGCGAACTGCGCGTCTGCGTCGGAAGGATTCTCCTCCGCTTTCGTCTTAAAAAATCGAACCGAGTTCTCCACGATATCCTCGAACGCTTTGTGAATAGTTTCTGGAGGATACTTTGCCTCGTCCAAAGCGACGCGTCGAGCGGCTTTGAGACCTTCGAAAGAAGTTTGCCGAGAGACGCGAAGGATGTCTTCTGGCGATCCTTTCGGCGCGAACGGACTGTTGCTGTTGTTGTTGTTGTTATTATTATTGGCGTCGTCCGCACTCGCACTCGCACCCGCGCTGCCGCTGCTTCGTTGTCGTCGTCGTCGTCGTTGGTGAAGATGAAGACGAGAAGAGCTTGAAAAACGCTTCGAAGAAGGTTCTGTCGTCGTCGTCGTCGTTGCGGTTGCGCTTCTTCGTTGACACCGCGCCATCGTCAAATGCGTCGTCATCGATGTCGTCGTCCTTGTCGTCGTTATGGTCGCCATCATCGTCGTCGTCGTCGTCTTCGTCGTCGTCGTCTTTCTTTATCTCGTTCGCGGGGAGCGAGAAAGTGACAAAAAGGGCGAAAAGTGGATAAAAACAACTAACAAACGTTTCTCATCGCTTCATTCCACTAAAAACGCACGCGCGCGCGTTGTTCTTGAGACGAGAGACATTTGATAGAGAGAAAAGCACGCGCTCATCGCATCTTCGCCAACATGTTCTCTTCATCACCTTCTTCTTCTCTTTCTCCTTCTTCCTCTTCTTCTTTCTGCGCGGCGGAGACGAGGACTTTGAGAACGAGGACGGCGAAAGCTTCGAGCAGACGACGTCGACATCGACGTGGTGGTGGTGTCCTCTCCCCGCTGAAGGCAGCGGCGACAGACAATAACATCAACAACATCGATGCAAAAACAACGCCTCCTCCTCTTCTTCTCCGCGAGAGCGAGTCCATGAGCGACTTTTGCGATGCACCTTTGTCTAAGATCGATTTCAAAAGTCGCCGGTTTCAGATATTTTCAAAGTTTCCAAAGGGAGAGAATAACAGTCGATTGGTGTTTGCAATGTCCGGCGAGTTGCAAACTCGAAACGGATTCGAAGGACACACCGCGCGCTTTCGACAAATCCCGGATTTTATGTATTTAACGGGAATTAACGAGCCGGATTATTTTTTGTTGTCCACGTGCGGACCGAACGAAGAGGACGTGAAGACGGTAATATTGTGCCCGAGAAAGACGGAACAGATGAAAGTCTGGATGGGCGCGGGAAGAAGTACGGAGGAGATTCGAGAGAAGACGATGTGCGACAGGTGCTTTTACGTGGACGAAATCGATGAGGCGATGGAGTATTTGAAATCCAATTCGGATAATAGCGATAGCGGAAAAAGAAGTAGCGAGAGCAGCAGTGGCAGTAGTAGTACTAGTACTAGTGGTAGTGGCAACAAAGGAAGAAGGGCGTTTAAGATTGCGCACTCGACGGTTGTGTTTGTCGCGCCTGAACTGGACGACGTCGCATTGAAAAAACGATTGCAAAGCATCGATGCGTTCGTAGATTCGGAAACGTGGGGACCTTCCATCAGCGGGAGCGCGACGTCTTCTGATTTTCGTTTCGATTACGTGGCGTTGCCGGATAAAATCGCACGACAAAGAGCGATAAAAACCAAGGAAGAAATTGAGAGAATTAAACGCGCCAATGATGGGTCCTCGGACGCCCACATAGCGATGTGGCAATTCTCGAAACCAAACGAAACGTACGAGTTTCAGTTAGAAGCCGAGTTTATCGCGGCGGCGACGAAACGGAACTTGCGCGAACTCGGGTACCCGTGCATCGTAGGAAGTGGTAAAAACGCGGCAATCTTGCATTACGAGGAGAATAGCGCGTTGTGTAAGGAAAAAGAAATCGTATTAGTCGATGCCGGCGCAGAGTGCGACGGGTACACCGCGGACATCACCAGGTGTTTTCCAACCGACGGAAAGTTTACCGAAGACGCCAAGTTGCTCTACAATGTCGTCTTAGACGTGCAACTCGATGCGATTGAACGATACACAAACGGCGCTCTGTGGGCGGACATCGCTCGACAGGCAAAATTAAAAACTATTGAAGGATTGCAAAAGAAATTAGGCGTTGTGAATGCGGATGCGGATTTAAACGAGGCTTTGGAAGCTGGCATCTCAGAAGTGTTTTTGCCGCACGCGTTGGGACACTATCTCGGTTTACAAGTTCACGACGTGGGGCCGAACGCTGGGACGCCGTTACCTGTAGTGTTGGAAGTTGGTAACGTGATCACGTGCGAACCGGGGGTATACTTTGTCGAAGATTTATACGAGAAAGCGTTAGCGAATGAGAAACAAAAGAAGTTTTTGAACAGAGAAAACATCGAACGGTTCGCTAAAGTCGGCGGCGTGCGCATCGAAGACAATATTTGGGTCACCGAGCAGGGGCCGGTCAATTTAACGCGATGCCCGAAAACGGTGGAAGACGTCGAAGCTGCGTGCGCTTCTTCGTCGTGAAAGAGGAGAAAATGAATAGTTGTGTGTAGTTACTATTTTTGTACAGTTTCACATTCTTTACAGTAGTTCACCACGGTAGTATTTCGCGCTTTTGCTATTTACATTGGTATTCTTATTGCAGCTAAATTATTGTGGTGTTGATTTTTTCTAAACGTTGTTGCTCGGATCATCTTCTTCCTTGACTTGTTGCAAAGGCACTGGAGATCTCCGTCCACTGGGACTTTTCCCAGTATCGTAATCGCTCGGACGACTCGAGGTATCTCCGTCTCCAACATCTCCGCCATTAGCCGCGGCGAGATTCTCTACCATTTCTGACGTGTCCACCCCGAGCTCTTCCAACTCGGCTAAATCCATCTTACCCTCGGCCACGGAAGTCTTTCTAAAAAATGCCCCGGCGGTTTCAATTTCCGAATCTCTGGGCATGTGCTCTTTCAAAATAGCCTCGACGCCCATTTTTGCAATCGCGAATTCTCTCCTCTGGTTTTCGTCTTGGATGCTCTCTTCCATGTTGGCGATGATGGACATGTGTTTCTTAAACACCGCGGAGGTTGACCTGGGTAACATTACTTTCTTGTTCTTTTTCTTGTCTTGTTTTCCACCTCCAGGAGGACTCATATCTCCGACTCTGTTCTCGTAATCACCCCAGCCGTCTGCGTCATCGTTGTTGTCGTTATCATCGTTCTCGTCGTCTGATTGGTCGAAAGGCGTGTGCCTCGCCGATGGATTTCTCGAGGAAACCATGCTCGCAATTTTCGAAACGACTTCACCGGCGAAAGAGTTCCTTCGGACCGACGGCGAATCATCCATGGATCCTACTCGTTTACCATCCGCCGAAGAAGGTGTCATGATGTTTCCGTCGCTGCCTCGCATCAGCTCTCCTCTTCCTTCGTCATCGTCTTTTTTGTCTTCGCTTCTGGAGGACCCCGGCGCGACATCTGTAAACTGTTGGTTTTTCGTGTCCAATTGTAACCATTTCGGACCTAAATTCGAAATGATCAACATCCCAACCGGCGCGGTTAATATGATTGAAAACACCGCAGTCGTTAATATATCGTTGCCCCATTTCACCCACTCGTCGTAATTCTCTTCGCCGCTTTTACTTTTCAAAATGCTTTCCAACGGGTCGCTCGCTAGCGCCGCTTGCACCGTCGCCTTCGGCAACCACGACAACGCGACAAACGCTCTCTCTTTCAAATTCAAATCCCCACCGCCGACGGCTAAATACGCGACAGGCAATCGTATGCACAAACCGATGAATAAAAGTAGCATAGATTTTGGAATAGTCGATGCGGTTAAATCTGCAAACTTTACCGCGCTTCCGATGACTCCAAACAGCAACGGTTGGAACAGCGTTCTCCACGCTCGAGATAAATCCACCTCCACGGAATGCGCCAATTCCGGTCTCGGTCCTAACGAGAATCGGTTTCGTTTAAATGGATTAATCGGAACTGGTAACGAGAACGTAGGAATAGGACATCTCCCAGTCGTCCACGCTTTATTCGCGGTGATTCCCATCGCTAGAGATGCCATCGCGCCGCCGCCGCTAAAATCATACTTCCTTCCGAGAAACATCATCGCCATCCCGAGTTCAAACGTCAACAACGATCGTTTCCACGGCTTGTTCCATATTGCCGTCGCGCCTAAAATAACGTATCCAGCGAACGAGCCGACGATAATTCCTAACGCCACGTCAGTTGGCCCGTGCATAATCGTCCATCCTAAATTATTGTGGTCGTCCGATTGAATGGCGAACGACTTCATGATCGTATATCCGGTGATAGCGACGACATCATCAAACGACGCCGCCGCGACAACTAAGCTCGGAATACCTTTCGCGACCCCGTATCCTCTGGCCTGTAAATCAAACATACCCCCAACGACGACTGCTGGCGACACCGCGGCTAAAATAAACCCCAGAGATAACCCAAGAGGCACGCTTAAATTGAACAACGCGGTCGCGACGAGCCCAGTCACGACTGCCTCGCTCAAGCCGGGCATCACCGTTAACCTCGCGGCGGCTAAACCAACCCTCTTAAAAGCGACTAAATCCAACTCCAAACCAGACCGCATTAAAATCACGGACAGTCCAGCCGCTCTCGTCGCCGAGCTCCACTCTTTCGGCAACGCCTCCACCAATCCTCCCGGAACGTTGCGCAAACACAACCCGCTCAACAACATCCCGAGCAGCGGCGGCACGTTCATAAACTTTGCCATCGTCGCCCCGACGTGCGCAGCGGCCCATATGAATATCAACGAAAATACCGCCCCTCCGGGTATCACGATGTTATCTTTCTCCTCGCTGTTTACGTTCGGTAATAAAATGTCCCCCAAGACGCAATACAGCATCACCCACGTGATGAAAACCAAAAGAATAGTCGCCGTGCCTTTTGGCACCGAAGGCGCAATCGAAGGAATGTACGCTCGAGCGATATTCGTGGCCGTTTCCGGCGGTTGTTGCTGTTGTTGTTCTTGGTGGCGGTGCTGCAAATCGTCGTTGGGCACCACATCGATGGTATTGTTGTTGTTATCCTCCATCGGTGCGTTTTATTTCTTCTTTAGGTGATTTTGCGCGCGCGCGTTTTTGTTTACTTTTACTCGCGACGGAGATAAAAATGTGTTTTTTTCAATTCGCGATTTTGAGAACAAAAGAAAAGAAACGCGCGCGTCTGCGCACGACGAAAACGACGACGTGTCCAAACTGTCTCTCCTCCTCTGCGTTTCTGTCGTTGCCGTCGGTCGGTTTTAGTTCTCTCTCTCTCTCTCCTGCTTCTATACTTTTGTGGCGAAACGCTTTTTCGTGTCAACGCTTTTTTTTGTTTTTTTGTGTCTTTTGTCGAGTGCATTTTTTGCGATTTGTGTCTTTTGACCGACCCGTTCGTGGTGAGAGACTTTGAGATTGGAGAGAGGACACCTAAAAAAAATATCGAGTACTGTGCGGGCGAGAAACAGTTGCTACTATCATATGCATATATCGTATAAATAAAAACACGATCCAAAATGATGAGTGCGATTAAAACCAAGACTTGCTGTTTCCTTCGAATTCTCGCAAACGTTCTCTCAGGCGAAGATTTTCGCGGTCTAACCGCTCCAACTTGTCGTTTAATTGTGCTTTGATTTTTCGTTCGGATTTTAGGAGCGACTCGGCGTCGACGCGAGCTCTCTCGCAGACGTCGAGTTTGGATTGTAAGGAGGCGTGCGCGTCGACGACGAGACGAGCATCTGAACGAATTTGGTTCGCTTCTTCTCGAGCTTGCGCTAAGAGCTTTTCTAGTTCCGCTATTCTTTTGTTACCTCCATCTTCTCCTTTGTTGCCGGACGTCGACGAAGGTTGAGGGGTCGACGGCGTCGGCGCCGCGCTCTTTGTGCTCTTCGGGAACTCGCTCGGTAACTTGTACACTTGCAAATCGTTCCCGCACGATCCGTTGTAACCTCCAAACGTCATCAGAACGGATTCTTTACCGTCCGTAGATTCAAAACTCACCGCACTCATGCCTTCACCGACAAATTTTGGACTTTCAAATTTCATAAAATCGTCGTCGTCGGACGTGATCCACTTCACTTCGTTCAAATCTAAAACCGCGGTTTCCAGCACGCCGTTTTGGTTGTTCCCACCTCCAATGATTAACGCGTAACGATCGTTCTTTAACGAGGCCACGCAATGACCGGCTCGAGCTAATGGATTTTGATGTTGTTGTTGTTTACTACCGACGCCGCTGCTCGCGGTATTGTTGTTTGAAGAGGAAGTAGCGGATACCGCCTTCCATTTCCCACTGGACACGTCCAAGGCGTACAAGTCGTCGAAACATTTGAAAGAGGCGCCGGTACCGCCAAAAATAATCATCTTATCGCGCCCCCACGGAATGGCGACGTGCTCGGCTCGCGCCGCGGGAGTTACGAAATTCGCCGACGATGTCGCTTTATTATCCTTTTGATCCTCCGCGCTACTGTTATTACTATTGATTGTGTTTTCATCGCACGCGACCCAACTCATAGTTTTAAAGTCCAAGCGCCAACAGTCGTTTAAGTATCTTCTATCCTCGTCTTCGCCACCGAATACGACGACGTCGCCGTCTTTTCCTACTTTCGTGACGGACATACCTCGTCGAGCGCACGGACCTCTTTTCCCTTTTACGTGCACCGGAATCCACGCGCCCTTGACGACCCCGACGCCATTTTCGCCTCTCGCTGCTCCCAAAGAAGAAGAAGATGATGATGAAGTTTCTTCCATCAAAACCAATCGAAACACGGCTAAATCGGTATCGTTGGCCCTCTTTGAACTCTTTGAAAATTTACCTCCGAACGAATACGTGTACCCGTCTTTCAAAGTGATCAAGCGGTGACCACTAATCGGCGCTAAGCTCTCCTTCTCTTCCTGCTTAAAATTCTTTCCCCACACTTTTTCGTCTTCCGTGTATTCCATCTTACTCCATCTTTTGGTGGCGACGTCGAACGCGTACGTATCGGAGACGAACCGCCCTCGGTAACACCCGCCGGAAACAATCATTTTCGATCCGTCACCGGTCAGCGTCGCTCCGTGTTGATATCTCGGACACGGCGGTTTAGACGACGACGACGAAGAAGAAGAAGAAGACGGAGAAAGTAAACTCGACGAACTTTCGCAACCTAAGGTTTCCCACCTTCCTCTTTCCATCGCTTCCGCCCACTTTGCCACTCTCTTCACCCGCGCGCACGCGCTCGCGTTGTTACTATTCATCCTCTCTTCCTCCGTCATCGCTTTACCAAAGTTCTCCTTTATTTCCAACGTTTCTTCATCGATTGCTTCCCACCAGTTCTTATCTTCCTCTTCGAGCAATTTCACGTACAATCGCATGGCTTCAAAGTTGGACATTTTCCCCAGGTTCGCCCACGTCTCGTATTTCCCTCTTTCCTCTCGCGTCATCGTCCATTTACTCTTGATTTCCGTCGGTCCGTGCAACGCTTGCGATTTCAACGCGTACAGTAATAATCTCGTCTCGTCCGTGAAAGTGGACTCTAAGTGTGGGAGTTTCGCGACTTTCGTAGCCGCGTGGAATCTGTTATTACAGCGTGTGTTTTTAAAAGAGAGAGAGAGAGAATATAATAATGAGATCCCGTTACGATATTATTTGGAAAAGAAAAAAAGAAGACGAAGAGAGAAATCGAGAGAGAACTTATTTAAAAACGTGCGACGATAAAAAAAAACAAAGAACGAACGCGCGCACTTGTCCGGGTACGCCAGCGTGGCCATTCTTTTGTTGTTGTTGTTGTTGTTGTTGTTGTTGTTGTTGTTCGTGCGCGAAAACAAAGACGTAGTATACTGATTAAATGAAGAGAGTTGTTCTCGTTTCCCTTTTTTCCCCCTTTTTTTTTCAAAAAAAAAGGCGAGTTTTCTCTCTTTTTTCTCTCTTTTTTCTCTTCTCTCTCTCTTTTAAAAAAAAAACTGCCGCCCTCTCTAACTCGGTTGGCGGAGAAGACGCGCACGTAAAGAAGAGAGAGAGGAAGAAAGAACGAGAACGATTATGGAAGCGAAGATCGAGCGGTGCGTGGCACCGCTCTCTTCTTCTTCTTCTTCTTCTTCTTCTTCTTCTTCTTCGCGTGCTCCCCATCACGACGCACGTTTTCGTAAAAATCTTCAACGAGAAAAGCACGCGTTCTCGTTGCTGACAAAAGTGTACGCGTTGTGCGCGCTAAACGCGGATTTAGACGCTTCGAACGCGATCGAGCGCGTCGACGTTCTCTTGGGAGTACTTTTTGACCGCTCGAACGAGGAAGACGAGGACGGCGCGTTCAAAAAAGTCGACGATGGTGATGATGATCGTGGTAATAGTAATATAAGTTTTAAGCGTTGGACGAAGGCAACCATCGAGAAACAGTTGAAGAGGAAACAGTCGAGACTGAAAGAAAAACGAGAGCAATTTTCGGAGAAGGAGTGGGTGAGATTCATGTGCACGCGAGAGGAAAACGCGAAAGATGTTCTGGAGGAGTTGTTTGCGACGTTATTTGCGAATGAGAGTGACGAAGGCGGTTCTATCGATGTGCGAGAACTGTTTTTCCACCGGTACGTGGTGACGTTCGTGATGAGAGAGAAATACGACGCGCGAGCTCGAGCAAGCTTACGAAGAATGGTGAGCGTTTTAAACGAGTATTACGAGGAGTATGATGACGCTGCTAATAATAACAATGTGAAGAGGAAGAAGAACGGGAACGATATAAGGAAGAAAAGAGTGCTCGTAGATTGGCGAAAAGACGTGTGCAAATTTGAAGCGGCGTTCGCGTGGCACGTTATTCGAGGCGCGAAGGAGCAGATGAAACGAATTTCGGAAGGAGATGGTAATGAGGAAAAGACAAAGACGAAGACGACATCCGGAGGCAGTTGGATGATATCAAAAATACGTAGAAGAGGAGGAGAAAGCAGCGCGACTGGGAGTAGCGCAAGTATTATTAGCGAAGAAGACGCAAAGAACGAAACGACGCCGACAAATAATAACGCCGGTGGTGCAAGTAGTAATAGTAGTAGTCATTTGACGTCTAAATTTGGTAAATATCTAACGCTAGGCGCCGCTGCGGTGGTTGGCGGTAGTTTATTGACGTTGACGGGTGGTTTAGCCGCGCCAGCTTTGATCGCCTCGGTGGGAGGTCTCGCCGCATCGGGCTCCGTTTTTGCTGTATTTGGCGTCGGAACGGCGTACGTTTTAGGGATGTTAGGCACGACTGGAGTAACTGCGATATTTGGCGTCACCGGTGCCGGTTTAGCCGCGCATAAAATGTCGAAACGAATCGAACAAAACCTGGAGATTTTCAGAATTTTACCGCTGCGAGACGGAGGATTGTTGCTCGGAAAAAAGACGAACAGTGATGAAGAAGATGAGGAAATAAAAGAAGACGTGCCCTCCGATGCCGTCATGAACGCATCCTTAAATATTGTTCTATACGTTCCGGGATTCTTAAAATCTGGACCAGATGAGTTATTCGACGCGTTCGGGTCGAAGAACGGGAATTATTATGCCACGATTGACGGGGACGGTCCTCTCGGATTACGCGTGATGAAGGTTAAACCCAAAGAAGACACCAACAACTTCGCAGAGAAAAAAGAGAGGCTGAAGAAAATAGTGCATCTCGGTAACGATTACAACAACAATAACAAAAACGCGGATATCGATGCTGACACGCTGTTAATCGTGGAGCACGACCCGAATACTCTGAACGACGACAACGGCGTAGCGAAAAATGCAGGTATTTTGTGTGGATCTGCGATTCTTTCCTATCACATTCTCGAAACAAACGAACGCGTAGTTGTGGATGCTAACGATAGCAGCTATCGTACTCACGTGGAAACGTTGAAAGCCATCGAGCGTGCGCCGAGACCGGTGCGTTTGCAATTGCGCAAAATCCAAAAGCTCGAAATCGATCGCGAAGAGATTGCCGAAGTCGCGCTATCAATCACTGAAGATTTGGAGGAAATGGTTGAAAACGTCGAGAAAGAAGAGAAAAGGAGAACTGAAAAAGAAGCTGAATGCGAGTCACCATCATCTGATACGTCGGATAAACCGAAACCTCCGCCAAAGAAGGAGAATGTCGAGCAGGGTGACGCAAGTCACCAAAATCTTTTGATGAGAACGCTCACGCGAACGATATCCTTCGACACTTTCAAACACAACGAAAAGAATTCTGAATCATCTCCCACGACAACAGAGACAAGATACACCATAACGCCATTAAAGTCGAAAGCGCAAGAAGAAGAGGATAATGCGATGGGTACAAACACTAATTGGCCGATTCAAAGTGGCGAGCAGTTTGTCCTGGAATGGGAAACCACCGAGCTGACCAATCTAGGCTCCGCCATCAATTTCTTTGCGAGAAAAATGCTAGTTAACGCGGCTGCGCCTCAGGCGATTGGGCATACCGTTTTTGCCGGTCTCGCGGCGTCGGTTTCGTGGCCGGCGATCCTTTTAGGCGGCGCGAGTTTTATCGATAATCCGTGGTCTGTTCTGAAAGAGCGTGCGCAAATCGCTGGCAAGGAATTGGCGACGATTCTCTTATCGAGAGAACACGGGAGAAGAGCGGTAACGTTAATCGCGTACTCTACCGGCACGTGTGTCATTCTGGAGTGCTTGAAAGAACTCGACCGAATGATTGAAGACGGGACGTGCTTGGAAAAAGACGCGTTAGGGATAGTCGAAAACGTTGTCTTGGTTTCCGTCCCTGTGCACGTGGGAAGGAAAGATTGGCGGAAAATTCGACGAGTGACATCCGGTCGTGTAGTGAATTGCAGAGCGAAAAACGACTGGATTTTACGATTTATTTATAGATTGAAGTCTTATGACGTCATTTCTTCGTTAGCTGGGGTCACGCGACAAAACTACGAAGGCGTCGAGGATATCAAGCTAGACGGAGATATTTGCTATGCGCACGGCGATATTCCGAAAGCCATGGGAGATATACTGAGAGTGGTTGGATTAGAAACGGATGAAAATATCAATGCATTCGTTGATGCTTCCGCTCGTAAGGAAGACGAAGGACAATCGTCTTTTGAACAGAGAGGAGAGAGCAATTCGTCCATCGTCGTGAGTGAGTCTGATTATGACAGCGATAACGAAAGCGAAGCTGATTTTGCGTCCCACCACCAGGAAACAATTTTCTAACAACATCAATAACAATGTAACTATAAAAAGCTATATATTTGTACTGTAGTGCTACCTGTAAGTGAGCGTGGCTGAATATTTTGTGCGTTGCTTGTATCTATCTTAAAGGGAACCAAAGTTGTGTCCTAATGGTAAGCTCTTCCTCGCTTCCTCTCTTTCCTTCGGATGCTCAGTGGAGCGTTTCATCGCATGCTGCATCAAATTTGCCACTTCCGAAGCTGCTTGTGAGCGCACGAGTTGATTCATCTGCGGATTTAACGCCTGCATAAAAGATCCGAACGTTATGAATGCATCGATGTCGTCCAACGGACTTTGCGATCCTTCGTCGTCTTCGGCGAAACCTTCAGAATCGGTATCTGAGAAATCCTCTTGCTCACCCCATTTGGATTGATCAAACTCTAAAGGCGCGGCGTTACCGCTGGCTTTAATTTTGTCCAGCGCTTGCTGATAGCGATTTTGCGGCGTTTCATCCTCTTCATTCTCGTCTTCCTCAAAGTCTTCGTCGTCGCGGTGTCGCGAGTACTGCTCATACACGTCGTTCTCTCGAAGCTTCGCGGCGTTTTCTAGGTACGCTTTTAAACCATCTTGATATCGCGAGTCTTCAGACTCAATTTGTTTGCGTAAATCTTCTAACAATGAAACCAAATGTCGCATCAAGTGCATCACAGATTGTTCGTTGATCAAATTTAAGTTATTTGCCTCTGGGCTTTGGATCAACGCCATCAAACCGAGCGCGACGATTTTCTTGTCGTGCACGCGAAGAAAATGTTTGCGCTTCTGGGAAGACTTCGACCGAAGTTCAAGCATATTCACGAGCTTTTCCAAAACCATCGGTAAAGCCGGTTGCAAATGTTTCACAGTCTGGTCCGCATTATAAATCAGCCCGTTCATGACGACTCCCATCAACAAATCTTGCAAAAATCTCGAATCTGGTTGGAACTCTATGAGCGATTGGACAGACAACTGTAAATACAGCGGAAGCAAATCATCCACGCGTCCTTTACAGTTTGCTAGAACGCATTCCATCAATTTTGGTGCAGTCAGCATGTCTTCTTCCATGACCTGTTCTGGAGTCAACACCTTTTCGCAGATCTTGTACGTATCCTCTTTCGCTTGAGCGCTCGAGACGAAAATGTCCGTGTTTCGACTGATGAAATTATCCATCGGAATCAAAACGTGTTCAAAATATTGCAGCGCCCAACCATTATCGAGAACGGCGAGCATTTTTGGCCACACTTGCCACATCTCTTGACTAATTCGTGGTGAATAATAAGTGATAAATCCGACAATTTCCAACAATTCTTCGAAAAGGTCGATATCGGTTTCCATTCGTAAAATAATGGGCAATAAAATCTGTTCAAGTTGCGGATACACCTCTGGAAGCGCCGAAACGGACGTTAATATGGTAGCTATCGCGCGCAAGCACCCGCTCGATTGCATAGCTTGAAAATCATCGTCGTAATCTGCATTTCCGGTGCCTTCATTATCGTCTTCTGCGTTCGCTCTCTCTTCCGCTTCTTTTATGCACTTCCAATACGCCTGCGCCAGGTTTGTCGTCATACCTACGGCGTAAGGCGCAATTTCCTCGCCAAACTTTTCCGTGATCGTTTCTAACGTGTACACAATATCTTCACTTTCTACCTGGTCCATTATTTTGAAAAACTCATCCAGTAACTGCGGCAAAATTGGCTTCAAAGTTTCTAAATCTTCCGAATGATCGATAAAAGCGCGCAACGAACACACTGCTTCAACTTTCACCGGCAAATCTGGGTCCTTCAAACAGTTACACACGTTCCAAAACAAATTCACAAAATTTTCTGAGGTGTTGAATTTAATATCCACAAATTGTGCTGCAGTCCAACACGCTTTTGCGCGAAGGTTACCGTACGGCGATTGAAACGACGGCAGGACATGCGCGACTAACATATCTTCCAGAGATTCTTTATAACCCTTCTCTCGTTTCAGCACGTCACTGAGCTGCCCGACCAAATATAACGCCCCATCTAATCCCGAACGATCCCTGCTCGCTAAATCCGGTATTTGCGCGTTCGCTTGCAACACTTCCACCGCACAGTTCACAACCGTGCTGAAAAAATCCGTCTTGCGTTTGCCACCTCTGCTCAGTTCGGCCAGAAAATTCACCGCCGCGTGTCTCGGCGAATACATTTCCTGCATAATATCCGCCGACCGTCTGACAAACTCTTTCGGATCATCTCTCCATAACTCATCGTCATTCGCGTCGTAGCATAAAAGTGGGAAACACACTTTCGTGATAAGATCTGGCATGACCGGTTTCATCGCCTTGTACGCCGCCGCGACATGCACGGCGGACACCAAAAACTGCAGCGCTAAATTTACGATTCGATCCGGCACTCGCTTCTCGTTATTCTTCCCTATCGAACTATCTGCCAAGGTTTTGATGTTTATGTTCACCAAACTCTCCACAAAATGCGCTTTGAAAAATTTCGCCAGATCCTTGTGCTCCTCCTTTGCCAGTTTCACGTTACCCAGCCGCGTGAACAACCGACCCATGACGTGTTGCGCCCACTTCTTCGCCTTCCAAAATGGCCACTGCTTGAATTCTAACTCGTTGTCTGTCACGTCGCATTCTACAACCTTCGATTTATTTTGCATGCTGATCATTTTTAACGGCGTTTTGCAATCTAAGATTTGTAAGAAAGTCTGAATCCAACCGGCGAGCGCCTCGAAAGGCTCTCCTCCCGGGTTTGAAGATTGTCTCAACGCTCTCGGTATATCCAAATACGTCGCCGACCAAAACGTTTTAATGATAGCTTTCGCGTACTCTCCTACCATCTGGTCGACGACGATGTCTTCTCTCTGTTGCGATTCAATCATTCTCTCCAAACACCCTCTCAAAGCCACCAACATCCTCGGAAACGCCCTCTCCACGCACGGATTTAGCACCTCTTCCCTCTCCGTTTCTCTTTTAAACTCGTACTTTCTCGTGATCGCGTGCATCGCCGTCATTCCGACCAATTTCTTCGTCTCCGAGCTCCCTTCGTCCATGGAACTTAATATCCACTCGATCATTTTCCCCGCGTCCCATTTTTCCGGGAAGTCCTCTCTCACGATATCTTTGACTGACTCTTGCATTTGCAGTCGCACTCTCGCGTTCAACGACGGCAACGACATGATTTCCAAGATATTCTCCCGAACGATCGCTTTATCCCGATCATTTATCGTAAAAAACGTCGTCTCGCGTCTCGGCTGCCAGTGTTTCCTCACCACCAGTTTCAGTTGGATCGCCGCGCTCAGCTTTAACGATTCGTCCGAAACATTTTCGGCGGCGACGAGGTGCAACAAATCGACCGTAAAGTTCTCCGCGTTGCTGTGCGTTTGCAGCCACTCCTCGGCGGAAGATCGCGTGGTTTTATCCGGAGAGAAGGTGCAATTCAGTATCTGCGCGAGGTGCGAGAGTCGCTGTTGCTCTTGTTCGGTGAGCGACGACATGTTTTTTACTTTACGCGAGCGAGCGAACACACTTTTGTGCGGTTTTGTTGGGAAGACGAAGAAGAAAGAGAATAACTTTTTCTACGAGTACGCGTACTAGGATTTTCACATCAAAAAGGAAAAAACAAGCGAGCGCGGCGCGTACGCGTACAATGGAAACGTGCGTGTGTAATAATAAATAGATGTAGCTTCATTTTTTTCAAACATCAAGTTACCACGAATACTTGGCGTCGATGAACCTGTCTTCGTATTTCTCCGCGGCGCCGTCCCAGGTGTAATCTTTCTCCATGCCTCTCATTTGTAATCCGCGGAAACTGTCTCGGTGGTCGCGGTACGTTCCCAAGGCGTATCCCATAGTTTCTCGCAACAAATGGGACTCCGCGGAATCGAAGCGCCAACCGGTGCCGGCGTTGTTGAATGGATCGTACGGTTGGACCGTGTCTCGTAAACCCCCGACCGCGTGGACGATTGGGACCGTTCCGTATCGCATGGCGTAGAGCTGATTCAAGCCGCACGGCTCGAATCTCGACGGCATTAACAAGCAATCGCACGCTGCGGTGATTCTGTGTGCCATTTTCACGGAGAAGCCAACCCAGCCTCGAATTTTGTCTTTGTTTCTTTCTTCCATGCCTCTCAGCGCGTTTTCTAAATCTTCTCTACCGGAACCGAGCATGACGAGTTGGACGTGGTTATCGCGAAACCATCCTTCGGAATCGGTGATTAAATCGACACCTTTTTGGTCGTCCAATCGGCCGATAAATCCCATGAGCAAGGCATTTTCATCCTCCGGTAATCCGAGTTCGCGTTGCAAGGCAAGTTTACATTGTTTTTTTCCACCATCTAATCCGTTCGCATCTGGAGAGTACGTGGTGTATCCGTCAGACGTTAAGTGTTCGTCGCGGTCGGGACTCCACTCGTCGTAATCGATGCCGTTGACGATGCCGGATAACTTCCCTTCGCCAAACTCTCTCACGCACGGAGCTAAACCCCAACCACCCATATCCGTGGAAATTTCCCACGCGTATCCTTCAGATACCGCAATCACTTTCGTCGCTAATCGTAATCCGGCTTGCATGATGTTCATGCACTCCCCGCCGTACGGATCGTCCAGGTAAAATTTATCCTTGTACCTTCCGGCATCCAAACCCAATCGATCGAACTCGTCCAACGGACCTCGTCCTTGATGTGCCATGTTGTGAACGATAAAACACGATCGGGCGAATTCGTACTTGCCGTAATCGCGGAAATAGCCTTGCAAATACACCGGCAATAACGCCGCGTGCCAATCGTTGGCAACGAAGATCAGATTTTCGTCTCCGTACGGCACGTCTCCAGGCGCGATGCAAAACGGCAACTCCAACGCCGCTTGACACAAAAGTGAGTTTCGAAAGGTTTGCGCGTCGCGATCTCCGGAGTATATGGAGTCTCGCACGTGGTGATACGAGTTGTGATCGACAAACACGATATCCACGCCGTCTCGGTAGTGATGGAAAAAACCAACTTCCACGTCTTGGCCTAAAACTTTCAACCGTATTCTCACGCCAGTATCGATAGCTTCCTCGTACTCTTTGTATCTTGGAACGACCGTCATGACTCTGTGACCTCTTTTCGCTAATCCTTTCGGCAAGGATTGCATGACGTCGCCTAACCCTCCGGTTTTTGAGAACGGCGCGCATTCGCTCGCTACCATGATAATGTTCAATTTTTCTCTGCATTTAGGCGCTTCTTCTGTTTTGATTTCTTGAGGAGAATATTTTGCTTTATCTGTTGATTCCATCTTTGCTATGCCTTCTGATAAACCTGACAAGTTAACATAATTATCAATCTCTTCGGCAAGATACTTGCAAGTCTCTGAATTACTTTTTATTTGAATGATTGCAAAATGAAAGCTGATGAGTGCAAACGCTATTGCTTCCGATAGATAAAATAA